>Ga0134125_10000355_pt1 | contig 63294 bp, 58 predicted proteins | sample KB31751_FD_96464 | JGI IMG/M metagenome (GOLD analysis project Ga0134125, IMG submission 96464) | Terrestrial soil microbial communities with excess Nitrogen fertilizer from Kellogg Biological Station, Michigan, USA - KB3-175-1 | ecosystem: Environmental > Terrestrial > Soil > Unclassified ... | reverse complement strand
GGAGCGGGATCGGGAGAAGCCGCGCTGCCGGCGAGTGCGCCGGGGCGGGCCTTCCCGCGGAGGCCGATGCCGCATCGCGTGGAGCAGGGATGACGAGCTCCGGATTCTTTCCAGTGTCGGCGGGTGGCCGGGCCTAGGGAACAGCCCACATCAGCCTGCCGCCCGCACGCCGCGCGCCGGCCGCAATGGGGATGTCGCCGTAATGCCGCATACTGGAACGACCTCGGATCCCCGCATGAATTTGCAGGCAGTAAGCGGCCGTGCGGGTGTTGCGGGGACCAGGCTCTGTGCCGGGTCCGGCGATGAGCGCGAACTGCGCAAGGAACGGGCGACGCCGTCCCCCGGTCCGCCCGCGGCGCCCGATACCGACGAGGCGCGCGCGCTCAAGATCGTGGACGGCATGCCCGCCCACGCCTGGGCGGCCGATGCCGCCGGGCAAATCACCTATGCGAGCCCAAGCACGTTCGCGTATCTCGGCGTGGCGCAGGAGACGCTGAATTCGCCCGACGGCGAGGACGAATTCGGATGGCGACGATTGATTCATCCCGACGACTATGAGCGCGTGGCCGCCAGATGGCGCCATTGTCTGCGAACCGGCGACCATTACGACGCCGAGCATCGCCTGCGGCGCGCGGACGGCGTCTACCGCTGGGTCCGCAATTCCGGGCGGCCGTCGCGCGACGCCGACGGCAACATCGCCGGCTGGTACGGCACGACGATCGACATCGAGGACCTCAAGCAGGTCGAGGCCGAGCTGCGCGCGCGAGAACGGGAACTGTCGCATCTCGTGGACATGGTCCCCAGCCATCTCTGGCGGCTGACGCCGGACGGCGAGCCGATCTTCTTCAACAAGCGCATGGTCGATTTTCTCGGCCTCGACGTCGCAGACACCGACCGGCCGGGCAAGAGCCGGCTGGATGTGGTTATCGAAGCCGTCCATCCCGACGACGCCGCCGCGTTCAGGGGCGCGCTCGAGCATTGCCTTGCCACCGGCGAGAACTTCGCCCTGCGATATCGCCTTCGCCGGGCCGACGGCGTCTACCACTGGATGTCGAGCCGCGGCGAGCCGGTGCGCGATGAAAACGGCCGCATTGTCCAGTGGTACGGTCTCTGCCACGACATTGACGACCAGATGCGCGCTGAAGAGGCGCTGCGCGGCCGGGAACGCGAGCTCTCGAAGCTCGTGGACATGGTTCCGAGCCTGCTATGGCGTCTCGATCCTGGCGGCGAGCCGATCTTCTTTAACCGGCGCTCGATCGATTTTCTCGGGCTCGACGCCTCGGCCTTCGACAAGCCCGGCACCAGCCGGTTCGACGCCGTGATCGCGTCGATCGTGCATCCCCAAGACGCCCCCGCCGTCGCCGAAGCTCTGGGCCGCTGCCTCGCCACCGGCGCGCAGTTCTTCATGAGGTATCGCCTGCGCCGGGTGGATGGCGTCTACCGCTGGATGTCGGGCCGCGCCGAACCGTTGCGGGACGACCACGGCCGTATCGTCCAGTGGTACGGCCTCACGGTCGACATCGACGACCAGATGCAGGCCGAGGAGGCGTTGCGGCGCAGCGAGCATCGGCTTCAGCAGATGATCGACGCCGTGCCGGTCCGGATCTGGAGTGCGACGCCGACCGGCGGGCCGATCTACTTCAACAAGAGATATCAGGACTATCTGCGTTCGGTGATCCCGGAATTCGATTCGCTCGAGCAGCCGAGCATCGAGCGCTTCGTGCAGGAGCTGATCCATCCGGACGACGCGGCGACGGTGCTCCACACGCTGGGAGAGTCCTTCGAGACCGGCAGCTCCACCGTGATGCGCTTCCGCTGGCGCGAACGCGACGGTACCTATCGTTGGGCGGAGTGCAGGGTCGAGCCACGCCGCGATCCGGACGGGACGATCGGGCAATGGTACGGCGTGTCGCTCGACATCGACGACGAGGTGCGCGCGCAGGAGGCGCTGCAGCAGGCCTCCGAGAGGCTCGCCACCGCGACGCAAGCCGCGAGCCTCGCCGAGCTGTCGGCGTCCATCGCCCATGAGGTGAACCAGCCGCTGGCCGCCATCGTCGCGAACTCGCATGCGTGCCACCGCTGGCTCGGCAGCGACCCGCCCAACCTAGAGCGCGTGCGCAGCACCGTCGAGCGGATCATCCGCAACGCAAATTCCGCCGCGTCGGTCGTCAGCCGGATACGCGCTTTGTTCCGGCAGACCATCGAGACGCGAAGCCGTTCGAGCTTGGACGGCCTCGTCACGGAAGCGCGCGGGCTGCTCGCGCAACTTGCCGTGAAAGTCCAGGCGTCGATCCAGACGCGCGTCGAAAGCGATATTCCGCCGATCCCGTTCGACCGGGTGCAGATACAGCAGGTCCTCATCAACCTCATGCGCAACGGTCTCGAGGCCATGCAGGCGAGCCCCGGACCGAGAACGTTGCGGGTCGGCGCGCGACGGGACGGAAATTTCGTGCGCGTCGAGGTCGGCGATTCCGGCCCCGGCGTCGAGAACCCCGACAAGATATTCGATGCATTCTTCACCACGAAAGAGAGCGGCATGGGAATGGGCCTCGCGATCTCGCGGTCGATCGTCGAGTCGCATGGCGGGCGATTATGGGTCGAAGGGGGCAAGGGACGAGGGGCGACCTTCGTCTTCACCCTGCCAATCGAGCCTCCGGACGCATGATGAAGCGCATGATAGCCGTCGTAGACGATGATCTCGATCTTCTGGATTCGCTCGAGAACCTGCTCGAATCCACGGGCTATTCCGTCCGCACCTTCTCGTCCGCCAGGACGCTGATCGACGCCGGACTGACCGGTATCGATTGCCTCATCACCGATATCGGCATGCCTGAGATGGATGGCTTCGATCTGTATGATTTTGCGAAGAAGGAGAGGCCGGACCTGCCGGTCTTCCTGATCACCGGACGTCACGAGTTCGGCGACCAGCGCCGGGCCGGCGCGAAAGACGTCAACGGCTTCTTCCGCAAGCCGTTCGATTGGCCCGCCTTGCTGGCTGCGATCGGCAACGTCTTGCACGAGTAGGGCGGACCGGCGCCGGCTTGGCTCACCTGAACCTTGGCATTGCTCGGTAATGCTTGCGCCCAGTAGGCGAACGCCGTCGGCCGGCACATCTTCAAGCCATGCCGGCACACGGACCGTGTGCGCCACCCTTTCGATCAGGACACAAGTCGATGAGCACGATCACGAGCGCGGACGGAACGGTCATTTATTACAAGGACTGGGGCCCGAAGAACGCCCAGCCAATCGTGTTCCACCACGGCTGGCCGCTGAGCGCCGACGATTGGGATACGCAGATGCTGTATTTCGCCGGCAAGGGCTACCGCGTCGTCGCCCATGACCGGCGCGGTCACGGCCGTTCGGCGCAAGTGAGCGGCGGTCACGACATGGACCACTACGCCGCCGATGCCGCGGCCGTAATGGAGCATCTCGATCTGAAGAATGCCGTCCACGTCGGTCATTCCACCGGCGGCGGCGAGGCAACTCGCTACGTCGCGCGGCACGGCCAGCCGCAGGGCCGTGTCGCCAAGCTCGTGCTGATCGGCGCCGTGCCGCCGCTGCTGCTGAAAACGCCCGCCAATCCCGGCGGCCTGCCGATCGAGGTGTTCGACGGCTTGCGCGCGGCGCTCGCGGCGAACCGGGCGCAGTTCTATCTCGATTTCGCCGGCGGGCCTTTCTACAGCTTCAACCGGCCGGGCGCGAAGCCGATCCCGGGCGTCATCCAGAACTGGTGGCGCCAGGCCATGATCGGCGGCGCCAAGGCGCAACACGACGGCATCAAGGCCTTCTCCGAGACCGATTTCACCGAGGACCTCAAGATCATCGGCGTGCCGTCGCTCGTCATGCACTGCGAGGACGACCAGATCGTGCCGATCGCCGATTCGGCGCCGCTGTCGGCGAAGCTCCTGAAGAACGCGACGCTCAAGACCTACAAGGCATTTCCGCACGGCATGTGCACGACCCATGCCGACGTCGTGAACCGGGATCTGCTCGCCTTCATCGAGGCATAACGCGGCAAGCGCCGCTCACAACCCATCGGGAGAACCGAAATGATCAAGCGCTTCCTGTGCGCCGCCGCGCTGGTAACGATCACCGCCACTGCCGCCTTGCCTGGCAACGCGCCGGTGCAGGTGAAGATCGTCTACGATCACGCGCTGCCGAACGTCCCGGGCAAGAGCATCAAGGGCGTGCTGGTCGAATACGCGCCCGGCGCGTCTTCGCCGGGGCATGTTCACCCGAAGTCGGCCTTCATCTACGCGACGGTGCTCGAGGGCGCGATCCGGAGCAAGGTCAATGACGGCCCGGTGAAGACGTATCGCGCGGGCGAAAGCTTTTCGGAGTTTCCCGGCGATCGTCACAGCGTCAGCGCGAATGCGAGCGCGACGGAGCCCGCGCGCCTGCTCGCGGTGTTCGTGGTCGACACCGGAGAAACGAAGCTGACGACGCCGCTGAAATGATGTCGCGCGGCGGACGCGGCCGAAGGAGCATGAGATGAAGGAACAGGAAGTGCGCGAGCGCGCATTTGCCATGCCGTTGACGAGTCCGGCCTATCCGATCGGTCCATACCGGTTCTACCACCGCGAATTCCTCGTCATCACCTACCGCACCGATCCGCGGAAGCTGCGCGAGGTCGTGCCCGAGCCGCTCGAGGTCACCGACCCGGTGGTCAAATTCGAGTTCATCCGCATGCCGGATTCGACCGGCTTCGGCGACTACACCGAAAGCGGACAGGTCATTCCGGTGTCGTTCAACGGCCGCAAGGGCAGCTACTCCCACTGCATGTTCCTCAACGACCATCCGCCGATCGCCGGCGGCCGCGAGCTCTGGGGCTTTCCGAAGAAGCTCGCCGAGCCGACGTTGAAGGCGGAAATCGACACGCTGATCGGCAAGCTGCACTACGGGTCGCTGCCGATCGCCATCGGCACGATGGGCTACAAGCACAGGCAGGCCGACCTCGCGGCGGTCGAAGCGTCGCTGCTCGCGCCTAATTTCCTGCTCAAGATCATCCCACATGTCGACGGCACGACGCGCATCTGCGAGCTGGTCGAATATCGGTTGAGCGACGTCGACCTGAAGGGAGCGTGGACCGGCCCGGCCGAGCTCACGCTGTTCTCGCACGCGCTGGCGCCGCTCGCCGAGCTCCCCGTCCTCGAGGTCGTCTCCGGCACGCACATCATCGCCGATCTCACGCTCGAACTCGGCAAGGTCGTCCACGATTACCTGGCCTGAGGCCGGCGGCAAGCAAGGGAAAATCACATGCGTCTGGAGAACAAGGTCGCGGTCGTCACCGGCGCGGCGAGCGGCATCGGCAAGGAAATCGCCCGCCTGTTCGCGCGCGAGGGCGCGAAGGTCGCGATTGCCGACCTCGACCTCAGAGCGGCCGGCGCGACCGCGCGTGAGATCGACGCGAGCGGCAGGAACGCCATCGGCGTCGCGATGGACGTCGCCGACGAAGCCCAGGTTGAAACCGGCGTCGACAAGGTCATCAAGACGTTCGGCGCCATCGACATCCTGGTCAGCAACGCCGGTGTTCAGATCGTCGCGCCGCTCGTCGACTTCGAGTTCGGCAAATGGAAGAAGCTGCTGGCGATCCACCTCGACGGCGCATTCCTGACAACGCGCGCCGCCCTGCGCCAAATGTACCGGCAGAACAGCGGCGCCATCATCTACATGGGGTCGGTGCATTCGAAGGAGGCGTCCGTGCTCAAAGCGCCCTACGTCACCGCCAAGCACGGCCTGATCGGGCTGGCGAAGGTCGTCGCCAAGGAAGGCGCCGCGCACGGCGTGCGCGCCAACGTCATCTGTCCCGGCTTCGTGCGGACGCCGCTGGTCGACAGGCAGATCCCCGAGCAGGCGAAGGAACTCGGCATCTCCGAAGCCGAGGTCGTCAAAAATATCATGCTGAAGGAAACCGTCGACGGCGAATTCACGACCGTCGACGACGTGGCTCAGACCGCCTTGTTCCTGGCCTCGTTCGGCTCGAACGCGCTCACGGGACAATCGGTGGTCGTCAGCCACGGCTGGTTCATGCAATAGCAACGCTCAAACGAGGAGATGAATCCATGAAGATCGTCGTGATAGGCGGGACCGGGCTGGTCGGGTCCAAGGTCGTCGATGTTTTGAAGCGGAAGGGCTACGAGGCGGTCGCCGCGGCCCCGAGCACCGGCGTGAATACCGTTACCGGCGCGGGTCTGGCGGAGGCGCTTGCCGGCGCTAACGTCGTCGTCGACGTGTCGAACGCGCCCACGTTCGAGGACAAGGCCGCGATGGAGTTCTTCCAGGCCGCGGGAAAGAACGTGACGCAGGCCGAGATCGGCGCCGGCATCAAGCACCACGTCGCCCTCTCGGTCGTCGGCACCGACCGCCTCCAGGACAGCGGCTATTTCCGCGCCAAGCTGGCGCAGGAAGAGATCATCAAGAAATCGCCGATCCCGTACACCATCGTGCACGCCACGCAGTTCTTCGAGTTCGTTCGTCCCATCGCCCAGTTCTCGACCGTGGACGGCGCCGTGCGCCTGCCGCCGGTGTTGTTCCAGCCGATGGCGGCGGCGGACGTCGCGGCTGCCGTGGCCGACGTCGCGCTCGCCAAGCCGGTCAACGGCACGATCGAGATCGGCGGGCCGGACATGTTCACGCTCGACGGCGCGATCCGCGAGGCGCTCGCCTTCGACAAGGACCCGCGCAAGGTGATCGCCGACCCGCAGGCGAGCTATTACGGAATCAAGGTGAGCGAGAAAGCGCTCGTTCCCGGCCCGGGCGCGCGCCTGGGATCGACGAAGTTCGACTGGTGGCTCGCGCACGCGCCGGCAGCGCATCAAGGCTGACCGAACGGCGCCCGGCTCACACCGCCCAGTCGGCTTTCTGCAGGCGTTTTGCCGCCAGGTCGATGAATGCACGCACTTTCGGCGACAGGTGCTGACGGTGCGGATAGCTCGCGTCGATCGTCATGGAGATCGGCGTGCACTCGGCCAGCGTCTGGACGAGTTCGCCGCCGCGCAAGCCGTCGGCGACCAGGAAGCTTGGAACGTAGATCAGGCCCTGGCCCAACGTGGCCGCGATGCGCAGCGCGTCGGGGCTGTTCACCTGCAAATTTCCGGCCGGCCGCACCACTTGCGTGCCGTCCGGGGTTTCAAAGTGCCATTCCCTGTTCCAGGGGGAGTCGTAGTAGGTGATGCAATTGTGGCCGGCGATGTCGGCCGCGTGTTTGGGATGTCCGCGCCGCGCGAAATAGGCGGGGGCGCCGCAAAGGACGTAGCGATACGTCGCCAGATGGCGAACGATCAGGCTCTGGTCCGAGACCGGCGTGCGAATACAGAGGTCGAACGCCTCCTCGACCATATCGACTTCACGGCTGGTCGACGTCATTCGCACGGCGACATCGGGATAAAGAGCGGTGTATTCCGCGACGATCGGCGCAAGAACCAGCGGGATGATGGGCGCGACATTGAGCTGGAGCATGCCGCGCGGCTGCGAGCGCAGGCGCTCGGCGATCTGGTCGGCATCGTTGAGCTCGGCGAGGATCTGCTGGCAGCGCTCGAAATAGGCCTGGCCAACCTCGGTCAGGCTGAGCTTGCGCGTGCTGCGGTTGAGCAGCCGCACGCCGAGATGGTCCTCCAGCGTCTTGACGTGTCCCGTCACGACGCTCGGCGAGACGTTCAGCCGCCGCGCCGCCGCCGAGAAGCCGGCGTTCTCGACGACCTTCACGAACGACGTCATGCAGGTGAGGCGGTCCATTGTTCTTCCTGCCACTGCGCCGGGCCCTTGCGCGGCATCCCGCGGGCATACGCGGCCACATTGGGATGCCGACCGAGGCGTGACAATCGCGCGGCGCCGGAAATACCTTTCTGATTATCAGAACAATCACGGCCGGTGGCGGTAACGCCTGCCGCACACCTCGACCGCTGGCTCATGCCGTCTCGAACATCGGCGAGTCTCGCAAAGCCGACATCCGCGGCGGCCCGCGCCGGCTCGCCGCGCACGGCGGAATAGACTTGTATCTGCAATGGTTTATGAGGTATACGCGAACTCGTTTCCGGGCTCCATATCTCACCGCGAACCGTCGTCATCGTCCGGCGCTTGACGTGCGAGGGTTTCCATTGAACGCACTTGCCGCGCGCGAGACGATCCTCCGTTGAACGCATCCGACCACAGCACGCTCGATTTCCCTTACGCCGCGCCGCCGGCGTTCGGCGACACCATCGAGGTTGCTCCCGGCATCCTGTGGACGCGGCTGCCGCTGCCGTTCCGGCTCGATCACGTCAACGTCTACCTGATCGAGGACGACGGCGGCTTCGCCGTGCTCGACACCGGCGTCGATACCGCCGACAGCCGCGCCGTGTGGGAGCGGCTCATCGCCGGCGCGCTGCGCGGCAAGCCGGTGACGAAGGTCATCGTCACGCACTTCCATCCCGACCACATCGGGCTCGCCGGCTGGCTTTGCCGCCGCTTCGACGCGCCGCTCTATACGAGCCAGACGACCTATCTCTCCTCGATCAACATCTCGGTCCGCCCGGACGCGCTCGAGGCCGCGCATTACCGAGACTTCTATCTGCGGCACGGCCTCGATGCCGACGTCGCCGCGCTGGTGGCGACGCAGGGACATTCTTATTTGCGCCTCGTGCACCCGCTCGAGCCGACCTTCCGCCGCATCGTCGCCGGCGACACGCTGACGATCGGCGGCCGCGCCTTCCGGCTGCTCTCAGGCGACGGGCACGCGCCGGAGCAGATCATGCTGGTGTCGGACGCCGACGGTCTGTTCCTCGCCGCCGATCAGGTGCTGGCCAAGATCACGCCCAATGTCAGCGTCTGGGCGGTCGAGCCCTATGGCGATCCGCTCGGGCTCTACCTGCGCTCGCTGCGCACGCTCAGGGAGCAGGTGGCGGCGGACGTGCTGGTCCTGCCCGGGCATCAACTCGTCTTCCGCGGCCTGCAAGTACGTATCGGCGAGCTCATCGCCCACCACGACCTGCGCTGCGAACTGATCGTGCGCGCCTGCGCGGCGCAGCCGCATTCCGCCGCGGAGATGGTCCCGGTGCTGTTCCCGAAGGCGCTCGATCCGCACCAGATGAGCTTCGCGTTTTCTGAGACGCAGGCGCACATCAATTATTTGATCGGCCGCGGCGCGCTGGTGGCGGCCGTCGGCAAGGACGGCATCGAGCGGGTCGGCGTCCCGCGCTGATGGGGGCGGAGGGGCGAGACGGCCCGCGTTTTACGTGGGAACATTCTTCGTGATTCGCCGATTCTCCCTGCGGACTCCAACGGGGACGCCCATGGCCCAACGCGCGAATGCAAGGAAGAAGCTGACGACCTACCACGCGACGATGATCGTCACCCGCACCGAGGAATGGTGCGTCGACGCCGCGAGCGAGGAGGAAGCGCTCGCTTTGCTCGAAGCCGGCGAGGGGCACCGCTGCGACACCGGCGCGGCGGAACACGTCGAGCTCGGCGAGATGCATACGAGTCATTGAGGACGTCGCCCTGAGGTGCCCGGCGCGGAACGCGCCGGGCCTCGAAGGGCTTGTGAGTCAGAGATCCTTCGAGGCGCGCCACCCCAAGTCGGCCTTGGTGGTTGCGCACCTCAGGATGACGGAACGTCACACCTGCTCGGCGTTGAGATACGCAAGTCGCGCGCCGCAATAGGCAGTTACGATGCCGAGCGCCAGCGCGGTCAGCCCGGCGGCCACGTCCGGCGTGCCGCTGCCTTCGCCGCCTTTGCTCATCACGCCGCCGACGGTGGCCGCCGCGAAGACGAGCGCGACGAGGAACCGCTGCGCCAGCCTGTAGACGAAGGTTCGCTCGCGCGCCGCGGCGATAAGATAGGCCGAGGTCGCCCAGCCGCCGGCAAAGCCCGCCGCCGCGATCGCCCACCATGACAACGCCGCGACGAATTGCACCGGCGCGGCAAGCCCGCCGTCGCGCAGCACCTTGTCCATGCCGAAGCCGAGCACGGTCAGCGCGATATGCAGCACCAGCGCCGCGAACACGCCGCAGGCGATGGCGGTGATGTAGTGCAGGCGGCGGGTGGCGTCGGCGTCCATGGGCCTCGTCTTCGCAAGCGGTCGCCCGCACCATAGCCGATCGCGCCGCCGGCAGAAGCCGCCGTGGCGGGGGAATAGCGGCCCCGTCCGGCGGTTCATCCTGGATGGAGCGGGCCTGGAACGCCTCCGCGGGCGGCCGGTTTTCAGGGCAACGCCGAATTCACAGATGGGGCATTCGGCCTTCGTCTAATCGAAGCTGCCAAGTCCCTTGGAGATGCTTGCCTTTCCCGGCGATTGCAAGCTATGAAATCTCGCGCGGGGATCGGGGATTGATTGTCCCTCAGGCGGCCTTTAATGCTGAGGCCGGGGATAAATAAGGGCAACAAAGTAGCGTTAAGGGAGGATGCGTTCTGAGCTCGCATCGACATAGCGGCGCGGTCAGCCTGGTGGAGCGCCTCGTCCGCAAGAAGGACTTCTACGCCGGCGGCCTCATGATCCTGTTCGGGCTCGTGATGTCGCTCAAGGGCCCGAGCTATCGCCTCGGCACCCTGATGCACATGGGGCCCGGGTTCCTGCCGACCGCGCTCGGCATCCTCCTCATCCTGCTCGGCGTCGCCATCGCGGGCGGCTCGCTCGCCACCGCCGACGGCGAGGAGGAGGACATCCTCCCCGAGAACCGCGAATGGCTGGCCTGGGCCGCCATCCTCTGCTCGCCGCTCGCCTTCATGCTGTTCGGCGCCTATTTCGGCATGGCGCCGGGCACGTTCGCCTGCGTCTTCGTCGCGGCGATGGGCGACCGCGACGCGACGCTCAAGAACTCGCTGATCCTTTCGGCGCTCGTTACCGTGTTAGGTGTCGGGCTGTTCTCCTATTTGCTGCAGATCCCGATGCCCGTGTTCGCGTGGAGGGGTCTGTGATTTCAACCGCCCTGACGGACCTCTGGTACGGCTTCGGCGTCGCGCTCGAGCCGCACAACATCATGTGGTGCTTCATCGGCGTGCTCGTCGGCAACATGGTCGGGGTGCTGCCGGGCATGGGCCCGCTTGCCACCATCTCGATACTTCTGCCGCTGACCTTCGGCATCAAGCCGGTCGGGGCCATCCTGATGCTCGCCGGCGTCATGTATGGCGCACAATACGGTGGTGCGATCTGCTCCATCCTGTTGAACCTGCCGTGTCACCCGCCGCACGCGGTGACATGTCTGGACGGCTTCCCGATGACCAAACAGGGACGCGGCGGCGCAGCGCTCGGTGCCACTGTGTTCGCCTCGTTCGTGGGCGCATCGTGGGGCATCACCGAAATGATCTTCCTCGCGCCCGTCCTGGTACGGGTGGCGATGGAGTTCGGGCCGGCCGAGATATGTTCGCTGATGCTGCTCGGCCTGCTGGCGGGCTCGACGCTCGCGCGCGGCTCACCGGTCAAGGGCGTCGCCATGACCGTGCTCGGGCTGATGCTCGGCATTGTCGGCACCGACATCGAGACCGGGTCCGAACGCTTCACCTTCGCCATGACGCATCTCGACGACGGCATCGAGTTGATCGCGCTGGCGCTCGGCCTGTTTGGCATCGGCGAGTTCATGAATTCGGTCAACCAGGTGTCGACCGTCAACGCCAAGTACGCCAACGTCACGCTCAAGGATATGCGGCCCTCGCGTGAAGAATGGCGGCGCACCATCGCGCCGATGTTCCGCGGTACTTTGGTCGGCAGCCTCTGCTCTCTGATCCCCGGCACCGGCCCGACCATCGCCTCGTTCGTGGCCTACGCGACCGAGAAGAAGGTTTCGAAGACGCCGGAGAAGTTCGGCACAGGCATGATCGAGGGCGTGGTCTGCCCCGAGGCGGCGACGCATTCCTCGATCCAGGGCGACTTCATCCCGACCATGAGCCTGGGCATCCCCGGCGATGCCGTCATGGCGCTGCTGCTCGGCGCGCTGATGATCCAGGGCATCGTCCCGGGTCCGCAGCTTATCAAGGAGCATCCGGATATCTTCTGGGGCCTCGTCGCCAGCTTCTGGATCGGCAACATCCTGCTCGTCATCCTCAACGTGCCGCTGATCGGCATCTGGGTGAAGCTGCTGACGATCCCGTACAAGTACCTCTATCCGAGCGCGATGTTCTTCGCCTGCATCGGCGTCTATGCCGCCAACAACGACATGTTCCAGGTCGGCGAAATGGCGCTCATCGGCTTCGTCGGCTACATCCTGCTGCGTCTAGGCTTCCATCCCGCGCCGATCCTCTTGGGGTTCGTGCTCGGGCCGCGGTTCGAGGAGAACTTCCGGCGCGCCATGTTGATCTCGCGCGGCGACATCATGGTGTTCGTCGAGCGGCCGATCTCGGCGGTGTTCATCGCGCTGTGCGTGATCCTGATCGGATTGCAGGTCTATGTCCGCCTGCGGCCGAAGAAGCCGGGCGACGTGGTCGTGCCCGCGGCGGCGGAATAGCCCGCCGTCACACGAAATGGTGATGCCCGGCCTCGCGCCGGGCATTTGCTTTGTGAAGGGTGCGGGCTCGCCGGGACGGCGGCCGGCCATTAAATAGGGGCGGAGAGAACGCGGGAGCCTCGACCATGCCTAAGCAATACGCCGTCACCCACAGCGACGCCGAGTGGCGCACGATTCTTACCCCCGAGCAGTTCTACATCATGCGCCAGCATGGCACCGAGATGCCGGGCTCGTGCGCGCTCTTGCATGAAAAGCGGGCCGGCACCTTCCGTTGCGCGGCGTGCGACCAGCCGCTGTTCGAATCGAAGCTGAAATTTGAGAGCGGCACCGGCTGGCCGAGCTTCAACGATCCGCTCCCCGGCGCGGTCGAGAGCGACGTCGACGACAGTCACGGCATGGTGCGCGACGAGGTGCATTGCAGCCGCTGCGGCAGCCACCTCGGCCACGTGTTCGAGGACGGCCCGCCGCCGACCGGCCTGCGCTACTGCATCAACGGCGTCGCGCTCAAGTTCGAGGCTAAGTAAGGGGCAACCGTTCATTCCCGCTATCGCGGGAATGAGCGGCGCCGGCCTCACGCCTCGCCGATCTCCTTCAGGATCTCGTCGGTGTGCTGGCCGAGCAGCGGCGCCGGGTTCTCGCTCGCCGCGCGCCAGCCGTCGATGACGATCGGCGTGCGCACGCCGGGGATCGAGCCCTTCTTCGCCGCCTTGCTCGGCAGATTGAGCTTCATGCCGCGGGCGATCACCTGCGGATCGGCAAACACCTGCTCGACGTCGTTGATGGGACCCGCCGGCACGCCCTGCGCCTCGAGCCTCGCCAGCAAGTCGTCGCGCTTCATCTTGGAGGTCAGCGCGGAAAGCTTGCCGATCAGCTCCTCGCGGTGCTTCAGCCGGCCGACATTGTTGCCGTACTCCGGATTTTGCGCCAGCTCCGGCGCGCCGAGCACGTTGCAGAACTTGACGTACTGGCTGTCGTTGCCGGTGGCGACGATGGCGTAGCCGTCGGAGGTCGGGAACACCTGATAGGGCACGATATTGGCGTGCGCGTTGCCGATGCGCTTCGGGATCTTGCCGGAGACGAGATAATTGAGCGCCTGGTTCGACAGCACGCCGACGGTGGAATCGACCAAGGCCGTGTCGACATAGGCGCCCTTGCCGGTGCGCTGGCGCTCCTGCAACGCGGCGAGGATGCCGATCACCGAATAGCAGCCGGTGAAGATGTCCGACATCGGAATGCCGATGCGCGTCGGCTCGCCGTCCGGCATACCGGTCAGATCCATGACGCCGCCCATGCCCTGCGCCATCAGGTCGTAGCCTGCGCGCTTGGCGTAGGGGCCGTCCTGGCCGAAGCCGGTCACCGAGCAGTAGATCAGCCGCGGGCACTCGTCCTTCAGGCTCTTGTAGTCGAGGCCGAACTTGGCGAGCCCGCCGACCTTAAAGTTCTCGATCAGCACGTCGGAGCGGGCGGCGAGCTTGCGCACGAGGCGGCGGCCCTCCTCGCTCTCGAAGTCGAGCTCGATCGAGCGCTTGCCGCGGTTGGCCGAATGGAAATAGGCCGAGCCGATCGGCTTGCCGTCGGCGCCCTCGACGAAGGGCGGGCCCCAGCCGCGCGTGTCGTCGCCGGCGCCCTTGCGCTCGACCTTGATTACGTCGGCACCGAGATCGGCGATCATCTGCCCGGCCCAGGGACCCGCCAGGATGCGGGCCAGTTCGAGGACACGCAGACCCGCCAACGGCTTCGGCATGGTGAAATCGCTCCTTGAAATCAATGCGGAAGGGAGGTGTTCGCGCCGCCTTATAGGACCAACATTGCGGCCTTACCAGAGGCGGAAATGCCATCCGGACCATGGGCTTGCCGCCGAAATTCCCGAGCGGCTATGGTGCCCCGGCACTCCGCCCGCTAAGGTGGAACGGGGCGGCTAGAGCCGTTTTTTTGCGATCGCCATGCCGGCGTGACCATACGGCGGGCGGTCGCTCTCAAAAAAGAGAACCAAGGAGGAGGAAACATGAAAATCAAGACATTGCTCGCCACCGCTGCCGCGGCGGTCCTGCTGTCGGCCACGGCGCACGCGCAGACAACATTGCGCGCCTCGCACCAGTTTCCCGGCGGCAAGGGCGACATCCGCGACGACATGGTGCAGATGATCGCCAAGGAAGCGGCCGCCGCCAATGTCGGCCTCACCGTGCAGGTCTATCCGGGCGCCTCGCTATTCAAGCCGAACGACCAGTGGAACGCCATGGTCAACGGCCAGCTCGACATCACGCTGTTCCCGCTCGACTACGCCAGCGGCAAGGTGCCGACTTTCTCGGCGACCCTGATGCCCGGCCTCATCCGCAGCCAGGATCGCGCCAAGCGCATCAACGACTCGCAGTTCATGAAGGACATTCGCGCCGAGATCGAGAAGCACGGCGTCATGGTCCTGTCCGACGCCTGGTTCGCCGGCGGCATGGCGGCGAAGGGCAAGTGCATTGTTCACCCTGACGACCTGAAAGGCATGAAATTCCGCGCCGCCGGTCCGACCTTCGCGGGGATGTGGGAAGCGGCCGGCGCCTCGATCGTCTCGCCGCCGTCCAACGAAATCTACAATGCTTTCCAGACCGGCGTTGTCGGTGGGACGGACACGAGCCTCGGCACGTTCGGGTCGACCCGGCTCTACGAGGTCACCGATTGCCTGACCGCGCCGGGCAACAATGCGCTGTGGTTCATGTACGAGCCGGTGCTGATGTCGAAGAAGACGTTTGCGCGCCTCAACAAGCAGCAGCAGGACGCGATCATCAAGGCCGGCAAGGATGCGCAGGCCATGTATGAGAAGAAGGCCGACGCCGAGAACCAGAAGACGATCAAGCTCTTCGAGGAGCACAAGGTAAAGGTGGTGACACTCTCCGACGCCGACTATAACGCGTGGATTGCGCTCGCTAAGAAGACCTCCTACCAGCGCTTCGACAAGGATGTGGCGAACGGTCAGAAGCTGATCGACGAGGCGCTCTCCGTTAAGTAAGGCTAGCGGACGCCGTAGGCCGGCGGGCGTAACACCCGCCGGCTTGCTTATCCGGACGTCTCGCGAGGCCGGGGAAGCCAGCGCGGACAAGGGGACCGGCCGCGCCGGCTGGGCTTCGAGGGGCTTATGGACACTTACATTCGGACGATGGCGTTCCTGTCGCGCGTGTCGGGTATCGCCGCCGCATTCCTGATCGGGATCGCCGTGCTCGTGATCTGCGACATGGTGGTCGAGCGCTACGTGCTCAATCTTACCACCATCTGGCAGATCGACGTCGTTACTTACGCCATCGTGGGCGCCACCTTCGTCGGCAGCGCCTACGTGCTGATGACGCGCGGTCACGTCAACGTCGAGATCCTGCCGCTGCACTCGGGCCCGCGCGTGCGTTACTGGCTGGCGCTGGCGACCGGGCTGTTGGCGCTTGCCTTCTGTGTGGTGCTTTGGGTCGTGTGCACACAATATTGGTATCAGGCCTATTCCGAAGGCTGGAAATCCAACACCGTCTGGCGCGCGCGCCTCTGGATTCCCTACCTGTCGATGCCGATCGGCCTCGGCCTGCTGGTGCTGCAATACATCGCCGAGCTTCTCGCTTTGGTGACCGGCCGCGCCCATCCGTTCGGCCTGGCGCCGGCCGCCGACGCCGAGCAGATCGCGCTTGAACAGGCAAAAGCCGCGCTCGGAGACGCCCCATGAGCCCGACCACCGAAGGCGGGCTCGTCCTCGTCGCCACGCTCATCATGCTGGTGTCCGGCATTCCCGTGGCTTTCGGCCTCGGCGCGGTGTCGATCGTCTTCCTGCTCATCTTCCAGGGCATCGACAGCTTTCACGTCGTCGCCGAGACCTTCTGGTCGGGCCTCGATGACTTCACGCTGGTCGCCATCCCGATGTTCGTGATGATGGGCGCGGCGATCGGATCCTCGCCCGCGGGCAAGGACCTTTACGAGGCGCTCGACCGCTGGCTCTACCGGCTGCCCGGCGGCCTCGTCATCTCCAACCTCGGCGCCTGCGCCATCTTCGCGGCGCTGACCGGCTCATCGCCGGCCTGCTGCGCCGCCATCGGCAAGATGGGCATCCCGGAGATGCGCCGCCGCGGCTATCCCGACGACGTCGCCACCGGCTCGATCTGCGCCGGCGGCACGCTCGGCATCCTGATCCCGCCGTCGGTCACCTTCATCCTCTACGGCATTGCCACCGAGACCTCGATCGGCCGCCTATTCATCGCCGGTGTGTTGCCGGGCTTGATGCTCACCGGCCTGTTCATGTTGTGGACGATCTTCATCATCTGGAAGCGCGGCTTCCGCTCGCACGCGATCGACTTCCGCTATTCGTGGAAGGAGAAGTTTACGTCGATCCCGAAGATCGCGCCGTTCCTGGTAATCATCTTCGGCGTGATGTACGCGCTCTACGGCGGCATTGCGACGCCATCCGAGGCGGCCGGCGTCGGCGCCGCGCTCTGTCTGATTCTTGCGATTCTCATCTACCGACTTTGGACGCCGAAACAGATTTGGCAAATCCTGCGCGACACGATGCGCGAGTCGGTGATGATCCTGACCATCATCGCGGCCGCCGTGCTGTTCGGCTACATGCTGACGTCGCTCTACCTGACGCAGACGCTGGCGCAGGGCATCGCCGACATGCACGCCAACAGGTGGGTGTTGATGTTCCTCATCAACATCTTCCTCCTGGTGTGCGGCTTCTTCATTCCGCCGGCGGCCATCATCCTGATGACCTCGCCGATCCTGCTGCCGATCATCACCGCCGCCGGCTTCGATCCGGTCTGGTTCGGCGTGATCCTGACCATCAACATGGAGATCGGCCTGATCCACCCGCCGGTCGGCCTGAACATCTACATCGTCAACGCGATCGCGCCGGACGTGCCGCTGGTGAAGGTGATGTGGGGGACAATGCCCTACGTCCTCTGTATGATGCTGGCGATCGTGATCTTGTGCTTCTTTCCGGAAATCGCCACATGGCTTCCAAACTACCTGATGGGGCCGGGCAAGTGATACCGCCGCGGCCCGCATCGCGGCCGCGGAGCGCCTGATGAACACGTCCTTCTTCGGAGAGTTGCTGCAGACCATCTCCGACCGCGGGCGCGCGCTGCTCAACCGCGAGCGCCGCGGCCAGGATCCGCTCCGCTCCGAGAGCCTGATCGAGCTGTGCGAGGACCTGTTGTCCGGGCGCGGCGAAGCCTCGGGCGTCGCGCTGGCCCGCGAAATCCTCACCCGTTACGCCGAATTGCGTACCGGCCCGCGCGTCGCCTTTTTCGAGGCGCTGGCGCAGCGTTTCGGCACTGACGGCGAGCAGCTCAACAAGGCGATCGCCGCCTGGAAGGAGGCGCCGGACGACGCCACCGCGCGGGAAGTGCATACCGCGTCCGAGCCGCGCCGGCAGGAGCTGTTCCGCAGGCTCAACCTCGCGCCCGGCGGCACCGCCGCGCTGGTGCGCATGCGCGAGCAGCTGATGAGCGCGCTCGACCACCGCGACGACCTCGCCGCGGTCGACGACGATTTCGTGCATCTGTTCTCGTCCTGGTTCAACCGCGGCTTCCTGGTGCTGCGCCGCATCGACTGGTCGACGCCGGCTATCGTGCTCGAGAAGATCATCCGCTACGAGGCGGTGCACGCGATCCACGACTGGGACGACCTGCGCCGCCGCATCGACCCGCCGGACCGGCGCTGCTACGCCTTCTTCCATCCGGCGCTCAACGACGATCCGCTGATCTTCGTCGAGGTCGCTTTCACCCGCGACATTCCCGACGCCATAGCGCCGATCCTGGCGCCCGACCGCGAGCCGACCGAGCTCGACCGCGCGCGCACCGCGGTGTTCTACTCGATCTCCAATTGCCAGCGCGGGCTCGCCGGCGTGTCGTTCGGCAGCTTCCTGATCAAGCAGGTGGTCGAGGAAATCGGCCGCGACATGCCGAAGCTCAACACCTTCGTGACGCTGTCGCCGGTGACGCATTTCGCGTCGTGGCTTGCGGCCGAGCGCGCCGACGTGAACTCGATCGCGCTTTCGGCGGCCGACAAGGAGACATTCGCCGCGCTCGATGCGCCGGACTGGTGGCGTGACGCGGCGACGGCGGACGCGGTGCGCGAGCCGCTGCTGCGCGCCGCCGCCTGGTATTTCCTGCGCGCCAAGAACAAACGCGGCGCGCCGCTCGACGCGGTCGCGCGCTTCCATCTCGGCAACGGCGCGCGGCTCGAGCGGCTCAACTGGCCCGGTGACATGTCCGAGCGCGCGATCAAGCAGGCGCAGGGCCTGATGGTGAACTACCTCTACGATCTCGACGACATCGAGAAGAACCATGAGGCCTTCGCCGAGAGCCGCACCGTGGTTGCCTCGTCCGCCGTGCAGCGCCACCTGCGCACGGTCGAATTGGTGCCGGTCGCGGGGTAGCCGGAAAAGTTCACGACTTCCCGAACACCGGCACGATGGCGCCGCGGGTGACGCGGTTTTCGGGTGAGGCGAGGAACACGATGGTCGCGGCGACCTCCTCGACCTTCGGCCAGGCGGCGAAATCGGCTTTCGGCATCGCCGCACGGTTGGCCGGTGTGTCCATGATCGACGGCGCCACGGCGTTGACCAGAATGCCGTCCTTCGCCGCCTCTTCGGCCAGCGCCATGGTCAGCGCCGCGACGCCGGACTTGGCGATGGTGTAGGCGCTCATGCCGGCGCCGAGCCGCGGCTCGAGCGCGGGACGCGCGGCGACATTGACGATGCGGCCGCCGTTTGTGCCGAACGCATTCACCGCGGCGCGGCAGCATAAAAAGCACGAGACGAGGTTCTGCTCGATCTGCGCCATCAGCGCGGCCCTGTCCGTGTCCGCAACCTTGCCCATCGCGAAGCCACCGGCGATATGGATCGACGCCCACAGCGGCGACCCGGCCTGCGCGTAGACCTTCGCGACGTCTGCCTCCGCGGCGAGATCGCGCACGGCGACCAGCGCGACGCTCTTTTCGGCGCGGTGCGCGAAGCGCTGCATCTCGGCCTCGTGCACGTAGGGCACGACGCAGCGCGCGCCCTGTCCGATCAGGTTCGCGACGACCGCGGCGCCGAGCGCGCCGGCGCCGCCGGTGACCACGACGGTGCGATTGGCGAAGTTCATGCGGTTACCCCGTCATCCCCGTCCGCGCTTGGCGCGCATCGGCAGCACCTGGAATTCCAGCCAGTTGGCAAGCTCGCCGGTGCGCAGCTTCTTGTCCAGCACGTTCGACGACACGCCATGCCGCCACGACAGCCGCTTGCAGCCGGGATCGCGGTCGAGCAGGTCGAGGTCCTCGGCGTAACTTTTCATGTCGGTCTCGCTGGCGAAGAAGCCTTCCGCGATCAGCCGCGTGCCGATGCGGCGCACGATGGCGGCGAGCTCGCGTAGCGGATATTCCGGATGGTACTGCACCGCCCAGGCGGTCGCGCCGTTGACGCGGATTTCCACCGCCTGCACCTGCGACACGGCGTTGGCCGCGAGCACGGTCGTGCCCGGCGCCACCGTCTCGACCTCGTCGAGGTGCACGGTCGGCGCGTTAAACACGTCCGCCTTGCCGGCATACATCGGGTGCTTGCGGCCGTGGTCGGTGAGGCGGATGCCGCGGCCGAAGCCGATCTCGCGGCCCTGCGGATTGCGGCGCACGGTGCCGCCGGCGGCCGCGGTGATGATCTGAAGCCCCCAGCATGAGCCGAAGATCGGCGTGCCCGTTGCGAGCGCCGCGCGCACCAGCTCGATCTGGCGCATGACCTCCCGCCCGCCATTGTAGACGTGCAGACTGGAGCCGGTGATGGCGATGCCGTCATAGCCTTCCAGCGCCGCGCCGGCGGGCAGGGCGGCGGCCATGTCGCCGGGATAGCAGGCGTCGACGGCGGCGCCCGGCATCAGGTCCTGAAGCAGGGCGGCATAGTTCCGGCTGGCGACTGTGCCGCCGGCCGCGACGTGCTCGGCCATGGTGGCGGGGGAGTTGCCTTCGATGACGAGGAGGCGCGGGGAGGGCATTCCGATGGACCTGGGCAGGGCGGGACGCGGCCAATGACCGTCCCGATATGGCCAAGCTGTGGCGATTCCGCAATTGCGGGTTGGGAATGGCCGCTTTAATCGACGTTAACAGGCGCCGATTAACATTCCGCCACCCGCCGCCCTCGCCCGCGGCCTGAAAGGACCGGGCCTCACCCTCATGGCCGACTTCGACATCGCCATCATCGGCGGCGGCATCAACGGCGCCGGCATCGCCCGTGACGCCGCCGGCCGTGGCCTGAAGGTGCTGCTGGCCGAGATGAACGATCTCGGCTCCGGCACGTCGTCGGCCTCGACCAAGCTCATCCACGGCGGCCTGCGCTATCTCGAGCACGGCGCCTTCCGCCTCGTGCGTGAGGCGCTGACCGAGCGCGAAGTGCTCCTGCGCATGGCGCCGCATGTGATCCGGCCGATGCGCTTCATGCTGCCGCCGAAGTCGGGGCTGCGCGCGCCGCTGAAGCTCCGCTTCGGCCTGTGGCTCTACGACCGGCTTGGCGCGCGCAAGCTCCTGCCACCGACGCGGAGCGTCGACCTGACGCACCATCCGGTGGGGCAGCCGTTACAGCGCAGTTTTCGCTACGGATTCGAGTATTCCGACTGCCGGGTCGACGACGCACGCCTGGTGCTCCTCACCGCGCTCAGTGCGCGTGAGTGCGGCGCCGACATCCGCACGCACACCAAGGTCACGCGCACCGAGCGCCGCGCCGAGGACTGGGAACTGGTGCTCAATAATCGGGGCCGCCGCCAGGTTGCGACCGCGCGCGTCCTCGTCAATGCTGCCGGCCCCTGGATCCGCGAGGTCGCCGACACCATCCTGCGCACGCCGCTGGCAAAGCCGGTGCGACTCGTGAAGGGCAGCCACATCGTCGTGCGCCGCCGCTTCGAGCACGACACGGGCTACATATTGCAGGCCGACGATGGCCGCGTCGTGTTCGCACTGCCCTTCGCCGACGACTTCACCATGATCGGCACCACCGACGAGAAGTTCGTCGGCGACGTCAACACGCCGGCGCCGGACGCGCGCGAGATCCTCTATCTCTGCGAGGTGTTCAACCAGTATTTTCGCGACAAGGTCACGCCGGACGAGCTCGCATGGTCTTTTTGCGGCGTGCGCGCGCTGGCCGACGACGGCAGCGACCGGCCCGAAGACGTGACCCGCGATTACGAGCTCGTGCTGGAGAAGCCGTTCCGGCAGGCGCCGCTGCTCACCGTCTACGGCGGCAAGATCACGACCTACCGGCGGCTGGCGGAAGCCGCGGTGGCGAAGATCGGCCCGTTCTTCACGACGCGCGGGCCGTGGACCGCGGCCTCGCACCTGCCGGGCGGCGACTTTGCGCCGGAGGACTTCTACGACCAGGTGGCGGCGGCGATCGCCCGCTGGCCGTTTCTGTCGGAGCCGCAGGCACGGCGCATGGTGCGCGCCTACGGCACGCGCATCGCCATGATCCTCGGCGAAGCGCACACCCTGGACGACCTCGGCCCGCGCCTGACCGCGGACCTGACCGGCGCGGAACTGCGCTATCTGGTCGAGCAGGAATGGGCCGAAACCGCCGACGACGTGCTCTGGCGCCGCACCCGGCTCGGGTTGAAGGCCAGCGCCGACGAGCGCATCGCCATCAACCAGTTCATCGTCTCGCTCGGGGCCCGCTGAGCGGCGTCCAGCGGCCTCATGGTTGATCGCGGGTTAACGCGATCCCCCAAGATTCATAACCGTATTTTATTAGGAATGCAGGATTCTGTGATCAACTTGCTAGCCAAAGAAACCTCGTGGGGCACACGATGCAGACCGATGTCGCCGCTCGCTTTGCCAGCGCGCGAATTCTGCTGGTGGATGACGAGCAGTATATGCGCAAGGTGGTGCGCACCATGCTCTTGGGCATGGGCGTGCGCCATATCGCCGAGGCTCATGACGGGCCGACCGGCTTGCAGATGATCCGGCATCAGGCGCCGGACGTCGTTATTCTCGATTGGGAAATGCCGGGGCTCAACGGCGCGACCTTCGTGCGCATGGTGCGCTCGCCCGAGACCTTCCCGCTGCCCGACGTGCCGATCATCATGCTCACCGGCCACGGCGAGCGCGCGCGCGTCATCGAGGCGGTGTGCGTCGGCGCCAACGAGTTCCTGCTCAAGCCGGTGTCGACCAACGCGCTGCGCGAGCGGTTGACCGCGGTGCTGATGAATCCGCGCCGCATGGTCAGCAGCGGGCCCTATTACGGCCCGGCGCCGCGCAAGCTCGCGACCGCGATCTATGCCGACAACGACAAGGCGATCGCCAATCTGGTGATGCTCAACTGACGTCCGGCTACTGCACCTGGATGCCGGCGCGCTTGATGACGTCGGCCCATTTGGCGATCTCCGCCTTCTCCATCGGCTCGATGTCCTTGAGCGCCGTGTCCATCGGCACGCCGGCATCCCTGATGATGCGCTCCTGAACCGAAGGCGTGGCCGCTGCCTTCCTGATCTCGGCGTAGAGCTTGTCGACGACCGCCTGCGGCGTCTTCTTCGGCGCCCATAGGCCGAACCAGACGTAGTTCTGATAGCCAGGCACGCCCGCTTCGGCGATGGTCGGCACGTCCGGCAGAAGCGGCGAACGCTTCGTGCCGGTGACGGCGAGCGCACGCACCGAGCCGCCCCTGATCTGGCCGAGCGCGCTGGCGAGATTGTCGAAGAAGACCGGCGTGCGGCCGGAAATCACGTCCGAATAGGCCGGCGACGCGCCGCGATAGGGTACGTGCGTCATGTCCACGCCCGCCATCAGCTTGAACAGTTCGGCGGACAGATGCTGTCCGGTGCCGTTGCCCGCCGAGGCGAAATTGATCTCGCCCGGCTTCGCCTTGGCCATGGCGATGAGCTCCTTCACCGATTTGGCCGGGAAGTCCTTGCTCACCACCAGCACGAACGGAAATTCCGCCATCATGCCGACCGGCGTGAAGTCGCGGATCGAATCGTAGGGCAGCTTGCGGAACAGGCTCGGATTGACCGCCAGGTTGGCGGTGAGGCCGGCGAGCAAAGTGTAGCCGTCCGGCGGCGCCTTGGCGGCGGCTTCGGTGCCGACGATCGTGCCGGCGCCCGGCTTGTTCTCGACCAGCACCGTCTTGCCAAGCTGCTCGGAAAGCTGCTGCGCGAAGATGCGCGAGATGATGTCGGTGCCGCCGCCGGGCGGCTGCGCGACGATGATGGAGATCGACCGCGCCGGGAAGTCTTCCGCCGCGGCCAGCGTAACCGCGGCGGTCAAGGCACAAGCGGCGGCAAGCGCCGGAATCAGTCGACGAAGCATTGGCGTCCCCCGAGTGGTGTTGTCGCCGACAGGCTTCGCGGCCTATCGATTTTCGTTGTGGTGACGTTACAGTCGGCTATGGACGCTGTCCATTAGCCGCGCCGTCCCGGAGACACACCTTGCCGTCCGCGCTGATCGCCATCGACCAGGGCACGACCTCGACCCGCGCCATCGCGTTCGACGCGGCGCTCAACCCGCTGGCGGTTTCACAGGTTGAATTGCGGCAAATTTATCCGGCGCCCGGCGAAGTCGAGCACGATCCGGAGGAGATCTGGAGCGCGGTCCTCGCAACCATGCGCGAGTGCCTCGCCAAGGCGAAGCTCGCGCCTTCCGACATCGGCGCCATCGGCATCACCAACCAACGCGAAACGACGGTCATCTGGGATCGCGCAACGGGCAAGCCGATCCACAACGCCATCGTCTGGCAGGACCGTCGCACGGCGGCTTTGTGCGATCGGCTGCGCGCCGAGGGCCGCGAACCCGGCGTGACGGCAAAGACGGGATTGCTCCTCGACCCGTATTTCTCCGCCAGCAAGATCGCCTGGCTGCTCGACAACGTCGCTGGCGCGCGCCAGGCGGCCGAAGCGGGCCGGCTCGCCTTCGGCACCATCGACACCTTTCTGCTCTGGCGGCTCACCGAAGGCCGCGTGCACGCGACCGACGCGACCAACGCCGCGCGCACCTTGCTGTTCGATATCGGCAAGGGCGAATGGGACGCCGATCTCTGCCGCCTGTTCGGCGTTCCGAGGACGATGCTGCCCGAGGTGCGCGACTGCGACGCCGACTTCGGGATGACCTCGCTGTTCGGCGGCTCGATCGCCATCCGCGGAATTGCCGGCGACCAGCAGGCCGCGACTGTCGGCCACGGCTGCTTCAAGCCGGGCATGATCAAGTCGACCTACGGCACCGGCTGCTTCGCCGTGCTCAACACCGGGGCCGAGCGTGTCGCCTCGAGGAACCGGCTGCTCACCACCATCGCCTATCAACTCGGCGGCAAGCGCACCTATGCGCTCGAGGGCGCGCTGTTCGTCGCCGGCGCGGCGGTGCAGTGGCTGCGCGACGCGCTCAAGATCATTGCCGCCGCCGCCGACGCCGGGCCGCTTGCCGCGCGCGCCGATCCGGCCGAGCAGGTCTACCTGGTGCCGGCCTTCGTCGGCCTCGGCGCGCCCTACTGGGACGCGCAGGCGCGCGGGGCGATCTTCGGGCTGACGCGGAACTCCGGCGCCGCGGAGATTGCGCGCGCGACGCTTGAATCGGTCGGCTTCCAGACCCGCGACCTCATCGAGGCCATGCGCGCCGACTGCCCCGCGGCCTTTGGCGGCCCGACGGTGCTTCGCGTCGACGGCGGCATGACCCGCAGCGAGCCGACGATGCAGTTCCTCGCCGACATGCTGGCGCTGCCGGTCGAGCGGCCGAAGGTCATGGAGACGACGGCGGTCGGCGCCGCCTATCTGGCCGGCCGCGCCGCCGGCCTGTGCCCGGACCTCGACGGTTTCGCCGCGCAATGGCAGTGCGAGCGGCGCTTTGCCCCGCGCATGGCCGAGCCCGAGCGCGCGCGCCGCTACGCCGGCTGGCGCGACGCCGTGCGCCGCACGCTGACGTAAGCGCCGGACCTGTCCACCGCGCCCTTTTCTCCCGTTGAGACGGCGGCCATTGGCCGCTAGCGTCACGGCTCGAACGGAGCCGGGCGAGGGGAACGATGGGGGAGGGCACGGCGCCGCTGGTGCGCTTCGAGGCGGTGACGAAGCGCTTCGGCGCGGTGACCGCCGTCGACCGCCTGTCGCTCGACATCGCCTGGGGCGAATTCTTCGCGCTGCTCGGCCCGTCCGGTTGCGGCAAGACCACACTGCTCCGCATGCTCGCCGGCTTCGAGACGCCGAGCGAAGGCCGCATCCTGCTCGACGGCGAGGACATCAGCGGGATGCCGCCGCACCTGCGGCCGGTGAACATGATGTTTCAGAACTATGCCCTATTTCCTCATCTCAACGTCGAGAAGAATGTCGGCTTCGGCCTGCGCCAGGAGAAAGTGAGCCGCCGCGAGATCGCCGCGCGCGTCGCGGCGATGCTGGCTCTGGTGAAGCTCGAGGGCTACGGCCGCCGCCGTATCGATCAGCTCTCCGGCGGCCAGAAGCAGCGCGTCGCGCTCGCCCGCGCGCTCATCAAAAAACCGAGCGTGCTGCTGCTCGACGAGCCGCTCGCCGCGCTCGACAAGAAGCTGCGCGCCGAGACGCAGTTCGAGCTGATGGAATTGCAGCGCAAGCTCGGCACCTCGTTCGTCATCGTCACACACGATCAGAACGAAGCGATGACGGTCGCCGGCCGTATCGCGGTGATGGATCGCGGCCGGCTCGCGCAGGTGGCGAGCCCGGCCGAGGTCTACGAGCGGCCGGCCTCGCGCTGGGTCGCCGACTTCATCGGCGACGTGACCTTGATCGAGGGGCGCTTCTCGGCGCCGGGCGTGATGCAGACGATGATCGGCCAGTTGCGCGTTGCCGGCGAGCGAGCGGCGCTGGGTGAGACGGTGTGGCTGGCGCTGCGGCCGGAGAAAATCGTCATCTCCGCCGAACGGCCCGCGGGTGACGTCAATGCCGTCGCCGGCACGGTGCACGAGGCGGGCTATCGCGGCGACATGTCGGTCTACAAGGTTCGGCTCGGCGACCGCTCGCTGATGCAGGCCGCCGTCGCCAATACCGGGCGCGGCCGACGCGGCTTTTCGGCCGGAGAAGTGGTGTGGCTGTCGTGGCCGGCCGATGCCGGCATGGTGCTGACGCAATGAGCGCCAAAGTCAAACGCGTCGGCGGCGGCCGCCTGACGGTCCTCATCCCCTATCTCTGGCTCGCGGCCTTTTTCCTCGTGCCCTTCGTCATCGTGGTGAAGATCAGCCTGTCGCAGACGGCGATGGCGCTGCCGCCATACACGCCGGTACTCGACGTGTTGGCGGGATGGGACGGCGTCAAGCAATTCGCCGCGCAACTCTCGCTCGACTCGTATCGGCTGCTCGGCTCCGACGAGCTCTATCTCAATTCGTATCTGAAAAGCCTCGAGGTCGCGGGCGTCTCGACGGCGCTGCTCATGCTGATCGGCTATCCGCTCGCCTACGGCATTGCGCGGTGCCCACGCGGCCTGCAGCCGCTTCTGGTGATGCTGGTGGTGCTGCCGTTCTGGACGTCGTTCCTGATCCGCGTTTACGCCTGGATCAACATCCTGCAGCGCGACGGGCTGCTCAACGACGTGCTGATGCGGCTGCACCTGATCGATGCGCCTGTTGCGTGGCTCGCCTCCGACACCGCGATCTATATCGGCGTCGTCTATTCGTATCTGCCGTTCATGGTGCTGCCGCTCTACGCGTCGCTCGAAAAGATCGATCCGAGCCTGATCGAGGCCGCCGCCGATCTCGGCTGTCCGCGCTGGAAGTCGTTCTGGCGCGTGACGTTTCCGTTGTCATGGCCCGGTCTCGCCGCCGGGGCGCTGCTCTGCTTCATCCCGATCACCGGCGAATTCGTCATTCCCGATCTGCTCGGCGGCTCGCGCTCGCTGATGATCGGGCAGACGCTGTGGACCGAGTTCTTCTCCAACCGCGACTGGCCTGCCGCCTCGGCGATCGCGGTGGCGCTGCTCGCCCTGCTGCTGATCCCGATCCTCGTCTACGAGCGCCTGCAGAAGTGCGCCATCGGCGAGGCGCCGTGATGCAGCGCACCTCCGCCTTCAACGTCGTATCGGTGGCGCTCGGCCTCGCCTTCCTTTACCTGCCGATCGCCATATTGGTCATCTACTCGTTCAACGCCTCGCGCCTCGTCACCGTCTGGGGCGGCTGGTCACTCGAGTGGTATCGCGAATTGCTGCGCGACCAGGCGATCCTCGATGCAGCCTGGATGAGCCTGCGCATCGGCGCGCTGTCGGCGACGGCCGCGACGGTGCTCGGCACGCTCGCCGCCGTGGCACTCACCCGCGCGGGCCGCTTCCGCGGCCGCCTCCTGTTCTCCGGCATGGTCTATGCGCCGCTGGTCATGCCGGAAGTCATCACCGGCCTGTCGCTGCTGTTGCTGTTCGTCGCGGCCAATGTCGACCGCGGCTTCTGGACCGTCACGGCCGCGCACACGACTTTGACCATGTGCTTCGTCACCGTCATCGTGCAGTCGCGGCTGATCGGTTTCGACCGCAGCCTCGAGGAAGCGGCGATGGATTTGGGCTGCCCGCCGCTCAGGACGTTTTTGACCGTCACGCTGCCGCTGATCCTGCCGGCGGTGGCGGCCGGCTGGATGCTCGCCTTCTCGCTGTCGCTCGACGATCTCGTCATCGCCAGCTTCACCACCGGCCCCGGCGCGACGACTTTGCCGATCCGCATCTATTCGCAGGTGCGCCTCGGCGTGAAGCCGGAGATCAACGCCATCTGCACCATCATCGTCGCGGTGGTGGCGCTGGCGACGATCGCGTCTTCGCTCATCGTCAAGCGCGGCGCAGTCCGCCGCGCGCGCGAAGGCCTGGGCGTGCAGGTCTGAAGACTTACTGAGGCTTGTCGGCGGCGACGGGCTGCGGCGCCTGTTCGGCCGCCGGGACCGCGTCGGCGCGCGGCGCGCCGGTCAGCCGCTCGATGGCGGAGCGGACACGGTCGCGCGCCCGCTGATCGCGGATGGCGTCGAGCAGCGGCGCGGCGGCGCCGGAGCGGCGCAGCAGCGCCTCCGGATCGGGCAGCATGATCGGGTCGTCCCACGAGCCTTGCACGATGAAGGGCAGCGAGAACGGCGTGCCGCCCGGCCGCGAGGCCGTCACCAGCGCGGCGGTGCCTTTGAGATCGAGATCGCGCTCGGGGATCGAGGCCGCGCCGGTCAACGCCATGTGTACGGCGGCACCGGTGATGGTCATGTCCTGCACGGCGGCCTGGCCGTTGACGATCTTGAGATCGAGGCTGAGCTTGTCGAACGGCGTGCGCCCGGTGCGGAATTCGCCGCCGCCCGAGAGCGGCCTGCGTTCGAGCCGGCGCAGGAGCTGCGCGACGTCAAGCCCGGCGATGGCGCCGTTGTGGCCGGTGAGCGAGGCGGTGCCGTTGAGCGTATGTGTGACGCCGAGCACGCTGTCGCCCTTGCCCTCGAGCGACACCGCGATGTTGCCCTTGCCCTCCAGCCGGCGCAGCCCGAACAGCTGGTTCAGGCACGTTTCGAGATCGACGTCCTCGAAATTCAATTGCGACTTCACGTCGACGCTGTCGTTGCGGTCGGCGAGCGAGAGCGAGCCCTTGACCACGCCGCCATAGGCTTGCGCTTCGCCGACGGTGATGGCGAGCTCGCCTCCGCGCAGATTGGCGCCGATGGCGGTGCGGCCGAATTCGGCGTTCGAGACGATCACCTTGCCGGCCGAGAGCCGCAGATCGAAGTCGCTGCCCGTCAGGCCGTCGAGCCCGATCCGGCTCGAACTCCAGCCGTGCTGGTTGGCGGCCAGGAGCCGCATCGTCGAGACGTAGGGCGTGAGGTCGAGCTTGTCGGCGGCGAGCGTGCCCTGCAGCGTCTTGCGGCCGTCGACGACGAATGTGAGCACGCCCTCGGCGGTGTTGCCATCGAGCTCGACGTTGACACCGGACAGCCCGATCGTGCCGCCGACGACGTTGGTCTGCGCCTTGATGGCGAAGCGGCCGAAGCCGCCGCCCGGCAGCGGCTTCTGTCCGGCCCAGGCGAACGCGTCGCGCAGCGATGGCGAGTCGGCGGCGAGCGTGCCCTCGATCTTCACCGTCGGGACGACACTGACCGCGCCTTCGAAGGCGACTTTGCCCGGCCTGCCGCTGATGCGCAGCTTCAGCCCGGTGCGGCCGCCGGCGAGCGCGGCCGGGAAATCGGCGAGCGTCATGCTCGCGTCGACAGGCTGCTCGTGCCAGACGAAGCGGCCGGTGGCGCCGAAGGTCTTGGAGATCGACGGCCAGGCGAGTGAGAAATTCACATCCTCGAGCTGCTCGGTGGCGCCATAGGCGAGGTCATGCAGTGTCACCGTGCCGCCGTCGATGCGCATTTCGGAGAAGGCCGCCGGACGGTGCTCGCCCGGCTTCTTGCTTTTCGCCAGCGCGGCGATCAGCCCCGCCCAATTCGACTGGCCGTTCGGCCCGAAGTCGATGGCGATACGCGGATGCTCGAGCGCGACGTCGGCGATTTCGACGCGGCCGATCAGCAGCGGGAAGAAGCGCAGCCGCGCGGTCAGCCGCTCGGCGGTGAGCGCGGGACTTTTCGCGTCGCCGAGCGCGACATCCTCGAAGGTGACGCTGCCACTTGGAAACAGCGACACTTCCGCCGGCCCGCGCAGGATCGGGTCGAGGCCGGTGACGCTGCGAATCTCGTTCAACGCCTGCTGGCGCACCGTGTCGGCGGACAGCAGGAGATGACCGGCCGCGACAAGTACGCCGGCCGCCACCACGACGGCAAGCAGCGCAAATCCCAGGCGTTTGAAGCCGGCCGCGGGGGTCAAAAGGAGGGTTCCGGTTGTTTTCGGCGTCTCGCGCCGGCGGACTATAGCATCGGTCCTGCGAGGGCCAACCTTGGGTGGCTTCTGTGACCCTTTCAAGGCCGGGCCATGCACAGGCGCGCCTTGCTATTTCGCCAGCACGCGCGTGGCGGGGAAGGCGACCTCGACCAGCGTGCCGGTGTCGACCTCGCTGGTGATGCGGAAGCGGGCGTGGTTGGCCTCCGCCAGCGCCTTGGTGATCGGCAGGCCGAGGCCGGTGCCGGTCGCGCCCCAGCGCGCCGAAGTCGAAAGCTGCCGGAACGGCTCGAGCGCGGTCTGCAATTCCTTCTCGCTCATGCCCTGCCCGGTATCACGCACGCGCAGGCTGACCTCGTGGTCGTCGTTGATCGCGGTCGAGACGATGATCTGGCCGCCGGCGCCGGTGAACTTGATCGAATTGGACAGGATGTTGAGCGCGATCTGGCGCACCGAGCGCGCGTCGGCGACGATCGGCGGCAGGTTGGCGTTGAGCGAGGTGCGGATGATGACGCGCTCGCGGTTCGCCTCCTGCTGCATGATGGCGACGGACTGCTGCACGAGGTCGTTGAGGTTGATGGTGACGAAGGTGAGGTCAAGCTTTCCGGCCTCGATTTTCGAGAGATCGAGCAGATCGTTCAGCAGCGAAATCAAGTGCTCGCCGGAGGTGTGGATGTCCTTCAGGTATTGCCGGTAGCGCTCGTTGCCGACCGGGCCGAAGCGTTCGTCCATCATCACTTCCGAAAAGCCGATGATGGCGTTGAGCGGCGTGCGGATCTCGTGGCTGATCTTGGCGAGAAATTCCGATTTTGCGGTCGAGGCTTTCTCGGCGTCCTGGCGCGCGTTGATCAGTTCTTCCTCGTTACGCTTCCAGGCGGTGATGTCGCGCAGCACGGCGCAATATTTGTCGCCGTCCTCGATGCGTCCGACCGTGATGAAGAGCGGCACCAGGCCGCCGCTCTTGACGCGGCCGATGGCCTCGCGGCCGGCGTCGGGCAGCCGCGCGCCGCCCTCGCGGGCGAGGCGGCCGAGTGCGTCGTGGAGCGGGCGCCGGCTTTCCGGCACGAACAGGTCGTCGAGTGACAGTTCGGCGAGTTCGCCCGCCTCGTAGCCAAACAAGGCCGCGGCGCTGCGGTTGGCCGAGAGCACGCGGCCGGCGCGGTCCAGCACGACGACGCCGTCGGTCGCGGTGTCGAGGATGGCGTTGAGCTCGCCGTTCTCGCGCGCCAGCCGTTCGAGCGACGCGCCGGCGGCCGCCGAATGCGTCCGGTCCTCGGCCGGCGTCTGCGTATTGATCATCAGCACCAGGGCGTTCTCGTCCTGCCAGGCGACGCTGAAGAGGCGGCCCTCGACCGGCTTGTTGTTGCCGTTGACGGTGGTGATGGTGATGGTCTTGCCGCCGTTGTTGCCGGCGCCGCCGGCGCCGCTCTCGATGAAAAGGCTGTCGAGGCCGCCGGCGTTGGCGAGCGCTTCCAGAGTCGGATAGCCGGTCCAGTCGAGGAAGGCGCGGTTGGCGTAGAGCAGGGTGTTGAGCCGATAGACGAGGATGCCGACCGGCAGCCGCTCGAGGATAGGCCGGCCCTCATTGGCGTCGCGCGAAGCGTCGCCATTGCGCGCCACGGCCGGCCGCTCGGACGGCGCGGGCGCGACGAACGGCTCCTCGACGACGTCGTCGGGTTTCGACGGCGGCTTCTTCAGCCGCTCGGACAATTCGCGCGCCAGTTCCTGGAAGGCGCTGTGCTCGTTCGGGCTGAGCGAGGGCTGCTCGGCGGCCGGCGGCGTTTCAGCCTTCGGCGGCTCGGCCGCCGGTGCGGGCGGCGGCGCCGGGAACGGCAGGACCTTTCCGGCCGGCTCGTCGCGCGGCGGCCCGGCGCTGTGCGGCTGCAAGGGCGGCGCGCTCGCCCGCTGGCGCTGCAGGCGCTCGAGCCTGTCCATGTCGCGGCAGATGCCGAAGCCGCGGAAGCCTGCGAACCGGCGGTCGCGGTCGTACACCGGCAGCGCCGACATCTCGATCGGCAGCCGTTCGCTCGTGCCGTCCACCGGCCAGTCGATGACGATGCCGCTCCAGGTGTCGCGCGCGGCGAGCGCCTGTGTCATGCGGCCGTCGCCATCGACCTTGAGCGCGGCGGCGATCTCCGGCCACGGCCGGTCGAGCACGGCCGCGGTCTGAGGCCCGATGAGGCGCGTGAACTCGGCGGTGCCGAGCGTGAAGCGCGTGTCGGCGTCCATCTGCCACACGAACCGGAACGAGCCCCGCCGCGGCCGCAGTTCGGCGGTCACGGGGTTCGGCACGATCGGCGGCGCCAGCGGCACGGGTTCGGGCGCCCGCGGCGTCGCGGCGGCTGAGGTGAAGGCGGTCAGCAGCGCGACGGTCGCGCCGGCGCCGAGCTTGAGCATCGCCACCGAGCCGGCGGCGCTGCCGCCTTGCGCGGCGCCGGTGCGGCTTGCTTCGGCGGCCACGGTGGCGGCGTCGAGCGCGACCAGGTCGCGCCGCTCGCCCAGCCGTGCCGTGGCGGCCGGTTGCGCCTCGATCAGTTCGCCGTCGGCGGTGAAGACAGCGGCCGGCGGCTTGATATCGCGCAGCAGGCGCCTGGCGCGCTCGGGCAGCGCGAGTTCCTTTCCGGCGCGCTCGGTCGAGACGACGAGCACGGCGGCGGTCTTGTCGGCCAAGGTGATCTTGGAGCACAGGCAGATGAGCGTGCCGCCGAGCGCCGCGCCGAAGCCGCGCAGGCGCTCGAGCCGCGGCGCGCCGTCTTGCGGCAACGTCGTGGCGAGCCGCGCGATCTGCACCGCGGCGGAATGCTGCGGACCGAACTCGATCGCCGCCGCCGACTGCGGCGAGGGCGCGTCGAAGATCGCGGCTGCCACCGGATTGGCCCAGAGGATGTGCCGCGTCGCGGCGCTCCACAGCCATACCGGCGCGGGGCTCAGGGCCTGCGCCGCGAGCCGCGAATCGTTCAGCCAGCCGAATGGAAGCGTGGGCTCACTCATCGCGTGGTCATACGGATTACGCCTAACAAAGCTTTAATACGGCTGCTTTCGCACGAGGTCCACGACGCGCGCCCGGCTGACCCCCGCGAAGCCTTGCTAACCTTAATTTTTGAGGGCGTGCGGCGTTGAATCGTCACAATCGAGGCGCGTAGTTGGCATCCATGGGCGGCCGGCGGAAAGGAGAGGTTCCAATGGCGAGTGACAACAGCAGGTTCGACATGCCCGCCGAGATGCGGGCTTTTGCGGAGAAAGGGCTCGAGCAGGCGAAAACCGCCTTCGACGCCTTCGCCACGGCGGCTCAGCAGGCCGCTGCCGCGACGCAGACCCAGGTCATGTCGGCGCAGTCCGGCGCGCGGGAACTCGGCCAGCTCGCGCTGCGCTACACCGAGCGCAACATCTCGTCGTCCTTCGAATTCGCGCACAAACTCATGCACGCGAAGGACGCCGGCGAGGTGGCCGCTCTGCACACGGATTACGTCAGCAGCCAGATGGCGGCCTTGAGCGAGCAGGCGCATGAACTCGGCCGCCGGGCCGGCAAGATGGGCGCGGCCCCGACCAGCCACTGATTCGGGTTGGCGCCCTAGATCCAGCTCCCGGCGGCCCCGCTAAGGTGCTGCCGGAACGTGGATTTTATGGCTGATTGTGCGTCGCAATATTTTTGTTGCATTGCAATATTTTCGTGCTATAGTTCTTAACGGACCCGCACCGGAGGCCTCGTTCCTGGCTCCGCGGGGCGGGGGCCACCAACGGGCACGAGCCGCTTTCGAGAGGGTGGCGGCTCGCTCCTCTGCCGGATACCGCCCTCCATCCAAGGATGAGTGTCATGGCTGAAACCACCACCACCACCACGGCGACCACGCCGAAGTCCAAGAAACCGGTCGCGACCGCCGCGCCCGCTTTCGAAACCCCGAAGTTCGAACTGCCGAAGTTCGAAATCCCGAAATTCGAGATTCCGTCGATGGAAATGCCGGCGGCTTTCCGCGAGCTCGCCGAAAAGAGCCTCGCGCAGGCCAAGGAGAACTACGAGAAGGTCAAGACGGCGGCCGAGCAGGCCACCGACGTTCTCGAGGAGACCTACAGCACGGCCTCCAAGGGCTGCTCCGACTACGGCCTCAAGCTGATCGAGACTGCCCGCGCCAATTCCAACGCCGCCTTCGATCTTATGACCGACATTGCCACGGCGAAGTCCTATGCTGAGGTGGTCGAGAAGACGACGGCGTTCATGCGCTCGCAGTTCGAGACCATGACGGCGCAGGCCCGCGAGCTCACCGAGCACGCCCAGAAGGTCGCCACCGAGGCGTCCGAGCCGCTCAAGGACAGCTTCACCAGCTTCGGCAAGGCCGCCTGATCCGGCCTGCGTCGATCGCGTGAACCTACCGCAAGGCCCGGGCGACCAACCCGGGCCTTCGCTTTTCGGGGCATGCGGCCGGGGCAAATCGAACCTTGCCAAACCGGTGGCCTAACCCTAGTTTCCGGCCCGTCCGTTTCAACGGGCCGACCCTGCAGGTGTAGCTCAGTTGGTTAGAGCGCTGGTCTGTGGAACCAGAGGTCGGTGGTTCGAGTCCACCCACCTGTACCATTCGCCGCCGGGCTGCCACGGACGCCGCTGATCTCTTTTTCCTGTCTGGCCGCCCGCACGCGTTGCGCACGCGACTCAAACGGTCCTCGAAAGCAAAACGCCGGCGACTTCCGCCGCCGGCGCTTTCGTTTGCTGTTTGGATCGGTCAGCGCGTGTAGTTGCGGCCGTTGTTGCCGACGCGCGGCCGGTACACCGGCGCCTGCGACGGCCCACCGCCGAACAGGAAATCGAAGAAGTTGCCGCCGCCGCCAAATCCGCGATTGCCGCCGGCGTACATGCCCGCCGGCATCTTGACGGGCTTCGCCGACGTGTTCGGCGGCCGCTCGACCGGAATGTCGGCGACGCGGCGCTCGCTGCCCTTCAGGATCTCGATCATCCGCGCGTCGCGGCCGTAGACGTCGTCGCGGAATTGCAGCTTGCCGTCGCTGTCGACGAAGGCGGTCTGGTAAGTCAGATGCACCCACACCGGCCGCTGGAAATTGATGTTGATCTCGTTGTTGCCGTACATCTTCTCGATGCGCGCTTCGGTGTAGTGCTCCTTCGCATCGACCAGCGACAACAGCTTGACCGCGTAGGTCTCTGGGTTCTGCACCCGCATGCAGCCGTGGCTGTAGGCGCGCTTGTCGCGCGCGAACAGGTATTTGTCCGGCGTGTCGTGCTGGTAGACCAGGAATTTGTTCGGGAAGTTGAAGCGGATGCGGCCGAGCGCGTTGCCCGCTCCCGGCGGCTGGTAGATACGCACGGTGCCGTCCGGGTTCTGCTCGATCTTGAGGCCGATGCGCTCGAGCGCGTCCGGATCCTCCTGCAGCGCCGGCAGGTACTCGTTCTCGATGATCGACGGCGGCACGTTCCAGGTCGGGTTGACCGTGATGAACTTCATCTCGGCGCTGGTCATCGGCGTCGCCGTCTTGCCCGGCTTACCGGCGACGATCTTGGTATGCCAGTAGACCTGGCCGCGGTCATAGAGCGTCAGCGTGTAGTCCGGCACGTTGACGATGACGTGCAGTTCGCCGAGGTCGCGCGGCAGCCAGCGCCAGCGCTCCATGTTGACGACGATGGTGTCGATCTTGTTCTGCAGCGAGCGGTGCTTGCTCTGGACGACCTTCTGCCCGTTGAGCGCGCGCACGGTGTTGGGACCGAGCATGCCGTCGGAGCCGAGATCGGCGCTGAGCTGGAACGCCTTGACGGCTTCCATCACCTTGTCGTCGTAGAGCGGGTTGTTCTTGTCGCCGGCGACGTCGAGCCGCTTGCGCAGCGCGACGACGCGCTCGTCCTTCATGCCGGGACGGAGGATCTTGCCCTCGGCGACATGCACTTGCGGCGCGGCCGGTTTGTCCTCGGCCTTGGGCTCGTCGCTCTTGCCGTTGCGCAATTCGGCGAGCTTCTCGCGCAGCGCCTTGAATTCCGGCTGTTGCGGATTGTAGGCGTCGAGCACCTTGGCGGCGTCGTCGCTGTCCGACAGCTTGGCCAGCACCTGCGCCGGTTCGGGCGCGACTTCGTGGAACGAGATATCCGCGCTGACGCGCGTATACGAGATACGGCCGGTCTGCGCATGACGCGCGAAGGTCAGCGCCGATTCGGTGAGCTTGAGCTCGGCTTCGGCGAGCTGGTCGGCGCTCATGCCGGCCTTGAAGGCGGGCGCCGGATAATCGGCCGGGTCGAGCCCGACCTGATCGGCGCGCGCGAGATAATCGATCGCCGACTTCGCGCGCGCGGTCGCGGCGCCGTCATGCGACCAGATCGGCGCGTAGTTGTGCTGCTTGTAGAACGCCTCGACGCCGGCGCGGTCCGCCTTGCGGCCGATCGTGCGATCGAACTGCTTGCCGGCGATGATGTCGCGCAATTTGTCGGAGACGGCCTGATCGTTGACGCCGCTCGCGGTGACGGCCGGCTTCGCGGGCTCGGCGGCGGGAGTAGCGGCGCTCTGCGTCGGCGCCACAGCGTCGGGCTTGGCCGCTTCGGCTTTCGGCGCATCCATCGCGGCCGCTGCCGGCGTCAGGTCCTTCGCGGTCGGCGGTGGCGGCAGCGACGTGTCCGGGACCGGCACGCCCGCGTCCATCTTCTGCTGGTCCGCCTGCTGCGCCATGCCGGCATGGCTGGCGAGCACCAGAGCGAGCCCGAGCGCCGTCGAGGCCAGAAGGCTGTTGAACCGGACGCTTTTCACCGCGTGTCTCCCAGGACTGCGGGGCCGTCGGCGGGCCCCCAATTGTCGGTCGTTGACGCAATATACCCGACTGAATTCAAAACGATGCGTTAGCATCGCCGCCGCGGCGAAGAATTGCCTACTGTGACTATTTTGCAAGGCGGCAACCGCCTGATTTCAGCCGCAAATCCTCAGCGCGCGAGCTTGCAAATCCTGGCACAGATTTCGGTTCATAAGATTGCCGTTGATGCCGAATTTACGCGCCGGTCCGGTGACATTTTCGTGAGGAAGGGCGTCCTCAACCTGCGGGTGTCGGCTATCCCGCAAACCGTCCGCGTTTCGGCCAAAAAAAACCGGGCCCCACGAAGGGGGCCCGGTTGGTCAGTATACCGTCGTGGGGGACGGCAACATCTTCCAGAGGGGAACATGCTGCTGCACCGGCGACTCTGGGAGGACATCCGCCCGGCGCATCAGCGAGCCCGCAATATGCGGCGATGACGGAACCCCGGCAACGTCCGGCGCCGCATGTCAGCCATGCAGCCCACCCGACCATGCAATTTCACGCGCGTGTCATGGTCGACCGCGCGTTCAACGATGCGAAAGTGAAATCAGAAGTGCCAGCGCTGCGCGTTGGCGACGAGGAAGTCGCGGAAAACCTGGATGCGCGCCACCGATTTCAATTCTTCCGGATAGACGAAGTAGGCGTCGAGCGCGAGCGGCTCGCCTTCGCTGAACAGTTGCACCAGACCACCGTTCTCCTCGACCAGATAGTCCGGCAGGATCGCGACACCGATGCCCTTCTGGCACGCGCGCAGCACGCCGAGCACGTTGTTCTCGGTGAGGCTCGGCATGCGCGGCCCCTTGCCGTCGCGCGAGACCTCGAGCAGCCAGCGCCGGTTCTGCAAATGCGCGGGCACGACGCCGCCGCCGAGCACAATGATGCGGTGACTGTCGAGATCTTCGTGCGTGCGCGGCGTGCCGAAACGCTTGAGATAATCCGGCGAGGCGTAGGCGTGGAAATGCACTGAGAACAATTTACGCTGGATCAGGTCCGGCTGCGTCGGCTGGCGCAGGCGGATCGCGACGTCGGCCTCGCGCATCGCCAGATCGAGCTCTTCGTCAGAGGTGATCAGCGTGATGTGGATGTCGGGATAGAGGTCAAGGAATTCGCCGAGCCGCGGCGTCAGCCAGTGCACGCCGATGCCGGGCGTGGTCGAGACCTTCAGTTCGCCGTTCGGCCGCTCGCGACTATCGGTGAGCTTGGTGCGGGCCGCCTCGAGCTTCATGAACACTTCATGCGCCGTGCGGTAGAGCAATTCACCCTGTTCGGTGAGGATCAGCCCGCGCGCGTGGCGGTGAAACAGCGACACGGAGAGCTCGGATTCCAGCGCCGACACCTGCCGCGACACGGCGGATTGCGACAGGCCGAGCCGTTCGCCGGCATGCGTGAAGCTGCCGGCCTCCGCGGCCGCGTGGAACACCTTGAGCTTGTCCCAGTCCATGGAATTCTGAGTGCTGGGCATGGTCTATTCCGCCGCCGCGCGGTCGTGCTGATGAGCGGCGAGGAATTTCTCGGCCTCCAGCGCGGCCATGCAACCCTGACCGGCCGCGGTCACCGCCTGCCGGTAGATGTCGTCGGTGACGTCGCCGGCGGCGAACACGCCCGGCACCGAGGTGGCTGTCGAATGGCCGGCCGTCACAATATAGCCAGACGGTTTCATCTGCAGTTGACCGGCGAACAGCTCGGATGACGGTTGGTGGCCGATGGCGATGAAGACGCCGTCGACGCTGCGCTCCGTCACGGCGCCGGTCTTGATGTTCTTCAGGCGCACGCCGCCGACCTTCAGCGGGCTCTCGCTGCCGGTCACGTCCTCGAGCACGCTGTCCCAGACCACCTCGATCTTCGGGTGCTTGAACAGCCGGTCCTGCAGGATCTTCTCGGCGCGGAAGTGATCGCGCCGGTGCACGACCGTCACCTTGGAGGCGAAATTGGTGAGGAACAGCGCCTCTTCCACGGCGGTGTTGCCGCCGCCGATGACGATGACTTCCTTGTTGCGATAGAAGTACCCGTCGCAGGTGGCGCAGGCGGAGACGCCGTAGCCCTTGAACTTCTGCTCGGACGGCAGATCGAGCCAGCGCGCCTGCGCGCCGGTGGCGATGATCAGCGCGTCGGCGAGATAGACGTCGCCGGAGTCGCATTCGAGCCGGAACGGCCGCTGCTTGAGATCGACGGCGACGACCGTGTCGGTGACGATCTCGGTGCCGACGTGCTCGGCCTGTTTCTGCATCTGCTCCATGAGCCAGGGGCCCTGGATGACGTCGGCGAAGCCGGGATAGTTCTCGACGTCGGTGGTGATGGTGAGCTGGCCGCCGGGCTGGATGCCCTGGATGAGCATGGGCTCGAGCATCGCGCGCGCCGCATAGATGGCGGCGGTATATCCGGCCGGGCCGGAGCCGACGATGACGACCTTGCGGTGAACTGTCTTGGCCATGGACTGCGCCCCCTTGCGGGCCTTCAAGACGGACGCGCGCGCCCGGTAGGGGCCGGGCTCGACTGCCGGCTCTGGGAGGTTTGTGGGGCGGGGGACCGTGGAAAGAGGCCCTGACGCCAGCCCGCTCCATGTATTGCTTCCGGCCGAGCCATGCAAGATACGCAACCCGACAGCCCACAATCCATGCGTCATGCCGAGAGCGATGCGCGAAGTACGCGCAATAATCTTTCACGAAACATTATTTCGCGATATGGATTCGCCGCCGGCCGCGCCAGGCCGCCTTTGGGAGCCTGATTTGTCCGCCAGACTCGACTCGATCGACCTCAAGATCCTGAAGGAGCTTCAGGACGACGGCCGCATCACCAACGTGGAACTGGCCCGGCGCGTCGGCATCTCGGCGCCCCCATGTCTGCGCCGGGTACGCGCGCTGGAGGAGGCCGGCTTCATCAAGAGCTACCGGGCGCTGCTCGACGAGAAGATGCTCGGCTACGAGGTCTCGATCTTCGCCATGGTGCATCTGGCGAGCCAGGCCGAGACCGACCTCGCCGCCTTCGAGGATTTCGTGCGCAGGCAGCCTTTGGTGCGCGAGTGCTGGATGCTCTCCGGCGAGATCGACTTCGTGCTCAAATGCGTCGCGCCCGACCTGAAGACCTTCCAGGCTTTCGTCGAAAAGCTCACCGCCGCGCCGAACGTGCGCAACGTGAAGACCTCGCTGGTGCTGCGGCAGTCGAAGGACGCGGCCATGGTGCCGATGGAAGGCTGAACGGCGCATGGGTCAGCGCGTGTATATCGGCGGCGCCGCCGGCTTTGCCGGCGACCGGACCGATGCCGCCGGGCCCCTGGTCGAAGCCTTGAGCAAGGCTGACGGCCCGCGCTTCCTCATGTTCGAGACTTTGGCCGAGCGCACGCTGGCGCTGTCGCAGCTCGAGCGGCGCCGCGATCCGGCGCGCGGCTATAATCCGGCGCTCGAACGGTTCATCACGCCGATCCTCAAGCGCTGCCTGACCGCGAACATCCGCATCGTCGGCAATTTCGGCGCCGCCAACCCCAAAGCCGCGGCGCTGCGCATCCAGGCGATCGCGCACGAGCAGGGCGTGCGGCCGCCACGCATCGCCGTGGTCGAGGGCGACGACCTGACAGGCGTGCTTTCGGTGCAGGAACTCGCCGCGCGCGAGACCGGCGGCGTGCTGTTGCGCACGGCAAGGGAGATCGTCGCGGCCAATCTCTATCTCGGCGCGCAGCCGATCGCCGAGGCGCTCGACCAGGGCGCCGACATCGTCGTCACCGGCCGCGTCGTCGATTCGGCGCTGGCGCTCGGGCCGCTGGTGCATGCCTTTCACTGGCGGTGGGACGACTGGGACAAGCTTGCCGCCGGCACGCTCGCCGGACATCTGCTCGAATGCGGCGCGCAGGTGACCGGCGGCTATTTTGCCGATCCGGGCGTCAAGGACGTGCCGGGTCTGGCCGAGGCCGGCTATCCGCTCGCCGAGATCGATGCGAATGGCGGCATCGTCATCGGCAAGCCGGCCGGCACCGGCGGCCGCGTCGACCGTCAGACCGTGATCGAGCAGATCCTCTACGAGATCCACGATCCCGCCGCCTATCTCGTGCCCGACGTCGTGCTCGACCTGTCGGACGTCACGGTCGAGGAGACCGGCCGTGATCGCGTGCGCGTTTCGGGCGCGCGCGGCCATCCGGCGCCGGAAACCTTGAAGGCCACGGTCTGCGTCGACGCCGGCGTGCTCGGCGAAGCGGAGATTTCCTACGCCGGTCCCAATGCGGTCGGCCGCGCCCGGCTTGCCGCGGAAGTCGTGCGCGACCGGCTGGCGACGCGCGCGCCGGATTTGCAATTCCGCGTGGACGCCATCGGCGTTGCCAGCATCTTCGGCAATGACGGCGGCGCGTTGCAGCGGCCCTGGGGTGATGCGAGCGACGTGCGGCTGCGCTTTTCCGCGCGCGGCGCAAAGCCCGAGGACGTGCGCATGCTGCTCGACGAGGTCGAGGCGCTCTATTGCGCCGGGCCGGCGGGCGGCGCGGGTGTGCGCCGCCACGTCACGCCGCGGCTCGCCAGCGCTTCCTGCCTGATCGAGCGCAAGTTCGCGAGGCCCCGCGTCAGCATGATCGAGGCGCCGGCATGAGCAAAGTCAGGCTGCGTGACGTCGTCAATGCCCGCGCCGGCGACAAGGGCAACCGGCTCAACCTCGCCGTGGTCTGCCGCGATCCGCAAAGCTATGCGGCTGTTGCGCGCGCGCTGACGGCAGAGATGGTCGCGGCGATATTCGTTTCGCGCCGGCCCGCCAAGGTCGTGCGCTACGACCTGCCGAAGCTCGCCGCGTTCAATTTCGTGCTCGACGACGTGCTGGAAGGCGGCGTCAATTCCAGCCTCGGCCTCGACGGCCACGGCAAGTCGCTGTCGTTCTTGTTGCTGGATGCGGAGGTCGAAATCGCAGCCACAAAATGAAAACCGCCGGGCGCGAGGCCCGGCGGTCGGTGATCCCGCAGCGGATGCGAGCGATCGCGTCAGCGCCACTCGACCTTCTTGATCTCGTAAGCCTTGGCGCCGCCGGGCGTGTTGACCTCGACGGAAGCGCCCTTGGCCTTGCCGATCAGCGCCTTGGCGAGCGGGGAGGTGATCGAGATCTTGCCCTTCTTGGCGTCGGCCTCCGGCTCGCCGACGATCTGCCACACCTTCTTCTCGTCGGTGTCCTCGTCGATCAACGTCACGGTGGCCCCGAACTTGATGGTCTCGCCGGAGAGCTTCGACACGTCGATGATGTCGGCGCGCGCGAGCTTGTCCTCGAGCTCGGCGATGCGGCCCTCGTTCAGCGACTGCGATTCCTTGGCGGCGTGATACTCGGCGTTCTCCGACAGGTCGCCGTGCGAGCGCGCCTCGGTGATCTGCTGGATGATGCGCGGCCGCTCGATCTGCTGGCAATGCTTGAGCTCGGCTTCGAGCACGGCATAGCCGGCGGCTGTCATCGGTAGCTTTTCCATCGTCTCATCTCCTCCTGGCGGCCACTTGATCGCGCCTTTCGCGCCGCCAAGTCCTTCCAGCTTTCCAGTTCATTCCACTCGCAATTCGACTCCGGCCACGGGTTCCCCGCCACCGGAGTCTGTCGATACGAGGGGCGGGTCAAATACGTTCCAACCGCGGCCCGGTTCCCCTGCCGCGGTCGTAAGCCACACCGGCCTCACGCACGCCGCCGCGGCCGTGCCGGAGCCTGTTCGGTAAGAAGGTCAGGCCCGGCCCTGGTCGTAGTCCTGCAGCGCGCGCACCTCGAGGTCGCCCCCGAGATAGGCTTTGATACCTTGCGCCGCCGCGACGGCACCTGAAAGAGTGGTGTAGTACGGCACTTTATGCAAGAGGGCCGCGTGCCGCAAAGAGCGGCTGTCGGCAAGCGCCGTGGCCCCCTCCGTCGTGTTGAAGACGAGTTGCACCCCGCCGTTCTTGATCGCATCGACGATGTGCGGTCGGCCTTCCAGCACCTTGTTGATCTTTGCCGCTTCGACACCCTCCTCGGCGAGATAGCGCTGGGTGCCGGAGGTGGCGATGACCTTGAAGCCGAGGGACGCGAGCAGTTTCACGGCCGGCAGGATGCGCGCCTTGTCGGCGTCGCGCACCGAGACGAACACCGTGCCGTTGCGCGGCAGATTGGTGCCGCTGCCGAACTGGCTCTTGGCGAAGGCGATCTCGAACGAACGGTCGAGGCCGATCACCTCGCCGGTCGACTTCATCTCCGGGCCGAGCACCGTGTCGACGCCGGGGAAACGGGCGAACGGGAACACCGCCTCCTTCACCGCGTGATGCTTGTAGACGCGTTGCTTGAGGCCGAAGCTCTTGAGGCTCTCGCCCGCCATGATGCGCGCCGCGATCTTGGCCACCGGCAGGCCGATGACCTTGGCGACGAAGGGCACGGTGCGCGAGGCGCGCGGATTGACCTCCAGCACGTAGATTTCGCCGTCCTTGATCGCGTACTGCACATTCATCAGGCCGCCGACGTTGAGCGCCAGCGCGAGCTCGCGCGTCTGGCGGCCGAGCTCGGCGATCGTCTTCTCGTCGAGCGAGTAGGGCGGCAGCGCGCAGGCGCTATCGCCGGAATGGATGCCGGCCTCCTCGATGTGCTCCATGATCCCGGCGATGAACGTGTCCTTGCCGTCGGCGAGGCAGTCGACGTCGACCTCGGTCGCGTCCGAGAGATAGCGGTCGATGAGCAGCGGGCTGCGTTCGGAGATGACGAGCTCGCTCGGCCGGTTCAGGTCGCCTGTGAGCCGCGCCACGTAGCGGTCGAATTGCGCGGCGTCGCGCACGATCTCCATGGCGCGGCCGCCGAGCACGTTCGAGGGGCGGGCGACCACCGGATAGCCGATCGTGTCGGCGATCGCGCGCGCGGCGCCGAGCGAGGTGGCGATGCCATTCTGCGGCTGGCGCAGCTTGAGCTTGTCGAGCAGCTTTTTGAAGCGGTCGCGGTCCTCGGCCAGATCGATGGCGTCGGGCGAGGTGCCGAGGATCGGCACGTCGGCCTTCTCCAGCGCTTCGGCGAGCTTGAGCGGCGTCTGGCCTCCGAACTGCACGATGACGCCGTGCAGCGTGCCGTTCGACCGCTCGGTGTCGACGATCTCCAGCACGTCTTCCGGCGTCAGCGGCTCGAAATAGAGCCGGTCCGAGGTGTCATAGTCGGTCGACACCGTCTCCGGATTGCAGTTGACCATGATGGTCTCGTAACCCGCATCCTTCAGCGCGAAGCAGGCGTGGCAGCAGCAGTAGTCGAACTCGATGCCCTGGCCGATGCGGTTCGGGCCGCCGCCGAGGATGATGACCTTCTTGCGGTCGGAGGGCTTGGCCTCGTTGACCGGCGGGCCGGCGAACGGCGCCTCGTAGGTCGAGTACATGTAGGCGGTCGGCGAGGCGAATTCGGCGGCGCAGGTGTCGATGCGTTTGAACACCGGCCGCACGCCGAGCCCGCGGCGCTTGCGCGTCACCGTCTCGGCGTCGCTGCCGGTCAACTTGCCGAGGCGCTTGTCGGAAAAGCCCATCGCCTTGAGCTGGCGGAACGGCGCGGGGGTCGCCGGCAGGCCTTTCGCCTTGATCTCGGCTTCCATCTCGACGATGCCGCGGATCTCCGCGAGGAACCACGGATCGATGCGGCAGGCGTTGTGGATGAGCTCGTCGCTGGCGCCGAGGCGCATCGCCTGCGCGACCTTCAGGAGCCGCTCCGGCGTCGGCGTGCCGAGCGCGGCGCGGATGGCGTTCTTGTTGTCGGCATCGTCGATGCCCTTGGCCGGATCGAAGCCCTCGACGGCGATCTCGTCGAGGCCGGTCAGTCCGGTCTCCAGCGACCGCAGCGCCTTCTGCAGCGATTCCTGGAAGGTGCGGCCGATGGCCATCGCCTCGCCGACCGACTTCATCGACGTCGTCAGCACCGGCGAGGCGCCGGGGAATTTCTCGAAGGCGAAGCGGGGAATCTTGGTGACGACGTAATCGATCGTCGGCTCGAACGAGGCCGGCGTCGCACCGCCCGTGATGTCGTTGGCGATCTCGTCGAGCGTGTAGCCGACCGCGAGCTTGGCCGCGACCTTGGCGATCGGGAACCCGGTCGCCTTCGAGGCCAGCGCGGACGAGCGCGACACGCGCGGATTCATCTCGATGACGACGAGGCGGCCGTCTTCCGGATTGACGGCGAACTGCACGTTCGAGCCGCCGGTCTCGACGCCGATCTCGCGCAGCACCGCGATCGAGGCGTCGCGCATGATCTGGTATTCTTTGTCGGTCAGCGTCAGCGCCGGCGCGATGGTGATCGAATCGCCGGTGTGCACGCCCATCGGATCGACGTTCTCGATCGAGCAGATGATGATGCAGTTGTCGTTCTTGTCGCGAACGACCTCCATCTCGAATTCCTTCCAGCCGAGCACTGACTCTTCGATCAGCACTTCGTTGGTCGGAGAGGCGTCGATGCCGCCTTCGACGATGTCGATGAATTCGGCGCGGTTGTAGGCGATGCCGCCGCCGGTGCCGCCGAGCGTGAAGGACGGGCGGATGATAGCCGGCAGGCCGATGTCCTCGAGCGCCTCGAGCGCCTGCGCCAGGGTCTTGATGTGGTGCGAGCGCGGCGTCGGCAGGCCGATCTTGGTCATCGCCTCGCGGAACAGCTCGCGGTCCTCCGCCTTGTCGATGGCGTCGGCGGTGGCGCCGATCATCTTCACGCCGAACTTGTCCAGCGTGCCCATCTTGCGCAGCGACAGCGCGCAGTTGAGCGCCGTCTGGCCGCCCATGGTCGGCAGCAGCGCGTCGGGACGCTCCTTCTCGATGATCTTGGCGACGATCTCCGGCGTGATCGGCTCGACATAGGTGGCGTCGGCCAGTTCCGGATCGGTCATGATCGTGGCCGGGTTGGAATTGACCAGGATGACCCGGTAGCCCTCCTCTTTCAGCGCCTTGCAGGCTTGCGTGCCCGAGTAGTCGAATTCGCAGGCCTGGCCGATGACGATCGGCCCGGCGCCGATGATCATGATCGATTTGATGTCGGTTCTTTTCGGCAACTGAAGTCCTCGACGGGCATAAAAAAAGGGCGCGCTTTCACGCGCGTCCTTGGCCCCGGGCGGGGGGCGGCCCCGCGCGACGGCTGCTTAGACCATAATCGGCGGGCAGGGAAGGGCGAAGGCACGTCTCGCCACAGCTTCCGCCCGCTGCGGCTGCGGTATTGGACGCCGCGGCGCGATATGCCAAGACTCATGGCGCCTTCGAACGGAGCGTGCGTGACATGAGCGACCGCCGGCCGGCCTTCAAGACCTCGCCCAGCAATCCGGCGATCGGCGAGATCCAGACGCTGCCCGCGCGTAAGCCCGACATGCCCTACGCCCCGGCGATCCGCATCACCGCGCCGGGCGACCTGCTCTTCATCTCCGGCGCGACGCCCTCGCCGCTCTATCACAAGCACCCGCACGACTGGTCCGAGCACAACCACCCGGTCAGCATCGAGGCGCAGACGCGGCTGGCCATGGACAACATCAAGACCATCCTCGACCACGAGGGGCTCGCCTGGACCGACGTCGTGAAGGTCACCAAGTACCTCACCGACATGCGCGATATGGACGGCATGGTCGCCACCATGGCCGGTTATTTCGGCGATTGGACCCCGGCCAGTACCACCGTTTGCGTGAACCAGCTTTCGACTCCCGGAGCGCGGGTAGAGTTGGACATGATCGCGGCCTATCCGAAGAGGTAGGCCGGTACATTGCAACCTGGGGCGGTGGTTTAGGCGCACCTCCAGTTGTATCGTTTGTGATCCACCCCCATGAAGTAGTGTTCCTCTGGCGGAACACCCCGTCGCGCTACAGGTCACAGACGGCCTATGGGGATAATTCTATATTTATGCCCGTGGCAGCGAGCGAGGCGGCGCTATGCGGGCAGGCACTCAGGTAGCGGTTCGGCACAGAGCGGCCGAAATGGAAACCGGCAAGACCGAAGTCTGGGAGCTGATCCAGACATTGGTATCCGGGAGGGTTCCGGCGAGCCGGATTCTCGAGCTTTTCTACTGGAGCCAGGAGCCGGGCGCGCTGGAAATGCTGCGCATCTTCCTCGGCCTTTCGTCACAGGACAGCGCGGCGTTGTTGCGCTTCTTCCAGGCGGCGGAGCCGTCCTCGGTCGCGGTGACCGCGAACGACGCCGGCGAACTCGTGCTGCAGCCCGCAGCGCGCCCGCCGCGCCATGCCATCCAGCATGACCGCGCCGACAAGGTCAGGGCGGCGCTGAAGCAGCAGCGCGCGGCCAACTAGCGGAATTTCCGGACTGCCGGAGAGGGCCCCGCGGCGTCATGGCCGTGGGCCGTTTCGTTTCAGCCCGCCGCGGCGGCGAAGCCCTCGAACATGTTGACCAGCGGCTTGCCCTTGTAGAGTTCCGACAGCTCGTTCGGATGAATGAACGTGTCGCTGAACCACGGGAACTGGGCCGGGCTGAAGGAATCGAGAATCCAGTCGATCATCTTGCGCACGCGCGGGATGCGGCCGGCGTCCGGGTGATAGGACAGCCAGATGTCGAACGGGCGCTGCATGCCCTCGATGTCGATCGGTTCGACGCGCGCGCCGATCGCCGAGGCATAGGTCGGCAGCAGGCCGATGCCCGCGCCTTTGGCGATGGCCCAGTAATTGGCGCTGCTGACATTCGTCCGCATCACCAGAAGGTCCTGCTGGCGCATGCCTGGGAATGAGGCGTCGAAGATCTCCCGGGCCGCGGTCTGGTCCGAGAACTGCATCACGATGCGATGCTTGATCAATTCGTCGTAGCTGGCCGGCTTGCCATAGAGCTCGATGTAATTGTGGCTCGCGTACCACATCACGTGCAGGCGGCCGATCTTGACCGCCTTGATGTCGAGCGTCGACGGCCGCACCAGCTGAATGGCGACGTCGGCCTCATGACGCAGCACGTCGGCCGACCGCATCGCGCAATGCAGGTCGACGAGTATGTTGGGAAACGCACGCTGGAATTCGACCAGCCGCGGCGCCAGCCAGAACGTGCCGATGCCCTCGGTGACGGCGACGCGCACCTCGCCGGCGATGGTCGGCGCGGCCACCTTGGCGCTGCGCAGGATGTCGAAGCTCGCCGACTCCATGCGCTCGACCGCGTCGACGACCTGCGCGCCTTCGTCGGTGAGCCGTGTGCCGAGCACGTCGCGCGTGAACAGGGTCGCGCCGATCTCGCGCTCGAATTCGCTGATCCGCCGCCGCACGGAATTGATCGACTGGCCAAGCCGTTCGGCCGCGGCGCGGAAGCTGCCGCAGCGCACGACTTCCAGAAAAATGCGCGCGTTGCCCCAGTCTCCGAGCCCGTTCAACGATGCGACGGAGCGTTCCGAATCAAGAACACCCCGTTTCGCCGCGAGATGCATACGACCCTCTCCAATTTAATTAAGCTTCGCAAACAGGGGTAGAAATTACAACAAAAAAGGGTGGGCGTATGACGGCGCACGTGAGGGGCAGCCAGACCGGCGAGCCGATTTTTCAACCTACGATATATCCCGCGAAGTATCCGTTGCCGGCGAAGAACATCGAGACGTTCGCCGACGATGTCGTCGTGTTCACCCAATCGGGCGCCGCGCTCGACAATTTGCTCGCCCGCGCCCGCATCGACCTGCCGGGGCTCGCCGGCGCCGATGCCGTCCGGCGCGTTATGTCGCACAACCCGGACACCCTGTGGGCGATCGCGCGCCGGCGGGGCTTCGACGCGGCCGCGCCCGCCGTCGACGGCTTCGTCGCCTTCCTGACGTTGAACGCGGACGGGCTCAAGCGCCTCGTCGCCGGAACATTCGACGCCAGCGACCCCGATCTGGCGCTGCTGACGCCGCAAAACAAAAAGCCGGCCGCGATCTATCTGTGGGCCATGTGGGCAAAGGACGGCCTCGTCGCCGGCATTCCGCTCGCCTTCGAGAAGATGTTCACGCCGCTCTATGGCGGCGTCGACGTTTATGCCCGCGCCGCGACGCACGAGGGCCGCAAGCTGCTCGAGACCATGGGCTTCGAGGCGGGCGTCGAGCTCGACAACGTCAAGGCCGGGCATCTGCATATCCTCAAGCGCGGCGGCGACGGCAAGGCCAGCCTGCCGTCCTACGACCGCTACCAGGGCGACGGCGCCGACAAGCAGCTTTCGGTGACGATGGCGCGGTCGATCGAGGACCTGATGCGCGTCATCACCGTGCGCAGCGCCGTCTACATCTCCGAGCAGGAGTGTCCTTATCTCGAGGAGTTCGACGGCAACGATTTCTGCGCCACGCATCTGCTCGGCTATGTCGGCAACGAACCGGCCGGCTGCATCCGCATCCGCTATTTCGCCGACTTCGCCAAGATCGAGCGGCTGGCGGTGCGCAAGGAATTCCGCAACACGCGGCTCTCCTTCAATCTCGTGCGGGCGGCGATCGACCTGTGCCGGGTCAAAGGCTATCGCACGCTTTACGGCCACGCGCAGCGGCGGCTGGTGAAGTTCTGGTCGATGTTCGGCTTCGAGGAGTTCGAGGGCGGGCAGGAACTCGTGTTCTCCGATTTCGACTACGTCGAGATGAAGGCGAACATCGAGCGGCATCCGAGCGCGATCACGATCGGCGTCGATCCTTACGTCATAATCCGGCCGGAAGGCCGCTGGCATCGTCCCGGCATCCTGGAGAACTCGAAGGCCCGTCCGGTCACGCGTCCTTCCGTCGACGCGAGGCAGCCGGCGTGAACACCATCGTCGATTTCCGCAGCTACACCACCGCCCGCGGCGTGCCGACGGTGGTCTTCGTCGACATGCAGAAGGAATACCTCGCCACGCCGCGCCTGATCGCCATCCCCGAGATCGAGGAGGCGCTCGCCAACTGCCGCAAGCTGCTCGAGCACGCGCGCGAGAGCGGCTTGCCGGTCGCCTTCGTGCGCTGGCTCGACCGCGCCGGCCCGTTCTTCAACCAGGCTACGCCGTTCGCCGGCTGGATCGAAGGCTTCGAGCCGCAGCGCAACGAGATGATCTTCGAGCGCAAGCGCCCGTCCTGCTATTCCAGCGAGGGCTTCGCGCAATTCATGGAGCACGGCGGCAAGGACGTCGTGCTCGCCGGATTTGCCGGCGAGTCGGCCTGCCTGTCGACAATGGTCGACGCGTTCCACCGCGGCCATCACCTGACCTACGTCAAGGACGCCTCGGCGAGCCACCGGCTCGTCGAGATGACGGCGGAGGAGGTGCATTCGGCGGTGGCGAGAATCGTCAATCTCTACGGCGACGTGGTCAAGACCGACACGTGGATCGGTGCGCGCAACCGGTCCGCTTCGAAGGTGGGGTAAGTCGTACACATGCACGGCAAGGGGTGGCGTCATGTTTGTTGCGTTGAAGAATTGGCGGGAGCGCCTGAAGCATCAGGGCGGTGATTGCAGTGACCGATTGCTCGCAAAGGCCGAGCGCGCCCTCACATTGGACGGCGCCGGCTCGGCCGACTTGCTGCGGCATTTCCGCGCGGTGGTGCTCGCCCCCGGCGATGCGCCCTCGCTCGCGCAGCTTGGCCCGCAATTCGACGGGGCCGAGCCTCTCTCGACGGCGCAGAATCTGTCTATCATGGCCTCGATCGAACGGGGGGCAGCGCGACGGAAGCGGCGTACATAGACGCCGCGCGTCCGCCTTGCGCGCGCTGGGGCCGGAATTGGACAGCCTGAACAGCCGGATCTTCGCGACGCGCGGCGCCACGACCTTCGCCGTCGTGATCGGCAATGCGCTCGAATGGTACGAGATCGTCGTCTACGGCTATCTCGCCGCCGTCATCGCGCGGCTGTTCTTTCCCGCCCACGATCCCGGCACGTCGCTACTGGTGGCGTTCGCGAGCTTCGGCCTGACGTACCTGAGCCGCCCGCTCGGCGCGCTCGTCCTCGGCCTCTACGCCGACCGGTTCGGGCGCAAGACCGCGCTGCAACTGTCGGTCTGGATGATGGTTGCCGCGTCGGCGGTGATCGCGCTGGTGCCGACCTATGAGACGATCGGCATTGCCGCGCCGGTGATCGTCGTGACCGCGCGGCTGTTGCAGGGCTTTTCGGCCGGCGGCGAGTTCGGCAGCGCCACGGCCTTCCTCGCCGAGCAGGACCCGGCCCGGCGCGGTTATCTTGCGAGCTGGCAGTTCGCCAGCCAGGGGCTGACGGCATTGCTCGCCACCGGCTCCGCCGCCGCGCTCACCGCGCTCATGACGGCCGAGGCGATCGATGCCTGGGGCTGGCGGCTGCCGTTCCTGTTCGGGCTGCTGCTCTATCCGCTCGGCATCTACATCCGCCTGCACGTCAACGAGACCGCCGACTTCCGCGCCGCGGCGGCGGAGCCCGGGCGGCTGACCGTGACGGGGCACTGGCGCGGCCTTGCGATTGCGATCGGGCTCGTCGTGCTCGGCACGGTCGCGGTGTACACGATCGTCTTTCTGCCGAGCTATGCGATGCGCTCGCTGCACCTCTCCGCCACCAGCGGCTTCGTCGCCGGCGTGATCACGGGGCTGCTGCAGTTGATGCTCGTCCCGGCGTTCGGCGCGCTCTCCGACCGTATTGGCCGGACGACGGTGCCGATCCTGGCGGCGGCGGTCATGCTGATCGGCTCCTGGCCGGCGCTCGCCTGGCTCAACGACGCGCCTTCGTTCGCGCGGCTGCTGCTGCTGCAGGCGGTGTTCGGTTTGGCCACGGCGGCCTATCTCGGGCCAATGCCGGCGCTGCTCGCCGAACTGTTTCCGGTGCGCGCCCGCAGCGCCGGGCTGTCGATCAGCTACGCCGTCGGCGTCGCCGTGTTCGGCGGCATCGCGCCGTTCGTCCATGCCTGGCTGATCATGCGGACCGGCGATCCGGCGGCGCCGGCCTTCTATCTGGTCGCCGCGGCCATCGTCAGCCTCGTCGCGCTCGCCGCCGCGCGCCGCTTGGGTCCGTCCGCGTCATGACTCCGGCCGATCCCACGCCCGCCGTCGCGCCGGCAGCCCGATCGCGCCTCGTCCTGCTCGCGACCGGCATGTTCGCGATCGGCACCGACAGTTTCGTCATCGCGCCGCTGCTGTCGCACATTGCGCACGATCTCGATGTCGGCATCGCCGCCGCGGCGCAGCTCATCACCGCCTATGCGCTGGCCTACGCGGTCTCGAGTCCGTTCATCGCCACCGTGACCGCGCACTGGCGGCGCGAGCGGGCGCTGGTCGCCGGCCTCGCCATCTTCGTGCTCGCCAATGCCTGCGCCGCCTCGGCGATGAGCTTTGCTGCCATCCTTGCGGCGCGCGCATTCGCCGGCCTCGGCGCGGCGCTCTTCGCGCCGGTCGCGAGCGCGAGCGCGGCAGGTCTCGTCAGTCCGGCGCGGCGCGGGCGCGCATTGTCGATCATGATGATCGGCCTGAGCAGCGCCACGGCCCTCGGCTCGCCGCTCGGAACGCTGATCGGGACGTTCCTGAGCTGGCGCGCGGTGTTCCTGCTGGTCGCCGCGCTCGCCGCCCTGGTCGCGGTTGCGATCCTTCTTGCGATCCGCATTGGCGCGGAGAGCAATGGTGTTCCGGTGAGCGAGCGGCTGCGGCCGTTGCGCGCGCCGAGCGTGCTGACGACGCTGCTCGTCACCTTCCTCGTGCTCACCGGACTCTATATCAGCTACACCTACATCACCGTCATCTTCGACCGCGCGACCGGTCATGACGGCGCCTGCATGGCCATCTTGCAATCGATCTGGGGCTTCGCCGGCATCGCCGGGGCCACCATGGCCGGCCGGCTGACCGACCGCTGGGGCAGCGGCGCTGTCGTGCGCGTGATGCTCGTGCTCCTCCTTCTCGATTTCGCGCTCATGCCCTGGACCAGCGCGCACCGGGACAGCGCCGCGGCGGCGATGCTGGTGTGGGGCATCTGCGGCTGGGGCTTCGTCGTGCCGCAGCAGCACCGGCTGATCGACAAGGCGCCGCAGTCGGCCGCTATCCTGCTCGCGCTCTACACGATGGCGGTCTATGGCGGCACGTCCGCGTCGGGTGTCATCGGCGCGCTGGCCTTGCAGGTGATCAACCCGCATCGCCTGCCGCTGGTCGGCGTCGGGCTGATCCTGTCGGGGCTGCTCGTCGACGAGTTCGCGCGGCGGCGGCGCAAGCGCCCGTCGCTGGCCATACGCGGCGCCTGAGCTCCGGTTCCGCCCGCGTCAAATCGCAGGAACCGCCGATAGAACCGTCAATTTTTCATTTTCAGAAAAAGCGCGCGGCGCGGCCGCCGGAGCGGGTTTTTTTGAATTATTCGGCGAGAGACCGAACAAACCGGCGCGACGCCGCGTTAGCCGCTTCGATCAGGCGCAAACGCAAACATTGCTTGCGAGGCCGGCATGGGTCAGTCGAAGCCGTTTTCCCGAACCATCGTCCTTGTCGTCGAGGACGACGAGGACCAGCGCGCGTTCGCCGCCACTGTATTCGAGGAGGCGGGGTTCAGGGTCATCGAATGCGAGAGTGCGGAAGCCGCCGCGGCGGTGATCGACGCTAGGCGCGGCGAGATCGCGATGATCTTTACGGACCTCATGCTCCCGGGCGGCATGGACGGCATCGAGCTTGCGCGCATCGCACGCAGCAGGACGCCCGGCGTGCCGGTCATCGTCAAGTCGGGTGGCGCGGGCGAGCGCCTGCGCGATCTGCCCGACAGCACGGAATACATGCAGAAGCCGTGGCGGCCGCTCGATCTGCTAATCCGCGCCGAGCGGGTCCGCAGCGACGGCGGTGGCGTGCCGTGGCGCGGCGATATCCTCTGAACGAAAATCAGCCGCGCGCGGGTTTTGCCTCGCGTTCGTGCCCGGCGAACAACATGTCCAGCGTATAGGCGTTCGGGCAGTAATCCTGGTAATGACTTGCGGCGGTGCCGGCGGCCATGTCGTGGGCACATTGGCGCTTGTGCGCGCAGCTCACACACAGCCGTTCGAGATCGCGCATCACCATCGGGTCGTGCTTCGACAGTTCTTGCGCGTCGATGCCCAGCGCCGTCAACATGCGGTAGAGCAGACGCGCGCTGTCCGGCCCCTTGTTCGCGAGCGTCAGCAACTCGGCCGGGCTGATCATCAAATCCTGCGCAATGGCGGCGACGTCTTGCGGATCGCACTGCATGAGCTCGCGGCTGGCGCCGAGCGTGGCACGATAGTTCCGCACCCAGCGGGCGATCGCGTTGAGGATCGTGTCGAGGCCGGTGTGCAAATCGGTGGATTGAGTCTGCATGGTGCACCTTCCTGCATGGAACCTAGGCGCACGCGCGGGCCGGGCCTTGATCCGTGTCAAATGAGGGCTGCCGGCCGTCCTTCATAAGCGGCCGGCCCGGCCGTCGTGTCTCCGCGTCGTTATGGCCAGCCCGGCTCGGACGGGTTTGCGACATTGGACCGCGGCAGATCCGCCATTTGCCATGCCGTTCGGGACACTCGGAAGCGGCGCGCGGGCAGGGTGAAGATGGCGTCGCGAACGTCCGATTATAGTTGGAGAAATCGTGTACGCCGAATGCGCGGCCGGAGCGTTCGGCATTCCGGTCTATGCGGCATCCAAGCCATAAAATATGCGGCGGCAAATAGGTCAGTATTGCTGACTTGTTAAATGCTGGTGCTTCGCCGTGACCGCGGTTTACGATGGCCGCCTTAAAAAACAAAATTCGTCGGAGGAGGCCTCCTTCCGGAGCCCCATCTGCCGAAAATCCAGAGGGAGAACGCAAGAATGACCACCAAGGGACTTCCGCGCGTTTCGCGCCGCCGCTTCTTGAAGGATACCGGCCTGACTTTGGCCGCCGCCGGTGCGGCACCGGCACTCTCCGCGCCGTTCGTGCGCGAGGCCATGGCCGCCGACAAGTCGCTGTCGATCGTGCAATGGGCGCATTTCGTGCCCGAGTACGACACCTGGTTCGATAAATTCGCCAAGGACTGGGGTGACAAGAACAAGGTCGCGGTCACCGTCGACCACATCCCCGTGCAGAACGTGCCCGCGCGCGCCGCCGCCGAAGCGTCGGCGCAATCCGGTCACGACCTGTTCGGCTTCAACGGCGCCGGCGGCGCGCATCTCTACAAGAAGTTCTTCTTGGACGTCGCCGATCTCGTGAAGGAGACCGAGAAGAAGTACGGCAAGGTGTCCACGATCGGAAAGCAGCTCGGCTACAACGAAGACGGTACCTGGTCGGCGTTCCCGGACTTCTACATCAACTTCCCCGGCATGTATCAAAAGTCGCTCTGGGACGAAGTCGGCATCCTGCCGGATACCTGGGACAACCTGCGGATCGGCGGTGCCAAGCTGAAGGCCAAGGGCCATCCGGTCGGCATCTCGCTCGGCCACAGCAACGACCCGAGCACCACGTGGCGCGGCCTGTTGTGGAGCTTCGGCGCCGGCGAACAGGATCCCGCCGGCAAGAAGATCACGCTCAACAGCAAGGAAACCGTCGAGGCCGTGAAGTACGTCGCGGCCCTCTACAAGGAAGCGATGACGCCGGAGGTTCTGTCGTGGAATGACTCCAGCAACAACCAGTACATCGCATCCGGCGTCGGCTCCTACATCGTCAACCCGATCTCGGCCTATCGCACGACTCAGAAGGCCAACAAGAAGCTGGCCGATGACATTCGTATCATCGAGCCGCCGAAGGGCCCGAAGGGGCGCATGATGGGCGCCGCGTCCGAGTTCTATGGCATCTGGAAATTCGCCAAGAATAAGGAAGCGGCCAAGGATTTCCTGCGCTACTACGCGGCGAACTGGCCGGAAGCGTTCAAGGCGAGCGAGGGCTACAACAACCCGTGCTTCGCCGGCCTCGTGCCGAAGCCAATGCCGATCCTGTCGGACGATCCGACTTCGACTCCGAAGGACAAGCTGAAAATCCTGCAGGACTCCGACCAGTGGTCCGCCATTCCGGGCTATCCCGGGCCAGCCACGCCGGCGATGGACGAGATCTACTATCAGTTCATCATCAACGACATGATGGCGAAGGCGGCAACCGGTCAGATGAGCGCGGAAGACGCGGTCAAGGTGGCCACGAAGCAGTGCGAGACCATCTTCAAGAAGTGGGTCGGCAAGGCCTGATCGGAAAAGTCCGGGCCGCACCGCTGGGTGCGGCCCGGGCCTCCCGGCGTTGTGGGACGCCGGCTTTAGAGGGGCAGATCGAACGAGCGAGCCGCCGGGGATAACGGCGGGCAGAATCTTTTGCTCTGAATACTGGGAGGTTCAATGGCTGCGGTTGTGACCCGGGACATCGTCAAGAAGTTCGGCGAAGTCCCCGCCGTGAACGGCATCTCGATGACGGTGCCGGACGGTGAATTCATGGTTCTGCTCGGGCCCTCGGGCTGCGGCAAGACCACCTATCTGCGCATCATCTGCGGGCTGGAGCAGCAAACCAGCGGCGACCTGCTGATCGGCGGCAACGTCGTCAACGAGCTGCCGCCGCGCGCCCGCGGCGTCGCCATGATGTTCCAGAGCTACGGCCTCTATCCGCACTATTCCGTGCGCAACAACATTGCCTTCCCGCTCAAGACGCAGCGCGTGCCGCGCGAGGAGATCGCCAAGAAGGTCGAATGGGCCTCGCAACTGCTCGGCATCAAGCGGCTGCTCGAGCGCAAGCCGCGCGAGCTGTCCGGCGGCGAGCGCCAGCGCGTCGCGCTGGCCCGCGCGCTGGTGCGCGAGCCGACCGCGCTGCTCCTCGACGAGCCGTTGTCGAACCTCGACGCCAAGCTGCGCGCCTCGGCGCGGCTGGAGATCAAGGCGTTCCAGCAGCGGGTCGGGCTGACCACGATCTACGTCACCCACGATCAGGTCGAGGCCATGGGCATGGGCGACCGCATCGCCGTCATCGACGGCGGCCGCGTGCGCCAGGTCGGCACTCCCACCGAGATCTACGACGACCCGGCCGACCGCTTCGTCGCCACCTTCGTCGGCACGCCGCCGATGAACATTCTCGATCAGAACGGCGGCGCTATCGGCTTCCGGCCGGAGAACTTCCTGCCGAAGGACATGATGGACGACCAGAACTTCGCCGAATTCAGTTTCCGCGTCGATCGCTCCGAATATCTCGGCTCGGAACGGATCGTCTACGGCGTGGTCGAGGGCTTCGATCAGAAGCAGATCGTCACGGCGAAGCTGCCGCCGGCGCATGTCGACGAGGCCAGCATCCGCCCCGGCGAATGGCATCCCTTCGCCGTGCGCAACGCCGCGATGCGCTATTTCGACAAGGACGGCAACCGCACCAGCCGCCACTAGGACGGATTCTTCACAATGGTCGCAATCGCAGACTCAGTTCCAAAACCGGTCTCGCGCTTCCGCTTCATATTGGATCGTCGCGACGTGCTCGGCGCGCTCTTCGTCGCGCCGGCGATCCTGTATGTGCTGCTGCTGGTCGGCGTGCCGTTCCTGATGGCCGTCTACTACTCGCTCAGCGCCTACACGATCTACGATCCGTCGTGGAGCTTCGTCGGCCTGTCGAACTTCGCCGACATCCTCGAAGATCCGACTTTCCAGCGGACGCTCTGGAACACCTTCATCTTCACATTCGGCTCGCAGCTTCTCGGCCTCGTTCTCGGCAAGTTCGGCGCGCTGCTGCTCCTGCGTCCGTTCCCCGGGCGCAAGCTGGTCAGGGCGGTCATCATATTGCCCTGGGCGGTCCCGGTCGCGCTCGCGACCGTCGCCTGGCAGTGGATGTTCGACAGCCTCTACAGCGTCATCAACTGGACGATGATCGCGCTCGGCTTGATCGACCGCGCTAATGCGCCGAACTGGCTCGGCAATCCCGACCTCGCGATGCTCTCGATCATCGTCGTCAACGGCTGGCGCTTCTTCCCGTTCGCGATCGTCATCTTCCTCGCCGGCATCACCGCGGTGCCGCAGGACGTGATCGACGCGGCGACGGTCGACGGGGCCGGCTTCTGGCGCCGCAACTACCAGATCATCCTGCCGATGATCCTGCCGATCATGACGATCGGCCTGGTGTTCGGCATCGTCTTCACCTTCACGGACCTGTCGATCGTCTTCCTGATGACGAACGGCGGCCCGGTCGGCGCGACCTCGGTGCTCGGTTTCGCCGGCTTCCAGACCGGCATCGTGTCGGGGGACGTTTCGCACGGCGCCGCCATCTCGCTGTTCATGCTGCCGGTGCTGCTCGTCATCGTCGTGGTGATGCTGCGCTTTATCCGCCGGCGGGAGATCTGACATGGCGCGCATGACAGCCAAAACCGTCGCACAGGAGACGTCGTTCTATGCGGCGGTCGTCTTCTTCTTCGTGCTCGCCGCGTTCCCGTTCTATTGGATGCTGATCACGTCGTTCAAGACGAACGGCGACCTTTACAACGTCACCCACATCCCATTCTGGTTCAACGACCCGCCGACGCTCGAGCATTTCCAATATCTGTTCGAGAAGACGCTGTTTACGACCTGGCTGCTGAACTCTCTCATCATCGGCGTGGTCGTGACCATTATCACGCTCCTCACCGCGCTGCCGGCCGCCTACAGCCTCGCGCGCATGACCGGCCGCAACGGCGAGGCGCTCGGCATCGGCATCTTCCTCACTTATCTCGTACCGCCGACGCTGCTGTTCCTGCCGCTGTCGCGCGTCATCGCGATGCTGGGGTTGCAGAATTCGATGTGGTCGCTGGTGCTGGTCTATCCGACCTTCACGATCCCGTTCTGCACGTGGCTGCTGATGGGCTTCTTCAAGTCCATGCCGCGGGAGATCGAGGAGGCGGCGATCGTCGACGGTTGCAGCCTGTTCGGCGCCTTCATCAAGATGGCGATTCCCTTGTCGGTGCCGGGCATCCTGACGGTGGTGATCTTCACCTTCACGCTGACCCTTCAGGAGTTCGTCTACGCGCTGACCTTCGTCTCGGCGTCGGCGCAGAAGCCGATCACGCTCGGCGTCGCGACCGACTTGATCCGCGGCGACGTGTTCTACTGGGGCGAGATCATGGCCGGCGCGCTGATCGCCAGCATTCCGGTGGCGATCGCCTACAACCTGTTCCTCGATCGCTTCATCTCGGGGATCACCGGCGGTGCCGTGAAATAGCGGGCGGCGCGTGCGCGCGCCGCCTTCGCCTTTCAATCGATGTCGTGAAGCGTTGGAGGCCCGGCCTGGAATCGAACCAGGCTGGAAGACCTTGCATGGCTTCTGCGTCGCCACTCCGCCACCGGGCCAAGACTGTCTTAACGCCCGCAGGCTTGACGAAAAGTTGAACGGCGCTCCGCTGTGAGTTCCCGCGCCGCGCGCGGTTAACGCCCGGTTACCGGCCGCGCGAGGAACGTCATGCGCTGCTGGTTGTGGCCGATGTTGCGCGGCGCGCGCTCGGCCGCGAAACCGGCGTCGCCCAGCTTCTTCAGGATGTCCGTCTCTTCGTAATGCGACAGGCCAACCTTGCTTTTGATCTTGAAGTAGTCCGACACGAAAATCCGGATCAACCCGCCGACCGCCGCCCAGAAGAATCCGTTGGCGGCGCCGAAGCGCAACAGCGCCAGTGCCGCCATCGGCGCGGCCAGTTGCGGCCGGATGATGTCGCCGAGCACGAACAAGCCGCCCGGCTTGAGCAGGCGGCGGAACGTCGCCACGAGAGTATCGAGCTCGGCGCCGCCGAGGTACTGCGCCACCGAGTGCAGCACGATCATGTCATAGGAGGCGGGCGGCTGCGCCGCGGCCTGCTCGGGGGTCATCACCGAGATTTTCGCATTCCCGGCGTTGCGCGCGGCCAGCGCGGCGCGCACGTTCGGCGCCGCCTCGACCATGGTCAGGTGGCCGCATGCGGCGGCGAGGATGTCCGCCGAAGTGGCCTCGCCGCAGCCGTAGTCCATCACGCGCGCATCCGGCGCGGGTACGAGCCTCGCGATGTCGGCCGCGATGGTGCGGTAGTGCACGTCGCGGTGCCGCGCATTCACGTAGATCACGGAATGCTTGAAATCGTAAAAGCTGATCCAGTCCATCAGCGGGTCCAAAGATCGGTGAGGCCCCCGCTCGCGCCGAGAACGGGATCGCTCTTGGGCAGCGGCACGCGCGGGATCGTCTGCAAGGCCTTATCACGTTCGGCGGGATTGTCACCGCGGCAGAGATTGTAGGTCCCCTCGGGCGGGTAGCCGCCGACGACGAGGAAGTCGTCGCTGGCGAGGAGCTTCTGGTGCCCGGTTCCCGCCGGCAGGATGGCGATGTCGCCGGCCTTCAGGTCGAAGGCGCGGCCCTGATGGCCGCCGAGCTGCACGCGGCCGTGGCCGCGGGCGATGCCGAGCGCCTCGTGGATCATCGCGTGGTAGTGCACGAACGGGAAGACGCCGTTGCGCCACAGGTCGCGGCCCCAGCCGTTGGAGCGGAACAGCGCCTCGATCGCCGCCGCCGGATCGCGGCTGCGCGAGAGGTCGACCGCGCCCTCGTAGAAGACGACCGGCAGCGCGTTGTTCGGCACGAGCCCGTCGTCGGCGAACTGGAAGGTGAGGGGCTTGGACATCGTGATGATTGTCATGGCCGGGCTTGTCCCGGCCATCCCGAGAACATGGCACAGTGCCCCACTAAGCGGGGCCACCGGGGCATGCCCGGTGGCGACGAGCCGCTACGCGCTCTTCTTCTGCTTCTTCTGCCGCATCATGTCGACGAAGCGCGTGAAGAGATAATGGCTGTCGCGCGGGCCGGGCGAGGCCTCGGGGTGATACTGCACCGAGAACACCGGCTTGTCCTTGAGCGCGATGCCGCAGTTCGAGCCGTCGAACAGCGAGAAATGCGTCTGCTCGACGTTCTTCGGCAGCGTGTCCTTGTCGAGCGCGAAGCCGTGGTTCATCGACGTGATCTCGACCTTGCCGGTCGTCACGTCCTTCACCGGATGATTGGCGCCGTGGTGGCCCTGATGCATCTTCACCGTCTTGCCGCCGACGGCGATGCCGAGCATCTGGTGGCCAAGGCAAATGCCGAAGGTCGGCGTGCCGCTGTCGACCACCTGCTTGATCACCGGCACGGCGTATGCGCCGGTCGCCGCCGGATCGCCGGGGCCGTTCGACAGGAACACGCCGTCGGGCTTCAGCGCCATGATGTCGGCGGCCGGCGTCTTGGCCGGCACCACCGTCACCCTGCAGCCGGCGCCGGCGAGCAGGCGGAGGATGTTGCGCTTGATGCCGTAGTCGATGGCGACGACGTGGAATTCCGGGTTGTCCTGGCGGCCGTAGCCTTTGCCCCAGACCCACTCGGTCTCGTCCCAGGAAAAGCGCTGGCCGCTTGTCACCTGCGGCACGAGGTCCATGCCGACCAGGCCGGGCCACTCGCGCGCCTCTTTCTTCAAAGCGGCGAGATCGAACTTGCCGTCGGGCGCGTGCGCGATCACCGCGTTGGGCATGCCCTTCTCGCGGATCAGCGCGGTCAGCGCCCGCGTGTCGATGCCGGCCAGCCCGACGATGCCGCGGGCTTTCAGCCACTCGTCGAGGCCGCGCGTGGCGCGATAGTTCGACGGCGCCGAGATATCGGTGTGGAGGATCACGCCGCAGGCGCCCGGACGGGCGGCCATGTTGACGCTTTCGATGTCCTCCTCGTTGGTCCCGACATTGCCGATGTGGGGGAACGTGAAGGTGATGATCTGCCCGGCATAGGAGGGGTCGGTGAGGATCTCCTCGTAGCCGGTCATCGCGGTGTTGAAGCACACCTCGCCGGCCGCGTGGCCGGTCGCCCCGAGGCCGAAGCCCTCGAGCACCGTTCCGTCGGCCAGCACCAAAACTGCCGTGGCTTTGGGTTCCGCCCAAGCCCCGGCCGGGTTCGCTTGCGTCTGGGTCATGGCCTCTTAGTTGCGTATTATGTATGGGAAGGCAAGGGATCGCCGTTCGTTGACCCCACCTGGATGCGGCATTCCGCCGGGCGACTGCTGGAGGACGAAAAACCGTGCTGCGCGACGACATCAACAAAGCCCTGACCGAAGCGATGAAGGCGAGGAACGAGCGCGCGGTCTCGACGCTGCGCATGGTCAATTCGACGCTCAAGAACGCCGACATCGAGGCGCGCACCACCGGCAAGCCACTCGACGATGCGGCGGTGCTCGGCATCCTGCAGAAGATGATCAAGCAGCGGCAGGAGTCGGTCGAGCTTTACCAGAAGGGTGGCCGCGCCGACCTGGTGAAGCAGGAGCAGGAGGAGATCGCCATCATCTCCGGTTACCTGCCGAAACAGATGTCGGAGGCCGAGATGACGGCGGCTATCGACGCCGCCGTGGCCGAGACCGGCGCCGCCGGCATGAAGGACATGGGTAAGGTGATCGGCGTGCTGCGCGGCAAATATGCCGGGCAGATGGACTTCGGCAAGGCGAGCGCGCTGGTCAAGGCGAAACTGGCCGGCTGAATCAACTCCGCGCGCGCGGGCGAAGCGGCGCCCGCCGCTCGCCGCGATTGACCTCGACGATCTGCCCGGACGCCTGCAGCGCAGTGATCTCGCGCTCCAGCGCGGCCAGCGAGCGCGCCAGCCGCGCCGCCTGCCGCGAATGCCGCGCCAGCCCATGCTCGGTCTTCTCCCAGGCGTAGGGTGCCCGCAACAATTGATAAAGCGCGCGCCAGGCGGCGGCTGAGAGAAGCAGCCAGTGCAGCGGCATGAGCGCCAGAACCCAGACGCTGCGCATCAGCCCGCGCCGCGACAGGCCGATGGTGCAGAGCACGGCCGACGAGGTGTATCCGGTCAGCAGATTAAGGCCGTAAAGCGCGGCGAGCACCGCCGCCGTGTCATCCGCGCGCCAGAGCGGGAAGCCGCGCACGGCTGCGACAATCAAGGTGCATACGAAGACCGGGTGCACCAGCGCCGCCATCACATTGCCGCCAACCGTCAGCTGGAAGCCGACAAATCCGCGCGGGCCGAGCTCGCGCCACAAGCTCAACGGCGAGCGCATGTGCACGCACCAGGTCTGCATCCAGCCCTTGAACCAGCGTGTGCGCTGCCTGAGCCACGGCATGAGCCGCGCCGGCGCCTCCTCGTAGGTTGTCGAAGAGATCACCGCGGTGCGATAGCCGCGGCGGGCGAGCCGCATGCCGAGGTCGGCGTCCTCGGTGACGTTCCACGCGTCCCAGGCGCCCACCTCGCGCAGCACGGCGGTAGCGAAGTGATTGGAGGAGCCGCCGAGCGGTAGCGGCAGCCCGAGTGCGCAGAGTCCGTCGACGAACACGTCGAATTGGCCGGCATATTCCGCCGTGAACATCCGCGCCAGAAACCCGTCCTCGGTATTGTCGATCGACAGCCGCGCCTGCACGCAGGTAAGGCCGTCGTCGTCCGCCGCGAAGGCCTCGACCGCCCGCCGCAACTGGTCCGGCTCGGGACGGTCTTCGGCGTCGTATATGACGGTGTAATGGCCGCGCGCGAAAGCCAGCGCGGCATTGAGCGCGCGCGGCTTGGTGCGCGGCGCGCCGTCCGGCACGACGATGACGCGCACCGGCAGGGGCCCCGCATAGGCGTGGATGGCGGCGCGGGTCTCGCCGTCGTCGGCCTCGACCGCCAGCAGCACGTCGAGCTTCTCGCGCGGATAATCG
>Ga0134125_10000354_pt1 | contig 63300 bp, 100 predicted proteins | sample KB31751_FD_96464 | JGI IMG/M metagenome (GOLD analysis project Ga0134125, IMG submission 96464) | Terrestrial soil microbial communities with excess Nitrogen fertilizer from Kellogg Biological Station, Michigan, USA - KB3-175-1 | ecosystem: Environmental > Terrestrial > Soil > Unclassified ... | reverse complement strand
GACCATGTGCGTGAGCTGCGCGGAGGTCATGCCGAGGCCCTCCCCGACGTAGACGCCAGGGATGTTGCCGGGCACCGCGAGGATCCGGCGACCATAGCCCGCCTCGTAGGCCTGGAGCTCGGCGAGCGTCGGCGCCCCATGGGGTGTCTCGAAGTCCAGACCGTACGTGAGCCCCGGCGGGATGCCCAGGGCCGCCGCCTTGTCGAGCAGCACCTGCGCGTCGGCGGCTCCGGTCTCCGCGCTGAAGTTCTCCTGCCGCCCGTGCGTGAAGAACCCCACCGCGAGCTTCGCGGCCATCAGGCCCTCGAACTCCGCGGCCGACACATCGACGGCGTAGCGCATGGCCGCGGTCCACCCCTCCGCGGCGAGTTGCTTCGCCGTCTCGGGCGTGATCGGCGTGTCGGTGTCGATGATCCAATCGAGGGGCGTCAGCTTGCGAATCGCGAGGGCCATGGGCGTCACCTAACCCGTCAGTCCCAGTTGGAACGGTTCCTTGCGGTCCGAGAGAGCCTTCACGATCACGAGATCCTCGTGCGTGAGACCCCTCAGCTCATCGGAGAAGTACTGGTGGTGCTTCTTCCGTTTCGGTCCGCGAGGATTCAGTCGCTTGTACTCCGCGTGCAGTTCCTTCCCGTGCACGACGTCGTAGATCCACCCGATGACGCCCATGAGCGGAGCCGGCGGACCGCTCGTCGTTCGCCGGAAGCCGTACGTCGGCATCGATGCCGATGTGTCCAAGCGTACCCGTTGCGATTGCCTTCGGTCTTTCGTTCGACATGGGTTCGTACCTCGTTGGTTTCTCGTAGACCACCTCCATGCGCCTGATGCCGGCGCTCCGCGTGCCTTCTCAGCCGCTATTTCTCGGGGTTGCGCCGCAAATCGCGTCTGTGCCTTCCCACGAGCGCAGTGTCTGAGGCCTCACGACGCGACACCCGTTGCGAGACGGCGTGGCGCCTGGACGGGCGAGAGGCACGGCGTCGTGCGTTCCCCCGACAGGACAGCGATGGCGCGCTGGTGACCGACACATTCGTCGCACGCCGGCAGTCCCTCGACCTCTCCGGCCACCAGCTCGTCTCCATCCAGGCAAATAGCGCATCCCCTCGTGCGCGGATCCATGGTGTTTCTCCTGGGCGCCAAGCTAAGCACTATGCGTGCCATCGATGTCGTAATTGCGAAACGCGGGGCCTCGTGGAAAGTCACGGGCGCGCGGCGCGGTGGTCTGGGCACCACTCGGCATGGTCGGACCCGGGCCGACCTGTCTCACCGCGGCAGATCATGAGCGCTTTGGCCCTCGCGTGCGGCGGGTGATGGGTTGAGCAGCTCCCCCGTCGTCATCTCGCGAATGGGCTTCAAGGCGTCCTCCGAAGTGCGGAGCGGTCTCGGATACTGCGCGCTAGAGCGCTGGCCACTCGGCACAACGCCGGCTCTTTCGCGATCGCGTATGCTCCTGCGACCTCATCACACGCCTTCGCGCATGCTTCCGTCTCGGCATCTCGCGCCGCCTCCGCCTCCCGCAGCCGGCGGGCGAGTTCGTCGACGGCTTCGTGAGCCTCGAATGTCCCGCGTGGGAGATAGGCATCGATCGCCAGTTCCTCCGTCGTCATCTCGCGAATGGGCTTCATCGTTTCATCCCGTCGGTTCAAATGCCGGCCGCCACGTCTTCGTCACCAACGATGAGCGCGCGCTCGTGCTCGTGCAGGCGAGCCAGTTCCTTCTCGATCGCGCGGACCTCATGCGTCGATAGGCCCTTGGTCCACGCCTCGCGCAGACGAGCCTCAACGCGAGCAATCACGCGTCGAAGCGGCGCCACTCGTTCGGCGGCAAGCGGTGCCAGCGCTTCCGTCACGGTGCGCCTCCGTCTCCTGTGGTCGCTGGCGCGTTCCATGGCTTCAGCGCCCCTATCTCCTCGAGCGTCGGGAACGTCCCCTCGAAGCGCCACCCGCGATCATCGATGTAGACGTGAGCCGACTGCTTGAGCGCCGTGACCTCGATCAGCCACGCGTAGCGCTCCTCCAGGCCGTGCCTCGCGAGCCACGCGTGGATGTGTGGCACCACGCTGGCGGTGTTGGCGCGGGCCGTGTGGATTGCGACCGTGAAGCCCGCGTCGATGGCGCTGCGAATGAACGCGAGAGCGCCCGGCACCGGGCCATCGAGGATCTCGTGGGCGTCTGTCCACGGCGACGTGTGGCTATGAATGACGCCGTCGAAGTCCAGGGCGATGCGCATCACTGCGCGACCTCGCGGAGTCGCGCCTGAAGCCGCGCCCTGAAGACCTCCGCCGTCTTCCGGCCGATGGCGGCTCGCGCCTCTCGGCTGTCGACGATCTCCCCCGCGCCCTCGCGGAGCACGTCTTCGGTCATGGCGGCGATGACGTCGCGCATCCGATCGATACCAACGTCGGGCCCGAGCTTGTCAAGCACGTGCTCCAAACGGGTCGGCGTCACCCACTCGTCGGCGATCTCGGTGGCTCGCGTCAGGACCACCTGTTGGGCGGGGTCCACGAGCTTGCGCGGAGTCGCGGTCTCTCGCTCGTCGTCGCGCTTGTGCTTCGCGATGATGCGCCGACCGTCGTTGGTTGCGAACTCCAACAGGGGACGCAGGACGACACCTTCGCGCGGCCGGTCGCCCTCCACGCCGTTGCGCCGGGCCTGGACACTCGGCGCGTCGCGCTCCGCGTCGAGCGCGTCCAGCGTCGTCGGGATCTTGACGTAGTGCACGAACTCCAGACCAAGCTTCGTCGCCACATCGTGTGCCTGCGGCACCGCGAGCCACGTTCCTCCGACCTGCACCTCGAAGGCGACGAAGCGCAGGTTCGGCCCGTAGCGATGGCTCTGGCGCTGCTGGCTGGCGCCGTAGGCCTCCCCGTAGATCGTGAGCTCCGGGTGCCCGAGGGCCTCGAAGGCGGCGGTGAGCGACGTCTCGTCGAAGAGCGACACGAAGCGCGAGTGCTTCTCCCCGCCGGAGGCAAAGATGAGCAGACCGTCACGCCAAGTGATATGCGCGCTTGTGCCGTGGATCTTTTCCAGGGCGTAGCACTCGCGGAACATCAGGATCCGCTGGTCCTTGTACAGATTGTCGATATGCATGTAGCCCATCGAGTGTCTCCTCAGAAAACGTCGTCTGGCAGCGGTCGAACGCGAGGCTTCGCCTTGAGCGGCGACCGGCGAAGTCCCTTGCGGCGTGCGACGGTGCGCGCACCCTTGCGCGAGTTGCATCCGCGACACGCGGCGCGCAGGTTGTCCGGGTGATTCGTGCCGCCGTTGGCCAGGGCGATCACGTGCTCTATCGAAAGCTGCTCGCGCGGGACCGGCAGCTTGCAGAGGTAGCAACAGCCGCCGTCGCGCTCCCACACCATGTCGCGAGTCGCCTTGGTGATGGGAGGGCCGCCGGCGCCGCGCTCGCGCGCACGTCGGATCGCGCCGCCCTCGCGCACGGCGGCGCGACGGCGGCTTTCGGCTCGCGTGACCCCAGTGATGCTCACCGGAGGTCCCCCCAGTCTCACTTGGCCCTCTTCACGTGGCACTCACACGGGCAAGGAGTCGTCGCGCAGTAGGGGCCGAGTCCACCGCCCGGGAGCTTGCCGCGACACGCGTCGCACGGCACCGGGCAGCGGGCGCACATCACATTGCCGACCCGGTCGCCCAGCGTCATCCAGTGCGTGTCGTTGCAGGTCGAGCAAACTGGCGCCACCGCAGCCGGCGATACGGGACGGGCGCGCTCCTCAAGCTGCCGCATTCCCAGGTCCCATTCCGCCTGGGCCTCCGAAGTGAGCTTCACCGAGCCCAGCGGAACGAACACGTGCCCGCGGCCACCGAGGGCCTCCAGGAGGCGCCGCGAATCCGCGAGTTGCGCCTTGAGCGCCGCAATGCACGCGTCACGCTGATGCGAGCGCTCGCCGGTGCCGATGTTCGTCAATCGATTCCCAGGTACCAGCTCTGTCCCGCAGTCTTTGCACCGGTCAGTCATGTCCGCTCCATTCGGTCGCAGAATGCCGTCTTTCCGGCTGTCACCCATGTCTCTCTGGCGGTCGGGTTCCGCCCCACGTGATCCATGCGAGGTGTGCTCGGCTCTCTTGAACGCATCGCCTGGGGGATGCGGCATGGATCTGGAGTCAGTGCCAGGTTCGACACCACCCGCAGCCTGGCCCTGCGCCTTTGGGCGCGCGCGAACGACCCGAGAGGCTGTCCTTGGGCGCCGGCACGAAGACATGGAACTTCTCCACGCTGCCGGCGCGCCACGGCCCCTTCGTCGCTTCCGCGTCGAGACGCAGCACCTCGCGCGCGAGGGACAGGAGGTCGCTCACCACGACGTGACCCCACGCCGCTCTTGCTGCCGGACATACGCCGCGGACGGCTTGGTGCGGAGCCGCTGGAGTCGGTATGCGGGCCACTTCTCCAGCGCGTTGCCGTTCCAGCGCACCATCGCGGTACGCGTCTCGGGGTCAACGCTGATGATACGCGCCTCCCACAAGCCCCACTGGCTCTGTCTTGTGTTGCCCATGCGCTCCCGGTGGATATCCAGGAGCACCATCCCCGGCTCGAGCTTCTCGAACTTGATCACGTAGCCCTCCGTTTCGTCGCCAATTCCGCCGCGCGCTTCGCCGGTGGCGCCCACCCGGCGTCGAGCGCCTTTTGCTCCCACGCCTGGAGACCCTTCGGTCGGACGGGGAACCGCCCCCCGTTCTCCATCCCGAATTCGCAGTGGTAACAAACGGCGTTGGTGCACGGGTTGGCGAACGTGCACCCATGGTCCTCGGCCGCGGTGTCAGCATCATCGATGCCCGCGTCTTCGCATTGGCACAAAAAGCCACGACAGGCCTGCGCCGAGTCGTCCAGCGTGTCTCGACACCTGCCAGCGCCGCCCTTGCCATGTTCGTTCGCCTTGGCCCCGCACTTCGGGCAGGCCCACTCCACGCGCAGCGGCGCGGCTTCCTTCGATGCGCTCATGTGGCCTCCGTGCGCTTGGCGCGCATTTCGAGAATGAGCACGCAGCGCGAGCACTTCTTGATGTCCTCCGGGGCCGCCGCGCGCGTTCGCTCGACGCGCACTCCGCACACGGAGGTCGCGCTGTCGTCGGCGAAGTAGTGGTCGAACGCGATGCGGCGGTGACGCCCCCAGCAGTGGACCCAGCCGTCGGGCCGATCGCCCTCCGATTCGCTGCGCACGTGTCGCTCGCGCCAGTACTGGGCTTCGGCGAGTTGCGCCTTGAGGGAGGCGACGCAGCGCGCGGGAGTGTGCTCGATGTCCGCGTGTTGGTCGTTCTTTTCGTTGGGACCCGTAAAACCGACAGTCGTGTACCCAGCCAACTCCGCACCGCAGTCCTTGCACCGTTCAGCCATCGCGCTTCTCCTCGGGGTACCTTTGCCCTGAGCACCCGTAAGCCCTCTGGATCGGACGGTGGCACCCGCCACGGGAGCACACGATCACGGTCGACGTGTTGTTGCTCATGTCGACTCGGATCCCGGGACCGCCGTTGAGGATCGCCGCCGGGCACCGACATGAGAGCCCCTCGCGATGTACGCACGGCCCGCAGAGAAGCGGGAAGTGTCCTGGCGCTCCGCCCTCCTCGGTGAAGAGCCGCGGGTGCGCGTCGAGCGCCTCGCGGCACGCCGGGTGGTCGGCGCCGACGAAGACCAGGGCGCGCGTGCCGGCAATCGGGATGTCACAATCGTCGTGCGCACGCCAGGCCCCAAGCGGCTCGCTGGGTTCGCCGCACACGTTGCAGGCCGAGAGGCGGTCGGCCGGCGCCTTCGCGCCGAGAGGTGCGGCGCTACGGATCGCGGAGGGGTGGGGCTTCTTCATGCGCCACCCGCGCGGGCGGCGGTCTTAGCATCGTCCTCGGCACGCTGATAGGCGTCTAGCTTCGCCAGGAGCAGACCGATGTCGGTGCCCATGGCCACCACCTGCTGCGCCAAATCAATACCCACCGGGGCGTCCACCCTGAGGGCAATATCGATCGCGTTGAGCGTCGCGCGCGCACGATCGAGCGCGTGGCAGATTCGGATCCTCTCGCATTCGCTGCGCTTCATGCGGCACCGCCCAACTGAGAAGCCTTCGGCGACCACATGGCGTCGTCCAAGAGCCACGCGATCCGGTAGCCCGTCGTCGTGGGCTCGATGACGTTTGGGCGCGCGGGGTCGTAGATGACGAGTTTGAGCGCGTCGAGCTCGCGCAGCAGGAGCTTGTCACCCTCGGTGAACGGCTCCGACCGAGGCCAGACCATCCTGGCTGTTCGGCGCAACGTGAGCAGGTGCTCGTCGCACAGGCCTCCGATGCCTCGCACCGTTTCGAGCGCCTGGCGCGCTGCCTGTACCGCGAGCTTGCTGCCGCGGCGGGCGAGACGACCCGGGCCCGCATTGCACTTGCGACACCTCATGTCGGCGATGCGATTCCCGCGCATCGCCGGGTAGTCGTCGACCATGTGACACGACAGGCAATATGCGGGCGTCGCCATCACGCCACCTCCGGCCAGTCCACCGGCCGCCCCATGCCCAGGATCTCGATCGCCCTCTCGACGTCGGACTCCGTGATGCCGGTGTCCATCGAGGTCTGGACGAAGTGGGCGCGGACCGCGCTCATATCCGAGTTGTCGTCGAGGACCACGAAGCCATCGACCATGAATCCGCGCGCCTCCGCCGACTCGATCCAGGCGCAGATCTCGTCGCCGCGCTCACCATAAGCGTCGACTACGAGTCCCGTGCCTGGCTTCTTCACCCACTCCGGCGTCTTGTCGACGACGCGGCCGCGGAACCCGCGCGACCGCAGGAGGGCGCGCAGTTCGGGCACCGTGCGACCGTGTCGCCATGCCGACGAGACCACGACGACGGCGACAGTCCGCCGGATGATGCGGTTGACGAGACGAATGGCGGCGGGGTCGATGGCCGACGCCTCTCCGGGCTCGCCGTCGCCCGAGCGGGCCTGCGCGAGCAAGTAGGGCATCGAATTTATCACGCCATCGAAGTCAAGGAACACCACGGATAGTGTTGCGGATGGGCGTCGATTCACGAGTGCGCTCCGATGTAGACGGTCCCGCCGTCGACCGCGTGCGTCGACACGTTGCAACTACCGAATGGGGAACCGTCGTATATCCACTCGGGGCGCTCGACGCCTTCCGGAACGAACGCCAGCCAGTCCTTGTCGCCGCCGTGACGACTCAGATCGCGCAGTTCCTTCGGCGCGTCATAGAAGGCCCACACAAGGATCGTGCGAGAATCGGCCATCGGAGCGCGCGCGGGCTTCGTCGCAGCGTTGTCGATCGCTGAGGCCCGCGCTGGCTCTATCGGTGGCGAAGCGGGTCCGCACTCCGCGTCAGCGCACCGGGGGCAGTACGCGACGCAGCCCCAGGCGAAGCGAACGCCGATCGTGCCCAAATCTCGGCATTGCCCGCGACCGCTCTTCCCGGTGCCGTCGCAGCGGGGCGGATTCGGGAGAGGCCTCGGAGCCAGCATCTCCGGCGTGGGCTCGCAGCTATCGCAGAGGATAGCGGTGACGCGGTCCCAGTGCTCCACGACCGTGCGTCGTGCGCCGCCGTCGATGTGTGCGCCGCACATGGCGCAGAGCTCGTAAGCAAAGGCGACGCAGCCCCTGGTGACAACGCCCGGCGGGTCCGGGAGTCGCTCTCCCGCGAACGAGCAGATGTGTACGTCTCTCACGGTCCGACCCTCGGCGACGCCTCCCCCTGGCCCACGAGAAGCACAGGGGGAGGCGAGGTGCGGGCGGCGCCCCGGAGGGAGGGCTGGGCGCACTTCGCGCCTTCGGCGGTCACGTGGCACCGCACGCCAGAATCACACGCCGCGCGACGGAATGATCCGATCGCCTTGCGCGGCAGCTTCGCGGTCACTTGAGCGAGAGGGCGACGGGGCATCGGCTTGGCCACCACGTGTGCACCATCGGTGCCAGTAGTGTCGTAGTTACGAGCGCGCCCGTTGCCCGCACGGGCGCTCGCGATCTGCGGGTCGCAGAACGGGCAGCGTGTCGCAATTACGACAGCGGTGGCACGCGTGTACGCGTATGTCCAAGCATTGCGCTGCATTGCAACTACGACAGCGATGTCACTTGCCATGCAATCGGTGCGCGACGTCGCCACGGATGTCACTAGGCGTTTCATTGAACATCCACGATTGCGCCCCTTGTTCTCAGAAGCACCTCGCGCACCAAGCCGAGGTCGAATCGATCGTCGCGGCGTACGCCCGACTCCATGTCGATCCAGAACGGCGCCACGACGTGGCCCGCGTCGATGGTGCGCTGCCGCGCAGCGATCATCGCGGGCAATTCCGAATCCACGTTCCCCGGGCCGAGGCCACCGGCGTAGCCCATGCGCACGCGCGGCGGCGGCTCCGGGTACGCGTCCGCCTTGCGGCCCTCGCCACCGGAGGCGTCGAAGAGAATCGAGCACCGGCACCGGGCGATCCGCCGGGCCATCTCGGCGGCCGGCGCAAGGTCCTCGGCGGAGCGCACCTGGAGGATCGCTTCGCGGCCCGCAGGCAGCCAGTCGAGGGCCCGCTCCAGAACTTCCGGGTTGTCCTGGCGCGCGTCGAATCCGTTGATCTGTACGCGCCCGAAGGGCAGGTAGCTGGGTAGGCCGTCAATCGCCTGCGCGAAGTCGCCATCGCGCATCGCGCGCGCCCGGCCCCCGCAGAGGTGCAGTGACATGCGCGTCGCCCGGTCGGAGCGCAGATCGAGATCGAGTAGCCGCCGGATCCAGGCGCACGTGGGGTAGCGCGGCAGACCCTCACGCGAAGCCGACGAGAGGATCCCCCACTCGACGAATGGAAACTCCGCGGCCAGGTCGAGCAGCGCTTGCGGGTCCACCGCGTCGTCGGCGCCGGTGATGGTCACACACGTCAGGGCGCGCGCCGAGTCGTCGATGGGCAAGCCGTAGATCGGGGTGGCGATCATGGCGTCCTCCGGAGAGCGGCATCGAGTGCCGCAGAGTGGGCGTCCAAGAACTCGCGCAGCGCCTCCAGGCAGCCGTCCGGGTGAGGAAGGTCTCCTTCGTGGTCGGCCACCATCTGGGCGATCTCGCGAAGATTCCGCAGCATGTCTCGGTCGGCCTCCGCCTCCCGTAGTCGGAGCACCAACTCTCCAACCGCGGCGACGCCATCGAACGCTGCGCAAGCGCGCGTCACCAGTGAAGTGAGTTCCTCCGTAGTCATCTCGCGAACGCTCTTCACGCGGCACGCTCCTCTCTCGGCCATCGGGGTAGCGCCCGGCCAGGGTGCTTCGCATAGAACTCGGCGCGCAGGGCCCACGCGCGATCGGCGTCCGCCGAGAGGACGCGCGCGTGCGACTTGGCGCGGCGCCGGTCGGTCTTCTTCACGACGATGCCAGCCCGCGCGAGCCACGTTTGCATCGTTTCGGCGCTCGTGCCGAGTCTTCGCGCGGCCCCCTCGAGCGTCTCGGTCAGGTGCCATCGCTCGATCGCGTCGTCGACGTCGTGCGGCTCGACGAGCCACCGCTGGTGGCCATCACCGCGAAACGTGTAGGCAGGCAGGATCGCGACTCCGGCCCAGCGCAGGATCCGCCGCAGGCTCACGGTGCCGTATCCCGTGCGCTCGGCGGACTTGCTCAGATATTCGAGGTTGTCCGGGCACCCGGAGGGCAACCACAGAACGTGCACCGCGTGGAACATGATCGCGGACCGCGTGCGCCCGAGCGTGCGGCAGATCTCGGGCAGCGACACCGAGCCCCAGAGGATCCGTAGACGGTCGTCGTCGCGTCGGGTCCACCGACGCTTGCGCACGATGCCGGCGCGCCGGGCGACATGGTAGATGGCGGTGCGCGAACGGTCGGGGAACGCGCGCGCGGCAGCTTCGATGCCGCCGTCGGCGTAGATCTGGACCAGGCGCGCCTTGTCGGCGGCAGTCCACGGTGTGCCGGTGACCGCGCCGCTCATTGGACCGTGACCTTCCCGTTCTCGATATGGAGCCTGGCGTCGGCGAGCGCCTGGGCCTCGGCCGAGTGACTGACAAATAGAATTTGGGAATCCATCTGCTTCGCCGCGCGCCGCAGCATCGCCACGAACGGCGCGCCGACCGTATCGCTGTCGAGAGCCGCGCCGGCCTCGTCGAGCAAAATGCTTGGCCGCTTGATGCCCCAATGCCGGCACGTCGCCGCCGCGAGCGCGAGCCGCATCGGCGTTCCCACGAGCACCGCTTCGCCCCCGGACAGCGTGTCTCCGTCCTGGTGGGTCGTGCCCTTGCGTGAGTCGTAGACCGTGACCTCGCAGCCCTCGATCGTCTTGCCCTTGCCCGAGAGGCGCTGCGTCTCGATCGACACGGTGAACCTGGGCCCCACGCACGAGTGCAGAAGATCGTTCGCCATGGCCGTGAGCTCGGGCCCCAGCCCGTCGACAAGCATGGCTTGGATGCCGTCGATCCCGAGGTCCTTGCCGAGGCGCGTCCAGTCCCCAAGCTCTGTGGCGACGGAGAGGCGCTCGGCCTCGAGCTCCGCGAGCCGCGCCGCCGAAGCCTGCACGGTCGCGAGGCGCCGCCGGGCCTCGTCGAGGGCGCCCTTCGCGTCGACCGCGGCCTGCATGGCTGCACGTGCCGTGCGCTCGGCCCCGGCGACGTCGGGCGCCTCTCGGAGTGACGGCGCGTCCCCAAGCTCCGCACGCCGCGACTGCGCCACCGCCAACGCCTCCCGCGCCGCCGCGAGCTCGCCCCGGAGCTGCTCGACCGCCGCCTCTGCGCGGGCCAGTCCTTCGGCGAGACCGGGGCCAGTCTCCCGCGAGCGATCCGCCTGGATCGCCTCGAGCCGCGCCTTGCTCTCGGCGCCGTGCGCCGCCAGCGCGTCTCGTGCGGCCTTCGCATGCTCAAGGGCCGCCGCCGCGCCCTCCCGCGCCGCCACCGCGTCGCGCAGCGCCTGCGCCGGCGCCTCGTCGTCGTGGGGCGCGTCGGCGAGGGCGCGGTAAGCCAGCAGGTGGCGCACGCGCTGCTCCGCCTGCGCCTTGGCCTCGAGCGCCGCGGCCTTGCGGTTCGCTGCGGCCTTCTGGTCTTCGGGCAGGCGCGCGATGACCAGCACCTCATCGTCGTCTCGGAGCAGCGTGCGCGAGGCGATCTCCGTTGGCTCGGGCTCTCCGATCTCGATCTGGTGCAGGCCCCCGCGGAGCCGCTCGATTCGCCCATTCGCGCCGCGGGCCGCCACCTGGTGCAGGCGCTCGACCTCCGCCTCCGCCTCTACGATCTCTGCCTCCGCCGCGGCCAGGGCTTCACGCGCCGCCGGCAGGCCCTCGGCCTCTCGTGCCGCCTCCGCCCGTTTGCAAGCGCGCTCCGTCGCGTCGGAAGATTTGGCGACGGCGTGCCTCTCGGCGGCCTGCGCACGCGCGAGCTCCGCCTCGATCTCGGTCACACGGCGGTTTTCTGCCTGCCACGCGACGCGCTGCTCGGCGACGGCCTGCGACCACGACGCGCTCTGGACGTCGAGGGCCGTCGCCCGAGCGACCGAGGCCCGGATCGAGTCGGCCTGCGCGATCATTGCGTCGTGCGCCGCGATGGCGGCCTCGGTGCGGCGCGCGCGCTCCGCCGCCTCGGCGATCGCCCGGTCGGCCGCCGCGATCTCCGCGCACCTGGTGGCTGCCGCGGTGTTGTGGGCGGAGACCTCCGCAGCTTGCGCGCGCCCCGCTTCGACGGCGGCCGACGCGGCGTCCTCCGCCTCCTGCGCCAGCGCGACGGCGCTGTCCGCGCGCCTCTCGTCGGCCTCGGCCTCCGCGATCTCGGTCTCGATCGAACGCGCCGCGCCGGCCAGGCTCGCGTCCGGAGCCGCGTCGATGCCGGACCGGCGCCGCTCGTCTCCGAGGCGCGCGTCGACGACCGAAAGCGCCTCCGCCTTTTGCTTGGCGCGCGCGCGCGCCGCCGCCGCGAAGCCCTCGAGCTTCGAGGCCGCGAGAGACCGGAGGATGATCCCCTTGCGCTCACCGGCGGTCTTCACGAGGAACCCCGCGTCGGCCTGCATCGCCATCGGCCCCGCGAGCAGCACGTCGGGGTCGGGCAACGTCTTGGCCGACCACGCCTCGAAGGCGCGGACGCCAGTCGACGGAAGGACCATGTTGCCGGCGCCGTCGAACACCTCGCAGCTCGTCTTGCCGCTGGCGACGTCGTAGCGGTGGCGCGCCATCCACTCCCGATCCGTCGAGAAGCCCACCTCGAGCACGGCCTCGGGTCGACCCCCGAGCCGGGCCATCGTCGCGAGCCACCCGGAAAGCCGGTCGCCGGTGGCCCCTCGGTGCAGCGCCTTGAGGAGTGTGCTCTTGCCGGCGCCGTTCTTCCCGGTGAGGGCGAGTACCGGAGGGAGCGCCCCGAAGTCGATTGAGACCTCGTCGGGGAAGTTGAGAAAGCCCGACATGCGCAGCGATGAAAACCTCATGGCGCGATCTCCGAAAGTTTCGAGAGCATCGACGCGGCACGCTCTGGAGGCGGCTCGTCGCCGCGTGCCTTCCAGAGGGCGCGCATCTGGTCCGCAAGCGTGGGCGCGCGTCCGACTTCCTCGGCGCCAGACCGCGACCGAACGCTCGCAAGTACCTCGTCCTCGACCTTCACGGCGTGGGCCCCCTCCACGAGCCACTGCGCCTCGATCTGGGCGGCCAGCGCGCGGGCCGCGGCTCGGTGCTCGGAGCGCACCACGTACCGCAGGCGAACGTCGTTGCCCTGGAGCGCGGGCATGGGCCTCCCAATCAGACCGAGATCCAATTCGCCCACGCTGCCAAACGACAGATCGCCGTCGACCCCGTGGAACACGAAGTCAACGAGGCGCCCCGAGTCCACGTCGTGCCGTGCCGTGATGTGGAGCATGCGGCGCGCGCCAGTCGGGATGCGCCCCACGCAAAAGCCGTCATCGTGGCCGTTCCATGCCAAGTCGAGAATCGACTTCATCTCCACTTCGCCGAAGTCGTGCGCGACCGGCGAGCCGCAGTAGACGACCGGCACGTCGCCCGCCGCGAACTCCTGGGCCTTGTGGATATGGCTCATCACGACGGCCTGCGGCTGCGCGAGCAGCAAGTCCGCGACGCTCACGGTCAGCGAGCCGCCGATGAGTGGCTGTCCGGCGCCCGACGTGGCGCCGCTGACGTCGAAGTGCCCGAGCAAGATGCGGCGCGCCCCGAGGTCGGACGCCATCGCGGCGCCGAGCCCACGGAGCACGTCGCGCAGCGCCTCGCGCGCCGCCCCGTCGTCGATCGTGCTGGCGCGCGTCGGCCACGCGACGGCGGCCACCTGGAGACCCGCGAGCGGAGAGACCACGCGTGCGTCTTCCACGACGTGAAGTGGGTGGTCCGTGCGGAGCTTGCCGAGTAGCGACGAGATATCCCCCGGGGCATCATGGTTTCCGCGGATAGCCACCGCTGGGCACCACCGGCAGACGGCTCGCACGAACTCGCGCGCGTGCAGGCGCTCATCGGGCGTGGACTCGCGCTCGAACATGTCGCCGCCGAGAAGGAACGCGTCCGGTCGCTCGCGCTCAACGAGCGACGCGATCGTGCGGTGTACATCGATCGTGTGCGCGTAGCGGTCGCTGCGCGAGTCGAAGTGGTTGTCGCCAGTGGCGAAGATGCGGAGGCTCATTGGCCGCCCCTGTACTTGGCGAGAGCCGCGGTGAGCGCATCGCGTGTTCCATCGATCGTCCGCCGAAGCTCCGCGATCGTCTCGAGGTCCTCCTCATGGGCACGCACGTGCGCAGCGAGCGTCTGCCCAAGTTCCCAAGCCCGGCGATGCAGAGACCCGGGCGCGCCTTCAGGCGTGGGCCCCGGCCTCTCTACGGTGCTGAGCAGGTTCGACATGCGCTGCTCGATGGCGGCGGCGTCGCAGGCCAGATCGAACGGCGAGCGCCCGTCGATGTACGGCACGACGTGGTAAGACGCGCCGTCGTTGGCCATGGTCCGCGCGAGCGCGCGCGCTTCGGCGATGTCCATGCAGACGTGATGGTCGCCGTCGCGATGCACCCATCCGGAAACGCCGCGCGGCGTCTGGCACCAGACCCCCCAGCGCACCAAAGACTCAGTAGTGGTGGTAACGGTTGACGTATTCATCGCATCGGCTCCGATCAAAATGGGATGTTGTCGTCCGGATCGACCGCCGGCGCGAAGCCGTCGGACTCGCCCGACTCGCCGCGACGCGCGATCTCCGCGCGCACGTTGGCCAGGTGCCTCTCGTTCTGCTCGCGGTAGCGGGCCTTGGCCGGATCGCTCACCTGGCGCTCGACCGCCGCCGCGTACCACGCGAGATCCGCGTCACCGGCCTGCGAAATGCTCTGGCCCTTGCTGAGGCCGAAACGCATCACGTCGTCGTCCTCGGTGGGCTCGCGCGTGGCGCTGCGCCGCGCCGGGGTCTCGGGGCGCGGCGTAGGCGCGGGCGCCGGCGTCGCCGGAGGATCCCCCGCCGCCGTGGGGGCCTCCTGCTTCGCCGTCCCTTGCTGGGCAGGCATGTCCACGGCGGCGGGAGTCGGGGAGGGCGCCGGCATCGGCAGCGCTTTGGCGCGCAGGGGCGCCTCGAGCAGCTCGGGGGCGTCGTCGGCGCCGACGAGAGCTCGGTGCTGGACGGCAGGCGCAGCGCCGAAGAGCGCCGCGGCGCCGCCCAGCATGTTGGCCCGGATGGCGCGCTTGTTTTCGCGCTCGATGACCGGGTCCTCGTCGTGCCCGAGGAACACGAGGCGCACGGCCACAAAGGGCTTCTTCAGCTCGTTGTCGGTGTAGGAGCGAAGCCCGAGCGCCGCGCGGATGCCGCGCATCATGGCCTTGCTCTGCGCGTGCTCCAGGATCTTCGCGCGCATGTCGCGAAGGGTCACGAGGCCCTTGGCAATGCGTTCCTTCTCCGTGTCGGCCCTGGCGCTCTCCATGACCTTGATCGCCTGATCGCTGCCGTCGCGAAGGTCCATCTGCAGGTCGCCGACGACGGGCAGCACCGTGCCGTCGAGGCCTCGCCACGCGCCCTCGGCGTGCCAGTGCACGTAGTGCGGCGCGGTGCCAGGGTCGACACGATACGAGGCGGACGCGTTCCAGCAGATCCCCGCCGCGTTGGCGAGCTTCAAGAGCGCGGGCTTGAGCAGCGAGTATTTGCCGTACCCCACGGAATGGGCCTCGACCTTCGGGTCGATGCGCACGACCGTGAACGCCACGGCGCACCCGGGAGGAAGGGCGCAGCTCGTGGACGGGGAGATCAGGTGGCAACTCTGCTCGATGAGAGTCAGGCGCTCATTGATGGCCTGCTCGTTGTCCAGAATGCCAGACAGGTGGGACATCGAATCGCTGGACGTTGCGGCCGACATGGGACGTGTCTCCTTGGGTTCTGATGGTTCGTGACTCACGCAACTGCCAGTTGCGAAACCTCGATGTCGTCGGCGAGCCCATCGATCGCGTCGGCGATGGCCGTGAGGCGCGTGGCCTCCGCGTCGCCGATCGCGGCGTGGGCCTCGACGTGATGCAGGCGCGCGAGCTCGCGCAGCAGCGGCGCCGCGGGCACCTGCACCGCGAGCGTGCTCCGACACGTGCAACTTCGCAGTTCCAGGCGCTCCTCGTCGAAGTCCTGGTGGCCCACGAGCGGCAATTTGGCCCACGCCGCCGCGTCGAACGTCCGCCCGCAGCACGAACAGGTCTTCACGGCTGCACCGCCGTAGTGGGGGCGAGATCGGTGCGCCGGCCAGTCAGATCGGCCCAAGCCCGATGCGCGGCGACGTCGGCGCACGCGCCGGAGCCGCTCGACACGTCGATGCCGTCGAGGGTAATCGAGAAGACGTGCATCGTACCGATCGTCGCGTAGCGGATGCTCGCGGACACCACGCGGCCGCCCATCGCAAACTCGGCGAGCGTCTCCGATACCTCGTCGTAGAGGCGCACGATCGCGGCGGAGCGGGCGGGCTCGGAGGTCACGACGCCACCTCGAATGCCGGCGGATCTTCGTCGTCGCGCCAGCGAAGCGCGATCTTCAGGCAGCGCGCACAGAACGCCGCGCCTTCCGGCGGGTCGAACTCGTCGTGCAGCACGCGCACCGCTTCGTCGCCGCACTGCTCTCGCCGGCCGACCGGATCGGAGATGTGGCCATCGCAGCGCCGGTGACCGGAGCCGCGGCAGTCGTCGCAGTTCACCTCGTGGGCGTCGTCCGAGTACCAGCCCGCCGCGGGGCCCTGGGCGAGAACGCGGCCGGAGCCGCCGCAGGTGAGGCAGTCGAGATGGGGGGCGCCGTCGAGCATGTGGTAACGGTAACACCCGCCACCAACAGCGCAACAAAAAAACGACGCCACCCACCCCGTGGCGTCGTCCGGAAGTGCCCCTACGCGGCAGGCGGTCGCCGGCTCTCGCGGATCACGGATCCGGGGACAGGCGTCTCCGCCTCGGGCGGCTCACGCTGCGCCGGGGCATCTGCTTTTGGGGGACCCTTTGGGCGCTCGCCCGTGAGCGGGTTGTTGTCTGCGATGACGCGCGCTCGACGCAGGAAACTGTCCAACGTCTCCTGGTCCAGGTTCTCCCACCACCATCGAGACGCAGCGATCATTGCGTCCATCGAGCCGCCGTAGAGCGAGGCCGCCAACGCAAACAGCACGGCGGCTCCCACGGTGCGACCCTTGGCCAACTTCATGACGTTCTGCTTGGTCGTCTTCGCTTCCTTGGCCAGATCCTCATAGGAAACGTGGTCAGCCTTGTTCGCCGTCTCAAACCTGTTCCCTAGGTAGAGGCAGAGGAGGATGTCGTCCCTCGGTCTCGACCCCCGTCTGTCGCCGTCCATGCATGGCAGCCTAGCAGCGCGGTAACAGCGGTTACCTGACGTCTCGCGACTTTCCTGTTGCGGGCGTCGGGTGCGGGTGTTACCACTACCGTCGCTCATGCCAGTCATCGACTCGAGGGTGGCGCTCAGGGAGTACCGACGGCGTCGTGGATGCAGTGCGAGGGCGGATGCGGCGGAGCTCATGGTCACGCATGCGGCCCTGTTGGCGTGGGAGAAGGGCCGATCCGTTCCGTCGCCTCCTCTGAGGGAGGCCATTGAGCGGTGGAGTCGCGGGGCGGTGCCCGCTAGCGGGTGGCGTCTCAAGCGCCGAGAGCGCCGCATGCTCGATGCGGCGGCCACCGTACGCCCAAGCGGCGACGGACCAACCACGGTAGCCGAGTAGCTCGTCCACACCGCAACCGTGAGTCCGTTTCTCGCTGCGCGCTACGAAGGTTGGGGAAAAATCAGAATCCTGAACGCGTGACGACATGGGACACAACGCCGAAAAGCACGACAACGTGGTGTCGATCGATGTGGCCCGTCGTGGACGCGCGGCGCTGCGCGTGGTCGATCCGGACCGCGTTTGTCCCCGAGCCGTCGGCGATCCAGGGCCGTGCCCATTCATCACGTGTCGCAAGCACCTCTGGATGGATGCGCACGACGGGGATGTTGCGGGGCTCGAGCGCGAAGAGAGATGGGCCGAGCACTACGAGGCGCAAATCGACCCTGCGCTTCGCGCGCTCCTGCTCTTGGAGGAGGGGGAGCGGTCGATCCTCGTCGAGCAGCTCGACGCCATGCCGGATACGTGCGCCGTGGACGTGGCAATTCGCGAGCGCGGGCGGACGTTGGATAGCGTCGGAACCGAGGTGGGAGTCTCGCGCGAGAGGGTCCGCCAGATCGAACTGCGCGAGTTCCGGCGCCTGGCGGGCAAGCCCGAAGTGCAGGCCATGCGCCGCGACTACATCGATGGCCCGGAGCGATACACGAAGCCCGTCGAGCGCGGCGAGGACCTCGAATACGGCGACAGCAAGGTCCTGGACGCGCGACTCAATCAGGTCGCGCCGCCCGTCGACCCGGGTACGAGCGCGTGGCGTGGCCACCGACCCATCACGAGTCCACTGCGGCTGGCCGCGTACGCGTTCATCCGCGAGGTGGGCGTCACGTGCGCCACGGAGATCCAGGCGTCGTGCCCCGGATTCCGCACGCGACACGAGGCGGACGAGGTCGTGCGGCGGCTGAAAAACGCGGGGCTCATCGAGCTGGCAGGCGTGCGTGGTCTCTATCGGTGCGTGGGCTCCACTGCGGAGCCGACCGAGGAACAGCTGCGCCAGGCGCACGAACGCGCGGCCCGCACGGCGCTCAAGCGCCACGCGACGCGCCGGGCTGCCGCTGCCGGAGGCTCGCAGTGAACACGGCCACCATCACCCTTACCCTCGAGCAGCTCTCGGCGCTCGTGCGCTCGGAGGTTCGCGACGCGCTTCGCGATGAGCGCGTGGTGCCGAGCGCGGAGCCGGAGGTCCTCGACTACGACGGGGTCGCGGAGCTGCTGCAGGTCGACCGGCACACGATCCAGGCGCTGGTGGAGCGCGGGCTCCCGGCGCACCCCGTGGGGCCGAAGGGTGGCCGGTGGCGCTTCCGTCGGAGCGAGGTTCTCGCGTGGCTCGGGGAGCAGAAGTCGGAGGCCAATCGTGGATGACGAGTCACTTGTCAGTGAACACGAGTCGTCTCCGCCGTCGCCTGCGTGGGAACTCGTGATTCTCGCGGCGATGCTGGTCGTGCTGCTTGCCGGCGCCTTCGTGGAACTGCGGTTCGGAGGTGCGCCGTGAACGATTGGGAATCTGGTCGCATTCTGGGGGCGTGGCTCGAGGAGATCGCGCCGTGGCTCTTCGCGGAGCCGCCGCGCGGCGACGACGGGCCCGAGGCGCTTTTCCAGTGGCTCGGCGGCACCGACTGGCCGACGGCGGAGGACGACGATGGATGAGGCCTTCCGCGTGCTCGTGGCGGATCCGCCGTGGTCCCACAAGGACGGCCTGCCTGGTTACCCGAAGGGCCTCGGCAAAGGCCCGCGCGGCGCCAAGGGCCACTACGCGACGATGGCGGTCGAGCGGATCTGCCGCTTTCCGTTGCCGCCCATGGCGAGCGACTCGGTGCTCCTGCTCTGGCGCGTGTCCTCGATGCAGGAGGAGGCGCTCGCGGTCTGCCGCTGCTGGGGCTTCACAGCGAAGTCGGAGATCGTCTGGATCAAGAAGACCAAGCGCGGACGGCGCCACTTCGGCATGGGCCACTACGTTCGCGCCGAACACGAGACGTGCATCATCGCGACGCGTGGCGCTGCCGGCGGTCTGGTCAAGACGCGCTCCATGCGAAGCACCTTCGAGGCGCCGGCTGGTCGTCACTCGGAGAAGCCCGAGGCGTTCTACGATCTCGTGGAGGCCCTCTTCGAGGGGCCCTACGCGGAGATCTTCGCGCGCACGGCGCGCGCCGGCTGGACCCAATGGGGCAAAGAGTTGCCGGGACGCCCGGCGGCGCCGGAGCCGGAGGCCGCATGAACCTACATCCCCATCTCGCAGCCATCGCGCGAAAGGCCGGGTGCACGGTCGTGGCGATCCGTCGCACTGGCAGCATCCCGGTCCTCGTGGGCTTCGAGAAGCCGCCGACGGTCGCGCAAGCCTTGAAACTCCTCGACGAGCAGCAGGCGTCCAAGGGCGAGACGGTGCTGCTCGAGTGGCACTGGGTCGACGGCGACGACTTCGAAGACAGCACAGGAGAAACAGCATGACCACCGAGAAGAAGAAGTCCAGGCGCGGGTTCGCGTCGATGGACGCGGAGAAGCGCAAGGCGATCGCGAGCAAGGGCGGCAAGGCGGCGCACGCGAAGGGGCGCGCGCACAAGTTCACCCCGGAGGAGGCGCGCATCGCGGGGAGCAAGGGCGGCTCGGTGGTCAGCAGCGACCGCGCGCATATGGCGGAGATCGGCCGGCGTGGCGGCATGGCCGCGAGGCGCAATTCTGCGAAACGCTCGGCGATTCGCGCGGCCTTTCGGGACGCCTGACGCTGCGCCAAGTGCGCGCTTTCAGGATCGAGACGAACGAAAGGACAGGGCGACCATGACGATGCCTCGCAGCTGCCGACTCGACCTTGCAACACCGCCGGAGGTGGCCCTTCGTGCGGCCCACGCCGCCATCGAGGCCATGCCCGACGACACGCGGCTCACCAACGCCGGGCTGAAGGTACAAGAAGCTCTCCGCCTTGTGTCTGCCTACGTGGACGAGCAGATGCGCGGCGTCGTGCTCGAAGACGACACGAGCCTCAGCCCGACCGGGTGGCGGAACGTGGCTGAGGAGTACGCCAAGCGACTGCGGGAGGCCGGTCTGGTTCCGTATGAGTTCACCCGCAAATAGACGTGCGCGCGACCAAGGAGAGGACGATGGCCAAGAGGTTCCGCGCCGGACTGCGAGTGCAGACTGGTGCATCGGTACAAGTGCGGGGTCTGCGGTCGTCTACGCGGGTGGTGTCTCGGGGCGCACGACAACATGCCCCAGGCGTGCGACTTCTGCTGGGAGCCACGACAGACTCCGCAGTTGCTTGACGATACGGAAGCGGCGTGAGTGCGCGCGAATCGATAGGAGATGAATCTCGTGGAGGACATCGTACTCACGTTCATCGGCGCGGCGGCGGTCGCGCTGCTCGCCGATGCGCGGACCAACTTCTACGTCCGTGTCCTCGCGTACCAGGTCGCGATTTCCGTGGAGGGTCGGTACGCATGATCTGGGAGTTCACGCGCGCGAAGGCCTGCGTCTCGCCGACCGGCCAGCGCGGGGTGCACGGGCGCATGCTCGCCATCCCGCGCACGATCCCGGCAACGACGGACGGCACGTACTGCGCCTACTGCTGGGTGGACATGCGCGATCGCGTCGAGCCACTGCGCGTGGAAGCCGACACGTTCTTCGACGCACGCGCCTACGCGCAGACCGTGTTCCACACGACGGACCTTGCGTGGCGCGAGGTCGCCGGCTCCGCCGACGTCGTGCTGCGGTGGGAGGGGACCGACGCGGGGGTGAGGTCGGGGCGTCGGCTCGTGGTCACGGAGGTGCGGGCGTGATGTGGGCCTCCGACGTGACGCCCTCGGTCTACCTGACCACCGTGGAGGCGGCGGAGTACTGCCGCTTCAAGACGGTCTTCGGCCTGCACGCCGCGCATCGGGCAGGCAAGGTCTTCCCCGTGGGTCGACGCGGTGGGCGCGGCGGGACAAAGATATGGCTGAGAGAGGACCTCGACAGGTTCCTTCAAGGAGAAGTGGTCGATGGCACCGGCAGAATGGGTGACGAGGTTCGGGTACATGGTGGCGCGGAAGCCGAGCCGGCCGGGGATCTACCGCCTGCAGGGCGGCGGGTTCCTGGTGAGGGGTCGGGTGACCAACCCGAAGACGGGCAAGCGGGCCGCCGTGATCAAGGCCCTGCGCGACGTGACGATCGAAGAGGCCCAGCGATCGCTCGACCAGCTCAAGGCCGAAAAGCTCGCGGAGGTGACGGGAAGGCGGCCACAGAGACAGCTCTTCAGCTCATTCGCAGCGTCGCGTTTCCAGGCAAAGGTCGCGGCGCGTGACATCCGCAGCGCCAAGGGGCGCGAGAAGTGGGAGAGCAGTCTGCGCGTCCACATCATCCCGGAGTTCGGGGCGATCGCCTGTGAGGACCTCACGCCGTGGGACTTCGAGCAGTGGCGCACGAAGCTCGCGACCATGATTCAGGAGGGTTACGAATCGCGCCGCACCCTGCGCAACGGCAAGGTGGACGTCCGCCACGTGATGCTACGGCCGGAGACCGCGAACACGTGGATCCGCATCGTGCGGACGCTTGGCGCCGAGATGGCGAAGCTTCTGCGCATCGAGGACCCCACCGCGGCGCTTGAGCCGATCGACGTGTCGCAGCACCCCACGTACACCGACGAGGCGCCCAACAGCCTGACGACGCTCCAGGCGAGCGCGTTCCTCGCCGAGATGCGGCGCCAGTTCCCGCAGCACTACGCGATGACGCTCATCGGCTTCGTGACCGGCAAGCGTCCATCGACGCTGCGTCCCTTGCGACGGCGCGGCGAGGAGTGCGACATCGACTGGGCAGACGGGTACCTGAGCTTCCGTCGGAGCAACACGCGCGGCGACGAGTTCATGGTGGGCACGAAGACCGGCCGTCACGAGCGGGTGCACGTCCCGGAGTCGGTGCTCCAGGTTCTCCGCGAGCACATCGCGTTGCTGGACGCGCCGCCCATCGGTCGCTGGGGCAAGCCGCCGCTCTGGTGGCGCGAGGAGATGATGAAGAGCGACTTGCTCTTCCCGGGTCGCGATGGGGGCCCCCGGTCGCCGTCGTGCCTCGACAAGCCGTTCGCGGCCGTCTCGCGCGCCATCGGGCTGAAGCACCCGGTCACGCCGCGGGCGATGCGCCGCACGTGCAACGACCTTCAGCGCGACGCGAAGATCGCAGACACCGTGACGATGTCGATCACGGGTCACGTCACCGAGAAGATGCGACGTCACTACTCGACGGCACAGGCGCAGGAGCAGCGGGAAGCCATCGCCACGGTCATCGACATGGTTACGGCCAGGAGGGTCGGATGATGGGTACGAAAATGGGTACGAGGCGCGTTCGCAGCATCCGGCACGTCGCACGTCCGAGCCGAATTTCAGAGCGGGAGAAGGGATTTGAACCCTCGACGTCCACCTTGGCAAGGGGCAAGCGTAAGCGCAAAGGCCGCAAATCCCAGGGTGTTCAGTTCTCGTTCAGTTGTCGGTTTTTGACGGGCCTTGCTCCGCCTTTTAGGCGTGGTGGGTACGAGAAAGGGTACGAGAGGCGCGCCGCCCGGGAGGCAGCGTGAACCGCCGCCGTCGTCGCCTCGCGCGTCGTCGTCGCGCAGACCGGCAGATGGCCCACGCGAGGGACCAGCTGCGCGCCGCCGTCCATCGCTGCATCGAGGTTTGGGCGCGCGGCTCCGGGAAGGCGGTGGCCCCGTGATCGCCCCGGACCTCGTCCACTGCGTCGGTCCGACCGGCGGCTCCGATCCGGCTCATAGCTGCGGGCGGTACGTCGAGTCGGGCAAAGCGTGGGACGCGGGGTGGCGGGTCAACCAGGACGGGCCGGGCCTGATCTGCCCGAACTGCCTCCGCGCGCGCACCAAGGCGCGGGCCCGCGCGCAGCTCCTCGGAGGCGTCCGACGATCGATCCACGACATGAGCCCCGAGGAGCGCACGGCCGCCGCAGAGGTCCTCGGGACGGATCTCGTGAAGGCAGTCGACGAGGGGTGGCGATGAAGCGGCGGAACGAAGCCGCCTGGAGGATCTCAAGTCCGGGCAGCTCGTCCCGGTCGTTCCCGGAGCCGAGGCCGCCGAACTGGTGCGCCTGTCGCTCCGCTTGGAGCGCCTCGAACAGGGCGTCGACAGCGTCTGGGACATGGAGCTGAAGCTGGAGCTCGCGCGCCTGCGGAAGATCCAGTGGGATGGCCGCGGGATCGAACCCAAGGGCCTCTCGTTCGCCTACGGTCGCACGTGGCGCATCATCCTGGGCGACGCGGTCTACGCGGCGCTGAAGCAGCGCAACCCGCACCCTCGCGACGGGAGCCTGCATGCGGCCTGGCTCCAGGAGCAGCGATACCAACTCGCCAAGCGCGAGGATCTCGTCATCGCGCTGGTCCTCGCGCGTCGGTGTACTCGCTGGCGCGAATACGAGTCGGAGATGCGAGGCCATTTCCGTCGCGCGCCGATACAGCTTCGGCTCGTGCGTGAGTCGCCGCGGCTGACGCGCGGCGGTGCCTCGTGACCGCCCATATCTCGATCGCGACGCGCTGGGGCATCGTCCCAGTCGAAGCGTTCTCCGACACGGCGGCACCGCTCGTGGTGACGCGGGGCGTGCGAACGGATGGCCCGTTCGGCTACGTGGTCACGCACCGCCCGACCGGGATGCTCGTGGCGTGGAGGCGCAGCCTTCGCGGTGCGCGCTCGGCGCTTTGCGCTCTCCAGGAACTGCCAGTCGACTGGGAAGCGATCGGCGGCGTTCGCGGAGTCTTGGATCTTTCCGAGGACGTGCGACGCCGGATCGAGGCGGTCGCCGTCAAGAGGCCGAAGGCCCGGCGAAGAGCCCCGTCGGTAGCCGCGCCGCGTGACGGTGGCGCCTCGTGACCACCGTTGCCTCGATCGCGAAGGCGGCGCGGAGCCGCGCACGCGGGTGGCTCCTCTGCTGCCCAGCGTGCGGCGGCACGGACGTCTGGTGGCGCGGCTCCGACCTGACATGCCTTGGATGCTCTTGGGCGGATACGTCGGCGAAGGGACTTGTGAGAGCGCGGCGCGACGATGCCGCGGGGAGGATCTAATGGGCGAGCAGCGTTGGGGGGTGTGGACGCAGTGGAAGGACCAGCAATCCAACTGCGGGTGGTGGGCGTCCAACTACGGAGAGTTCGCCTTCGACTCGCGCGAGCAAGCCGAGTCTTTGGCGTCGGCGACCAATGAAAGGTCCGATTTCAAGGTTCGCGTTGTGCCCTACACCGATGGCAGCCCGCCGAAGGCGGAGCCGGAGTTGTGGGGGCTCGCCTGGTACGGACGGAGCGGCGGCACTGATTGGTGTGGGGATTCCGCAGCGCATATCGCCGGAGTTCCGTGTGGTCGCAACGACTTGTGCGAGTGGACCGGGACTCGCGAAGAGGCAGAGCAATACGCCGCGTTCGTGAGCCGTACCGACTGCGGCGGCCGGTTCGTTGCGCAGCCATACATCAAAGGCAAGAAGCCTCTCCCGACGGGCGAAGCCTGCAAGGCGCCTGGGCTCAACACGACGATCCCCGTCGTCGTGGTTTTCAGTGCCGAGGACAGGGCCCCTGGGTTCTGCGGCCAGGTGCAGTTGTCCCGCCCATGCACCCTCTCTTGGTGCGCCAAGCCAACGAAGGCCCGATTCTGCTCGACGCTCTGCGAGGACATCGAGGGTCGCCGCGCGAAGGTCGAGGAGCGCCTGTCGCTCTTCGTCGCCGTCGCGGGCCACCGACCCGGAGCCGCCGAGGAACTGCACTGGGCCCGAGAGAAGACCCGTGAGGATCGCGAGGCCCTAGAGCGGGAATGGCGGTCGCTCAGGCACGAACAGGCCACGGAGCCAGGAGGTAGCGAGTCATGAGCGAATCGAGTGGCGGCGGCTGCGGGTGCCTCAGCATCACCCTGTTCGTCATCCTCGTCTGGGCCCTCGTCTTCGGGGTGACGTGGAATGGCGTCCACCACGAAATCGGGTGCTCGTGTGACCACGGCGTCGAGGTGCGGTGATGGGCGCCAACTCGAGCATCGAGTGGACCGACGCTACCTGGAACCCGACGCGTGGGTGCTCCCGCGTGTCCCCGGGATGTGGGGGCGCGGCGGATGTGGGGGGGTGCTACGCCGAGAGGCAGGCGTACCGATTCTCGGGGCCCGGTATGCCCTACGAGGGTCTCGTGAGGCTCGGCAAACAGGGACCGCGCTGGACGGGTGACGTGCGCCTCGTGCCCGAGAAGCTCGTGGAGCCGCTCCGGTGGACAAATCCGCGGCGCGTCTTTGTGAACAGCATGTCGGACCTGTTCCACGAGACGCTGTCGAACAAGGAAATCGCGTCGATCTTCGGTGTGATGGCGGCGTGCCCTCACCACACGTTCCAGGTGCTCACGAAGCGCGCGTCGCGGATGCGCGAGTGGTTCGACTGGCTGGACGCGGAGAACCCGACCGCTGAGGGGAAAATTATGCGGTGCTTCGGCGCGGCATGTGAACGACTGCGTGACGAGGACGGCCTATTCCGGGGCGCGGCCGGGCGCATGGTAACTAGGCGTGTCGCGCGTGCGTGGCCCCTCCCGAACGTGTGGATCGGAGTCTCGGCCGAGGACCAGCAGCGCGCCGAGGAGCGCGTGCCGGAGCTCCTGCGCGTGCCCGCGGCGGTGCGGTTCGTGAGCTTCGAACCCGCGCTGGGCCCCATCAACTTCGCGCCATGGATCGGCGCCGTCGAGGACGAAGGCGACGGTCACTGCGTGCGGTGCCGCGTCGGGCACGAACTGTACGAGGAGTACCAATGCCCGCCAGGCTTCGGACCGTTCCTGAATTGGGTCATTGTCGGCGGTGAGAGCGGCCCCGGTGCGCGTCCGTTCGACGTCGCGTGGGCTCGGTCCGTGGTCACACAGTGCCGCGCCGCGGGCGTCGCGTGCTTCGTAAAGCAGCTCGGGGCGAACCCGTACGCCTACCAACTCGGCGACGTGTCTCGACTACCCCAACTCGTGGCCCGCAAGGGCGGCGACTGGAGCGAGTGGCCCGAAGACCTCCGCGTTCGCGAGTTTCCGGAGGTGCAGCCGTGAAGCAGAGTGCCGGGGACTCGGCCACCGACTGGGTCATCATCAACGCCGCGCGTGGCGGCCGATTCGAGTGCCTGCGCTGCGGTTCGTACTACGCAGTGAAGCTGCCGGCGCCGATCTCGATCGTGACCGCCGCGATGGGCGCCTTCACCAAGGACCACCGCCGCTGCAAGCTGTCTCCAGAGGGCCTGCACTGCGTCCACTGCGGGAATCGTGGCCACGGCACCGGCGCGGGCGGATCGTGCCCCGAGGTCGCGGCAACGAAGTCCGTCGAGGCCTGGCTCCGCGGCACCGACACCGGCATCAGCTCCCGGACGATCTACGGGGTGCTGAAGCCCGACGATGGAGCGTTCCTGTACTGGGACGCGGGAAAGCCCGACGGGAGTCCGCCGCGCGACGGGGACGACTTCGGGCGGTGCAGTCGACTCCTGGTCATTGCTCCGGAGTGGCGCGCGCGCCTCCCCGAGGTCGCGGCCCGCTTCCCCGAGTGGGCTCCGCTCGTCGAGCACTGGGACGAGCTCGAGGCGCTCTACCAGGAGGAGAGCCCGAAGGGGCGATGCCCGCGGCTCTACGCGCGGATGCTGGAACTCACGAATCGAGGTGAAAGATGATTGGCGCGATTTGGGCTCAGACCGCGGACCGCGTGATTGGCCGCGACGGCAAGGTCCCCTGGCGCTACCCAGGCGACTTGGCGCGCTTCAAGCGCGTGACGATGGGCGCCGCCGTCGTCATGGGGCGGCGCACCTACGAGAGCATCGGCAGGCCGCTGCCGGGGCGACTCAACCTGGTGGTGACATCGCAGGGGATCCAGCCGCCGCTCAAACACCCAATCCAGCGCCTCAACAAGGTGACCAGCATCTGCTGCCCAATTGGGGTCGAACTCGCCCTAAGGATTGCGCGGCAGGAAGGATACAACGACGTATGGTTCATCGGCGGCGCGCGCATCTACGAGGCGGCGCTCGCGCTGCCGGAGCTCGACGTCATCGACGTGACGCTCGTTCCGGACGTAGTTCCGGTGGAGGGATCCGTGCTGGCGCCGACGATCGACGAGTCAGCGTTCGCGCTGCTCTACGAGACGCCCCACTCCGACGAGCCGTCGCTGACCGTCCATCGTTACCAGCGCCGCCAGAAGCCCTACGACCTGAAGGACAACCGTGCCGCGCAGGACGCGGGAGCGATCTCGCGGAGGCGCCCGTGACCACCACACGCACACTGGGACCTGAACTGACCGCCGAAGGCTGGACGGTCATCGGCAACTCGATGTGGTGGATCCACTGGCCGTCGAATCGGTCGGTCGTCCTCGACGAGGACATGGAGCGTCGCAACTGCCACGTGCCCACGTGGGGACCGGAGCCAACGTCGCCGGAGACGGTCGGCTACTTTGTCGGCTGCAGCACGCACGACGAGCACGGCAACCCCATCTTTGGTGACGGCTTCTGGGTCGAGTCGTACGCGACCGCTCTGCGCCTCGCGCGGCGCATCCGAGAGAGCATCTTGGCCGAGGGCCCGGCCGCCGCTCGCAATCGCAAGTCGGAGTACGAGCGGCGAAAGGGCGAGTGGCTCACGAATCTTTTCGGAGGGAGGCGCCCGTGAACGACGACACCCCGTGGTGGCCAATGCTGCTGCTCTCCGTCGTTCTCATTATCGCGTCGGCCTACGTCGCGTGCGCTGCGCCGTGCGACGCGATCGACTGGCTGCCCATCGCCGACACGCCGGCGCGGTGTCTCCGGAGGCTTCCATGACCCGCCCCACCATCCTTCGCGCCATCGGCTTCGATCCTGGCTCCGCCCATACGGGCTACTGCGTAGTGGAACTCGGGCGCGATGCGCGGGGCCTCGTGCGGTACGTCGAAGGCGGCGTCATCGAATCGGATGGAACTGAGTCCGACCACTTCGATGCGCTCATCAGCTACGCGCACGACATCATAGCCATCGAGCGGCCTGGCGAATTCATCAAGTCGACGGACGGACCCAAGGCGGCGACGGCCACCGCGAAGGCCCTGATCCGTGCGAGCCACGTATCGGGTCAGGTCTACGCGCTGGCTCGATCGCGAACCGGCGCGACGCCCTTCGAGCTTGGCGCCGCCGAGGTGCGCCGGGCGATCTGCGGTCGCCCAAACGCCACCGACGCGATGGTCAAGGCGGCGGTGACCCGCTGGACGGTGGACCTGCCACGGGTGGCGAATCACGTGCGCGACGCGCTCGCGGTGGCGACGGTGGCTCTCTGGCACGAGGGCAAGCGCTGGGGCCTGGCGTAGGGCCGAGCCGCGCCGGGCAGTGGGGTCGTGGGGACTTTCTTCGCAGGAAAGGAGGGCATCGTGTCCGAGGAACAAGCTTCGTTCGAACTCGAGGTCACACGTGGGCGCTGCGGGATGTGCCGCGCGCGCGACGTGATGGTGGTCCGCGGCGTCCGCGGTCCCGCGCGCCAGATGACCGCCGAGGACCTCTGCGTCGCGTGTCTGGACCGGATGCTCGTCTGCCTCGACGCGGCGACGGGCGGCGTCAGCCCGTCGCTCGGCGAGTCCCGCGCCGCCGTCCAGCACTGGCAGCGCGTCGCGCAGGATAGGCAGGAGCAGATCGAGCGGCTGGTACGGGAGGAGGTCGAAGGCTGATGGGATTCCGAGTCGCCACCGCGCGCGCGGCAACGATCGATCTGTCGCAGACCAGCATCGCTACGGAGTACTCGGGCGTCCGATTCCGGAGCCGTCTCGAGGCCAAATGGGCCGCGATGTTCACCGAGTTGCGGTGGCCGTGGGAGTACGAGCCGCTCGACCTCTCGGGGTACATCCCGGACTTCATCGTCTCGTTGCCCGGGCGTCCGCACCTCGTGGTCGAGGTCAAGCCAGCCCTCGACTTCGCGGAGCTGGAGCCGCTCGCACAGAAGATCTGCCGCAGCGGGTGGCGCGGCGACTTCCTGGTCGTGGGGGCGCGGATCTTCGCGTCCGCCGGCTGGCCATCGTTCGGTCTCCTCGGGCTGTGGGATCGCGAGGTGGAAGACGGGTGGCAGGCGGCAGACCACGCCGAGGTCATCGACTGCGGCGCCTGCGAGCGCACGTCGTTCCGGCATGCGAGCGCCGGCTACCGATGCCACGCCTGCGGCTCCGACGAGCGCATGGCCGTAGCTGCGCCTCCGGACGAGGAGGCGCTCCGGCGACGCTGGGGCAAGGCCGCCAACGCAGTGCAGTGGAAGGGCGACGCGGAGGAGGGCTGGTAGATGGCCAGTCCGTCCGGACGCATCCGTATCGTCGCACACGTCGGGGTCGAGCTTCCCGATCATGAGCGCCTCCTGCCCATCAAGGATCCGGTGGAACGGGCGGCCTGTATGGGCGTCTGGCTGGCCGCCCTGTGCGCCTCGCGTTTTCGCGAGAAGGATGGGTTCTGCGCCCTCGAATGGCTCGGTAAGTACAACCTGCCGGACCACATTCAACGCCTCGTCGAAGTGGGCCTCTTTGCGGTGGTCACCAAGAAGGGCGTCGACGGGATCCGTGTCGTAAAGTACGACGAATTCAACGAAACGAAGGCAGAGATCGACGCTCGACTGAAGTCGAACGCCGACCGACAGGCGAAGCATCGAGGCAAAAAGAAGACGGAGGCTGGTAACGCCGAAGACGACGCGTCACCTAACACGTCACGTAACGCGTTACGTGATGAGTTACGAGACGGTGACTCCTGGAGAGGAGAGGAGAGGAGAGGATCTTCTCTCTCTGATCTCGTAGATCCAGATCCACCTACTAGCGTTGTCGCTGTGTCGGAGTCGAAGCCGACACGGCCGACCACGGACGACGGCGCGGGCGGCATGGCCGTGGCTGAATGGGGTTACGGCGTGCGTTCGGTGACGCAGGCCGCCGCCCCGCCGAGGCTGAATCGATGGGATCTCGAGACGCTCGCTACGGCGATCCGTGAGCACTCGCGCGCGACGGACGCCCAGGCTCGAATCGAGTGGGCCGGTCGCGCAGGCGCGGCCTACGCGACGGCGAACCGAGGCAAAAGGCTTAGCCCGCCGGACTTTGAGCGCTGGGTGAGTTCCGGCGGTTACGTGGCTCCCGCTCCCGCCCAGCGTGCCGACGGGCGCGCCGAAACCGAGCCGGCGCCGCCATCTGCGGAACTCGTTGAGGTGCCCGACATCGACGCGCTGTTGCGGGACCACGTGCTGCGGGAGGGTTCGATCGGGTCCGACTTCGACCGGATCCGGAGGGCCGGATGATGGCTGCCGATCGCGTGAACCATGCCCCCGAGATCAAGCGCGCCCTCACGGACCCGACGCGCGTGCTCGAGGCGCTGGGCATCCTCGGCGAAGGTCGCGCGCGCCAGCGACAGGCTGGCGGTTGGATCATCCGCTGCCCGGTGCACGGCGACCGAAGCCCGAGCTGTTCGGTCCAGAATCGCTCTGGAGCGCTACTTTGGAACTGCCACGGGTGCGGCGCCGGCGGCGACGTGCTGGGGCTCGTGGCTGCCGTGCGCGGCCTGAGCGTGCGCCGGGACTTCCGCGAGGTGCTGCTCGAGGCTGCGCGCATCGGTGGGCTCTGGCAAATCGTCGACGAGATCTCGGGTCGCGCGCCGGCCGCCGAACGCCCGGCGCCGCCGCCGGCTCGCCCTGAGCCTTCGCCGCCCGCCGATCGCCCCTGGCCCGATCTGCAGGAGGTCGAGGCGCTTTGGGGCGCGTGCCGTCCGGTGTCCGACGACGCGGAGGTCGCGGCGTACCTTCGCGGCCGCGGCATCGACCCGGCGGGGGTGGACGGTCGCGGGATCGGCCGGGTGCTCCCATCGCGCGGCGCCCTTCCGCGATGGGCGGCCTACCGCGGGAGCGACGATGCGGCGCGCCCGTGGCGCGACCTGGGTTACCGACTGATCGTCCCGATGTTCGATGCCGGCGGCGCGCTGCGGAGCGTGCGAGCGTGGCGCGTGCGCGACGGAGAGGGCCCGAAGCGCCTCCCGCCGAGTGGGCACAAGGCGTCGGAGCTCGTGATGGCGGAGACCTTCGGACTCGCGATGCTGCGCGGCGAGCGCGCCCCGGAGACTGTCGTCGTCGTCGAGGGAGAGCCTGATTTCCTCGCTCGCTGCCAGGTGACGCGAGCCCCGTCTGTCGCGGTACTGGGGATCGTGAGCGGCTCGTGGACGTCGAAGTTCGCGGAGCGGATTCCGATCGGCATCCGGGTCTACGTCCGAACGGACAACGACAAGGCGGGGGACCGATACGCGGCGGAAGTCGAGGCCTCGCTCCGCCGCAGGGCATTCGTGTTTCGCACCAGGAGGGACGCGTGACCTCTGCGCCCGATGAAGCCGACCGACTGAAGGCCGGAAAGCTGTCGCCCGATCCTGCGGCGGGCACGGAGCGGATGCGAGGGCAGCCGCGCGGCGCGAGCTACCCGCCGGACGTCGCCCAAGAGCGCGCTCTACTCGGAGCGCTTCTCTGGGCCGGCACGAACGCCCCCGAGGCGCTCCGCGTCGAGATGGTCCTCGACCTGCTGCGCGGCGGCGAGACGATGGGCGACGCGCGGCACGCGGACATCGTGCGCGCAATGGTGGACTGTCACGCGCAGGGGGCGCACCACGAACCTGTCGCGGTGCATGCGCAGATGGTCGCCTCGGGGCGCGGCTGGGACCTCGGGAAGCTCCGCGGCCTGCTCGACGACGCGACTACGGTCAGCGAGGCGCAGGCGCGCGCCTACGCTCACGGTATCCGTGACGCGTGGAGCCGAAGGAAGATCGTCGCGTGCTCCGCGGAGATCGCGACCATGGCGCGCAATCCGAAGATGCCGCCGGGGGAGGCGCTTGCTTCGGCGCTATCGAAGCTTGCGGAGGTGGGCGGCGACCTCTCGGCGTCAGGTCACTTCGTCTCGGCGAAGGACGCGTTCACGGAGTACTTTGAGCGCGTTCGCGCGGCGCAGAGCGCGTGCTGGTCGACAGGGCTGCGGGACCTCGACCAGGAGGTCGTAGGGCTTTTTCCCAATGAGGTCTCGGTTCTCGCCGCGCGCACATCGGTGGGCAAGAGCGCGTTGGCCGCGGGTATCGCGATGGGGATCGCCGAGCGATCGGAGAACGCGGTGGTCCTCTACGTCTCGCTCGAGATGAAGGCCTCCCTCTTCTGCGGACGCCTTGCGGCTGCGCGGGCAGGCATCCCAGCGCGCGCCCTTCGCCGGGTGGGACGTCCCGACGGCACGTTGAGCAAGGAGCAATGGGGCGCGCTTACGGCGGCTGTCGGAGAGATCACGCAACTGGGCCTGTTCTTCGCCGACTCCACGCAGCAGACCATCGCGAGCATCGCGAGCATGTGTGACGAGCTGGTGCGCAAGCTCGCGCGTGAGGGCAAGGTGCTCGCCCTCATCGTCGTCGACCACGTGGGCCTCGTCATCCCATCGTCGGAGGCCCTCAAGCGCGACAGTCGCGAGAGGCAGGTGGCGGAGGTAAGTCGCCACCTCCGGCGCCTCGCAGAGCGCTTCGGGTGCCACGTGATGGCACTGGCCCAGATCAACCGCCAGTCCGAGAGCCAAAAGAGCGAGTCGCGTATTCCACAACTGCACCACCTGGCGGAGAGCGATGCGATCGGGCGCGACGCGGACATGGTGCTCATCCTGCATCGCGACAAGGACAAGCAGTCCGGGGTCCTCGACACGACCAAGCCGGCGGCTCTCATCGTGGCGAAGGCTCGCAACGACTCGCAGGGCCCACTACTCGTCGAATTCGACCCGGTGCACGTGGCCTTCCGCGACTACGACGGCGAGGAGACGTTCGCTCGCGTCTACGGAGGTCCGAATGGCTGACCGCCGCGCAGCCCAGAAGCGCGTCTCGGAGGCCCAGGCCCGCGTGCTCCCCATGCGGCCCCGCTCCACCGCCGGCAGTTGGATGCGCCGCTCGGGCGAGCAGCACCCGAGCCTCCAGTCACCGTCGATCTCGGAGCTGGAACTGTTTGCGCTCTACCCGGAGATGCTGTCGCCGCGAGAACTCGCGCTGCTCGAGGGCGACGGCTTCGTCGCACGCACGGGCGGCAGGTACGAGCTGACGGACTTCGGGCGGAAGTGGCTCGAGGACTCGAGGAAAGGGGCTGGCAAGTGAGCACAGCGGAGTCGCAGATCGGGACGTTGCGCGCTCCCTTTCCGTGGTTCGGCGGAAAGTCGCGCGCCGCCGACATCGTGTGGCGCGCCTTCGGCAACGTGCCGAACTACGTCGAGCCGTTCGCCGGTAGCCTCGCCGTCCTGCTCAGCCGACCGCACGAGCCCAAGATCGAAACCGTCAACGACGTCGACTCGCACCTCGCCAACTTCTGGCGCGCGGTGAGCGCGGCGCCCGACGACGTCGCGCAGTGGTGCGACTGGCCGGTATCGGAACCTGATCTGCATGCCCGCCACCGGTGGCTGGTCGCAACGCTCCAAGAGCACCGCGCCCGGATGGTCCAGGACCCCGAGTACTTCGACGCGAAGCGCGCAGGGTGGTGGGTCTGGGGCCTGTCTATGTGGATCGGTAGCGGGTGGTGCACGGCGTCCACGCGACATGGGGGCGATGATGTCCACGAGAAGCGCCCAGATGTGAGCGCCTCAAACGCTGGACACGGCGTGCACGCGGTCAACGCCGACTGGTCGGTAAAGCCGCACACGAAACGTCGCTTCGGACGGCGGACGAACGCGCGCAACGGCGGCCATGGCGTGTCGTCTGCGGGGCAACCCCCTTCGCTGTCTGGTGGAGGCCGGGGCATCAACGCGCCGTCTCGGATGCCCGATCTGATGGGAAACCAGGGCGTCGTAAACGGCCTGCGAGAAGGGCGGTGGGCCGAAGGCGCGCCCGTGACGCGCGACGGCCCACCCGCGCTCGAGTGGTTTCGCGCGCTCCAGGCGCGGCTTCGCCGCGTGCGCGTGTGCTGCGGTGACTGGACTCGCGTGCGCACGCCATCGGTGCTCGGAACGACCCGCAGTCGCAACAGCGGCATGAACCCGTGCGCCGTGTTCCTGGACCCGCCCTACGGCGGCGATGAACGCGCGGCGGGGCTCTACGCGGAGGACGACACGACGTTGGCGGCTCGCGTGGCCGCGTGGGCGCGCGAGAACGGGGACGACAAGGACCTCCGGATCGCCCTGTGCGGATACGAGGGCGAGCACGACATGCCTGGCTGGACGTGCCACGCGTGGAAGGCGACTCGCGGGTACAGCGGCGACGACAACGACAACTGCCGCCGCGAGAGGATCTGGTTCAGTCCACACTGCCTGCCCATCGAAGATGCGCAGCGCGCGCTGTTTTGAGGAGACACCCCATGACGACCACCGCACCGAAGTCGCGGCGCGCGGACGCCAGACGGACACGGCGCCAAAGTCCATGCGATCGGATTACGGTCTTCATAAGACGCCACACGACGCCACCAGATGCCACGCGACGCCAATACGAGTTCGAATGGCTAGACGCGTCGTCGCTTTTGCCTTGCGGACGTTGAGAACTGGCAGTTAGAAAATGCGGTGTGGCGGGCGTCGAGCGCGCCGTCGCGAGGCCAAAGGGAACGAGGATCGGTTGCAGGTCGGTGCGAGCTGGTTCTCGCGCCACGAGGTGACCATGGGTAACGGGCTGATGGCTGCCGAGGCGACGGCGATATGCGGGAAGCCGGTGGTGTCGCCGTTTGCCGGTGGGACGGTGCCGTGTGGGCTGCCGCGTGGGCTGCCGCGTGGCCACGGTGGGATCTGTCAGCCGAGTTGGCCGGACCGGCGCAAACGCCATGAAGACGACGCGGCACCGCACGATCCGGAGGCCGCGTGAACTACCGCATCATGCAGGACGCCAAGCGCGTGTACCGGTCATGGCTCGTGAGCCTCGCCTGGAACTGCGGTGTGCCGGCGAAAGAGGGTAACGGGGCGGAAAAAGAGTGGCGCGATCGCCTGGAGGCGACCGTGGAACTGCGAGGGGCGGAGGTGCCATCGTGAGGCTATCGGCGTGCCTCATCACGAAAGGCGAGCCGTCGCTCCCGGCAGCCGTCGCCTCGATTCGCCCGCACGTCGACGAGATCGTGATCGTGGGCACGGCGCAGGAGGCCGGAGAGATCGCGCGGCCACTGGCCGACATCTACGAGACCTTCACGGACTGCAACGATTCCGAAGGCATCGCGGACTTCGCGATGGCGCGGCAGCATAGCTTCGACCTGGCCACCGGCGACGCTGCGATCTGGATCGACTCGGACGACGAATTGCAAGGCGGCGAGCGGCTCCGGGAACTCGTCAGCACGATGCCCAAAGGGACGGCGTTCATCGAGTTGCCGTATCTCTACGAGGTCGACGAGAAGGGCCGGGCTACGTGTGTCCAAACGCGCGAGCGGATCGTGAAGCCGATTGGCGCGTGGCGATGGCAGGACCCGGTGCACGAGGTTCTTGTGACCGAGATGACACCGGTATCGCGCGGCGAGACCGACGCGGTGACGATCATCCACCGTCGCAAGGGCAAGCCGGACTTCGCTCGCAACCTACGGATCCTCGAGCGGTGGACGAAGCGGGACCCGGAATCCAGCCGCGCACGGTTCTACCTGGGACTTGGATACTTCGACGCGGGCAGATTCGCGGATTCGGCGCGCGTCTTCGAGGATCTACTGCCGCGCGACATGCATCCTGACGAGCGGGCCATCGCGGCCATGCGCCTATCGTGGATTGCAGCGCGCGAGCACGACGCGGAGGGCGCAATCCATTGGGCGCAGGTGGCGCTCGACGCGAGGCCATGGGCCGAGTGCAGCTTCGCACTGGCGAGAGCGTGGCACGTGCGCGCGAGCGAGACCGGCGCGCGGTCCGACTTCGAGCAGATCGCCTATCACGCGCGCGCAGGCCTGGCGGCGCCGCCCACGCAGACGCGTCTATGGGTGAATCCCCTCGACCGCGTCGCCTACATTCACGCGACGCTCAACGTGGCGCTGGCAGAACTGGGGGACACGCGCGGGGCCCTCGAGAGCGTGCGAGTGGCCCTCGCGCACATGCCCGACGATGCGAGCCTGCGGCAGAATGAGCTTCTCTACGAGGCGGAGCTCGCGGGCCAGAGTACGCAGGCGGCGTTGCGTGATACCGACCGCGTTGCGCGCAAGGCCATGGCGCTCCACACGAAGGGCGATATCCGCCTGGACGTGCGCGACACGGTGGCCGAGCGTCTCGGCGTGAAAATGACGCGGCCTGCGGGCTGCCTCGACATCGTCTTTGCGTGCGGCGACGCATGGGAGGCGTGGAATCCGGCGACCATCGAGCGGCACGGCATCGGGGGCAGCGAGCAGGCTGTCGCCCACATGGCCCGTGAGCTGGCGGCCCTAGGTCACCGCGTGCGCGTCTACACGAGCGTCGGCGCAGGCGCGGGCCACTACGAGGGCGTCGACTGGCGCCCGACGCAGGACATGGCCAGGGCGGCGCCGTGCGATGTCCTGGTGGCCTGGCGCGACATGCGGTTGCTCGAGGTGGTGCCGGCGAAGGTGCGTCTGGCGTGGGCCCATGACGTGGTGCTCGGAGGCATGAGCGAGTGGGGCGCCGCGCTTGCGGATCGCGTGCTGGCGCTATCGGAGTGGCACCGCGAGTGCCTCTTGCAGCAACACCCGGAAATTCGATCCGAGCAGATCGTCGTCACGCGTAACGGCGTCCTGCCGTCGATGTTTGAAGCGTGCGACGGCCTGCCGCGCTACTCGGAGCGCGCGATCTACTCATCGAGCCCCACGCGTGGCCTGGAGCTTCTCCTCGACTGGTGGCCCCGCGTGCGCGCTGTTGTTCCCAACGCGGAACTGCTGGTCGCCTACGGCTTCGAGACCTGGGAGAAGATGGCGAGCGCCAACGGCGATAGCGAGGCGCTCGCGCGGATCAACGCGCTGGAGACGCGCCTAGACCTGATGGCCGATCGCGGCGTGCGGATGCTGGGCCGCGTGCCGCCCGCGCGCCTCTACGAAGAGATGGCGCAAGCCGGGGTCTGGCTTCATCCAAGCTGGGACACCGCCAACGATCGTGAATTCTATGAGGTATCCTGCATCGGCGCGATCGAGGCCATGGCTTCCGGCTGCCGCGTCATCGCGACACATCTTGGGGCACTCCCGGAGACGGTTGGCGACGGCGGGGTGCTCATCGATGTGGAGCCGAACGACGAGGGAGGCGCGCAACGCTGGGTGACTGAGATCGTCGCGGCGATGGCTATGGGCCCACGCTCGCGCGACTTGATGATTCGAGGGGGTGTCCCGGACTGGGAAGACCGCAATGCGCTGGCAAAGAGAACGCGCGATCGGTTCGCCTGGTCTGGGGTCGCCGCGCAGTGGGAGACCCTGATGCGGGAACTGCTCGTGGAGAGCGGAAGAGAGGCCGCGTGATGGCGAAGCCGACTTTGTTCATGATCCTCACGCCGGAAGCTGCCGGCAATTGCGTCCTCGATCCGCGCGATCCGACGGGTGGCGCGCGGGGGGGCGGCTCGAAGGCGGGTTTCATGGGTCTCGTGCGCGCCATGGGTCGCCTTGGCAAGTACGACGTGAAGGCCTTCTCGACCTTCCGTGATCGCAAGACGACCGTCGACTGCGTCGACTACATCCGAATCACGGAGACGGGCCAGTACGCCGCGCCCGACGTGGCCTTCGCGTACTACGACGTGCGGCCGCTCATGGGCAACGGCGCGCGGCTTCGCATCGCGAGCCATCACACGCTGCTCCCGTTCCACGCTTGGCCCTGGGGAGACGTCCACACGGCGCCGTGCGACTGGGCGACCGAGTACTTGCAGCGCACGCACTACCCGCACGGAGAGTGGCGCACGCTCCCGAACGCGATCGAGGGGCTCGATGGCGTGGAGTGGAAGCCGGAGCCGGGACGGGTCCTGTACCACACGAGCCCCGATCGCGGGCTGCACCTGCTCCTTTCGGCGTGGCCGGAGATCCGTCGACGCGTCCCGAACGCCGTGCTGCACGTGGTGGGCGAGCCACACGAGACGATCACGATGGGGGACCACGCAGCCCTCGCGGGTGGCTACTTCTGGCAGCGCGCGCAGGAACTGAAGTATGGACTCGAGGTCGCCGCGAAAGCAGGCGGCTTCAAGCTACTTGGGCGGATGCCGCGTAAGACGTTGCTATCTGAATTGTCGCAGGCTGCGTGCGTGGCGCTGCCCTTCGAGCTCTCGAGTCCATGTGAGACCTTTAGCATTACAGTGCTTGAGTCGTTGGCTATAGGCATTCCGGTGGTGTTGTCGCCAGCGGATGCGCTGGAGTCGATCTACAACGGCAGCGGCGTATGCCTGGTGCAATCGCCGGCGCGTGATTACATGGGCTCCTTCGTTCAGGCGGTCGCGAAGATGATCACGGATAGCAGCGCCGCACAGCGAGCGAGTGAACGTGGGCGCGAATTCGCGAAGGCATACACCTTCGATGCGGCGGCGCACGTGCTGGACGGGATCATCGAAGATGGGCTTGCGAGAAGCCGACGTCTGGCTCCGAAGCCGGAGGCAGCGTGAAAGGCGTAGCGGGGTCCAGAGGTACATGCGCGTGTGGTGCACCTGCTCGAGCAGTAGGTCTCTGCAACGTTCATTATATGTCTGTTTGGCACAACAGGAACGCCGACCGGCGCGCAGTATACTTGTCGATGACTAGAGACCGTGCACGCTCGCTAGAGCGAGCCTCTTCATTTGTTAGGTGGCAATTGTGTCCTGAGAAGGAACTATTGGCGAATGCGCGCCGCAGGGCCAGATTGCTGGGGTTACCGTTCGACCTGCGCCTGTCCGACATTGTGATTCCCGATCGTTGTCCGCTTCTCGGGACGGAGTTGTCTCCCGCTGTAGGTAAGGTCGACCGGGCCTCGTCGCCTACGCTAGATCGTATTCGCCCGGAGCTTGGGTACGTTCACGGGAACGTATGGGTTATTAGCTACAGGGCCAACACAATCAAGAACGACGCGTCGATCGAGGAGTTGGAGGCGCTCGTACACGCCCTTCGTGCGCGCGTCGACGCCCCGGTGTCGCAACGTCCGGACGAGGTCCCGCATACGCGTCGAAGGAGGGGGAAGCTGTCGGTGGCCGACATTGAATGCCTCCGCTTTTGGGTCGAAGCGGGAGTACAGCAGGGCGACTTGGCCGTGGCATTTGGTATCAGCCCGTCCACTCTGTCAGAGATCAAGACATACAAACGCTGGAACGGTAGCTACGCCTCTGCTGGCAAGGAGGCTGCGTGATGTTCTCCACCGAGTGGCTTGGCGGGCTCGCGTTCCGAGTCGTGAGCCCCGCGACCTATCCATATGGGCAGACCGAGTTTCGCGACGAGATGGACATCAAGGAGCGTTTCTGGACGAACATCCGGCCGGGCGAGGTCGTGCTTTGCATCGGCGCCTCGTGGGGCGGCTACGTGCTGCCGGCGCTCGCGCAGGGGGCGTTCGTGGTGGCCGTGGAGCCGGCGTCAATCGCGACGGACAACCTCGCGCGCAGCGTGGGCGCGAACGGGTGGGGTGAGCGCTGCTGGCTGGTGCAAGGGCTCCTCTGGAACGAGTCGCCGGTACCCGAATCGTTCCGCGCCTCCGCCGTCCGCAACTTCGGCGGTAAAGACGACGTCTTGGTGCGGACGCTCGACGAGCTGGTCGAGATGCTGCCCCAGGTGACGCGCCTCGACCGCATCCACTGCGACGCCGAGGGCGCGGAACTTCCCATCATGCGCTCCGGTCTTCGGACGCTCGATCGCTTCCACCCGAAGCTCCTCATCGAGGACCATACGATTTCGGAGGACGCTCCGAACGCCCACGAGATCCCGCACTGCGTGGGAATCCGAGAGGAGCTTGTGCCTCTGCTCGACGAGATCGGATACGTCGTCGAGTCGGTACCGCGCACCCGCGGCGAGACGGGCAACCCGTTCCTCTGGGCGGTGCCGCGATGACTCCTCTCGAGCCCTGCGACAACTGCCGTGTCCCCACCCGCGCCGACCTGCTGTGGCTCGGTCTCTGCGCGGAGTGCCATGCGGATGTGGGGCTCGGACTGCCCGAGGAGGACCGCGCCTTCCTCGAGCGCGAAGGCGTCAAGTCGTGCCGAGAGGCCGGAATGCGCGCCGTTGTGCGGCCCTGCGTCGCCGCCAAGGCATCGATCGACCAGTGGCGGTGCACGCAGTGCGCGGCGATCGAGCGGGCCCGCAAGGGCCCCGATGGGCCGACGTACACGCCGCGGTCGCGCGACATGCACCAAGGCCTCTTCGGTCCATTTGAGGCGCGCGCGCTCGAGCGGTATTTCTCCCACGGGGGCCGTTCGGTGGACCTGCGCTCTTCCTTCGGAGAGATGTGCCGGCGTGTCGGCGAGTCGACGAACCCAGATACCGAGGCGCGTCCGACGCCACTGCGTGAGCACTACGGCCCCCACGGAGAGTGCGAAGACGCGGGCCACCACCGACACGGAGCCGCGTGGACGGAGATCCTCGACGTGGGCCACGGCGCCGGCGGCGCGCGGTACGGCTCCTGGGACGACGCGATGGCCGACCTGCTCGACGCCAGCGCGCAGATGCGGCGTGTCCGTGGTGTTCTCGCGCAGCTACCGGCATGGGCACAGCGCGTGCTCGAGGCGCGGTACGCGCTGGCAGAGGAGCGCGCCTCGGCGCACGGGAGTCTCGGCGTGCTGACCCCTGTGGCGCTGCAAACGAAGGCGCTGGCCAAGTGGCGCCGCAAGATCATTCAGGACGGCCAGCGCGAGCGCGACACTCGGTTCGAGGAGGCCATCGCGCATACGATCGCAAGCTCCGAGCGGTGGGCTGTCATTCCCGAGAGCGCCGCCGAGAGCCTCAAGACCATGCGGCAGTGGCGCACACGCACGAAGCTCGTGGGCTTCTGGCGGTCGCTCCGCGGCTACGTGGATGCGCAGGAGAAGCCCGATCCGGCCATGGTCGCCACCGTCGAGACGCTGGCGAAGTGGAAGGCGGTCGACGGCGTTGAGTGGGTGCGTACTTCTAAAGAAGTGCTTTATGACTGCGCCGTCGCAGCGGCGGGAAAGGGCAGGACGTTGGCGCCTGATGCTGCGGCGCGCGAGACCATTGCGGCCATCCGGGCCGAGGCCGAGTCGCTCGTCAATCGTGCCCAGCAGCTGTACGCGCGCGCGACGCGCGAGATGTCGGAGGCGGCGTGAAGGATATCGACTGGCAGGGCAGGGCCGTAAGGGCGGAGGTGTTGCTCCAAGAGGTCGCGGACCAGATGCGACTCACGGCAGGCGCGCTCGCGAGCATGACCGACGAGCGCCGTCGATACAACCTGGACACGCCGCAGTCCGTCCGAGACATCATGAACCATCAGGCGGCGAAACTGCGTGAGGCCTGCGATCGAATCCAAGTAGCGCTGGACGAGATCCCGTGACCACCATCGCGGCAGCCCCTACGCGCTCGCCGCGATGGCGTGCGGCAAGAAAGCCGTGGAGGCGATCGAGATTGCGGCTCGCTTCGACGAAGGCACCGGCTTCGGCGTGAACTGGTGGACCTTCGTCGAAAAGAAGGGGCGGCGATGACCAAGCTCGAAGAGGTGCTGGCGGAGGAGTGGGGCTACTGGAGCTACGAGGGCCCCCACAACGGTCCGTCGCGCAATATGGCCGGCGCGTCGTTCTGCATTGGCGATCTCGCAGAAGGTGACCACGAGTGCGTGGGCACGATGCTCGGTCGCGATGAGGACCACGCGGTTGTTCGTGCCAATGTCGCCGTTCTCGGCAAGCGCGCGCTGGCGCTGGTGCTCAAGCACGAGTTGTGGGACGCCGCCACGGACATCTGTACCGAGTGCGGCAATTCGTGCGCTGACGGTCACGCCATCACCTGCGAATGGGCCGCCATCGTGGCTGCCGCCAAGGAGATCGAATGATGCCACTGCAACTTGCCCTTGCGGCGAACGACGCGACGGCGGCAGCATCGTGACCGAAAAGAGGCGACCCATGAAAGGTCCGCGGCAGGCGCTCGACGAGGCTGCCGTCCGGCGCATCGTGCGCGAGGAGCTGGACAGTCTACTCAGGCGCCTGCTAGCTGTCGCCGACGAGCCGCGCACCTACAGTACGCGCAAGGGCGAGGCGCCGCCCGGCTATAGCCGCGAGGCGTGGCGCGCCCTGGCGCATACCATCGGAGCGCGCCGCGGACGCTACTGGTACGTGGATGCTGCGCGGCTGGAAGCGCACGAGCGTGGGACGCGTGAGCCGGCCGAGCCGCCGTAGGCAAAGAGGCCGTGGCACCCGCGCGACGCCGCGGCGGCAATGGGTTGGAGGCCCGTGGAGAAGTCATGACCGCAACCGAGACGCGATTGTACGCGAGCGATCTCGCCCGTGAACGGAACGTCAGCGAGCGCCAAGCGCGTCGCATCCTGGCGCGCCTCGCCCGCGAGCAGCCAAGCCTCGTGCGCAAGGACGGGAAGCGCCTCTACGTGACCCCGGCCTCTCTTGCCCAAGGCTCCACCGATGACCGGCTCGATGGTGTCTCCGCCCGCGTGGACGAGCTGCGCGCCACGACCCTCGCCTTGGCCGACGTCGTAGATCGGCTTGCCGAGCGACACCAGGACTTGGCCCAGCGGGTGTCGAACCTTGAGCGGAGGTGCGCGTGACCTGGCGATATGTACTTGTGCGTGCGTCACGAGACAGGCGCGGCTTGGATCCAGTGTCGTTGAGTGGCCGTGTGCGTATCGTCGGAACCGATATTGGCTGTCTTCAGGTGAACGATATCCACGAGGGCTACTTCACCGATGACGAAGTGCTGGCCATCACCACCACCCGAGAGGCGGCCGAGACGGCCCGGAGGCTGCTCACATGAAGCGCCGACGACGCGTCACCCCGACCACCGCCGCCGAAGCTGAGATCCGCCGTCTCGCCCGGGAGCAGCAAGCCGACGACACGAACCGAGTCGAGGTGACGGCGGCCATGGAGGCGATCCTAGCGCCGACGGACCGGCAACGTAGCCGCCACGAGCAGCACGAGCGCTGGATCTTCGACGAGGCCCGGCAGATCGCCGGCAAGAGCCGAACGCGAGCGCACGATCCGGACGACTGAGCGGACGGCAACTCGTCTGGCGGGCCGCCGATAGGCCGGCGTGCGCGCCCTCCTGGTCTGGATACCGCCGCACCTCTGGGTCATCGTTCGGTGCCTCGACTGCGCCCACGACGTCTGGCTCCGCTGGCCCGAGACGTGGGCCTATTGCCAGCGGTGTGGCGATGTATCCGCCGCGCCGTCGTCGGCCCGTGTCGGTGGTAGGCTTGGCGCGTGACGCCAGCCCTACTTGCCGCTCTGCGATGGGTTGCCGGCCCGCAGCCGTTCCACTCTTCGCCCGACGCCCGCGAACTGGGAGAACTGCGGCGCCTCGGTCTCGCCCGAGATGAGCGCGGACGCATCGTGCTCACGGACGCGGGGCGCCTGGAACTCACGAAGCACGAGGTGCGCTGATGCCCGATCGCGCCGCCATCCACGCCGCGCTCGACGTGCTGCTCGACACCCTGGACGCATACCGCCAGGCGTCGTTGTCTACCGATGCGCTCGTGCCGCTGACTGCCGATGGGCTGAAGCCGTACAAGGTGGAGCTCCGCGCCGCCGTGCGCCTCGCCGATGAGGGCAAGCTTCGGACGGTCCAGATCGGGCGCCGACGGTACACGACCGCGCGTCACCTCGCCGCCCTCGTGGACACGCTTGAGCCGGCGCGCCGCGAGGCGCCAGTCGACACCCTCTTGCTGGCGGTCGAGCGGCGGGCGCGCCGCCGAGGATGCGTGGTCACGCGCGGCTGACCGGACACCATCGGACGCGCAGCGGACACGAAACGTCGCATAGCTGGGTGAGAGGGCCCGTCACCGATGAAGCACGACCTCACCCACGAGAAGCGCCAGAACGAGGCGCTGCTCCACCTGGCGCGCGCTCTCGAGGCGGTCGCCGCCCACGTCGGCATGTCCGGCGTGAAGAAGACCGCGGAACACGTGGAGGCGATCCTCAAGGCCGATGACACGGAGCCCGAGAAGGAGCTTGTCGTCGAGCCGGTGGCCGCTCCGGCGCCCGAGGCGACCGACGACGAGAACTGATGGCTCGTCAGGGTCCGGTCGATGACCTGGACCACCGCATTCGCCTGATGGTCGAGTACCTCAGGCTCAAGGTCGCAGAGCGCGACTGGCACGGCGTCGCCGATGCCGCGATGGACCTCCGAGAACTGGAAGCCACCCGCCGCGAGCGCGCAAGGCGACGCGGCAAGTAGACAACCGACGACGGCACGTAGCCGCAGTTGACACGATGGCGCCCAACGAGGCGCCCTCTCCACCCCGCCCCGGGTCGCGTAACCCGTGAACGGAGAGAAGGCCAAATGGCCCGCAAGATCACGCCTGTCATCGAAAAGGAGATCCTTCGGAAGGCTGCCGATGGGGAGTCCAGTCGCGCCATTGCTGCGTGGCTGCTCGCCAGTCGCGGACTGAAGATCACCCATCAGGCCATCGCCAAGGTACTGCGCGGCACGCGGCAGGAGCGCGGCGAGGTCGCGAAAGCGGTCGTCCGCGAGCGCCTGACGAAGACCGTCGTCAGCGATCTGGATGGCCTGGACGCCGAGCGCGAATGCGCCATGCGGGAGCGCGAGCGTCTCGGCAAAGTAGCCGCGCGCCTCCACAAGGAGGCCATCGCGCTGTTCGATAGCCTTGAGAGCGTCGACGCCGATCAGAAATCGGCCGCGACCATCGCTGTGATGAAGGCCGCGGAGTCTGCGCTCAAGGCCACCGAGGCGATGCTCAAGGCGAGCGACCGCGTCGTCAAGGTCATCGACACGCGTCTGCACTTCTCTGGCGCCGACGAGTCTCCGAGTGATCCAACTGAGGCAACGCCCGCAGCGGCTCGCAGCCTTGTGCGTACGAAATTCCGCGACGTTGAGCCGGCGAGCGGCGCCGAGTAGTAGTCCTTGGCCAAGGCCGCTGACTGGCGGGCGACCAAGTCGTTCGCGGTCCTCAGTGCGTACGCCAAGCGGGCGCTAGACGCACTCCAGGCGTCGCTTCCTGGACGCGAATGGGCCGCCATCATGGCATGGCTCACGACGTTCTACGCCTACCAGCTCGAGTGGCTGCTCGACCTAGGCGACTTCACCCTCATCCTGAAGTCCCGGCAGATCGGCGCGAGCCACACGGTGGCCGCCAAGATCGTGTTGCTCGCGCTCCTGGGCGAGACCACGACGGTCATCAGCATCGGTGAGCGCGAGTCCGACGAAGTCGTCGACAAGGGTGAGCGGCACGCGCAGATCCTGGTGGCCCTTGGGAGCCGCTGGGCCCGCGCCGCGAGCAAGGAAGGCCATCGGAAGGGCAACGAGCTTCGGTTCGCGAGCGGCGGGCGCATCGTCGCGCTGCCGTCGACGAGCGCGGGACGCGGCTTCACCGGCAACGTCTTCCTCGACGAGTTTGCCTACCACGGCAACCGGGCCGAGAAGGTATGGGACGCCGCCGCGGCGGTCACGATGCACGGTGGGCGGCTCTGTGTCGTCTCGACTCCGAACGGCATCGGCAACCTGTTCTACGAGCTCTGGACGGACCCGCAGAAGCACCGCGGGTACATGCTCCACGAGACCACCATCCACGACGCGCTGGATGACGGGCTCGCGCGCACGCCCGAGGCGCGCAAGGCGCTGCTCGACAAGTGCTGGAAGATGGCGCGCGGAGACGCGCGGATCTTCGCGCAGCTCTTCGAGGGAAGCTTCCTCGACGACGCGCAGCAGTACATCCCGACGGAGCTGGTCGACCAGGCGCTCTGGCTCAGCGGCCCGGTGCCGGTCGTCGAAGGCTTCACGGTCGCGGGCCTCGACATAGGCCTCGAGAACGACCTGACGGCGCTCGTCGTCGTCCGCGTCGACTCGAAGGGACACGCCTGGGTGGTCGACCTCAAGACGTGCAAGCGCACGGCGTGGGACGAGCAGCAGGTGATGATCCTGGCCTCCGCGCAGGCGTGGGACTTCAAGCTCATCTCGGTTGACGCCACGGGCCTGGGGCTCGTGCCGGCCGAGATGCTGAAGAAGCACCTGGGACGCAACCGCGTGGACCTCGTGCACTTCACGCAGCCGAGCAAGGCGGAACTCGCGACTGGGATGTTCGAGCGGTTCGCCAACCGCGCGATCACGATTCCCGACGATCCGAAGCTCAAGAACGACGTCTGCGCGATCCGCCGCATCGTCTCGGACAACGGATCGATCCGGTACGACGCGCACCGCACCGAGGAAGGCCACGCCGACAGGGCGTGGGCCCTGGCGCTGGCGCTGCGCGCATGCAGTCCGCTGCGCGCGAGCGGCGCACGCAAGTCGCTCGGACCGGGCGACTTCGCGAGTCACTGACAGAAAGCCACCCACCCATGGCCAATGCCTTCGCGACGCCGCCCTGGCGTCCCACGACGCTGCCGCCGCAGCTCACCGTCACGACGCACGGGCGGTACATGCGCTGCGGCAACCCAAACTGCCCGCAGAACGTGACCGATCATCGCGGTCGCCCGAGCGGCACCACGGTCGATCACATCGCGGCCGAGAAGCTCGCGGCGTTTGCGTCGGCCTCTGGCTGGATTGAGGCCGATGGAGGTGTGTACTGCGGGCGCACGTGCTGGGAGATCGCTCTACGCACCAAGGGCCAGACGCAGGCCAATCGCCTCGACGTGGCGCGCGCGACGCCGGGGCCGAACGTCACCCGCGTCAGCGTGCGCGACTTCCGCAATCACGAGGGGAAGCCGGCGCGCGAGATCGTGTGCGACCACGGGCAGTGCCCGGTCCGCGTTCGCGTGTCGGTGGACGACGCGCCCGATCGCCTGATGTCGATCGCCAAGTCGAACGGCTTCCAGCAGGCGGTCCATGGGACCTTCTGCTCGGGCGACTGCTCGAAGAAGGAACGCGCCGACATCCTCTCCGGCCGATCGCGCCCGAAGGTCTTCCCGAGCGTGGCGATGCCTGGAGCGCCCGCGCCGGGACCCGTGGCGGTCGCGCCGCCGCCGGCGCCGGCCGCCAACGAAGCCACCATCGTGCAGACGGACAAATCGGCTCCCGAGCAGCCGAAGCTGCTCGACCTGGCCGAATCGGAGCACGTGGCCCCCGCTGAGCAGTCGGTGCGCCGTCGGGGCCCACGCCGTGGCTAAGCCGCTGTCCGAACACCTGACCTCGCTCACCAGTCTGCGCGAGGAACTCGACGAGATGCTCACTCGCGGCATCCAGATGGGCGACAAGCGCGAGCCGGTGCGGCCTGAAGCAATCGAGCGACTCGCGCGCGCCCGCGCGGCGCTGGCCGACCTCGTTCTCCATCTGCGCGAGGGCTGCGCCGCCGCCGGGCTGCGAAAGGGCTAACCCGTGGCGCTCACGCCCGAGGAAGTCTCCCGGATCCTGCGGGCCGGCCAGTCTCCGCGCGCCAAGGGCATCGGTGTCCTACAGGCCTACGTCGACGGATCGATCTACGATGGTCGGCCCGATTTTTTCGATGATGCGAGCGACGCACCCATCTCGCAGCGCAAGCCGTGCGTGCAGTATCCGGCGGCGCGCAACGCCATCCAGACGCTCTCAACGTTCTGCCTTGGCGACGGCCGATTCCCGATCCTCACGACGGGCCAGAGCGAGAACGACGCTGCTTTCGACGAGCGGCTTGGCCTGACCGAGCAAGACAGCAAGGCGCTCGACGGGGGCCTGCTCAAGATCGTCGAGCAAACGCGGCTCGACACCATCTCGCAGCAAGGCCTTGAAGAGGCGATGGGGGGATGCTCCGTCGCGTTCCTTCCATGCTTGCAATCGGGCCGCCTCGTCGTGCGGCTGGCGAACGCGCAGAACTGTGAGCCGCAGTTTGACGAGAAGGATCCCACGCGGGTCGTGCGACTCGTCGAGAGCTACCGCTACACCACCGACGAGCTGAACAAGGTCACTGGCAAGTACGAGACGCACGTCTGGCAATACCGGCGCGTCATCGACGACAAGTCCGAGACGATCTACGAGCCCGAGGAGATCTTCCGGGACACCGAGTTCCCGGAGCCTCGCAAGGTCAAGACTCAGGTCAAGCACGGCCTCGGATTCTGCCCGGTCATTTGGTATCGATTCCGACGGCGCGAATCGAAGCCGGGCGAGATGGACGGCCACGCTCTGCACGATGGGCTCCTCTCGCTCATCGATGCCGTCAACATCGGCAAGAGCCAGCGGCACCGCGCGGCTCGATACTGCGGCGATCCGCAGATGATCGAGACCGGTGTGAGCGACGGCGAGGTCCGCGCTCCCATGGGCAGCGTCGGCGGCGCCGATCTCACCCAGGACACCTCGGGGTGGCGCTCGCCGCTCATGCCGGCCAAGCAGACCGGCGCCTCGCGAGCGGTTCGCAAGAAGGGCGTCGGCATCGTCTGGCAGTACGAATCGCCGGACGCCGACGCCAAGCTGCTGACGCTCGGAGCCGACGCGCTCAAAGCGCTCGCCGATGACGTCGACGATAACATCGCGACCCTGCGGGAGTCGCTGGGCGTCGTATACGTGGCCCCCGAGGACGTCACCGGATCGGGCGATGTGAGCGGCAAAACGCTCGACGTCACCTACCGTCCGCAGGTCCAGGTCTGTAACAGGATCCGAGAGGAGTTCTGGCGCTTCGCCCTTCTGCCGCTCGTGTCGATGCTCCTTCGCATCGTCATCAAGCAGACGAAGGGTCTCTACCTGGCGGGCGCGAAAGAGATCGCTCGCGTCGCGCAGCGCTTCGAGCAAGAGGTCGAAGGCTCGGGTACGGCGTGGTTCGACCCGCCGATCAAGGCCACGTGGGGCGACTACTTCGAGCCGAGCGACCAGGACGAGTCGACCCGCATCACCAACGCGGCGACGGCGCTCGACAAGCACCTCATCACGCTGGAAACGGCGGTCGCGCACATCAAACCGATCTTCCCGGATATCCAGAACGTCGCGCAGTACGTCGAGAAGCTCAAGGCCGAGAAGGACGAGCAGGACGCCACCCTGCACGCCGCGATGCAGGCACTCGGGGGCGCCGACGGTAAGTCGGCCGACGGCGACGCGCCGCCGGGACAGGATGGCGCGAGCGGCGCCACTGACCCCAAGACGGGTGGCAACGACGCAAACACTCCCAAGGGCGGGGCAGGGGCTCCAGCGGCACCGGCCGCGAAAGCAGCGCCCGCGGCGAAGGCCGGCGCCGCCGCCAAGCCCGGAGTCGCAAAGGCGCCCGCGAAGGCCGCGCCGCCCGCTCAAGTGGCAAAAGCGCCAGCCAATGGCAAGTCGGCGCAGCCCGTCGCCGATGCTGCGACTGGCAAGAAGATGGTCGCGGGCCCCGACGGCTCGCAGCACGAGCTATTCGATCCGGCCGATCGTATGCGGGCCTCCGACGAGAGTCCGGGCATCGCTGCGAAGGTCAAGCGAGACCTGCTCGAGGACTACAGCGACAAGCAAGTCGCATGGGTGGACCACGCCGACTGGCGCGGCCCGATCGTCGTGCCGCTCAGCGAGATCGACTGGACCAAACAGCAGGACTGGCCGGCCAACGAGGACTCGGACCACATCGACGACTTCGTCGAGCGCATCGAGTCCGACGGCTTCGTCAAGCCGATCATCCTGGTCAACGAGCCGAACAACGACAAGCTGATCATCGCCGACGGGCATCACCGGGCGCTCGCCTACAAGAAGCTCGGGCAGAACCCGATGGCGTACGTCGCGAACGTCGGCGCCGTCGTCCAGGACGGAGGCCAGAGCGACTGGCGCGTGATGCACGACAGCCAGCGCGGCGGCTCCGACCAGAAGTAAAGCTCCGTGGACGAGCAGGAGCGACGGATGGCCGAGTGGGCGGCGGTCCTGCTCCTACTCGACCACAAGGCGCGTCGGTCGCTGACCGCGGCGATGCGTCTACCGCGCAGCCTCACGTCCCTCGGCGGGACGCACCTGCATGTCCAGAATGCGATGCGAGTCGCCGGCCGTAAGGCCATCAAGGCGATTCGCCAGGATGCGCGCGCGAAGGCCATCGTGCGGTGGGTGAAGACGACTGGCGTCCGAATCGATGCCGAGCGGATTTACGAAGCCCACGATGCTGCGCGCGCGGCGCGATCGGCCGACAGTCTCGCGGAGCAGTGGACCGCATACCGCACAAACGCCCTGCGGGAGGGCGCGACCGAGGAGCAGGCGCTCGCCATCGCTCACGAGTCCATCGAGTCGTCAGTCGAGCGCACCGCCGTGACGGAAGTCGCGGACGCGCTCAACGCGGAGATCGCGCGAGCCAACGCGCAGGCGCGGGCCCGCGGCTACGTCGTCATCGAGACCTGGAACGCGACGCTCGACACGCGCACGTGCGACGCCTGCGGCGACCTTCACGGCGAGCAGCGACGCAGCCCTCACCACTTCGATCCGCCGCCCGTCCACCCCCGGTGCAGGTGCGTCATCGACACCGAGATCGAGTCCGCATGAACTTCTCTGACAGCATGTGCGGTCTCGCCGCCGACATCTCGAACCTCGCCAGCGTTACGGGCGGATTCGGCTGGGATCGAGACCCGTCCGCGCTCGTGACCAATCCAGCGGACCTCGGCGCCAAGCCCATTGCCAAGAACGAGTGGCTTCGCGCGATGCAAGTCGCGGTGGACCTCTGCCGCGCGCATCCGCATCTCGGTCGGCCGACTCCCGGCGCCGACGCAGGCGGATTCGTATGGCTCACTTGGGAGCGGGACTGCGAGCGGTTCTCGCTGGCCATGCGCAACGGCTCCTACACCTGGGAGCAGTCCACGATGCTGGGCATGGCCAAGCACACGAGTGCACGTCTCGAGGACGTGAGCGAGGCCCTGCGCGCGACTCTTCCCCGACGCCTGGCGGCCTGATGGCTTGGTGTCCGGAGTGCAATGCCGACGTTGGCGAGACCCTCGAGATGGGGGATCCGGCGACGGCGGCCCAAGGAATGAACGCGGCCAAGATGGTCCGCATGTGCGCGGCCAAGGGGCATCGGCTGCCGGTCGTGCAGGCGCCTCCGCCTCCGCCGCCCGTCGACAATGTCGTGGCGCTGCCAGCCCGTCCGCGAACGCCGCTCCAGCAGCCCGCGCGCGCACGAACCGCCGAGGAGATCGTCGCGGAAGCGCGGGCGCAACTCGCGGAGCTCGAGATCACGATCCCGTCGCTCGAGGCCGACTTGGCGCGAGCCCGTGCCCACCGCAAGGGCCTGGCCCGCATGGTCGCGGCCTACGAGCGGTCCTCCAAGGAGTAGCCCGTGGCCAAGGTCGGCAAACACATCCCCAGCCTGGGCCAGCAGCTCGCGTATGGCAACGCGATTCTCCAGGCCGGCGGACTGACGGCGATGCTCGTGCCCAATGGCGTGAGCGGGCAATCGACGTCGTTCTGGCTCGATGTCTACGGCATCGACGTCTCTTCGAGCGACACGGCCGCGCAGACGATCGTCCTGAGCGACGGACATACGAGCGTCACGTACTACGTGGCCAGCCCGAGCCCCATCGACAGCAACTGCCCGGTGCCCGTGCGGTTCCGACAGGGCGCGCCCCTCTATGCGAGTGCCGGCGCCTGCACGAGCGGCAAAGCCATCTCCGTCGTGGTGCGCGGCGTCTACGCCAGCACCTGATTCCAACATCAACCCTCGCGGCCCTCGTGCGCGCGAGCGACCGAAAAGGATCCGCACATGACCGCCAAGAACGGGAACGTCAAGGGTATCGATCTGCTCTCCGCGCCGCGTGGGCTGAACGAGGGAGCGCTGTTTCTCGTGACGTTCGACCTGCTCAACACCGCGTCGACCGGCGGCACCGACACCATCAGCCTCGGCGGCGGCGGCTATGACCAGGGCGTCGCGACCACGCAGACCCTCGCACAGATGATCGCGGCGCGCGTGCGCGACGGCGGCACCTGCACCATCGACTGGGTGGGCCAGGGCAACTTCCCCGGTTACCAGGCCGGCAACGCGCTCTACACGACCGGCGCCACGCTCTCGACGGGCAACATCACCGGCATTGCGCTCCAGAATGCGGCGAGCGGCGGATCCGGTGTCAGCACCACGAGCGCCGGCTGGGACGCCGCAGGCTCGGTGATCGTCGGCTGCCACTTCTCGACGGCGCAGTGATGAACATCGACGCGGACTCGGTCACGCCGGCGCCGGGGGCCATCCTCGTGCGCTTTGTCGACGACGACGAACGGGCAAACGAGTACGCGTCGTCGTCCTACGAGCAATCCCCCGACGCATCCGTGCCGTACGAGGGCTGTCTCGCGCAGGTCGTCGCCGTCGGGCCCAAGGTGACTGGTGCCAAGAAGGGCGATTTCGTGGTCACCGATCCATACGCGCGCCGAGGCCTGAAGGTCGGCGACGCCTGCATCATCGACGCGTACAGCGTTCGAGGCACGCTCAAGCAGTAACGAGTCACCGGTCTCCATCTCCGATATCCGCCCCGGGACGCGTATCCCGCGAACAGGAGAACGACATGCCCACCGAGAACGACGGCGCGCCCGCGCCGGTCGCACAGCCGACGTCTGCCCAGCCCACGACCACCGCGGCTCCTGCCGCAGCACCCGCCCCGCAAGCCGCGCCCTCGGCCCCCGCAGCGGCGACGCCTGCCGCACCCGCGGCCGGCGGCGAGACGGTCATCCCGCCGCTCGCGCAGCCGCAAGCCGATCCCGAATGGCTCGGCAAGCGCCTCGGCCAGGCCAAGAAGAACGCCGAGGATGGCGCCCGCAAGGCGCTGCTCGCGGAACTCGGAGTCGACAATATCGACGCGGCCAAGGCGCGCATCGCTGCCGCCAAGGCGGCCGAGGAAGCCACCAAGACGGAGATCCAGAAGGCCACCGAGCGCGCCGCCGCGCTCGAGGCCGAGGCGGGGCGCGCGAAGGTGCTCTCGCAGATCGTCAACGAGCGCGCGTCGTCGGAAATGTCGTCGCTCAGCGACGCGCAGCAGCAGACCGTGAAGGACCTTGCCGGAGACGATCCGGCCGCGCAACTCCGCACGATCGATCGTCTGCGCAAGGGCGGCCTTCTCGGCATCACGACGGTGTCTGCGCCCGCGGCACCCGCGGCGCCTATCGCTCCGGCGCCTGCCGCTCCCGCGGCCCCTGCGCCGCTCGCGGCGCCCGCGTCCACTGCGCCGACGGCGCCCGCTCCCGCACCGGCGGCTCCGAATACCGCCGAAGACGACATCAAGAAAACCTACGAGCGACTGCGTTCGTCTCCGCACAAGGGCGACCAGCTCGCGGCCCGAATGATGGGCGCGCAGTACGCGACCGTCCTGTTTCCGAATCTCACCAAGTAACGCACGCATCCCGGCCGTTTCCGCGCGCGCCGGCACGATGCGCTGCCCCGACCTCGGTCACTCGCTGACCTGGGGCGGCCGACCTGCGCGCGGAGTTCGACCCGAGGCCGACTATGCCCATCGTCAACCGCAACTCGCTCCCCGAAGAGTTCTTCGATGTCACGAGCCCCATGCTGCTCGTGCAGCCCGAGCCGCAGTACTTCCACGCGCAGCTCTTCAAGATGGCCATGATGGCCGACTTCAAGCTGCCCGAGGGAGGGCCGCTCGGTCTGCCCATCCCGGGACGCCAGATCGCCGACAGCGGCGCGGCCTACACGTCCGCCGAATACGACCGGCTGATGCTGCTGCCGCCCGACCCCGTCTACAAGTCGGCGGTCGGCTTCGTCGGCGAGATCGGAAAGCGCCCCGGCGAGACCGTGAAGCTCAATCGGCCCGTGTACGGGTCTGGCGGCTTCACCCTCGCCGCGCGCGAGATCCCGAGCGGCACCACGATCTCGACCACGGCGGTCGACGTCGCGAGCGAGCAGGTTTCGCTGACCCTCAAGCGCTACGGCGGCCCGTACGACCCCGTCAACGGCAACGTGGCGCCCATCGCGATCGACAAGTTCGACGCGAGCGTGAGCCTGCACTCGATCGCTCAGATCGTGGGCAAGCAGTTCCAGCGCGACCTGGACCGCTTCGTCGACCAGGTTCTTATCGCCCTGGGCAACAACGCGGCGACCACGCTCTACCCGGGCACCGTCACCGCCGACAACCAGATGCTTTCGGCGGGCGACACCCCGCTCGACATCGACACGATCTGGCGCGTCGAGGAGAGCCTCAAGAACGCGAACATCCCGCGCTTCCCCAACGGCAAGTACATGGGCGTCATCTCGCCCACGCAGTCGCGGCAGCTCAAGGAAGACCCGCTCTTCTCGCAGTATGCGAAGTACGACACGCGGGCCGACGACAGCTCGAAGAACCCCCTGTTCGCGAGCTACGTCAAGACGGTCGGAGGCCTCGACCTCTTCGAGTCCACGTCGCTCATCGCGACGAACAACAGCAACAGCGTGCCCGTCATGAGCGCGCAGTTCTTCGGGCCGAGCGCCTGGGGCGCGGGAATCGGAGATCTGCCGCGAGTCGCGCCGAACGTCCAGGACAACTACGGCGAGTCCGCTGTTGTGATCTGGCTGCTCTACGCGGCCTGGGGCCTGCTCGACAACCGCTTCATCCTCAACGTCCACACGGACTGAGTCCGAGGCGCCGCGCCATGGCGCTCAAGTGGGAGGAGATCCAGCGCCTACGCTACGAGACTGGCTACAACATCGTCGGCGTAGGCGCTGAACTGTACACCATCGACGGCTACGCCGCGGTCTTCGACCAGGCGATCGAGCCGTATCTCGTCGACTTCGGATCGTCGTCGTCTACGACGGTGAGCGCGCAATCGGCGCCCACGGCGACCGCCCTCACTCTCGCGAGCAACCCGGCCGTCTACGGCGGCAACGGGCCTACGACCAACGTCTATGGCCTGAGCTTCCAGCAAGGGTCCACGCTCGTCGTCGACGTGGGGCCAAGCCAAGAACTTGGCGTCGTCATTCAGAGCATCTCGGGTCTGTCGATCACCGTCGCGCTTCAAAACGCGCACGGGTCGAGCGGCAGCTACCCGGTGGTGCTCATGGGTGGCGAGTGGATCATCCGAGACATCCTCGGTCGCCTGAACACGATCAACGCGCAGCTCCGGAACTTCGCTCCGGCGGTGGCGGGCGTGCAGCAGGCCGACGAGGTGCGTCTGTTCGCGGCCCAGAGGGGCAAGCGTGGGCAGCGCGGCACCATCGACGATCTGATGGAGCAGCGCGATTGGGCCCGCAAGGACCTCTGTAGTGCGCTGGGGATACCGAACCTCTGGGAGAGGCGAGGGAAGCTCGGCGGCTCCGGGGGTGGCGGCGTGCGTTTCGCGCCGTTCTGAGTTTCTCGACCGAGCAGACGCTCGGCACTGCGAGCGGGGGCGAGCCCCGCAAAGGACACCATGGGTCTCATCAAGTTCCCTTCGAGCTACGTCTCGAAGAACGTCTACTCGAGCAGCGGCGGCATCTCCGGGATCGTCACCGGCTCGAGCCCTGCGATGTTCGCCGGCTCGACGCTCAACAGCCAAAACGTGGGTGAGGCGCTCACTGCGCGCGTGAGCGCGACGGCCTTCACCAACGGCCTGGCGCTCAACGTCAAGTGGCAGGTGCTCGACAACGACAACGCCACCTGGGTGGACGTCGTCGACTCGTACAACCCGGCCAACGTCGCTCTCGTCACCGGATTGGGCACGAGCGGCGGCACCACGTCGACCAAGTATTTCACGGCTCCCGAGGCGGTGCGAGGCGGCAGCCGTCCGTCCCGGTGCGTGGTCTACGGGTCGGGCTCCGGTCCCTCGCTCGGATCTGGATTCGACCAGGCCACCATCGGCTACGACTTCCGCGCGCCGATCGTCGCGTACGGGCCGTAGTCGGCGATGAGCTTTCAGTCCGGGATCCTGCGGCCGCTCGACACCATCCGGGCGATCGGCGGCACGTTGGGTCTGCGCGTCTTCACAGTCACCGTACGACAGCGCGTTTGGACGGGACTTCCCGGAGAGCCGGGGTCCACCAAGACGGACACCGACACGGTGCTCACCAACCAGGCGGCCGACGGCACCAAGGTCAATGTGCTCGTGCGGCAAGTGTCCCGGCGCGAGGCCATCGCGTCGGGCGGCCGCTTTACCGATCGCGACCTCAAGGTCGGCCCCATCACGCCACCGTATCCAGCGGCCTTCCAGCTGGCGTCCGGCGGCTTTGATGATGGGACGGTCGACCCGCAGCCCACGAACAGCGCCATAGAGATGCTCTGGATCGTGGCGTCGACCAACGGCACGTTCGGCTTCCCTCCTTCCGGAGCGCTCTGCGAGAAGGTTGGGGAAGAGGCGACGGCGCTTCACACGTACGTGTTTCTTCGAGCGACGGGGCGTCTGGCGTGATGGACGCCGCGCAGCTCGAGGCGATGACTAACGCCGCGCTTGCGCGCCTAGATGGAAGCGTCGAGGCGGAACGAGCAACAGCAAAGCACTCGCTCAAGTGCCCAGACTGCGGCCACGAGGACGGCGTCTCGGACGATCCGAGGGCCAGCATCTACACGTGCGACGAGTGCAAGGCGCGCATCGCCTTCGGCGTGCTGATGCCGAGGCTCATCATCGAACCGCATCCGGAGGACGCGCGGTTCATTCGTGTGCGCGTGCTCCACGTCGTCGACGGACAGCGAGTGGAAGTCGTCGCTGTCACGATCGATCGGCCGCTGGGCGGCATGCTTGCCCGCGAGTTGCTCAGCGTTTGCCCGTGATCAAGATCGACGGACGAGCGACCAAGGAAAGCCTGCGACTCTTGCAGGCCGGCATCCATCAAGCCGCTGCGCTGGCGCTGCGACAGGCCGTGAAAGTGGCAGAAGCGGACGCGCGGTCCACGACCCTATTCACGGACCGAACCGGGCGGACACGGGCGAGCATCCGATCGGAGACGTTTGCCGGGCGAGGGTGGGTCGAGGCCGGTCGCGCGGCACGCTTCCTCGAATACGGTACGCGCCCGCACATCATCGCCGCGCGCAATGCCGGCACCCTCGCGTTCCGCGTCAACGGACAGATGGTGTTTCGGCGGAGCGTCATGCATCCGGGAACCTCCGAGCGGCCCTTCATGCGCCATGCGCGCGAACGTGGAGAGCAGGCGCTCGCCTATGCGCTCGACCTCTTTATCGACGCCGCGATCCGAGGAGTCTAAGGCCTGTGCCGTCGCCGAGCCCGTATACGCAGTTCCGCGTCGGCGCGGTCACGCAGCCCATATCCACGACGAGCGGCAACGACATCCTTCTGGATGCCGATCCGGCGCTCTACTACTACCTGGACTTCTGGACGTACGTCATCCGAACGTACCCCGGCCCACGGCTCCTTCAGGCGGCCGCAGCGGCAGGCGTATCGATCGCCAGCGCGGTCGCGCAGAAGTACCCATACGATCCGACGCCGTTTCTCAAAGAGAACCAGTTCGAGTTCCCGCTGCTCTGCGCCTTCCGGCGACGCGGGATGACTGGCCGCGAGACGTCCGGATGGAGCCACGACCGAGGGCTCTTCGAGCTGGTCTACTCGCTGCCGCCGCTGACCGCGGGCCAGGCCAGGCAACTGCTGCCGCTGCTCAACGCGGTGGCGCAGGCGATCCGGTACAAGACCACCCAGAGCTTCGATCCGGGCTACACGCCGCCCGGCGGCTCGCTCGGGCAGGCCATCGCGACGCCGACGGGTGGCCTGTCGGGGTGTGAGGCGGCCGGCTTCGGAGACCCCTACCGGGACCCGGCCGAACACGTCGAGTACGGCAACCTGGAGGGAGTCGGCAACCAGCTCTTTCCGACGCTTCGAATGAGCGGCTACTTGGTGGAGCGAGACTTCTACGTCTCCGACGGCAACACGCTCACGGGCGTCGACGTCACGGTGGATCTCGTCGCTCCCGACGGGACGCGCATTCATCCCTTCGTGCAGGTCGGCACGCAGCCCGCTCCGACCGTCTCCTCCCTGTCGACCACGAGCGGCCCCCACGCGGGAGGCACCAGCGTCACGGTCACGGGCACCGGCTTCATTCATGGACCAGGCACGCAGCCGCAGGGCCCAGCGGTGCTCTTTGGCGGGACGCTCGCGACAAACGTCGTGTGGGTATCGTCGACGTCGATCACGTGCGCGACGCCCGCAGTATCGGGCGCCAGCAGCGCAGCGCTCGGGGTCACGGTGGTCAACCCGGATGGACAGAGCGGATCTCTCGCGAACGCGTTCACGTACACCTGACGAGGCGCGCTTGAGAATCCTGCGATACCCGTACGACGCGCAGCTCCTGCGCCTCAAGGCGCGCCCGGTGCGCGACGACGAGTTTGGGAGCGAAGCCATCGAGGCCTTCTGTCGTGAACTCGGAGCGACGATGATCCGGGCCGGAGGCTCTGGCCTGGCATCGACGCAGGTCGATGAGCGACCTGGCGGAGAGCCGTGGTCGATCTTCGTGTTGGCCGCAGGCCCCGGGCGCTACGGCGTCGTGTGCAATCCGGAGATCTCCCATAGCGGGAAGTCCGCGATCGGCATGGAGGCATGCCTGTCCTTCGACTCAATTCCGGAGGCCATCACGGCGCCCGACTTCGTGATCCTTCGTGGCAAGAACCCGGCTGGCAAAGAGTTCGAGATGGCCCTCGAGGGAGACGGCGCGCGCGCCGCGGCCCACGAGGTTGACCACCTGCAAGGCCGCTTGCTCATCGATCGAATGAGCCCCGTCAAACGGAAGCTCTTTCTCAAAAAGCTCGACAAGCTTCGCTCTCGCGAAGTGAACGCGTTGGCCACCGGCCTCGCGTAGCTCGCCCACCAAAAACACCGCACGACCGGTCCGCGCCTCGATGCGTGGACGACGGAGAGTTCCATCCCATGGCCGATCCGCCGCTCAAGTTCCTCGCTCGAGGCACCGGCATGGTGCCCGATTACGCCGCGCAGGCGGGAGGCATCCGCCGCTTCCACGGCTATTCGTTCGATGCCTCCCTCGGACCGAAGGTCGAGGTACGCGACGAACTGGGCCGCAAGACCGGTGAGGTGCGCAATCACGGCGCCTTCGTGAAAAAGCTCGGCGCCGCGACCGATGACGTCATCGTCATCTCGTCGGCCGACCCGAACCGCAGCGAATACATCCGCCACCTGCGCGATCGCGACCTCTGGCCGGCTGACGAGTACACGGCGCAGATGGTCGGACAGAAGTTCGATCCGACGTTCGGCGGCGAGCACTCGGACGAGGCGAAGGCTTCTCAGAAGCTGGCGCTCGATGAAGCGCGCGCGGTGTCCGCGCAGCCGCTGCCCTCGCAACCCGCACCCATGTCGGCCCCCAAGGCCGCGATGAAGGGCTGAGACGATGAGTGCCGCCATCAACCTCGTCGGCGTCGCCGCGAACTACCCCAACCCCGGCGTCTACATCGAAGTGGACTTTGCGGCTGGCCCCGCGTCCGGCTACGGCGGCATCCGGAGCTGCCTTCTCATCGGCAACATGACCACGGCCGGCACCGCGACGGCCGACACCGTCGTCTACGGTCCCGACACCGCGATCACCTGCCAGACCGAATCGGACGTCATCAGCCTCTTTGGCGCCGGCAGCCAGCTTCACCGTATGTTCCTGCGTTTCACGTCGATCAACCGCACGACGCCGCTCTATTTCATCGCGGCGGCGGCAAGCGCCGGCACCGCCGCCTCGGCGACGATGACGATCGCCACGACGGCGACGAGCAACGGCAACCTTCGATTCTGGTGCAACGACCAGTTCGTCGACACGGCCATCACGACGGGCCAGACGGTGACGCAGATCGGTGCCGCCGTCGTAGCGAGCATCAACACGCAGACGCGCTGGCCGGTCACTGCTGCGAACGTCGCTGGAGTTGTCACCGTCACGGCGAAGATCAAGGGCCCCGAGGGCAACTGGATCCGAGTCCAGAGCCTCATCACGCCGGGCACCGGCACCATCGGCACGACCACGTCGCTTACCGCGAACACGTTTCTGTCGAGCGGCGCGACGGCCGACAACTACACCAACGCGCTCGCGACGATTGCGGCCAGTCGCTACTACTACATCGCCTGCGGCGACAGCGATTCGACCAACGTCGGTCGCGTCGTCACGCAGGTCAACAGCCAAGCGCAGCCCACGACGGGCATCCGGCAGCGTGTCCTCTACGGCTTCATGGACACGACGGCGAACGCCATCACGAGCGCCACGGGCCTAAACGCCGCTCGCTGCGAGCAGATCTACATGGCCGGCGCCGTCGACTGGCAGCCGAGCGAAGGTGCCGCGTTCTCGGCGGCGCTCTACCTGCTCCTCGAAGCCGGCGCCTCGGTCGGCGTCAATCGGAAGAACTTCTCGCTCTTCCCCGCCAACCAGAACGACACCAACTACTGGAACTCGGGCCTCGTGCCTGCGAGCCGCAATGGCGTCGGCGGAGCGCCCACGCCGGCGACCATCACGTCGCTACTCAACAGCGGCATCACGCCCTGGACCATCCTGGGCACCGGCGCCACGCAACTCGTCAAGCGCTGCACGACCTACTCGCTCAACGGATCGGTCAACGACTACAGGATCCGCGACGCGCACAAGGTCACGATCTGCGACTACTTCGCCGACGACGTGCAGGCGATCACGCAGCTGCAGTTTGGTGGCAAGGACCTGCTGCCGGACCTGCCGACCAACCAGCAGTCCCAGAACGCGCTTCCTCCGACGGCCACCACGCCGTCGATCTGGGCGAGCGCCCTCAAGGGCCTGGTCACCCGCTACGACCGCGCCGGTCAGTGGACGGCGCAGGCGGGATCGCCTCCCGGCACGCGGGGAGGAGACCAGATCAACGCGAACATAATCGTGCAGGCGGAGACCAATCCGCCAACGCGGATGTCGGCGCTCATCGGCGCGCAGCCGGTCAACATCGCAGACCAGTTCCAGGCGCTCATTCAGCAGGTCGCCTGACCGCTGCGCGCCAGGCCCATTCACGACTCAATAGGAGGTCGCGGTGTCCGGAAACCTCAGCGTCTACACGCTGCTCTTCGTTACGGCCAATGGGGCGTTGCTCGCCGAAGAGCAGAACGTCACCATCGACCGAACGACCAACAGCCAGGCGATCAACACGGTGCCCGGTGGCTACTCGGGCGAGAGTCCCGGCGCCGGCATGACGGAGGTGACGGTCGTCTCTGCGGTACCTGCGACGGGCATCGAGTTCGACGCCGGTCCGACGATGGCGGCCCTGTTGCCCGCCCAGCTCTACACGCTGGGACCGGGGGGCAAGACCCTCAAGGGCGACTGCTTCATCATCTCGGATTCGATCCGACACGGCGCCAACCAGGCCGCCGAATACACCTTCCGTGCGCGGGGCAAGTACACGCTCTGGACCTGAGAGACTCCCACGCGCCTACCAGAAGCCCGCCGCGACTCCGATCGCGTGCGGGCTTTTGGCCTTCCTGAGGACACCTCGTGAATCAGCCCCCTACCAACGTCGAAGCCGGAGAGCTTTTTCGGCGTCTCGCCGAGATGCCAAGGCCCACGACGGACTTCGGCTATCCGCGCAAGGACCCAAAGACGGGCGAGATGGTCGACATCCAGATGAAGATCTGGGTGCTCACCGAGGGTGAGCTGCAGGCGGCGCGAGCCTCGGCGGAGCTCTACGCCCAGGAGTTGCTGGCCAAGGGCCGCAAGCCTGACGTGCAGGTCGTCGAACCGGCCAAGCGCGGAAGCGCAGGTTACGAGGAGATCTACCGCAACGAGCTCGTGGTCGAGTGCGTCTGCCGCGCGGCGCGAGACCCGCGGGACGTGCGGCTGCCGTTTTTCCCCAACCCGGCATACGCCAAGAAGGTCGTCACGAGCGACGAGTGGTCTGCGCTCTTCGAGGCCTATTGCCTGTGGCAATCGGAGAGCGGGCCGCTCCTCTCGGAGATGGACGAGTCGACGATGGATGCGTGGCTCCGCCGTCTTGAGGAGGGCGGCAGCTCCGTCCCTTTAGCGCTGCTCTCGTCGGAAGCTCGGAATCGGCTGCTGATGCATTCGGTGTCACGCCGGCGCAGGTCACCGGAGGGCAGTGGCTCCTCTGGCTCGCATCGCGCCGCGTCGTCGCCCGAGATGAGCAGCGACGGAGAAAGCGTGACGTCGCCCAGCGGCCGACTCGGTGACGAGGCCGTACGAGTGCCGGAGTAGTCTTGATCGATCCGGTCGTAGTCCGCTTCGCGGTCGGTGGCGTCCAGGAGGTCGACCGCGCGTTCGACTCGATCATCAAGAGGATCGAGAAGAACGAGGCAGCGGGGACGCGCGCGGTACGCGACGCGAGCCGAACTCGCGTCAAGGCCGCCGAGGACGAGGCGACGCAGCGCGAGCGGGCCTACCAGAAGCTCGTCAAGGAGACGGAGCGCTGGGAGCGCCAGCACGAGCGCGAGGAGTCGCAGACGGCCAAACGGATCGCCAACGAGGAGCGCAAGGAGCGCGAGCGTTCCGCCCGAGAGTTCGAGAAGATCGAACAGTACAAGATGCGCGTTCGACAGCGCTCCGCCGAGATGGCCGGGCGCTATGCCGAGCAGGAGGCCCGCGCCGAGATCACGGCTCGTGAGCGCGCCGCCCGCGCCATGGGCGCTCACGCCGGCCGCGTCGGCAGTTCGCTCGGCAGCATGGCCGGCATGGCCGGGACGGCACTCTCGATCGGCGGCGGCTTCGCGCTCGCCGACATCGCGGGCAAACAGCTCTCTTCCGAGAAGAGCGCAGCCCTCTTGCTCAACTCCGCGACCGTAGGTGGCCAGGGCCCGGCGGGCTACGACACGCGGCGCGTACTGGCCGAAGCGGGGCAGGTCTCCAAGGAAACGGGCGTCGACAAGGGGGAGCTCATCGACGCGGTGAGGACGTATGTCGCGCGCGCCGGCGCCGACAAGTTCGGATCGGCGATGGGCAACATGGGCTTCTTCGCCCAGCTCTCGAAGGCGACGGGCACCGATCTGCAATCGATCACCGGCGCCGCCGGCATCCTTCAGGCCCAAAACAAGGGACTGAGCCAGAAGGACATGCAGCAGATGCTGCTCGACCTGATGGAGCAGGGCAAGCAGGGCGCCGTGGAGATCTCCGACCTGGCATCTCTCTCTGGAAGCCTCGGTTCCACCCGCGGCCTCTACCAGGGCAGCGTGACGGACAACCAGCGCAAGCTCCTGGCGCTGGCGCAGGTGACACGGACAGAGGGCTCAAGCGCGGAAGAAGCCGCCATTGCGGTCAAGGACCTCGGCACTGAGGCCGTGTCCAAGGCGGGCAAGCGCGATGCGCCGGCATGGCTGCGGGGCGCTGTGGACTCCAAGACGGGTCTCATCAAGGGCGGTCCGGAGAAGCTCATCGAGGCGGCCCTCATGGGCACCGGTGGCAACCTCGGGCAGCTCTCCGAGGTCTTCGGCGCGCGCGGCGTGAAAGCCTTCCAGCGCCTGGCGCCCATCTTCAACGCGGCCGGAGGAGGAGCCAAGGGCCTGGCAGCGGTGCACGCCGAGATGGATCCGCTGCTCAACGCCAAGGGATCGCAGTCGCAGCTCGCCGGGCAGTTCGCGACGGTCATGCAGACGCCCGCCGAGCGGCTGCATGCCGCGTGGGAGAAGCTCGACGTCACGACAGGCGACCGCCTCGAG
>Ga0134125_10000353_pt1 | contig 63382 bp, 62 predicted proteins | sample KB31751_FD_96464 | JGI IMG/M metagenome (GOLD analysis project Ga0134125, IMG submission 96464) | Terrestrial soil microbial communities with excess Nitrogen fertilizer from Kellogg Biological Station, Michigan, USA - KB3-175-1 | ecosystem: Environmental > Terrestrial > Soil > Unclassified ... | reverse complement strand
CCGCGGTTCAGTATATGTGCGGGCTCATCGGGCGAGTCACCGGAAAAGGCCTGGCCGCGAATATGAAAGCGGCATTTCCTCTGTGGATCGTGCGGACCGTCGTCATCCTGCTGCTGATCGCGAACACTCTCAATATTGCGGCGGACGTTGCCGCGATGGGAGAAGTGGCGGAGCTGGTCACCGGCATTCATCGCCACACGCTGTCAGCCGTCGTCGTCTTCGTGACGCTGGGTCTGCAATTGTTTATTCCCTACCACCGCTATGTCCGTTTCCTGAAATGGCTCACGCTTTCTCTGCTCGCCTACGTGGCGGTGCTGTTTACGGTACATATCCCCTGGATGGAAGTGTTGCGCAGGACGGTGTGGCCGCACTTCAGCTTTGACGCGGAGGGGGCGGCGATGCTGGTCGCTGTGTTCGGAACGACTATTAGTCCCTATCTCTTTTTCTGGCAGGCCTCGGAGGAAGTGGAGGAGATGGCGGTTCCTCCTGTATCGAGGGCCCTGGTCCGTGATCCGGCGCGGGCGGGCAGAGAACTGCACCGGATCCGCTGGGATACTTTGACCGGGATGTTCTTCTCGGGCATCACGTCCTACTTCATCATTCTGGCGACAGCGCTCACGCTGCACACCTCCGGGGTAAAGAACATCGATAGCGCCGCGAAGGCCGCCAGCGCGCTGAAGCCGCTGGCGGGGGAGTTCGCGTACGTTCTTTTTGCTCTTGGCATCATTGGGGTGGGACTTATCGGGGTGCCGGTGCTGGCGGGCTCCGCCGCCTATGCCGCGGCGGAAACCATGGGATGGCGTGAGGGCCTGGAGCGCAATACGAGAGACGCGCGTGAATTCTATGGCGTTATCGCTGCCAGCACGCTGGCGGCGCTCGCGATTCAGTTTTCCCCCATCAGCCCCATGAAGGCCCTGGTCTGGAGCGCCATCATCAATGGCGTGGTTGCCGTGCCGATGCTCGTGGTGCTGATTCTTCTGGTCTCGAAGAGATCGGTGATGGGAAAATTCACCGCCAGCCTCCGGATTCGTATTCTCGGATGGATCACCGCGGCCATCATGGGTGCGGCGGCGATTCGCATGGTTTTCCCCGGCTAAAACCCGGCTAAAAGACGATGACCGCCCGGCCGCGCGGTAGCATGTGAGTTGACGTCTAATCGTTCCCCCCTGCTCCCCATTTTTCTGATTGTTCTGGTTGACATCCTGGGGATGACGATCATCCTGCCTTTCCTGCCGTTCTATGCTCTGCACTTCGGCGCGTCCGATACGGTCGTCGGACTCCTGATTTCGACTTACGCTCTCTGCCAGCTTGTCGCGGGTCCAGTTCTCGGCAGCTGGTCGGACCGCATTGGCCGTAAGCCACTACTGATTCTGAGCCAGATAGGAACGTTCATCGGGTTTCTGATTCTGGCGAAAGCGTGGGCACTCTGGGTTGTTTTCCTTTCCCGAATTATCGACGGCATTACCGCCGGCAATCTTTCGCTCGCGCAGGCCTACATTGCCGATGTGACGGAGCCGGAGAATCGTGCGAAGTCCTTCGGCATTATCGGGATTGCTTTCGGCATTGGCTTCCTTGTCGGGCCTGGGATTTCCGGGTTTCTTTCGCAATACGGATATTCGTACCCAATCTACGCCGCCGCGGCGCTGTCTGCCGGAAGCGTGATCTGCACCGCTTTACTGCTGCCGAAAGCGGAACCGCATGAGATGGGCGAAACCGCCGGGCCAGCGGGAAAGCGGCTTGGGCTGCTGGACTGGGGCCGCTATGCAGAGTATTTTTCGCGGCCGGGTTTGGGCAAGCTCCTTTGGGAATTCTTCTTCTTCGCGTTCCCGTTTGCCCTGTTTATAGGCGGGTTTGCGCTCTTCGCTCATGAACGATTTCAACTGGATGCGAAAGGAGTCGGGTATATCTTCGCGTTCGTAGGTCTGCTGGGAATCATTCTGCAGGGCGGCCTCATCGGGCGTATGGTCAAGCGGTTCGGCGAGCGGGCGCTTGTTCGGGGTGGTTATCTTTCCACCGCAATCGGATGCCTTTTGATGGGACTTTCCCCAAAGATTCCGCAGTTGCTCGGTTCGCTTACCGTCAACTCATACGGGATGGGTGTGTTGCGGCCGTCTGTCACCGCGCTCATTACCCATAAGGCGGGCAAGCACGAGCAGGGGATTGTGCTGGGACTGACGCAATCGATTACGGCGATGTCTTCAGTGGTGGCGCCGGCCATTGCGGGCGCAATGATCGGCCGGCATTGGTTGTTCGGCTGGGCGGCGCTCATCGCGGCCTTCGCCGCCGGCGGAGTGATTCTCAGTTATTCGGGTCAGCCGGAATAGACGCTTCGGCGCGCTTCAGATAACCTTCGCAGCTCAGTACCGGGAGCCGCGGATATTTCGGAAATCGGGGATCCGTCTTCGAGAGCAGACACATCAGGAACACGCTGCCGCGATCGTTACGCATTTCCCGCATGTTCGCGCAACTCGGGCATAGTCCCTGCATCCTCAGCCATCATACGCGCCAGAATTTCGAGCGCGATCTGCTTCCCGCGCTCGCCAATTTCACCCGCCGGACCGACGCATGCCGGGCATCCAGCCTCGCACCCGCAGCCTTCTATCAACTCCCGCGATTGCCGCAGTAATTGATCACTCAGCCGGTAGAGCGGTGCGCTGAGTCCGACGCCGCCCGAATAACTGTCATACAGATAGAGATTCGGCGACCATTCGAGCAGTCCGCCCGAAAGATCTTCCGTCATCGCGACCCCGAGATCACGCGGGTCGCACATCAATAGCAGCGATCCCACCGTGCGGAACGCATTCCCCAGCCCGCTCAGTCCGCATTGCCGCTCGGACGGGCTGTATTCAGTCATCGCTTCCAGAAACGCGGATGGGAAATGCACCCAGAACGCGGTTGTGTGGACTTCCTGTTCCGGCATCGAAAGCTTGCCGGCCCCCACGTTCTCCATCGTGTAGAAGCGAATCTTCTTGAACCCAACGATTTGCCGGTTCAGCCGCACATCGCCATGCACGCGTTCGACGTCGCTTGCTCCCACCGGGCCCTTATCGAATTCGCGGAGCGGCTTGACCTGCGTGTAGTCGATCGCGTCCGTGTAATAGTCCGACTCGACGCGCTTCACGTAAGCCTTGCGCTCCTTGTAGTCGAAGCGCTCCACATGAAATTGCTTCGCCTCGTGCAGATAGATGGCTTTCTCGTGCAGCGTGGTGAGCGCGGTGGTAAACGACACCTCGCCGATGATCTGCGGCTCGCGGGTGATATCCACCACGACGAAGTTATCGCTCGAAACCGAGCGCAGGCTGACGGCATCGGCGGGATAGGTATCGGAAGTCCAGTGCCACGCGTCGCCGGAGGCGTGCAGATAACCGGCTTCGGCAAGGAATGCACAGAGGTCGGCGGTATCGTGCGGGCCGAACCTTTCGTCTGAACGAAGCGGCAGTTCGAAGACCGCGCATTTCAGATGGCTGAGCAGAACCTCGAGGTTATCCGGATTCACATAGGCATGCTCGGGCGAACGCTCGAACAGATATTCCGGATGCTCCACGACGTACTGATCGACCGGCGCGCTCGACGCCACCAGAATGGCCAGCGCCGCTGTATTGCGCCGCCCCGCACGGCCCGCGCGCTGCCACGTCGATGCGATGGTTCCCGCATATCCAGCCATCACAACGGCGTCGAGCGATCCGACATCGATCCCGAGCTCGAGAGCGTTCGTTGCCACAACCGCGCGGATGTCCCCCGACCGCAGCCTCTGTTCGATCTCGCGGCGCTCGCGCGGCAGATACCCCCCACGATAGCCGCGCACCGATTCGGTCGGAATGCGGCCTTTATCGCAGGCATCTTTGAGATACGTCACGAGTATTTCGGTCGCCAGCCGGTTGTTCGCGAACACCAGTGTCTGCTGGCGGTGATCCAGAAGTTCCTGCGCGATCCGCCGTGATTCATTGATGTAGCTCCGGCGGATGCCAAGCTGCCGGTTGACCACCGGCGGGTTGTAGCAGATGAAAACCTTTTCGCCGGCGGGCGCGCCGTTGCGGTCGATGGGCTCGAACGGCGCTTCCATCAAAGTCTCCGCCAGTTCTTTCGGATTCGCGATAGTGGCTGAGCAGGCTACGAACTGCGGCTTCGATCCGTAAAATTCGCAAAGCCGCGCGAGGCGCCGCATGATGTTCGCGAGATGACTGCCATAGACGCCACGGTAGTAGTGCAACTCATCCACAACCACATAGCGCAGATTCTCGAACAGCTTCACCCATTTCGTATGGTGCGGCAGAATGCCGGTGTGCAGCATGTCCGGATTGGTGAGGACGATGTTCGCGCGCTGCCGGATGGCGCGGCGGGCATCCTGCGGGGTATCGCCATCGTAGGTATACGCGCAGAGATCAGACCCCATGTCCTCGACCAGGCCATGCAACTCATCGAGCTGATCCTCGGCCAGCGCCTTGGTGGGGAAAAGATACATCGCCCGCGCACCGGGATCGGCGATCAGGCAATTGAGGACCGGCAGGTTATAGCAGAGCGTTTTTCCGCTGGCCGTCGGGGTGACGATGACAGCGTTTTTCCCGGCCTCGATCGTTTCAAACGCCTGCGCCTGGTGGGTATAAAGCCGGTCGATGCCGCGAGCCGCCAGTACTTCGCGGAGCTTTGGATGGATACTTTCCGGAAAGGCGGCATATTCGCCAGGCTTGGCGGGAGTCCGCCGGATCGCCCGGATCGGACTTTCCGGACGCAGCGCGAGACGTTCGAACTGGCGGAGAACCGAATCGATTTCGCCCTTGCCTCCGGTTGCCGGCAACTCAGGAAAAAGCAGTGACAAGGTCTCCGGCATTCGTCTTTTATTCGCCTCCGGTGCTGTTACTGTAGCACGGAAGCGGTCAGACGGCGCGGGCGTTTTTGTAGGGATTGCGGATGACCAGATCGCCGAATCGCTGGCCATCCTGGAAGTCTTCGGTCCAGAGGACCGAACAGTCGCTTTCGATGGCGCTGTTGAGGATCATGGCGTCGTACCAGGGAAGTTGGTAGCGCCGTTGTAATCTCACAGCGGCCATCATGGACGCGTGATCCGGGCAATGGAGCCGCCACCTGGCGAAATCCTCCAGTATGGCTTCGGCCTCTTCACTTCTCATCCGGAACTTCCGGATTGCGTTTTGGTAAAACTCCATGAGCACCTGTACGCTGACGACGCCACTTCGGTCGGTGAGCAGTCGGCTCAAAAGCGCCACGCTTATCTCGTACCTGTCGCTGGCATCGGCATCCAGAGAGTAAAGGACGATATTGGTATCAACGAATTCGATCGTGAACCTCTTCCCGGCCCCAGGTAATTTTGCCGCCGACGCCGCGTCCCGGAGCGTTCTTCATTCGCTCGATCATCCGTTTCGCGCGCATGTCGTAATCGTCGTCAGTCTCAAGCAGCTTATGAATGGCATTTTCCATCAGCCCGGACATGGACGTATTGCGCTTGGCTGCCACAACCCGTAGCTTCTGCAATAGAGGGATGGGCAGGCTTAAAGTGACGTTCTGTTTGTCCATTGCAGAGCCAGTCTAACACGTGTAGCACGTGAACACGTGCAGATTCGGCACATGAGACAATTCAATTCGTGCGTGTGGCTCTAACAGTCTGTGTCGCCTTTGCGGCTGTCATAGTCGTCGCCCAGACACAGCGGCCCCGAATCCCCGCGGCCGCGGCGAAAACGCCTCCAGCCGCCTCTAACGCCTATGTAGACCCCGCCCTCTGCGCTACCTGCCACCAGGAAATCGCAGAAACCTTCGCCAAAACCGGAATGGGCCGCTCTTTCCAGAAAATCGACGCCGAGCATCCCATCGAACCCTTCTCCGGCAAGCCCTTCTATCACGAGGCCTCCGACAGCTACTTCGCAATGGTCCAGCACGATGGCAAGACTTTCCAGCGCCGCTGGCAGATCGATCATGACGGCCGGGAAGCCAATGTCGAGGAAAAATCGGTGGACTACGTCCTCGGCTCCGGCAACCACGGCCGTACCTACCTCCACCTGACCGCTCGCAACGGGCTTCAGCAGCTTCCTCTCGGCTGGTATTCGGAGAACGGCGGCACCTGGGCGATGCTGCCCGGTTTCGACCGGCCGGATTATCCCGGCTCCGAACGCCCCGTCCACTACGAATGCATCTTCTGCCACAACGCCTATCCGAAGATCCCGAAGGCGAACGAAGAAGATGGCGCCGAAGCTGTCTACCAGTTGCCGCTCCCCAACGGCATCGATTGCCAGCGCTGCCACGGACCCGGCCAGCGTCATATCGAAACGGTGGGAAAAGCCGACGTCACGCCCGAGCAAATTCGCGCGTCGATCGTGAACCCGGCCCGGCTCACTCCCGAACGCGAGATGGAAGACTGCATGCAGTGCCACCTCGAAACTTCGAGCCTCAAGCTGCCGCATTCCCTCAAGCGTCTGGACCGCTTGCCATTCTCCTACCTTCCCGGCCAGACCCTCGAAGACTTCGAGCTTACCTTCGATCGCGAGCCCGGAAAAAATCAGCGCTTCGAGGTAGCGGACGCCGCCTACGCTCTTCTCCATTCGCAGTGTTTCCTGCGGACGCAGTCGAACGAACCAGCGAAGCGGATGCGCTGCACCACCTGCCACGATCCCCACAACATCCCGCGCGGCCAGGAAGCCGTCACGCACTATAACGGCGTCTGCCGCACCTGCCACGCCGGGGATTTTATTCGTACTGTGGCCGCCGGCAACCATCCCACGAACCCCGATTGCGTTTCCTGCCACATGGAGAAGCGCCGCACGGATGACGCAATCCACATCGTGATGACGGACCATTTCATTCGCCGTATCCCGCCCCCGGATCCCCTGGCGATGAAAGCGGAGACTTATGAGGACGACGCCACTTCATACCGGGGCGAGGTCATTCCGTTCTACCCCGCGAAACCCGCGCCGACCGAACAGAACGAGCTCGATATCGCGGTGGCTCAGGTGAAGGAGGGCAGCAATCTGAAGGCGGGCATTCCGCGTCTCACCGGGTTGATCCGCCGCTATCATCCGGCGCAACCCGGCTACTATTCCGATCTCGCGGAAGCGCTCGGCACCGCGGGCGATCGCGCGCAATCGGAACAGTATTACAACGAAGCACTGCGCCGCGCCCCGAACTCCACCGTCATCATGCTGAAGTTTGCGAACGCGCAGCTTGAATGGCAGCAGTTCGCGAAAGCCGAAGCCCTCCTCCGCCGCGCCGTGGCGCTGGCGCCGCGCGACCCGGTCGCATGGGGACTCTTCGGACAATCCCTGTTCCAGCAGGGTAAGAGCGCCGAAGCGAAGACGGCGCTCAACAAAGCTCTCGCGCTCGATCCCGACATGGCGGAGCCGCACAACTACCTTGCGGCCATGCTGGTACGCCAGGGCGATCTCGATGGCGCCGAAAAGGAATTTCGCGCCGCGCTCCGCATTCTCCCCGGGAACGTGGACTGGCAGGCGAATCTGGCCGGCCTGCTGGCGTCCCGCGGCTCTGTCCCGGAGGCCCGCTATCTCTTCGAACGGGCTCTCAAATTGAAGCCCGGGGCGCTCGCACCTCGCATCAACTACGCGCGTCTTCTGGCCAACGTGAACCTGAGGGCGGACGCCCTTGCGCAGGCGGGGATAGCCGTCAAAGCCGGCCCCGATTCAGCACCCGCGCACGAGCTCCTGGGCGTCCTGCTCGGAGATTCGGGTGATGCCGATGGCGCCATCCGCGAGCTGAATTCCGCTGTTCGCCTCCAGCCCGATTTCTGGCGCGCACACTATGAACTCGGCGCCAGTCTTGCAAACAAAGGGGATACCGCCAGCGCCGCCACGCAGCTTCGTCTCGCGGCAGGCGGTAACGATCCGCAGGTCACAGCCGCGGCGCAGCAGTTACTGCAGCGTCTGCCCCGGTAACCCGGCGTTTACCGGCAGCCGCGCGGCGTTCGCCGAAAAACGCGTGAGTTCCTCCCCTCGACAACCCTAAACTCGGAATCGAGGTAGGAAATATATGAGAATTTGCTCCGGTTCCGTCGCCGTTCCGCTTTGCCTGATCCTGGCGGGCATCCTTCTTGCCATGGATCGCTTCGGCGTTCTGGAAGTGCATCATATCTGGAATCTCTGGCCCGTGATCCTCATCGCGGCCGGAATGGAGAAACTATATTTATGGACGATTACACCCGGCGGTCGCTGAACCAGCCAACCGGCAGGCCGCGGCTGTGCCAGGGGCGGGGATCATTCCTCGCACTATTCCTCATCGTCGCCGGCCTGCTGATGTTCCTGGATAATCTCGGATTCATCCCGAACATTCGCCCGTACTGGCCCATGGCGATCGCGGTACACGGGATTTGGCAGTTGCTCCGCCCGAATCGCCCGTGTCCCGCCATCATTGCCTCGTTCGAGATCATCGCCGGCGTGTTGCTGACGCTGGGGAATCTGGGGTGGCTGCATTTCGGTATCGGTTCGCTCTGGCCTCTCATTTTGATTGCGATCGGTCTGAGCATGCTGTTCGGCCGTAAGGGAAGGCCAAACAGGTGGAATCACCATTGGGGTAACAATTTCACGGCGCCGGCATTCGTCGGCGGGCGCTTCGACGGCAACATCCTGCGGGAAAACGCGGCGTTCAGCAGCGTGAACCGGCGCGTGGAGTCCGCCACATTTGAAGGCGCGGACCTCAATGCCACTTTCGGAGAGCTCAAGATCGACCTTCGCGGCGCTACCATTTCGACGCCCAACCGCGAAGCGGTCATCGAAACCAACGCTTCATTCGGAGCCATTAAGCTCCGGATTCCCGAAACCTGGCGAGTGCTTGTGCAGGGGGGCGCCGCATTCGGCGCGTTTGAGGACCGCACGGTTCCGCCGCGTCCCGAACCCGGCGTGGACCCTCCCACCGTCATCATCCGCGGTAACGCCACGTTCGGCGCGGTCGAGATCGATAACTAACCGATGCATCCTCTTCTCAGGCACTGGCGGCGGATGATGCTTTACCTGGCCGCCTGGATTGAACTCGGCGTGATCCTGGGCCTGATTGCGCCCGCCTCAGGCCGTGTCACGCGACCCGAGGCGATCGCCATCATGATTCCGCTGGCGATCCTGCTCGGTCTCGCGTGTCTGGTGCCCTTTTATATCTGCCGCTCAGTGCCTCTGCGCGCCGCGGCATGGAAAGGTCTGGCGCAAAACCATCTGCTGGCGACCGTGATCGCCGCGTCAGCCGTCACGTTCGCGAGCCGCTTGCTGGCCGGAGCGCTCGATTCCACCTGGCCGGGGATCGCGGCGCTGTTCGCGAAAGCGGTCCCGGTGATCACGATTTTTGTCGCGCTGACTTATCTGCTCTCCACTGCGCTGCACTATGCCTTTCTCGAAATCGAATCTTCGCGCCGCGCCGAACTGCTGGCGCGTGAAGCGCAACTCAAGGCCCTGAAGGCCCAGATCAATCCGCACTTTCTTTTCAACAGCCTGAATTCGATCAGCGCCCTGACGTCGCTCGATGCGGCGCGCGCCCGCGAGATGTGCGTCAGTCTGGCGGATTTCCTGCGCGCCTCCCTGCGCCTGGGCGAGCGCGATACGGTTCCATTCAGCGAAGAGATGGCATTGACCGACATGTATCTCGGGGTCGAGCAGGCGCGCTTTGGAGACCGCCTCCGCATCGCCCGCGATATCGATCCCAAATGTCACGGTTGCGAGATTCCGGCTCTGCTGATTCAGCCTCTTGTCGAGAACGCCGTCAAACACGGCATCGCGATGATGGCGGAGGGAGGCGAGATCGGCATCACCGGACATCGTGAGCATGATCGCCTTCTGTTCCGCGTTTCCAATCCTTACGATCCCGAAGCCCCGGCACAGGCACGCAACGGCATCGGCCTGCGTAACGTGCGCGCGCGTCTCGAAGCCCGCTACGGCGCCGCCGGCAAGATGCAGATCCATGCAACCGAAAACAGTTATCAGGTGACTCTTACGCTTCCCGCGAAAAATTCATGAAAACTCTCCGTGCCATCATCGCCGACGACGAAGAGCTCGCCCGCCGCATTCTGCGAGAATTTCTTTCGAAGGAATCGGACATCGAGATTGCCGCCGAATGCCCCAATGGCTTTGAAGCCGTGAAGTCGGTCAATGAGCTTCGGCCTGACGTCGTCTTTCTGGACGTGCAGATGCCCAAGCTCGACGGCTTCGAAGTGCTGGAACTGGTGGAACCTGAAGTCGCGGTTGTGTTCGTGACGGCGTTCGATCAATATGCGATGAAAGCCTTCGATGCGGCGGCGGTCGATTATCTGCTGAAGCCGTTCACCGCCGATCGCTTCCGGGCCGCGCTCGATCGCGTGCGCGCCCGCCTGGCTGCCGCCGCTCCCGCCCCGCCGCCGCGCGATCTGAAGCTCGCCGCGCGTGCGCCGGGCGAATACCTCGACCGACTTGTGGTGAAAGACGGCCCGCGCGTTCACGTGATTCCGGTTGCGCGGCTCGATTACGCGGAAGCGCAGGATGATTACGTCGCGCTGCGCAGCGAAAGCAGGAATTGGCTGAAGCAGCAAACCATTTCGAGTCTGGAATCCGCGCTCGATCCCCGGCGCTTTCTGCGCGTGCACCGGTCATTTCTGGTCAATATGGAACGCATCGCCCGCGTGGAGCCGAATACGAAAGACACGTGGCTCGCCATTCTGCGCGACGGTTCGAAAATTCCGATGAGCCGGGCGGGATATTCGCGGTTCCGCGAACTGGCAGGCGGCGAATAGATCCCTTATTGGATCAGGCTGACGGATTTCGTCGCGAGCCCGGTGAAGGACCCGGTAAGGTCCTGCTGAAAGGTCGCGCTATTCGCCACCGTCAGGTCCTTTACCACCAGGGCCATTTTTCCGGTGGAAATTGCGCCCGACATGGAGACGACGCTCTTCGGCATGTACCAGGTCCCCGTTGCCGTCAAAACCGCGGAGTTACCGACGGAGCTCGCGGTTGTGCCCGGGTGGGCAGGGTCCTGATAGAAGAGAATTCCCTGGTAAGAGCCGGAAGAGGGTGCGGAGAGCGTGACCTGGGATGCTCCGCCGAGCACGACCGGGGCGCTCTTTCCGGAGGTGGGCGCCGTGAGGAAGATCGTTACGGGTCCGTCCGCGTCCACTATCGCTGAGTTCCCGGTACTGAAGCCCCCGTCTTTCAGAATGAACGGCTGGCCGGTACTGTGCAGCGTCAAGTGAGACGAGCCGATGGCGCTGATGCCGCCGCAATAAACCCCATCTGGTGAAATCGTGGCAGTTGCGACATGGTCGAGTTGATAATTCGTATGAGTGCAGGTGCCGGACACAGCGGGAGCTGTCAATTTATTCGCCAGCGGATCGGTAACAACCGCGGCCCCCGTGGTGGGTGTCGGGTTACAGGTATTAACGGGGCATGACACACCTCCCACTACGCTGATCTGCGACGCAACGATTCTCGCGGAGACGTTAGTGTCGACAAGCGCGGTTGCGTTCGAGGAGTTCACGTAAATTCCGCACGACATAGCCGTCAGAAGCGCGGCGCCGCTGACCGTAAGCGCACCGGATGTGCTGGACGAATCGAGCACATAAATGCAGGAGGAGTTCGGCAGTGTCACAATCGCGGACGTGGCCTGGGTTTCGACCGAACCGCTGTGAAAACCAGCCCAGTAAAGGAACGGATGCGTCACGGATTGCGCGACGTTGGCCTGTATCCACAGTGAGGTATGAACGCCGGGCGCATAGGTTGGAGTATTGTTGTTCGCGATCAGCGTAACGCCATCCGTATACCCATTGCTCTTCGCGTAGGCGCAGCCTGCTTTAAACGCGGAATCCACTGTTCCAACGTCACTCGGGCAGGTATAGGCGCTATTGCAGGTGATATCCGTTCCGCAGGTGGTTCCGTGAATGTTCGCGTAGTTGATGGCTGAGGCTGCGGCGGCGTCTGCCGCGTTCTGTGCTGAAATCTTCACGTAGTAGGAATAGCCGAGATCGACCGCCAACCCCATAACGGAGAAAAGAAGGAACAGCGTCAGAGTCGCAAAGATGATGATCTGGCCGGATCGCCGGTCGGGACGCGCCCGCCCCGATGGGAACGAATCCGAGGGGTACTTCATCCTTCCATCTTGCTCGAATTGTATGTAATCCCTCAAGATGTCTCCCGATAGCAATAATCCGGCAGTATCCGCTAAAAAATAACCTGTTGGGTAGAAGTTGCTCCGACCGTAAACCGGGTCGCGCTCACCGAATGCGCGCCCGGCCAGAACATGAAGATCGGATTAATAAGCGGATAGGTTGCCTGAACCGTCACTGTGTTGGGCGTCGTGGGCAGATTGTACCCGGCCGCGGGGAAGCGGTTCGATGAACCCGGACAGGAATCGACCGGGCTACAGGTGACCGCGCCGCTGCCATCGTTCAGGATCATCGTTGTCGAAGAAGGGGTGAGGGCGATGGCCTGATTCTGAAAGTACGTTGCGACATCGGCCCGCGTGATCGTGCAGTTATTGGAACCGGCCGAGCACGTGTCTCCGTGGAGCGCCGCATAGCGAGCCGTCTGATCGACCGCATAGGAGAGGGTGTAGAGCTGCCACATGTCGATGGCGCAGGTCAGCACACAAGTACAAATGATAATCGCGGGAATTCCGACCAGCGTGAACTCGATCAGGGAGGCGCCGCGCCGCCGGGCTCTGGATTTCGCGATCCATGATCGAAATGCCGGCATAACTAGTTGCGGAGCCCCAGCGTGGTGGTTTTCGTGATTGTCAGTTGAGAAGGCAATAACCCTGGTATCGGGACGAGCGACGGCGTGTCATAGACCACGGTAACGGTGACACAGCCCGTCCCCGCGCTGCCGTCCGGACAGTTGGCGCCGGCGGCGTAGTAAGCAGGAGTCACCGTCAGTGGCGAGGCGGCGCACGTGGTGACGGCGGTCCCCATGTTCGGAAGATTTTTCAATTGTCCGATCGCAAAATTACACATTGTTGCGTCGTCAGCGGCGCAGGCGCCGTTCGCTTTGGCGCAATAGTAACCGGCTACCCTGGCCGCCGTTGTAGTGGAAATCAGCGAGTAGGAATAAAAGCCGTAATCGAACGCTCCCACAAACAGAAAAACGTACCAGGGAAGAATGAAACAGAATTCGATGAGCGCAGTGCCGCGGCGGAGTTTCCCGCTCATCTGACCGGCACTGGAACGACTCCTGACCATCCATCTCAATGGTCCGCGAATTACCTGCATCGCTCAAGATGTCATGAGTTATTAGTACCGGGCTATAACGATAGTTATCCGTATTGTCAAGACTGCCAATGGTCTTGAGAAAATACTCGACTATCGGCCGATAGCGCCAAGCCGTCCATTCTCCTGAGAATAGATTCAATGCTTCGAAGCAGACGTTTCCAGACGGCGCTGCTGCTCGCGGCCACTCTCCTGCCGGGCGCCCTCCAGGCCGCCGTCATTTATACCAACTTCGGGGACAGCGACTCATTTCTCGCCGGATCCGGCCTGATTGTGACGCGCGACGGAGCGGCGTGGTCGTCCGTCGCCCTATCCTTCGTGCCGGCTGCGACGTACAGCCTGTCTTCGATCGAGTTCGCTGCATCCACCCTGCTTCCCGGCTCCGCCGGCGTCTCTCTGGCTGTCTTCACGGATGACGACGGCCATCCTGCCGGAACACCGCTCGAGATCATTGCGCTTGACGGCATGCTCTCGTCCTTTGGTGGCCCATCGGGGCTGCTGAAGGTGAATTCCGCCGTCCATCCCGTGCTGGAAGCCGGCGAGACGTACTGGGTAGGGATGAATGCCGCGGCAGGTAGTCTGGCGGTCTGGAACCAGACGGCGGCGCTTACCTCGGGTTTCTCCACCACCGACGGGGCGGGAAACTGGTCGGCTGGGGACGGCATTCAGGGCGCGGTGCAACTGAAGGGCAAGCTGGTTTTCGAGACGCCGCTGCCGGTCTCTGAACCTGCGCCAGTACCCGATCCGTATCCGCCTTCCCCGGATCCTTCTCAGGAATTGCTCACCGCCGCGCAGTCCGAGGAAATCCCTGCGGTGATTCCAGAGCCCGCGGGCTTCTGTCTCATGGGACTTGGGCTGGCTTCGGGGCTGCTACTGGCTCGCCGCCAGAAGTTCGCGCGCTTCCCCAACCAGAAATAACGATCCGGTCACGAAAGTCGTCATCGGGAGAGTCGTGTTGCGCTCCGTGGCCAGCTTCAGAGCTTCGCCAATCGACTCCGTCACCTGGACGCGTTCTCTCTGTGCTTCCTCGAGCAGTTCCGCCATCGAGAGCGGATGCAGCGCTCGCGGCTGCGCAGGGGCGGTCAGGATGATTTCCGCGGCCAGTGGGAAAAGCGTGTTGGTGACCTCCTCCACGGCTTTATCGCGCATGGCGCCGAAGATCAGCCGAACCGGTTCTCCGGTGAAGAAGCGCCGGATGTAGTCGGCCAGCGCGCGCGCGCCGGCAGGGTTGTGGGCTCCATCGAGAATGGTGTCCACCGCGCCCGGAAAATACTCCAGCCGCCCGGGCCACTGAGCGGACGCAATGCCCGTCCGGATTGCCCCGGCCGGGATTCCGAGCAGCATCAGCGCCGTCACCGCCGTGCGCGCGTTCTCCACCTGATGAAGACCGGCGAGCGGACAGTCGATCGGGATCTCTTCATCCGCCACGAGCGTGAACGAACTGCCGTAGCGGCCGTACTCAGCGTTCTCCACCCGCCAGGCCGAGCTATGCCGCACTTCGATATCGAGTTCGAGCGCGCGGCTTCCCAACACCCGTAGTGCTTCGGGACGCTGCGCGGCAAATACCGCCGGACGCCCCGCTTTCAGAATCCCAGCCTTTTCCGCCGCGATGGATTCAATGGAAGAGCCGAGGAAGGCCTCATGGTCGAAATCGATCGGCGTGATGACGGCGACCTCGGGGTCCACCACATTCGTCGCATCCAGCCGGCCGCCCAGCCCCGTTTCAAGCACCACCATGTCCAGGTCAGCGCGGGCAAAGGCGACGAAAGCCATCGCGGTGACCGTCTCGAAAAAACTGGGATGCGCATCGATGCGATCCGCCGCCAGCATCCGTTCCGCCGCGTTGTGTACATTCGTAAACGCGGCCACCCATTCTGCTTCGGAGATCGGCTCTCCGCCAATGACGATCCTCTCGCGCGGACTGTTCAGATGGGGCGAGGTGTAGAGTCCCGTGCGCAGTCCGCTTGCGCGCAACGCGGATTCGAGCATCGCGCAAGTGGAGCCTTTGCCGTTGGTCCCCGCCACGTGAATGAAACGCCTGGCGCGATGCGGATCTCCCAGTTCCGCCAGCAGAGTTCGCATGCGGGCCAGGTCCCACTTCACCACCTTCAGCTCGTGACCGAGCGAATAGAGAAATGCGGCCGTTTCGGGGAAGGTCAAAATCGGGTTACGCGGCCACGCTGCCTTCGCGGTCCAGCAGAAGGTCGAGCGCCGTGGAGATCCAGGCTTTCAGTTCCGAGCGCGGCACCACCGCGTCCAGCATGCCGTGCTTCACCAGGAATTCGCTGCGCTGGAAGCCCTCGGGCAGTTTCTGCCGGATCGTTTGCTCAATCACCCGCGGCCCGGCGAAGCCAATCAGCGCGCCGGGTTCGGCCACGTTGAAATCGCCCAGCATGGCGAAGCTGGCTGTGACGCCGCCGGTCGTCGGATCGGTAAGGACGCTGATGTACGGAATCCGGGCTTCATCGAGCCGCATGAGCGCCGCTGAAATCTTCGCCATCTGCATCAGACTGACGGCGCCTTCCTGCATGCGCGCGCCGCCCGAGGCCGAAACGACAATGACGGGCGCATGGTCCGCGAGCGCCCGCTCGATGGCGCGGGTAATCTTTTCGCCCACTACCGCGCCCATGCTTCCGCCAATGAATTTCGCCTCCATGGCGCAGATGTGGACCTTGCGCCCCGCCATGTTTCCGACGGCGGCAATCAGGGCGTCAGAAAGCGAAGTCGCGGCCTGCGTGGCTTTGAGGCGTTCGCTGTATGGCTTCTGATCGACGAACTGCAGCGGATCGGAGGAACTGAGCTGATCGTCGTGCTCGGTGTACTCGCCGTTATCGAACAGCATGGCGAGCCGCGCCCGCGCGTCGAGGCGGAAGTGGTGCCCGCATTTGCCACAGACGCGCATCGATTGTTCGAGGTCTTTTTTCCAGATGATTTCCCGGCAGCCGTCGCACTTGAGCCAGAGGCCTTCGGTCCGTACGGTGCGCTCGGATTCATCGGCGGCTGTCTTCGAAGCGGGAATTCTCTTAAACCACGACATGGAAGGGCTTTAAACGATCACAATAGCATCCTCGATATGCTTCAGCGAACGTAGGGGTGTCCCTTCAGAATCGCGAACGCGCGGTAAATCTGCTCCGCCAGGACGGCGCGCGCCAGCTCGTGCGGCATTGTCATCGCCGAGAGCGAGAGCAGCAGGTCGGCGCGGCTTCGCCATCCCGCCGGCAGCCCGTCGTGGCCGCCGATGACGAAGACCAGATCGCTTCCGTGCATTCCCGCCTCCTCCACCAGCCGTGAGAACTGGCGGGAATCGAACGTTTTTCCGGCTGGATCGAGCAGAATTTTCTTTGCCGCCGCATGCTTTCCCCAGAGATCGCCCCGCTCCGGGCGAATCTCCGCCATCGTGATGGTGCAGTAGTGGCTGGTGCGTTTGACGTAATCGGCCGCCAGCGCATTCGCGTGCGGGTCTTTCGCTTTCCCGATGTAATACAGGAATATCTTCACTCGGAAGAAGCGTCTTCGGCGGGCGCCTTTTTGGATGCCCGCGGTTTCCTTGCGGGGGCGAGCGGCGGAATCTCGAGCGGTTTCCCTTCGCGCCATAGCCGTTCGAGATCGTAATACCCCCGGGCTTTTGGCGTGAGAACGTGCACCACCACATCGCCGAAGTCGGTCAGGACCCACTCGGCCTGCTTATAGCCCTCCACGCTGAGCGGCATCTCGCCGCGCTTCTTCATCTGGAGCGCCACTTCATCACTGATTGCCTGAATCTGCTTCCCGCTGGCGCCGGTGCAGATGATGAAAAAGTCCGTGAAAGACGAGATGCCCTGCAGGTCGAGCACCGTTATGTCCTGTGCTTTCTTATCCTCAGCGGCCCGGACGGCCGTCAGCCAGGTGGGAATCTCCGGCTTCTTTACGGCCGGTTTTCTGGTGGCGGGCTTCCTCTCTCCGGCTGCCTTCGTTCTGGTGGTCTTGATCGCGCTTTTTAGGGCCAGAAAACTCCTCCCGCCCGCTATCGTACTATATAAGTAAGCGTGATTTTCCGGTTTTCATCCAGCGCGGCGCTGGCCTTCCTGCTGTGTTCTGCCGCTTATGGCCAGTCCCTGCCGCCTTCGGTAGATTCTGTCCCTGCGGCGCCCGCGGCTACGGCCGCGTCCGATCCCGATTCCGCTAAAGCAGCCCCCCCCATTCAGCCCGACCGGACCGACCCATCCGTGATCCAGGCACAGCAGAAGGTGGACCGTGTCCGCGGCCTTGTTCAGCAGGGCATCCTTCCGCCCAACGATTTTGTGAAGGCGCAGGACGACCTCAATGACGCGCTCGATGAATCTATCCTGCGGTTCGGTTCGTACACACAAAACATTTCGCCCGAGCAGGCGGACCAGATGGTCGTGGTCGCCCAGCGGCTGTTCCTGCGCCGTCAGCGGCGAGCGTCTCAGATCCGCGCGCTGGCCACAACCGGCGCTCTTTCGCGCGCCGAAGCCGAATCCGCTCTGGGCGATGTCTCGACTGCGAGATTGGACCTGGACCTGGCCGTCCAGCGGGCCAATCTGGTTCACGAGATGGCGCTCCAGAAGTCTCAGATCGAAGTGGAGAACGATGCCGAAGCGCATCCCGAGTGGAATGGCAAGCTCTATGTCCGTTATGACGGCAACGGCGCATTTACGCGTTCGCAGTTCGAAGCGATTGCCGCGGCCTACCAAATGGAGTTCGGCAAGGTGATTCCAGTCAGCGCGGACGGGCAGACCGCCACCCACAGGTCCATGGGCTTCGATCACACCGGACGCATCGATATCGCGCTCAATCCGGACACGCGCGAAGGGACGTGGCTGATGCGCTACCTCGAACACAATCACATTCCGTACTACGCATTCCGCACGGCCATCGCTCACAAGGCGACCGGCGCACACATTCATCTCGGCCCCGGAAGCACGCGCCTGACGGCCTCGACGAAATCGTGCTGCGGCTCCTCATAGTCGATAATTACGACTCCTTCACCTGGAATCTCGCTCATGCTGCCGCGGCTCTGACGGGCGAACTGCCGGTTGTCATCCGCAATGACGAAGCGGACTGGCCTGCGATTGAGGCGCGGGATTTCGATGCCATTCTGATTTCGCCGGGGCCTGGTCATCCCGCCATCGCGCGCGATTTTGGCGTTTCCGCTGACGTGATTCGCCGCGCGACGGTTCCTCTTCTCGGTGTGTGTCTGGGCCATCAGGGGATTGCGCTTGAATTCGGCGGCACGGTCAGTCGAGTGGAGCCGGCGCACGGTGAGGTGGCGCCGATCGAACACGATGGAGTCGATCCACTGTTTCTTGGTATTCCGCGCGCTTTCGACGTGGTCCGCTATCATTCGCTTGCGGTGGATGAGCCACTTCCGCCGCCACTGCGGAAAATCGCGTGGACACGGGATGGAACCGTGATGGCGCTGCGCCACGCGAGCCGCCCGATCTGGGGCGTGCAGTTCCATCCGGAATCGATACTTACCGAATATGGCGGCGAACTGCTCGGCAATTTTCTGCGGCAGGTCCATGTCTGAATTCCGCGCTCGCTTCCGGCTGGATAGCGCTCTTGTGACGCCGCGGGATCGATGGTCCTGGACCGGTGAATCAAACGAAGTCATCTCATATCGATGCCAGGGCCGGAAACTAACTATCGACCGCGCCGGCGAGATCGAAACCAGAACGCAATCGATCTTCGATTACCTCGATGAATCGATGCGAGCGACTGGCGCCGGCGGATATGCCGGCTACTTCGGCTATGAGTTGCGGGAGGAACTAGGGTCGCCGGTCAGGCATACTTCGCCTCACCCGGATGCGATGCTGATGCGGGTCGAACGACTGGAGCGGACGGACGCTGCCGCCGGCAGCGTCCGTCCGCCCCTTCGGGCGTTCCACTGCACGACGCCCACCCCGCTCATTGAACAAGATGAATATATCGATCGCATCCGGCGATGCCAGGCATGGATTCGAGAAGGACAGGCGTATCAGCTTTGCCTCACGAATCGCATCGATCTCGAAACCGACTTTTCGGCGCTCGATTACTACGAGAAGCTTCGCGACCTGAATCCCGCGCCCTATTCCGCCTACCTGCGGTTCGGCGATCTGGAGATTGCGTGTTCGTCACCGGAGTGTTTCCTTCGTATCACCCCGGATGGCCGCGTGGAATCCCGCCCCATTAAAGGAACGCTTCCACGCGGCGCCACTCCACAGGAAGATGAGCGGCTTCAGCACACGCTTCAATCAAATCCGCGCTTTCGCGCCGAGAATCTGATGATTGCGGATCTGGTCCGCAACGATCTCGGACGCATCGCGCGGCCTGCATCAGTTTCCGTGCCTGGCCTGATGGAAGTGGAATCGTACGCGACCGTGCATCAGCTCGTGACGACGGTCGCGGCCGAGCTTCGCCCAGGAGTTACCGCAATCGATTGTCTGCGCGCCGCATTCCCGGGCGGTTCGATGACTGGCGCGCCGAAGTTACGCGCGATGGAGCTTCTGAGCGAGCTTGAGCCCGCGGCGCGCGGCATCTATTCCGGCTGCATCGGCTATCTGGGCTGCGATGGTTCGGCCGATCTCAATATCGTGATCCGCACCGCCGTTTTTCACAACGGCCGCGTCAGTATCGGGACGGGCGGCGCTATTCTCGCGCACTCCAATCCTCGCGAAGAATGGCGCGAGACGCAGCTCAAAGCCGCCGCGCTGCTGCGCGCGTTCGGCATGACATAATTCGGGCAGGAGGCGCGATGGAAATCACGTGGCTCGGTCACGGCACAGTGCAGTTGGTTCTGCCTGGCGGCGAAACGCTTGTCTTCGATCCCTGGATCGACGGCAATCCGGCATATCCGGCCGGCTACTCCATCCGGCGCTGCGACACGATTTTCGTCTCGCACGCCCACTTCGATCACGTCCATGACGTGATTCCGCTGGCAAAACGCTTCGATCCAAAAGTCGTCGGCATTTACGAGACAGGCGAGTGGCTCGGGAAAAAGGGCGTTCAGCAGATCGCTGCCATGAACAAAGGCGGTTCGCAGCGGGTCGGCTCCGTCACGGTCACGATGGTGCACGCGGTCCACAGCTGCGGCATTACCGATGACGACGGCAGTATCATCTACGGGGGCGAAGCGGCGGGATACGTCATAACCTTCGACGACGGTCGCGCGATTTATTTCGCGGGCGATACGAACGTATTCACAGACATGCAACTGATTGCCGAGCTGTACAAGCCCGAACTGGCGTTCCTGCCGATCGGCGATTTGTTCACAATGGGTCCCCGGGAGGCGGCTCTCGCCTGCCGTTTGCTAAAAGTAAAGACCGTCATCCCCATGCATTTCGGTACTTTCCCGGCGCTGACCGGACGGCCCGAGGCACTGCAAAAGCTGGCACCGGAAACCGAAATCCGGGAACTGAAGCCCGGCGAACCGATCGTCTGGTAAGGCGGCCTCATCTTGCCGGATTTTTCTGCACGCTGCGCCGCTGTTTTCGTCATAGAAAACAAGTGCGGTTCCTCGCCATACTGCTGTTCGCGGTCTGCGCTCGGGCGGCCGTCGTGGAAGGCGTCATTCTGGATGACGAAACCGGTAATCCGCTTGCGCGCACGAACGTCACGCTGACGCCCTTGCCGGGAACGCCCGCTCAGTCAGTCACCGTGCGCACGGGGGCGCGCGGAGCCTTCGTGATCCTCAGCGTACGCACCGGCTGGTACGTGCTGCGCGCGACGCGCCGCGGTTATGCGCCCGCCGAAGACGGAGCGTCGAAGCCGGGGCGGCCGGGACATGCGTTCGAGGTCGCCGATGACCGCACCGGCGGCTTCCACGAAATCCATATGGCGCATCTTGCCGCGATCATGGGCACCGTGTTCGACGAGAACGGCATCGGAATTCCGAACTGGCAGGTGCACCTCTACACCACAAGGAAGCCCATGCGGCGCGTGGCCTCCACCACGACGGATGACCGGGGTGAGTTTCGTCTTGGCGAACTGGATACCGGGAATTATGAGGTTCGCTCCGGCCCAGGGCCACTCGAGGACAAGACAACCGTGCTCGCAACCTACTCGCAGGCTGCCGTCGAGCTGAAGGATGCTTTCCCTGTTTATGTCGTGGTCGGGGAGACGAAGAAGAATGTTGCGATCCGGCCGGTGAAAGGAAAGCTGCTCAATCTGAGCGGAACACTGCAGGCCCCCGGGTATCCGGGTCGCGCAACGCTCACGCTCATTACCGATACCGGACGCCGGGAAATTGCGGCGGGGAGCGGGAACGTGCCGTTCACTGCGTCCGGTATTCAGCCGGGCCCGATAGAACTGGTGGTCTCAGGCGGTAACGCGATTGGCGCTCTCTGCGGCAGCTTCATCGATCTCAAAATTGACAAGGATGAATTCAACCGGACCTATCCGTGCAGCTTTATTAGCCCAGGCGGCATTCAAATCAGCGGCGTCCAGCAAGTGCCCATCATTCTTCGGCGCGTCGATCTGGATGGTGAATCCGATGTGCACGCCCTTGGGCGCGATGAAATGCCGATTCCCGGTCACTGGGAGCTGACGGTACCGCGCGGCGATTACTATGTGCAGAGCGTTCGCTGTTATAGCCGGCCGTGCCCGCAGGCCGGCGATTGGTACGCATTCGAGTCGAATAGTTACCGGGATGTGCGGATTCAGCTCTCCAGCAATGCCGCGACGATCTCCGGCATTGTAAAGCTCAAAGACAGCCCCGTTCTGGGAGCGCCGGTATTCGTGAACAATGTCGATACCGGGCAGAACTGGACAGTGCGCTCCGACCCGAACGGCCACTATTCGGCGACCGGCCTCAGCCCGGGAACGTATACGGTGGTGAGCAGCTTCAATATCGATGACATTGAAAATCTGTCCGGCAAGCCGTTGACGGTCCGGGTCTACGGCCCTGGCCAGACGGTGACGCAGGATCTGGAGCTGTTGCGGCCGTGAAACCTCTCGCCGCCCTCCTCGCGCTCGCGGTTTCCGGCTTTTCCGTGCACGTCAGGGCGGCTACTGTGCAGGGCGTGATCTTCGACGACGAGACATCGAACCCCATCGCGCGCAGTCAGGTCACGCTGGATCCACTACCCGGCACGAAGACGCGCCGCGCTACGATGCTCGCGGACGACCATGGGCGATACGTCTTTTCTTCCGTTCCACCCGGCTGGTACATCGTTCGGGTTTCGCGCATCGGTTTTGAAACGGGCGAATTCGGTCAGTTGCGTCCGGGCTTACCCGGCAAGCCGTTCGAAGTCAGGGATGACTCGGACGACGATCAACTGCGGCAGATTCTGATGCGGCGTCAGGCGGCCATATCCGGATCTGTGGTGGACGACAATAATATCGGCATTCCCGACTGGGTTGTAAGCGTTTATACCGCGCGGCCGCCCATCAAACGCATCGCCGAAGCGAAGACGAATGACCGTGGCGATTTCCGCGTGGGCGAACTCGAGCGCGGGACCTACATCGTGCGCGCGGGCGGCGGCCAACTGGAAGATCAGAGCGAGCTGGTTCCTGCCTATTACAAGTACGGCACGGCGCTTTCGGGGGCGGAGCCGATCTTCGTCCGGTTGGGAGAGACTGCCGCGTTCACCGTCATTCATACTGTCGCCGGTCAATTGTTCGATCTCAGCGGCCAGATTCTTGCGCCGGACAATCGTCCCATCAGCATCGCGCTGATCAGTGACAGCGGCCGCCGGACGATCTCCGCGAAAGCAGGTCCCTTTCTGGTGAGTGGACTTGCGCCCGGCACGTGGGAAATTCTGGCTCAGGGCGCGGGATGCGGGAGCTACCAGACGATTCTTATCGATCGCAATGCTTTCGTCCGCGTGGAATGCGACGCGCTGTCAGCGCCGGTCGTGACAGGGGCTGGATCGCACCCAGTGTATGCGCGCCGGGCCGATCTCGACGGTCCCGGCGACGAGCTGGAACTGCACGGCCAGGCGCTGGCTCCGGGACCGTGGGAATTCATGGTGCGTCCTTCATCGGATCAATATCTCGTTTCGATTCGCAATCAGGGCGATACGACGCCCGTGCCTCTGGCGCAGGATGGATGGTTTCCCGTGCAGGTCGGGACGGCGCCGCAGCTGCAGGTGAACCTCTCGAACAAACCGGCTTCGATTTCGGGAAACGTGACCGCATCGTCTATGCCGGTGACGGGCGCGCCGGTTTTTCTGCAGCTTCTCAATCCCGTCACGCCGGAACTGGTTCTGCAAGCCTGGGAAGCGCGCGCCGACGTGAAGGGCCATTACGTTTTCAATAGCCTGCCGCCCGGGGATTACCGGCTGATGAGCAGTTACGAACTCGATTACGACGAGCCCGTGGCGCGTGAAAAATCCTCGACTCTCCGTCTCGCCGAAGGTCAGTCCGCCGAGCAGCCGCTTGAGCTGTTACAACCCTGATTTTTGCCTCCCGATATAATTGAAATACAGTGAGCCTCAACCCCAGTACGGTTCCGCCTGGACGTTTTTTCATCCTGTTGGCGGTCATTACCGGCATCGCCGTTACGCTCGGTACAATCGGCTGGCCGGGTCACGAGCAGCCGCGTAAGGTCGTCAAAGACAGCAAGGAACGTAAAGGCGCGCCCGACTTCGAGTTAAAGGATTCTAACGGAAAAGTCGTTCATCTTTCTGATTACAAAGGTAAAGTGGTGCTGCTGGATTTCTGGGCTACCTGGTGCGGCCCTTGCGGGATCGAGATCCCCTGGTTCACCGACTTCCAGCGCAAATACAAAGACCGCGGCTTTACAGTGCTGGGTGTTTCGATGGATGACGGCGGATGGAAGGACGTAAAGCCTTTCATGGCCGAGAAGAAAATCAACTATCGGATTGTGCTGGGCGATGAAAAAACCAGCGACATGTACGGCGATGTGGAGGCTTTGCCCACCACGTTCATAATCGACCGCGACGGCCGTATTGCGTCCGTTCACGTCGGTCTGGTCGATAAGAAAGAGTTTGACGATGCGATTCAGAAACTGCTCTAAGGTTTTCCTGTTCACGGCCACCGCCGCATTGTTTGCCCGGATGGCGCCTGCCCAGATGGCTCCGCAGATGAAGGTCGCGCCGCAGCCGACGGTCAAAGTGAAGCGCGGTGCGCCTGCAACCATCACGCTCAAGGTTTCGCTGCCGGCCGGCTTCCACGCCAACAGCGACAAACCGACCGATCCGAATCTCATCCCCCTCTCGCTGAAGTGGACCGGCGGTCCACTGCAGGGCGCGGCCGTTACTTATCCGAAGCCTCAGCTTGAGGAATACAGCTTCACTGGCGGGAAGAAGATTTCGGTGGTGACCGGCGACTTCGATCTGGTCACGAAATTCAAGGTTCCGGCGAGCGCGGCGTCCGGTCCCGCGGCGGAAACCGGAACGCTGCGCTACCAGGCGTGCAATAACCGCATGTGTTTCCCACCGAAGAACGTGCCCGTCAACGTGACGGTCAGCGTCGAGTAGGTTCTTTACCGGGGAGCGCGGCGGGATTTTCCTGCACGCGTTCGCGGAATCGTCCGCGCAAGCCCGATCCGAGCGAGACGGCGGATTCACCGAAGCGGTCGCGCAGTTTGTCTGTTGCCTCCAGCGCCTGACGCCAGCGCTCCGAGCGGCCGCCATCGATCAGATTCATCTGTCCGCGTTCTTCCACGAACCCCGATGCGTGAACACCCAGCAGGCGGATGGTGCGGGTGCGATCCCAGTTATCGCGCACCAGCTTGCGGGCGCTTTCCACCAGATCGATATCGATCTGGCTCGGGGCCGGGAGAGTGTGGGCGCGGGTGATCGTCGAAAAATCGGAGTAGCGCAGCTTGAGCTGGAGGGTGCGGGCGTAGAGGCCGTGCTCGCGCAGGCGGCGTCCCACTTTTTCGGCGAGGTGCGCGAGGGTGGAGTCCACTCGATCCTGGTCGAGTGTATCGCTGTCGAACGTATGTTCGTGGCTGATGGATTTCGGCTGATCGCGCTCGCCGATTTCGGAATCGAACCAGCCACCGGCGTCGAAACCCTGCGACTTGCCCGCCAGCGCGAGGCCCCATTTGCCGAAACGCGTTTCGAGATCGGCTTCATCGAGAGCCGCGAGATCGCCGATGCGGCGGATGCCGATCGCATGCAGACTCTTTTCGGTGACCTTACCTACGCCGGGGATGCGGCGCACTTCAAGGGGAGCGAGAAAATGCGCTTCAACGCCGGGCATCACGGAAAGAATGCCGTTTGGCTTCGCCTGGTCGGAGGCAATCTTGGCCACCAGCTTCGAAGTGGCAATGCCGATTGAACAGTTGAGCCGGGTCTCCGCTTTCATGGTTTCGTGGAGCGTATGCGCGGCGCGCAGGGGCGGTCCGAGCAGGCGCTCCGTACCGGTCATATCGACGTAGGCCTCATCGACCGAGGCCATTTCCACGAGTGGCGAAAAGCCCTGAAGCACTGCGTAGACTTTGCCGGAGTATTCGCGGTAACGCTCCGGATGGCCTTCCACGAAGATCGCGTGCGGGCAAAGCTTGCCGGCGGTGCGCAGCGGCATGGCGGAGTGAACGCCGAATTTCCGCGCCGCGTAGGATGCCGCCGAGACTACGCCGCGCTGATCGCTCTTGCCGCCCACGACCACGGGTTTGCCCTTCAGCGAAGGATCGAAGATCTCTTCGACGGAGACGAAGAACGCATCCATATCGACATGAAAAATTGTCTTCCGGGGTCCCGCGTGATCCATTGCTTCTCTTTATAGTTTCACGCCTCCGCCGCGTCGGGCTGAAGTTGTGGGGCGACGCTTCTGCGCCGTCGCCGCCTTCCGGCCGGCGCGGAGTGCCGGAATATTGCAGGCCACGTGCATGGAGCAGAAGCTCGACGGCCAAAGTCCCGGGCTACACCTGAATGCAGGATAGGACGCGGGGAATCCCGGCGAGATCGGGAGTGATTTCGAGCCCGTTCCAGCCCACCGCGAGGTCTTTCACTGCGTCCGCCTGGCCAAAGCCGAGTTCGAGCGCCAGCAATCCGCCAGGGCGCAAAACACGCGCAGCTTCCGGAATGAGGCGCCGGTAAATATCAAGCCCTTTATCGCCGGCGAACAGCGCGACATGCGGCTCCCAGTCGCGCACTTCGCGCTGCATGGAGTCACGCTCGCCCGCCGCGACATAAGGAGGATTGGAGACCACCACATCTACGCTCGAATCCGCGATGACGCTCAGGAGGTCGGCTGCGATGAAGTCCACCCGGGCGTTCAGCGAGATGGCGTTTGCAGACGCGACCTGCAGCGCCGGTTGAGAGATGTCGGTGGCGAGCACTCGTGCCCTGGTTTCAAGCGCCAGAGTGACGGCGATCGCGCCTGATCCCGCACCCATATCGACGATCGACTGCGCGGCAGGCCGGCGCTTCAGTACCGTCTCCACCAGAATTTCGGTTTCGGGACGGGGAATCAGCACACTCGGTGTTACGCGAAACGGCCGTCCGTAGAATTCCTGCGTCCGCGTGATGTATTGCAGGGGCTTTCCCTGCATGCGCTCATGCAGCCAGCGGCCGTAGTGAATCCATTCGACTTCCCGCAAATCCTGCTCGGGATGCGCGTAGAGATAGGTCCGCTCGCAATGCACAGCGTGGCACAGCAATAATTCCGCGGTGAGGCGCGGCTGCGGCGTTCCCGAAGCGGCGAGAAGTTCAGCGCCCTGGGTAACCGCCGTCTGCAGCGTCACGTGGTCTCCGCTAAGCGGCTTCGCTCAGCTTTTGAGTTTGATGATGCGCCACCAGCGCGTCAATGATCTGATCCAGCCGGCCCTGCATCACGAGATCGAGCTGATGCAGCGTCAGGCCGATGCGGTGATCGGTCAGGCGATTCTGCGGGAAGTTGTAGGTCCGGATCTTTTCACTGCGGTCGCCGGTGCCCACCATCGCCTTACGGTCCGCGCCAATCGCCTGCTGTTGCTTCTGCAACTCGATTTCATAGAGCCGCGAACGAAGCACGCGCATCGCTTTAGCGCGGTTCTTGATCTGCGATTTCTCATCCTGGCAGGACACGATAGTGCCGGTGGGCAAGTGCGTGATGCGAACCGCGGAGTAGGTGGTATTGACCGATTGACCGCCGGGGCCCGAAGAACAAAACGTATCGATGCGAATATCTTTTTCTTCGATCTTCACTTCCACATCATCGGCTTCAGGCAGCACGGCCACCGTAATAGCGGACGTATGAACACGACCCTGCTGTTCGGTTTCCGGCACGCGCTGCACGCGGTGCACGCCGCTTTCGAACTTCATCCGGCTGTATACGCGCTTACCGCTGATCAGTGCCAGAACTTCCTTGAGTCCACCCACGGCGGATTCGCTCGATGACGTGACTTCCACGCGCCAGCCCTGCGTTTCGGCATAGCGCAGATACATCCGGAAAACTTCGGCCGCGAAGAGACTGGCCTCGTCGCCGCCCGTGCCGGCACGGATTTCGAGCACTACGTCTTTCTCATCCAGCGGGTCTTTCGGCAGCAGAAGAATCTTGAGATCCTGCTCGATCTGCTCAAGCCGCGGTTCCACGCCTTCAATCTCGAGACGCGCCATCTCGCGCATATCGGGATCGCTGTCCTCCAGCATGGCCTTCGCCTGATTCAGGGCGTCTTCGGTCGTCCGGTACTCGCGATACTTGGTGACAATTTCACTGAGATCGCTGTGGGTCTTGGCGACCTTGCGGTACTGGTCGCCATCCGAGATCACGGCCGGATCGGCCATTTGCGCCGTCAGCTCGGCGTAGCGTGTTTCTAACTGGTCCAGCTTGTCGCGATATTGCATGTCGTCGTCAGGCGATTACAAGCTCGCCGCCCTGGCGGGCTTCGAGTGCCATGGCGCCGTCGAGCGCGCGGATTGCGACTTCCGCCTGTTCGTCGGACGGGGCCTTCGTGGTGATGCGCTGGGTCCAGAGACCGGGGGCTGTCAGGATCGCGAGGAACGATCCGCGGCGTTTCGCGGCGAAGCGAATCAGCTCATAACTCAGGCCGGCGATCACGGGCAGCAGCGCGACGCGGATGGCCAGTTTCGCGGCGAAACTCTGCACCGGAATAAACATATAAACCACCATCGAGAGCAGCATGATCACGAACATGAAACTCGTGCCGCAGCGCGGGTGCCAGGTCACGAACTGCTGCGCGTTGGAGACATTGACCGGCTTGCCCGATTCGTAATTAAAAACGACCTTGTGCTCGGCGCCGTGGTATTCAAAAACGCGGCGGATTTCTTTCGAGCGCGCCAACAGGAACAGGAAAAGGACGAAAATGGCCAGACGGATCAGCCCATCCACCAGATTGAACAGAATCTGGCCCTTCACGGCAGGGACAATCGACGTCACCAGGTCCGTCAGCTTGAGCGGCACCAGCTTATAGAGCACGATGAAAAACAACAGTGAGAAAACGACCTGGGCGTTCATCATCCAGCCCGGAACCGCTTTCTTTTCCGCCTCCGGCTTCTCGTCTCCGAGCAGAGCGTTGGCCGAAAATTTGAGCGCATGCATGCCGAGTGACATCGCCTGGCCAATGGTGCCAAGGCCGCGGACGATCGGCAGCTTGAAAATCGGGCGCTTTTCCGACATCCGCGACACCGGCATCTCTTCGGTGATGATTTCGCCATTCGGCTTACGAACCGCGACGCAGTAGCTGTGGGGCGCGCGCATCATTACCCCTTCCATGACGGCCTGGCCGCCGACGAGGGTCTCCTCGCCGCTCTCAAGAATGGGCAGCATCTGGACGTGCGCAAACAGCCGGAAAAATGTACGGAGGGACAAGCTGAATTCCTTTACGTGTATTCATCATTATCCCACAGGTGTAATATCGGATGTTTGACGGCTTGTGCGGACGCCGGTCATTGTATACTCAGTGCGAATCGATCCTATGTATACAAAGGTTTTTCTGCTGGCAGCCATGGCGGCAATTGCGGTCCAGGGACAGGACCGCGGCCCGGGGCAGCGCTCCTTTGAAACGCGCTGCGCCATCTGCCACGGCGGCGACGCGCGCGGAACCGACCGCGCTCCGGCGATCTTCAACAAGCTCGCGGCGCACGATAATCAGTCGCTCGCAACGGTCATTCGCAAGGGATTGCCCGGCGGGATGCCGGCGTTCCAGATTTCCGATGAAGAACTTGCAGCCCTGACAGCCTATCTGCGAACGCTCGAGGCTCCGGCACCGGGCGGCCGAAGATTCCAGCCGCCGGTCATTCGCGAAACGCTCACGCTGACTGACGGGAAAACGCTCACCGGGACGCAGGCAGGCAATGGATTCGACGATCACCAGATCCGGACCGATGACGGGAAGATTCATCTGCTGCGGCGCGTCGGCGACAAGTATCGCGAGGTGACTTCGACGGTCGACTGGCCCACGTTCCACGGCGACGCAAGCGGCAATCGCTACACCAAAATGGACCAGATCACGAAGGACAACGTGAAGAATCTGGGGCCGCGCTGGATCTACACGATCCGCAATGCCCAGGGTCTGCAGGATACTCCGCAGGTGGTGGACGGCATCATGTACGTGACCAACGTGAACACCTGCATCGCGCTCGACGCGGGTTCGGGACGCCAGTTGTGGCAGTGGACCCGGCCCCGGCAGGCAGGCGTCATGGGCGGCAGTTCCAATCGCGGCGTTGCCGTGGCCGGCGACCGCGTGTTCATCGCTCTGGATATCGCGCACCTCGTCGCACTGAACCGATTCACCGGGGAAGTCGAATGGGATACCGAAATGGCGGACTGGCATCAGAACTATGGCGCCACAGGCGCGCCGCTGGCGGTGGGGAATCTGGTGATCAGTGGTGTGACCGGCGGTGAAGCGGGCACGCGCGGATTTCTCGCCGCGTACGATCAATCGACCGGCAAAGAAGTCTGGCGATTCTGGACCGTACCGAAGGCCGGCGACCCTGGTTCGGAAACCTGGACCGGCAAGGATTCCGAGCATGGCGGCGGACCCACCTGGATTACAGGCACCTACGATCCGGAACTCGATACGCTGTATTGGCCGACCGGCAATCCGGCGAAAGAATATAACGGCGATGACCGCGGCGGCGACAATCTCTACACAGATTGCATCCTGGCGCTCGATCCAAAGACCGGCAAACTGAAGTGGTATTACCAGTTCACGCCGCACGATCTGTACGACTGGGATGCAACTGAAATTCCGGTGCTCGTGGATGCGAATTTCCAGGGGCAGCCTCGCAAGCTGTTGCTGCACGCGGATCGCAACGGATTTTTCTACGTCTTCGACCGGACGAACGGTAAGCTTCTGCTGGCCAAGCAATTCATTAAAGAGCTCACGTGGGCGAGTGGGATTGGAGCGGATGGGCGTCCGATTCTGAAGGCGAATCAGGCGCCGACTCCGGAGGGAACGCGCGTCTGCCCGTCGCAGGATGGCGCGACCAACTTCTATTCGCCTTCCTTCATTCCGGCAACCGGACTGTTCTATTTCCAGACGTTCGAGAAGTGCAGCATCTATACGAAAAGGACGGACCAGTGGACGCCCGGGCGCAACTATCTGGGTGGTGTGCAGCGCTCCGTGCCGGGCTACTCCGAGCACATCCTGCGAGCGATGGACATCAATACCGGAACGGTGAAGTGGGAACTGCAGGAGACTCCGGGTACGACGAACGGCTGGGGCGGAACGCTCTCGACCGTCACGGGTCTTGTGTTCTTCGGCGAAGAGAGCGGGGAATTCGCCGTGGCCGATGCGACCAACGGAAAAGTTCTCTGGACGTTCTACGGCAACCAGAACTGGAAAGCTTCGCCGATGGCCTACATGTTCGATGGCAAAGAGCACATCGCGGTTATCAACGGCGGCAATGTGATTTCATTCGCGCTGCCCGATTAGTTGACCGCCTGCACAGCCAACTCGCGCTCGATATAGCTGTTCAGATGCCGCTGCACCTCGCGCAGCGGTTCGTAGGTCCTCTCGATCCGGCTCATCATCAGCGCGCCTTCGAGCGTCGCGACGATCAGGGTAGCGGCGGCGCGCGCATCCACATCGGGACGGATCTCTCCGCTCGCCATGCCGTTTTCAATAACCGTTCGAAGACGGCAGCGCCAGGACTTCAGCGCCTTCGTGACCTTCATGCGGAGCATCGGATTGCCGTCATCCGCATCAATCGCGGTATTCATAATCGGACAGCCGCCTGCGACAGGCGAACGATTGTTCACGAAGTTTCCAATATAAACTTTCAGCCAGGTTACGCCCGTAAGCCCGTCGAGTCCCGTCAGCCTCAGGTCTCGGGCGGTCTGCCACATGTAGTCGAAAGCTTCCGCCGCCAGCTCTTCTTTACTGGAGAAGTGCCGATAAATGCCGCCCTTCTCAAGCCCCGTGGTCGCCATCAGCTCCGATAGACTACTGCCTTCGTACCCCCGCTGATTGAACATGGTTGCAGCGGCTTCCACAATCTGCTGGCGAGTCTTTTCGCCTTTGCTCAAGGTACTGGTTGGCACGCTGCGCTCCTTAAAGAGACCGATCGGTCCTTTTAATATTAAGATACTACAAATCCGCAAAAGATTCTGAAACCGGTCGGTCGCTTTTTGATCCAAGAAGTGTTGGAAACGAAGGCGAAGGCAATGACGAAAGAAAGACTTCTGGTGGCGGGGCTTTTGGCGGCAGGTTTTGCGTGGGGTCAGACGGCTGCAATTGACCCGCTGCGTTACTCGGTGGCTACGCCGCGGCCCGTGAATCCGGCGGAGGGAACCACTAATCCCAGCGCGCAGGCCACGCAGCGGCAGAATCCTTATTTAGGAAGTGTATCGGGGAAATCCACCGGTACGAACCTCGAGATTTCTCTGAACAACGCGGTCGAGCGGGGTTTGCGTTACAACCTCGGGCTCGTGGATGCCGGCCACGCCAGCGCTGACGTTCGCGCCGCGCGACTGCGCGCGTTATCCGCGATGCTGCCGCAGGTCACGGCGCGGGGGCGGCAGGCGTATGAGGATCTCAGCCTGAAGGAAATCGGCCTGAAGCTCCCGCCGATCCCGGGATTTCGCGGCCTCCCGGCCACCACCGGCGGATTCGGCTTCGAAGACGCCCGCGTGGCAGTGGAGCAATCCGTCTACAGCGCCCGGCTCCGCGACCAATATAAGGCGGAGAAAACAGAAGAGCAGGCATCCGCGTTCGATGTAAAGGATGCACGAGATGTTGTCGTTCTTGCTGTGGGCACTGCTTATCTGCAGGCGCTCGCAAGCGGGGCGCGGGTGGATGCCGCGAAAGCGCGGCTGGCCTCGGCCCGGGAATTGGATCAGCAAACGGCCGATCGCGTGAAGGCCGAAACATCTCCCGAGATCGATGCGCTGCGCGCCCAGGTGGAACGGCAAACCGCTGAGCAGGAGGTCGCCAATGCGGAGAACCGTTTCGAAAAAGACAAGCTGACGCTCGGACGTATCATCGGGCTCGCCGTGGATCAGCCTTTCACTCTGACGGACACGCTCGCCTATCACCCTCTTGCCGGAGTGACGAGCGAATCGGTGACGAAGGATGCGCTTCGGTCGCGCGCCGATCTTGCCAGTGCTGCCACCAGCCTGCGCGCCGCGGAACTGAAGCTCAAAGCCGAGAAGGCGCAGCGCTTGCCCACGCTGTCGCTCAGCGCCAATTTCGGAGCCGGCGGCGCAAACCTCGGCAACATGAATCAGGTCTATGCAATCGAAGGCGACGTTTCCATTCCGCTCTATACCGGCGGCCGAATACACGCGGACGTCGAGCAGGCGCAGAACGAAGTGGCGCGCCGTCAGGCGGCCTATCACGATCTGAAGGGGCGCGTCGCCTATGACGTGCGCATTGCATGGCTCGATGCGGAAGCCTCGGATTCCAGCGTGAAAGTTGCCGGGCAGAACAGAACACTGGCGGACCGCGCCCTGGCACAGTCGCACGACCGTTACCAGAACGGCGTCACCAATGTGCTGGAGGTGGTGCAGGCGCAGGAGGCGGTAGCGCTGGCCGCCGATAACTATATCGACAGCGTCTACTCATTCAATCTGGCCACCGTGTCGCTGGCGCGTGCGATTGGCGGGGCCGACACGAAGCTGAAGGAATTGCTGGGAGGGAAGTAAAGCGATGACACAGGAAGTGGAAACCGAACTGATTAGTGAAAAGGAAGCGCCCGCGGCAGCCCGCACGAGTGCACATCCCGTGGAGCCGGGCGCGCCTCCGGTGGAAAAAGGACGGAATGCAACGCGCTGGATTGCGGGCTTCGTCGTCATGCTGCTCGCGGTGAGCGGGTATCTGTGGTGGCAGCACGCGCAGGCATATGAATCGACTGATGACGCGGAGATTGAAGGCCATCTCGATTCGGTGAGCTCGCGCATTGCAGGTACGGTGGTCTTCATTAATCCGGCGGTGGAGAACAATCAGTTTGTCAAACAGGGAACGCTGCTGCTGGAACTGGATCCGCGCGATTATCAGGCGGAACTCGCCAGTGCGACAGCGGCCCTCGATGCGCGCAGCGCTGGACAGCGCGCGGCGCAATCGGCTGTTCCGATCGCCAACGCGAACGCCTTCGGACAGCTGCGCGCCGCCGAGGCAGGCAAGGCGCAGGCGGAAGCGAGCGTCGAAACCGAGCAGGCGAATCTGACCGCGGCGCAGCACTCGCTGCAGCGCGATCAGGCGATCTATGAACGCGCGGAACGCGACCGCGTGCGTTACCAGGCGCTTGTCGAAAAGCACGAGATTTCGCGCTCCGATTACGACGCACGCGCTACTGACTCGGCGACCGCCGTCCAGGCTGTGGAGGCCGATCGCGCGTCGATCCGCTCCACGGAACAAAAGATCGAGCAGGCGAAGAGTCTCGTCGCGCAACGGCAGGCGCTCATCGATGCCGCGAATTCCGCGCCCGAGCAGGTAATCAGCGCACAGACGAAATCCCAGGCGGCATCCGGCCAGGTGGAACAGGCGCGGACGGCCATTGACACGATCAAACTCAACCTGACTTACACGAAGATCTATGCGCCCGCCAGCGGCATCATTGGACGCAAGACTGTCGAAATCGGCAACCGCGTGCAGCCTGGTCAGGGGCTGATGGTGATCGTTCCGGTGGATGACATCTGGATCACCGCGAACTTCAAGGAGACGCAGATGAAGCGCATGCATCCGGGGCAGCCCGTCTCAATTCACGTGGATTCGTTCGACCGTGATTATCAGGGACACGTGGAGAGTATGCCCGGCGCGGCAGGGCCGCTGTTCAGCCTCTTTCCGCCGGAGAATTCGACGGGGAACTACGTGAAGGTCGTGCAGCGATTCCCGGTTCGCATCCGCCTGAACAAAGATCAGGATACGCAGCACGCGTTGCGGCCGGGTATGTCTGTGGAACCTACGGTGACGGTGCGTTAAGAGGGGATATATGTCTGATCAGTCTGGCGAAGTAAAGCCGGCGGTGAATCCCTGGTTTATCGCGTTCACGGTCACGCTCGCGACCTTCATGGAATTGCTGGATACTTCGATCGCGAACGTTTCGCTCCCGTATATCGGTGGCGGGCTGGGGCGCAGCTACGACGAAGTGACCTGGATTCTGACCACGTATCTAGTCGCGAACGCCGTGGTGCTGCCGATGAGTGCGTGGCTCAGCCGGGTGTTTGGCCGCAGGAATTATTACCTCGGCTGCGTGGCGCTGTTTACGGTGACGTCGTTCTTCTGCGGGCTGGCTCCGTCGCTCGGCTTCATGCTTTCGAGCCGCGTGCTGCAGGGGATTGCGGGCGGCGGTCTCGCGCCGGTCGCGCAGGCGATCCTTGTCGATACTTTCCCGGCCGCGAAACGCGCGTCGGCATTCGCGCTCTACACGATCGTGATCGTCACCGCGCCCGCCATCGGTCCGGTGCTCGGCGGCTGGATTACCGACAATTACAACTGGCGCTGGATCTTCTTCATTAATATCCCGATCGGCATGCTGGCGATGCTGCTTACCAGCCGCGTCGTGCATGATCCGCCGTCGTTTGCAGCTGAACGGGCGTCCGCGCGAAAGAATGGAAAGCTGAGTGTGGATGGTGTTGGCATTGCGCTGATCGCAATCGCTTCGGCTACGCTCGAAATCACGCTCGATCGCGGTCAGATTGAAGACTGGCTCGGCAGCACGATGATCTGCTGGACGCTTGCTCTCGGAGTTCTGGGCTGGATTGCGACGGTTCTGTGGGAACTGCGCGCCGAAGACCCGGTGATCGACTTTAGACTTTTGAAGAGTCCCAACTTCGCGATTGCCGGGGCGATGTTCCTTGTCTTTGGGTTCGGACTGTTCGGGAGCACCACGCTGATCCCGCAGATGCTCCAGCAACTCTATGGCTATCGCGCGATTGATGCAGGCCTGGTGCTCGGCCCCGGCGCTCTGGTGATCACGTTCCTCGCCCCGGTGGGTGCGCAACTGATCCAGCGGCAGATCGTTTCGGCGCGGTCCCTGCTCATCCTCAGCCTCGGTATCGGAACGTGGGCGATGTGGAACTATGCGTCATTCAATCTGGCGACGGACTACCACCACTATCTGCTGGCGCGGTGTCTGCAGGGTCTCGGCTACGCATTCTTCTTCGTGCCGGCGAACGTGATCGCCTATTCGCAGTTGCGCCCGGACCAGAACAATCGCGCCTCCAGCCTGACGAACCTGTTCCGCAACTGGGGTGGCAGCATGGGCGTCGCCTTCATCATCACGGCCAGCGAGCGGCGCTTTCAGTATCACCAGAGCGTGATCGGCTCAACAGGCGATGCCGGGGCGCAGCTTCTGCCGGGCCGCATCGCGGGACTGAGAGAATATTTCATCCAGAAGGGCTTCACCGGCCCCGACGCTGATCTCGCATCCCCCGCCTGGCTCTATCACCAGCTTCAGCACCAGGTGAGTCTGCTGTCGTTTATGGACTGCTTCCGCGTGATCGGCTGGGTGACGCTTGCGGCCGTTCCGCTGCTGTTCCTCGTGAAGAAGTTCACGCCGACGGGCAAAGCGCCGGCTGCCCATTGACGCCGTCGCATTGAGCTATTCTAGACTCAGGAACCGGAATGACACCCGCAAGTCTGCCCGAAATGATCTCTTCGTTGACGTCCAGCCAGCAGGCACTGGTGCGCGACTTCGTGGAGTTCCTTAAGGCGAAAAATTCTTCGGAGAATTTGCAATTCCTCTCCGCGGTGGATGAGTTTATCGGGGAACATCCCGATCTCCTCCACAACCTGGCGCAGTGATCCGTTATCCGAGCGTTGAGATTGCACTTGTTGCTCACGCCAGGTTGATCGCGCGCTTCGGGGGATCCATGGGCGTGCGTGATCTGGGCGCACTGGAATCTGCGCTGGCGCGTCCCCAGAGTGGTTACTACACGGATCTCATCCAGGAGGCGGCAGCTCTTTGGGAAAGCGTCTCGCAGAATCATCCTTTCATCGATGGCAATAAGCGCGTGGCCGTCACGATTACCGCGGCTTTCCTGCGGGTGAATGGATACCGGCTGAATTTTACCGACGCAGATGCCTATGCGTTTCTTCTCGGCCTTTACGAAAGCGGCAGGTTTCGCCTCAACGAACTGGAGCGGTGGCTACGCCAATACGCCGCTGCCACGCGTGTGATTTGATTATTTTCCGTCATTCGCCTGCAGTTGCCACTCTTCGCCGAAGAATCCGGCGGCGGCGATCTTCCCTGGCCAGCGCGGTCCTGGCGGCGTCGTCAGATCGACCACCGCATAATCCGGCAAATACGCCACCTGGAACGAATTCGTCGACATCGCATATTCGCGGAAGGTGATACCGCTGTTGATCACCACATACTTCTTCGGGTTCAGCGGATTCGGGTAGATCATCACCACCGCACTACTCGCCGACGGGAATTTGCGCGTACCGAGCGCCACTGAATCCGCTGACCAGTGAATCGGCAGCTTATCGATAATCCGCGCCAGCACCTTGTTGCTCTGCGGATCGCCCCACAACACCAGATTGTTCGCCGCAATGTCCGCATCCGTCACCGCCGTGTCATCTTTCACCGGGGCATCGCCGCGCATCTGCGTCCGCCACAAATGAATCGCATGCTGCTCCTCCGATTTCGCCCATTCACCCACCATGCTGTTCATCGGCGTTCCAGTGGGCGTAACCATGAGGAAGCTATCCATGAACGCGTCATCGATCGGACCCTGGAGATCATGGCGCTTGCGAAGAACGTTCGAATCGTCTTCCGCCAGAGCCCACTTTCCGCTGGTCCTGCGCAGGTGCGCGGTCCAGGATCCGTCCGACATGGGTGGTGGTCCCGGCACCGTCTGCCCGTCGATCACAATCGAAACTTTTGCACCGCGATTCAGCAGCCCCGCGCCCACTCCCATCTCAAAACTGAGAGCCGAAACATTGGTGGTCGTCGCCTGCACGGTATGGTCATTCGCCACCAGAGCGTTTACCCGCGCGCGATCCCAGTGCTTCTCCAGTCCGTCCACCACCACCCAGCGCATGCGGTTGTATTTCAGAGTCCACGTGGTGAAGCGAACCTCGCGAGGCCATTCGTCCCGGCCCTGAAGCGCAATCGCGTCCATCATTCCATCGAGCTGAACCTTCGCGGCCGGCGTGTAGGCGTGGCCGATGTGCAGGCCAGTCACGCGCGACAGCGTCAGCCCTTCGGGCGCCATATTGCGTGCCATGATGTCCGCCGCCTGGCGCTGCGCATCCTGATCCCCGTTATACGCAATCACGGGAACATTGAAGAAGTTCCCGGCGTAATCCGTAGCGTTGGTCAGATGCATGAGCTTATCTTCGAACCACGTCAGTTTGACGCCCTTCTGCGCCTGGCCGGAATATTCCATGGTTTCGGTGAAGCCGGCGCCCGGCGCCACCGCCGCGAAATACGTCCCATAGTGAGCTCCGATATGCCACGCCGAGGCGCCGCCCATGCTGAAACCGCGGTCGAAGATCCGGTTCTCGTCGACAGGAAAATTCTTCTTCACATCCGCCAGCGCTTCGAACATATCCACTTCGCCGGCGAACTTGCTCGCGTTGCAGTATCGCCCATAAACATGCAGAACAATCGTGTCGCGAGGCTGAAATTCACCCGGATTCCGCATCCGGTCCCACAGGAAATTGACTTCGCTCAGTGTTTCGCTGCGGCCATGGAACCAGACGTCCACGCGCCATTTGTGCGGTGCGTCGGGTGTATAAGAAGGCGGCACCACCAGGCCGTACGGCTGCACGCTGCCGTCGATTTTCGAAATATATCCGCGCGCCACAAGACCTGTCGCGCGTGTCCACGGCGCATCGCCGCGCGCGAGCTGATCGGCGCGCTCATTCGCGATCCGCAGCAATTCTTTGGCCTTGAAGACATCGTCCGGCGAGAAAAACTCGTTGCCATCGAGAGTGTACGAAACGGCTTTGGCAAACACCTGAACGTCCGCCAGATGCGGATTTCCCCTGAGCGCGTCCAGCTTCGTCTGAAGACGAGAGAGGCCGGTATGGAGCGATTTCTGGTCAGCCTCGGAGACCGGCACGCCGGGCGGCGGCACGATCCTGATCTTGTTACCCTGCTGGGAGGCCGGGAGCCCGACCTGCGGATTCGGCGTCGGGTTCTGCCCGAAAACGGCCACCGCGGAAACCAGAAAAACGACCGCTGTCTTCATGGCCGACCATCATATCGAACAACAATCGAAAGACTTTGTAAGCAAACGGGTTTTGTAACCAGATTGTGATAATCTGAGCCCAGAATGGCGCGTTGCGGACGGCACGCTTCGCCATAGGTTGGGAAAAAACAGTTGGCCGGCCGTACTTATCATCCCGGAAATGCGCGTAGCGGAGATGCCCGCTACTCGGATTGGCGCATCGTGCGCCGCATGGCTCTCCAGGCGCGCCCGTACTGGGGAAAAATCTTCCTCATTTTCATCCTGAGTCTGGCCTCGGCGCCGCTCTCGCTGCTGACTCCGCTGCCTCTGAAAATCATCATCGATAACGTGGTGAACACGCACCCGCTGCCGAAAATGATCCGCGGTCTGGTGCCCGATAGTCTTGTCCATTCAGTCTCCGGCATGCTGGCGCTCGCCATCGGGCTTCTGATCGGCGTCAAGCTGCTGACCTACGTCACTTCGATGGTCAGCGCACTCGTCGAAGCTTCCGCCAGCGAAGGCATGGTGCTCGATTTCCGCACGCGCCTGTTCGCCCACGTCCAGCGACTCTCACTTCGCTATCACGATTCCATCGGGACCTCGGACTCGACATTCCGGATTCAGTACGACGCCCCGTCGGTTCAGCAAATCACCGTGAACGGGATCATTCCGCTGGTTTCGGCGCTCCTGACGCTGATTGGCATGATCTTCGTGATGGCGCGGCTCGATGTGACGCTTGCGGTCGTGTCGCTTGGCATCGCGCCCGTGCTTTACTGGCTCGCGCGTTGCTTCCGCGGCAGGTTGCGGCAGCGCTGGAAAGACGTGAAGAAGCTCGAAAGCGCGGCGAATTCGGTGGTTCAGGAAGTGCTCTCCTCCATTCGCGTAGTGAAGGCCTTTGGACGCGAAGGCCACGAAGAATCGCGCTTCTTTGGCCGGGCCACGGATCGCAAGAACGAGGTCATGCGCGTTTCGCTCCTGCAGGAGTGGTTCGATTTGCTGGTCGGAATGACGATGACGCTGGGCACGGCCGGCACCCTCTACCTCGGCGTGATGCACGTACGCTCGGGCGTGCTGACTCTGGGCGATCTCATCCTGATCATCGCCTACGTTTCGCAGCTTTACGATCCGCTGAAGGCGATCAGCAAGAAGATGACGGACCTTCAGAGCGCGCTGGCCAGTGCAGAGCGCGCGTTCACGTTGCTCGACGAAGCGCCGGAAGTGATTGAACACCCACACGCGCGCCCTCTGGTACGGGCCCGGGGCGAGATCCGCTTCGAAAATGTTTCGTTCTCCTACGACGGAATGCATGCCGTGCTGAGCGATGTAAATGTGGTGGTGCCCGCCGGCACCCGCGCCGGCATTCAGGGGAAGACCGGGGCGGGGAAGAGCACGCTGATGAGCCTGCTGACGCGCTTCTATGACGTCTCAGCCGGACGGATTCTGGTGGACGGCGTCGACATCCGGGAATACAAGCTCTCCGATTTTCGCGACCAGTTCGGTATCGTCCTGCAGGATGCCGTGCTGTTTTCCACCACGGTCGCGGAGAACATTTGTTATGGCCGGCACAAGGCGACGGAGGACGAAATCGTGCGGGCGGCGCGGCTTGCGAACGCCCACGATTTCATCATCAATCTGCCGGATGGCTATAACACGCTGGTGGGTGAGCGGGGAATGCGCCTCTCGGGCGGCGAGCGCCAGCGCATTGCCCTTGCACGCGCGTTTCTGCGCGACTCGCCCATCCTGATTCTCGACGAACCGACCAGCGCTCTCGACATGAAGACCGAGGCGGCGATTCTCGAAGCTCTTGAGCGGCTGATGGCGGGGCGCACCACTTTCGTGATCGCGCATCGTCTGGGTACGCTCGATGGCTGCGATATGCAACTGGAAATGCGGGACGGCACTCTGCTGCAGCGCGCCGTCGCGGCAGCGCCCGCCGAGTGACGTCCGCGTTTCTCGAACGGCGTCTTTAGACAGCCTCGGCGAGCTGCTGCACGGCCGGGGTTTCCATCACATACACCGTCGCCGGACTATAGGTGAAGCGGCGTTCGCGCAGGCCAAGCTTGTGCATGAGGCGCCCAACGTGATCCTGATCGTAGCGGATCCCGAATGTGCGCTCGATCGCTTCCGCCAGCTTGCCTGTCGTCCAGCGGTCCGTCGGGAAGCCGTGGGCCTGCGCGCCCTCCTGATACATGGTGCGGATGGCATCCAGTTGATCGGCGGAGAGGCGGCTGGGACGTCCCGTGGCGCGGCGTTTCTTCATTCCATCGAGGCCTGTAACTACGATGGAACGATGCCAGCGGGAGGCAGTGGTGCGGCTCACACTGTAGCGGCGCGCCACCTGAGATTGAGAGAGACCGTTGAGCAGCTCACGAGCAGCCGCCAGACGGCGAGTTTCCATGTCGTCGCGTGAAAGAGAGTTCTGCGGGGCAAGCATTCTTCTCGATGACGCGCGGATTTCCTACTGAAGCACCACCAGAATACACTACAAACAGGGAATTAGTAAATTGTTTTCAGCGGAAAATTCGCAGGGACTCTCTGTGGCCGTCGAGGCCCAGGATGTTCACAAGACCTACGAGGGTGGGGTCGAGGCGCTGCGTGGAGTTTCGCTCGAACTTCGGGCTGGTGAAATCACGGCACTTCTGGGCCGCAGCGGCTGCGGGAAAACCACGCTCCTCAACCTGTGCGGCGCGATGGATTTTCCATCTTCCGGCATAATTCAGGTTGCGGGTCTCGTCACGACCGGCCTTGGCGATCCTCAGTTGACCCGCCTCCGGCGCGAAAAAATTGGGTTCGTTTTTCAGTTTTTCCAATTGCTCCCTACGCTGACCGCGATGGAAAACGTGGAACTCCCCCTGCTCCTGGCCGGAGCCCGTAACTCCAGACAGACCGCGCGCGAGCGGCTCGAATGGGTCGGGTTGCCGGAGAAAGCCGATGCGCTTCCGTGGCAGCTCTCGGGTGGACAGATGCAGCGCGTCGCAATCGCCCGCGCCCTGGCCCACACTCCGGCCATTCTCATCGCGGATGAGCCGACCGGCAATCTCGACACGGCCAGCGGCGAAATCGTGCTTCAACTGATCCGCCGTGCTGCGCGTGAATTCGGCGCGGCGGTGCTGATGGCGACCCATAGCGCCGAAGCCGCCGCCATTGCGGATATCCGCATACGCATGCGCGACGGTCTGATCGAGAGCGCCGGGTGAGACTGTTCCCGCTCATTCGGCGGTTCGTGATCCGTCCGCTGCGGGCGGATCCGATGCGCACGGGCATGACGATGCTCGCGATCGCCCTGGGCGTCGCCGTTGTCGTAGCCATCGACCTCGCCGGCGATGCGGCAGTCGGTTCGTTCCAGTCTTCTGTGACGTCGCTCCTCGGCAAGGTCGATTTCGAAATCACCGCGAACGGCGGCATCGACGAAAACGTGATGGCGAAACTCACAGCGCTGCCGGTCAACGCGAACTTCGCGGCCACCATCGAGCAGAGGGTCACCACCGGCCGCAATCTTCCCGTGTTGATGTATGGCATTGAGGCCATTCTCGATCCCACCGCGGCTGTTGTCTCGCGGGATATTGCAACGCGCTTCAACTGGAAACCGGGCGATGTCATCCAGTTGCGCGCCGCCGCGCGCACGGCGGAATTCCGCATACGTTCCATCGATCCCGACCAGAAGAATGAATGGATCGCGGTGGATATCGCGCCCGCCCAGCAGTTACTCGAATCCTACGGGCGAATCGATCACGTGGAAGTGATCGTCAGGCCGAATGAAAGCGCGGATGGTGTGGAGCGCGCTATAGCGAGCGCCATTCCATTTGGCTACGACATCTCGACGCCCGGCGCGCGGGCTGAAGACAGCCAGCGCATGCTGCGGGCATTCCGCACGAACCTCGGAGTTCTGAGTTATATCTCGCTGCTGGTGGGAGCGTTTCTGATTTACAACACCATCGCTGTGAGCGTGGTGCGGCGGCGAGTCGAGATTGGAATTCTGCGCGGCCTCGGCGTCGGCCGGCGCGGCATCCTCGCCATCTTTCTCGGCGAGGCCGCGCTGCTGGGGACCGTGGGTTCAATTGCAGGCATTGGGCTCGGCCGGATTATGGCGGGCGCCATAGTGGATACCATTTCGCGCACCGTGAACTCCATCTTCCTGACCAGTTCTCCGGGCAAAGTGGCATTTGCGTGGCTGCCCGCAATGCTCGCCTTTGCACTGGGCACGGCGGTGGCCGTCGTCTCCGCCCTGATTCCGGCACGCGAGGCCGCCGGCGTTCCCCCCGCTGAAGCGATGCGGCGCGACGCCAGGCAGCATGAGGCGCGCGTGCACGCCGGGCGAGATCTCGCGTACGCAGGCGTCGTGTGTCTGGTTGCTCTCATCCTCGCGCAATTCGGTCCCATTGGCGGGCGCCCGCTGACAGGTTACGCGGCAGCCCTTTGCGCGGTTGCCGCGGCTGCCCTGATCTCTCCCGCCTTTGTCTCGGCTGCTATTCGTTCGCTGCAGGGTCTGCTTCGCCGCATTCCCGGCGCCGCCGGATTGATCGCCGGCCGAAGCCTCGTTGCGTCTCTCGCGCGAACCTCGGTTGTGGTTACCGCGCTCGCCACCGCCATCGCGATGACCATCAGCGTGGGGATCATGGTGACAAGCTTTCGGCGCACCGTCCAGATCTGGCTCGAAAACCGTCTTCAGGCTGATATCTATCTGCGCGCCGTGGGCCAGGTCACCGCCGGTGTCTTCGCTCCTATCGCCCCGCAGGTGTATGGCCTGGTCGCAGCCACACCCGGAGTCGAGGAAGTGGATGCCTTCCACGCCTTCTCCTTCCGCTACGAAGGCCAGCAATCCACGTTCGGCGCAGGCAACACCGGCATCATGCGCCGCCACGGACCGCCGAAGTTTTTGAGCGGGGATGCGGATGCGATCCTGCGCAGTCTGCCCAATCAGAATCGCGTCATCGTCTCCGAGCCATTCGCCAACAAGCACCATGTGCGAGTGGGCGACGTTCTCCGCATTGCGCTCGGCCCAGCCCAGGTACCCCTCACGGTCGCAGGTATCTATTACGATTACTCCAGCCATCGCGGCCTCGTTGTCGCCGACTGGACCACGATGAGAAAGTATCTTCCCGATCAGCCCGCGACCGACATTGCCATCTACGTTCATAAAGGCGTGAACGCGAACCGGGTCCGCTACGATCTCGAATCCCGCCTTGCCGATTACAGCGTATCGCTCGCGGCCAATGAAGCTTTGCGCGCCAGCGCGGTCACCGTCTTCGATCGCACTTTTGCGGTCACGTGGGCACTCGAAGGCATCGCGATTGTGGTGGCCATGCTGGGTACGGCGAACTCGCTGCTAGCATTGGTATTGGACCGCCGCCGTGAGATCGGTCTGATCCGGTGCCTGGGAGCCGATGACGGGCAGATTCGCCGCATGGTTCTGACGGAGGCGGGTCTGATCGGGCTGCTGGCAGCCGGTTTGGGGCTGGCACTCGGCACGGCGCTTTCGCTCGACCTTATTTATGTAATCAACCGGCAGAGTTTCGGATGGACAATTCAGTTTCATCCGCCGTTCGGCCTTGTGGCCGCCGCGCTGCTCCTTTTGTGGATATTTACGGTCGCGGCAGGAATCTATCCCGCGCGGTTCGCCGCCCGGCTCCAACCCGCCGAAACGGCGCACGAAGAATAATTCAACTCGCAACAAGAAAGACGAATGAGTCAGAACACCCGTAATATCGCGATCATCGCCCACGTAGACCACGGCAAGACAACGCTGGTGGACGCCATGCTGAAACAGAGCGGCATCTTCCGCGCCAATGAGGCCGTGGCCGAGCGCGTCATGGATTCGAATGACCTCGAGCGCGAGCGCGGCATCACCATTCTTTCGAAGATTACGGGGGTCCGTTTTCACGGCACGAAAATCAACATTGTGGACACCCCCGGCCACAGCGATTTCGGCGGCGAAGTCGAACGCGCGCTGCGCATTGTTGACGGCGTCATGCTCTTGGTCGATGCGAGCGAAGGCCCGCTGCCGCAGACGCGTTACGTTCTCATGAAAGCGCTCGAAGCGCGCCTCAAGCCAATCGTCGTCATCAATAAGATCGACCGTCCGGACGCGCGCGCCGGCGAAGTGCTGAACGAAGTGTACGACCTGTTCATCGATCTGGATGCCCAGGAAGAGCAGCTCGATTTTCCCGTTCTCTATGCCAACGCCAAAGCAGGTCTGGCGAAGACAAGCCTGGAAGATCCTTCCGAAGATCTGCGGCCGCTGTTTGAAACGATTCTGCAGCACATCCCGCCGCCCGCCGGAGATGAAGCCGCGATCCTCCAGGCGCAGGTGGCGAACCTCGACTACAGCGATTACCTCGGCCGCCTCGCCATCGGCCGCGTCTTCGAAGGAACGCTTCGTTATGGCGATGAAGTCGCGATCTGTAAGCTTGACGGCTCGATTCAAAAAACGAAGATCACCAAACTCTATTCATTCGAAGGGTTGAAGCGCGTGGATGAAACCGTCGCGCTGCCGGGAGATCTGGTGGCCGTGGCCGGCGTCGAAGGCATTACGATCGGCGAAACCATCACCAGCGCAACGGATCCGAAACCGCTCGTCCCCATTCAGATCGACGAGCCCACCATCGGCATGACGTTCATGGTCAACACCTCGCCCTTCGCCGGCAAAGAGGGGCAGTTCGTCACGTCACGCAATATTCGCGACCGGCTCGACAAAGAGCTGCTGACGAACGTCTCGATCCGCGTCGAGTCCGATTCGCCCGACACGTTCCGGGTCATGGGCCGCGGCGAGCTGCAACTCGCCATCCTGATCGAAATGATGCGCCGCGAAGGCTTTGAGCTGGCGGTCGGCAAGCCGGAAATCCTCTCGCGCGAGATCGACGGGCAGACCATGGAGCCACGCGAGCACCTCGTGATCGATTGCCCGGAACAATACATCGGCGTCGTCATCGAGAAGCTCGGCAGCCGCAAAGGCAAGATGGGGAAAATGATCAACAATGGATCGGGCCGCGTTCGCCTCGAATTCCATATCCCTTCACGCGGCCTGATCGGATTACGCGGTGAAATCCTGACTGACACGCGCGGTACTGCGCTCCTGAATTCGCTGTTTGACGGCTACATCGAATGGCAGGGCGATATTCCGACGCGCCCTACGGGCTCGATGGTGTCCGACCGCGACGGCAAGGTCACCGGGAACGCGATCTTCAGCCTGCAGGAGCGCGGCGAGATTTTCGTGACTCCCGGCGTGCAGGTCTATGAAGGCATGATCATCGGCGAGAACGCCAAGACGGCGGACCTGAACGTCAACATCGTTAAGGAAAAGAAGCTGACCAACATGCGCGCTTCTTCGGCGGACGAAGCCATTCGCCTCATCCCGCCGCGCCTCATGAGCCTCGAGCAGGCGATCGAATTTGTGCGTGAAGACGAACTGGTGGAAGTCACTCCCAAATCGATCCGGCTGCGCAAGAAAATTCTGAAGGCCAACCAGCGCTGACCGGGAGGCGCTACACTGTTCAGCGTGACGCGGCGTTCTCTGATTGCATGCGGTGCGGCCCTCGCGGCGCACGGTCTCAGCGCGGCGGGCCCCGAAATGCGGCTGAGCCTGCGGCTGGAGAAGAAGCAGTACCGGTCAGGAGAACCCATCCTGCTCACCTGGATCCTCGAAAATGGTGGGCCGCGCCCTCTGAGTGTCATCGCTTATGAGCAGGCGGGAGGGGGAAAGCAGTATTCCGGTTTAACCCTGGAAGTCAGCGTTGGCGGCGGACTCGCCCGGCAGGCGCCCACTTCGTTTCCCACCGGCGCAGTGCAGCCAGTCTGGAAACAGATCCCCTCGGGAGAAACACTGGAACAGGAACTGGAACTCGACCGGTCGCTGGCCCTGATGGTACCCAAACCGGGACCCGGAAAATACCATCTGACCGCGGAGTACTCGCTTCAGGCCACAACTTCTCCCGCCGGAGACCCCGCCTGGAACGGGCGGACCGCACCTGCCAGCGTCGACTTCGAAATCGTGTCGTAGCAACGTGGGTGTAGAAGTACTGATGGTACCGTTTTCAATCCATTGCCTTGATATAACTTAAACTTTCGGACTACTCTAGGCTGAAGATCTAGGTGTCGGAGAACACATTGGGCCTGGAGGAAAGCAGTATGAAAAGGATTTCTTTTCCCATTGTCGCGGTGACCTTGGGGCTGACGTGCGTATCACAGGCGGGCGCGATGGCGGTGACCTTCGCGAATGGGGTGTCAGACAATGCCACGTCGTCCATCGCGTCCTGTTCCAGCCCATTCACCGGATACGGTTACACCAATTGTGTGACGAAGGGCTTTGTCTCTGACAGCGTTGCGACGAATACAGATTATTTCATGAATCTCGACACGTTTGGCGGCGGCGGTCAGGGCCTCGGCGAAGAATCGTTTACCAGCGCCTTTGTCGGTTCGCTGGGTCAGGGCTGGACACTCAACCAGGGCGACATGAGCGTCATGGCTGGTATTACCATGAACGTCACGCAGTTCAGTACCGGGTCCTACGGCTCGATCGGCGGAATTGGTCTGGGCTCGGCTCACGATATTACCGTCCAACTGAGCGGCACCAACACCCTTAGTCAGACTTTGGTGAACCAGCTTGTCTGGATTCAGGGCCTCGAAATCAACTACAAACCGGGGTCGACTGCCGCGAACTTCTCCACCGCGACAAACTACAATACGCTCGACGATGCGACCTTCAACAGCTTTACGGGCTGCACCGCGGTGCCGAACGGATCGCCTGCAAATGTGCCGGCCAATACCACGAATGGTTATTGCGACCCGATTTATCCCTTTCAGTACTCGAACCTTCAGTTCTACGATGCCCCGATGGGCCCCTGGCCGAACGGATCGTTCCGCGGCATTGCGCTGCTGGCGACAATCGATACCGTTAACCATTCCGTCACGACTTATGGCGGCGTGAGCTACGGCTTTGACAACTCCGCGCAGACCCCCGAGCCCGGTACCTGGGGCATGCTGCTGGCCGGCGTGGCAGCCATCTTCGTCGCACGCCGGCGCCTCCTGGCGCGCGGCTGATCGCAGGCGCAATCCCAAATGAACCGAAGGGGCGGCGCCGGCCTCCACCGGCGCCCCTGGTCTTTGTGATAGCGTAAAAGTTCATCCACCCCGAATGCCGCCGATGGCGGCGCCAAGGAGAAACATCCACGTGTCTCTGAGAATTAACGACGAAGCTCCCGATTTCACAGCGGAAACGACGCAGGGCCCCATCAACTTCCACAAATGGATCGGCGACGGATGGGCCGTCCTCTTTTCCCATCCCAAGGACTTTACCCCCGTGTGCACGACCGAACTGGGCTACATGGCGGGACTGGAGCCGGAATTCGCAAAGCGCAACGCGAAAATCATCGGCCTGAGTGTGGACCCGGTCGATAGCCACGGTAAATGGGCTAAGGACATTGAGGAGACACAGGGCCATGCCGTGAAATATCCGATGATCGGCGATCCCGAGCTGAAAATCGCGAAGCTCTACGGGATGCTGCCCGCCGATGCCGGCAACACATCGGAAGGACGCACGCCTGCCACCAATGCGACGGTTCGCAATGTGTTCGTCATCGGTCCGGATAAAAAGATCAAGCTGATTCTGATTTATCCGATGAATATCGGCCGCAATTTCGACGAAGTGCTGCGCTCGCTCGACGCGCTGCAAGTCAGCGCGAAACATCAGGTCTCAACACCGGCCAACTGGAAGCCGGGTGAAGATGTGGTGGTTCCGGCAAACATGCCGGAAGATGTCACGAAGCAGAAATTCCCCGGCGGGCTCAAAGTCCTCAAGCCTTATCTGCGGCTGGGCGCGCATCCGAAATAGTCTGCCCGCGGCAGTAACCGGATATCAATAAAAAAGGGAGCCCGCGGGCTCCCTTTTTTATTGATCGTGCTCGCTCACTGCGGCGGTGGCCCGCCCCGCCGGCCGAATGGACCCGGTCCGCCCGGACGTCCCGAGGCGCCGCCCGCACCCCGGGGCCCGCGCCCCATCCCGCGGCCGCCACTCTGGATCGTGTAGGTCGAAGGCACGGCGAACAGCGTCGCGCTGGGTTCGCCGGTCGAAATGTTGCTCAGCTCCATATCGGTGGTCCCGACCCGCGGATCGCTGCTCTTGATCTGTACCGGTACGTGGAGATCGTTCGAGATCCACGTGACGCGCGTGCTGGTAATGGGCTGCGCGTTGCCGATCGCTCCCGCGGGAATCGTCTCGGTGATCTCCGTCCCGGTCGCCTGCACGCCATTGACGGTCTGAGTGCCCAGCGGCGTGACGGTTTGAGTGGCGCCGTTCGGGAGAGTCCGCGTACTGGCTGTGGGGGCCGGCGGTGCCGATGTCGAACTCAGCGGGCGCGGGGGCATCTTCGGCATCCGGCTCTGGTACGCGATCATGGTCGAGGAATCGAGCTCATACCGGTAGCCCGCGACCGGATCGATGATCGTCGTCCTCGTGTAAGGAGCTTTGCCGCTCACGGCCGCGGGCGTAATGGTCTCGGTCGAAGATGTACGTCCCTGGCCGTCACGCGCGCGCTGTGTACTGCGCGATGTGTTCACTACATTGCCGTCGGCGAATTTCTCCTGGGTGGTCAGAGTTTCGACTCCGGAATACGGAGCGCCAGTGACCACGCGGCCTCCCATTTCCATCCCGCGCCCGAAGCCGGGACCAAAACCGCCAAAACCGGCGCCCCCCCCCGGACCGCGTCCCTGCGCAAACACGGCAGCCGCGGATAGCAATGCAACCGTCAGTTGCTTCTTCATAGCTTCTCCTCGATCCCCTCTGAAAATCAGTAGCCTTGCGGCGTCTCGCCTGCCGCTCCGTCGTCATTCGACAGACGCACCGCCTCCGCCAGCCCATCCTGCCCCACCAGAACATCCGCCTCCACGGTTCCGTTCCAGCCGGGATCCATCCGAACGCCCATCCGTACCAGTTGCCCCGGATCGAGCTCGGTCCGCACAATTCCAAACGTCTCGCCGGGCACCGGAGGCAGCGCGAAAGGTAACTTGATAAATCCCTTTTCGCCAGCCTCTTCCGCCGGCGCGAAAGTCTCTTCCGGATATTCGCGCGGCGTGAATGATTGCGCGACTGCCGCCGGTTCAGGACCGTTGTGCCGTCCGCGGATATCGCGAGCCACCAGCACGCTGAGCATGAGAAGCGCCGCTGTGGAGAGTGTCCACATCCACCGCACCTGCCGCAAATGGCGGCGGCGCTGATCGAACTCGCGCATCAGAACTGCTTTGCCCCAATCGTGTCCAGCCGGAAGGCCGCCCATTCGCAGCGCGTCGAGATGAGTGCTGAGATCCCGCTCCGCCTGCCAGCGGCTCCGGCAGCCATCGCACGATGCCACATGCCCACTCAGACCGGCCGGCATTTCGCCGCCGCGCCGCGCGCATTCTACCAGTTCCAGACGAGCTGATTCGCAATTCATCGTTTTCCTCTACCGCACCGCTACTTCGCTTGTTACCTGAGCCCGCTTCAGCTTCGCTGCCAGCAGGCCCCTCGCCCGGTGCAGGCGCGACCGCACCGTGCCTACCGGACATCCCATCACCCGCGCTGATTCCTCGTAACTCATTTCCTCGAGATCGCAGAGCACGACCGCGTCACGATAAAGCACTGGTAACTCCCGTAATGCCGTGTGCAGCGCCGCCAGGGATTCCGCGTTGATCAGTTCGCCCAGCATGTCATGGCGCACCGCCTGATCCACCGGCTCCTGCACCGGCCCCTGCCGCCGGATCACCCGTACCAGATTGCGCGCGACGCCATACATCCAGCCCTCCAGCGATCCGCGCTGATCGTCGAAATTCGTGTTGGCTCGCATGAGCTGAACGAATACTTCATGCGAAACCTCTTCCGCCGCCGCCGCGCTCCCCGACATGTGGAGCGCATAACGGCGCAACGCCGGCGCCCGGCGCTCATAGAGCTCACCGAATGCCTCACGGTCGCCGCCCTTCATCAAACGGTAAAGTTCTTCGTCGCTCCGTTGCATCCCGATCCGTTCGGCCGGCCGTTCAAACCTGTATTGGCGGCCCATGTGAAAAAGTTCCCCGGCCAAAGGTTCTGACCTCGAATCTTATAGACGTACTCCGGCCCGTCACTTGACTGTAAAGGTTGGTGAGGGCGGCTGAACGCGCATTTCTGATGAAAATACGGGCCTTTGCCATATTCGCCCTCTCCCTCCCCTGTGCCCTTCATGCTCAGGAGGGCGTCGCATTCCCAACGCCCGAATCCCTTATCACCCGCGCTGGCGCCGCCGCTCAAGCGCAGTCGGACCGAAACTGGCAGTATACTTACCGCGAAGATCACACACAATCCCAGGTGGATAAGCACGGTAAGCCCAGCCGGCCGGAAACGCGCACATACGAGCACATCATGCTCGAAGGTTCCGAGTACAAAAAACTGGTCCTGATCGACGGCCTGCCGCTCGATCCAAAAACGCGGAAAAAGGTCGACGCCGATCTCGAGAAAGCGCGCGCCGAACGGCGGCGGTCGTTGCGGCCTTCTTTACGTCGCTCTGTCTCTCTCGGAAGTCTTGAATTGCTGCTGCGCCTCTTCGACAACAAAGTGACTCGGCGCGAAATTATCAATGGCCGTCCGGCATGGAAGGTGGAATCGGAACCGAAATCGGGTATTAAGGCCGCCAGCAGGCAGGAAGAAGAAATGCTGGCAACCCGCCGTACGAACTGGTTTGATGAACAGGATGGCTACCGGTTTCATGAGCACATCGAGTTCGAGCGGGCTACTCGCGGTGTACAGCCAGGCACTGTCCTCGATTTGCTGGCGACCCGTGTCGGAGAGCAATGGCTTCAGAGCGACGCCACAATCCGCGCTTCGATGAAAGCGATGTTCATCAGCGGAACCGTCGAGTCGCATCAGCATTTTTACGACTACAAACGATTTCAGGCTGACAGTACGTTCACGCCCCAGTAACTCCGCCTGATATCATGCCGCAATGAAATACCTGGTCTATGCGATCGGCCTGACGGTCTTTGCCGCTCTTGCGCCAGCCCAACAGGCGCCCGCCGATGCCCCGCTGCCTCCCGGCGCCGCACGTCCCAAGCCGCGTCCGCCGAATCCGACACGCGATCCCCACACTCCCGGTTACGTCACCGCGAAAGAACTTCCCGACGGAACCAATGCCCCCGCGAACGAAGACGGCAACTTCATCCTCGGCCCCACACACCCCGCCGCGCCCGAAATGACCGCGCAGGAAGGCGTGCCGCAAGGAGCCGTTTACACCTTCACGATGGAATCGAAGGACAGCAAGTTGTACCCCGGCATCTTCCGCGAGCCCAATACGATCGGCACTGCTGACCCCGACGACCCCGCTAAATTCCGCGTTCCCACCAGTCACCCAGGTCCCTGGACGCGCCGCGTCGCCGTCTATGTTCCGAAACAGTACGTGCCCGGAACGATTGCTCCGTTCATCGTGGGCGCTGACGGACCCGACCGCGGCCTCTTCGCTTGCCTCGATAATCTCATCGCGCAGAAGCGCGTACCCGTCATGATTGCCATTTCGATCGGCAACGGCGGAGGCGACGCGCAGGGCAGTGAGCGTGGCCTCGAGTACGACACGCTCTCCGGAAAGTACGCCGAATTCGTCGAAGCCGAAGTGCTGCCGCTCGTCGAGAAGCAATACAACCTGAAATTAACCAGGGACCCCGACGGCCGTGCCACGATGGGCGGCAGTTCCGGCGGCTCCGCGGCGATGGGCATGGCCTGGTATCACCCGGATCTCTACCATCGCGTGCTCACCTACTCGGGCACTTACATCAACAACCAGTGGCCCTGGAATCCGGAAACGCCGCACGGCGCGTGGGGGTATCACGAAACGCTGATTCCGAACAGCCCGGCGAAGCCCCTGCGCCTCTGGCTCGAAGTCGGCGACCACGATAATTTCTACGTGCGCGACGGCATGCACGATTGGGTGCAGGCCAACGAAAATATGGCGCGCGTGCTGGCGGCGAAAGGCTATCACTATCAGTTCGTCTTCGCCCGCAACGCCGGCCACACCGACGGCGCCACGAAACGCCAGACCCTGCCCGAAGCTCTCGAATACGTCTGGCAGGGCTACAAGCCCGTCGCGCGGTAGAGCCGCCTCGCGAGATCACTTCACAGTGAACTGCGTGAGACTCAGAATATTCCCGTCAGGATCGGCGAACCATGCCACCTTCGCGCCGGCGGGCGAGGTCCACACGCCGTCAGTATCCTGCGCCATGCCTGGATAACGCGCGAACGCAACACCGTTCGCGGCCAGTGCGCGCACGGCCGCCGTGATATCAGGCACTTCCCATCCGAGCACCGTGTACTGGGCCGGGGTCAGATCCGGTACGTTCGTGACGCGCAGCATGGTTCCGGCGGCCTCGAACACCAGCGCAAACGAATTCTCCTCCACCAGCGTCAGTCCCAGTTGATCGCGATAGAATGACTTCGCCCGCACGGCGTCACGGGTGCCGGTGAATGCCATGATTTTTGCGTTTTTGAGCATGCTTACATTATTGTGAAGGACTCCCATGAAGATTACATCCGTTCTCACCGTAAAAGAAATCGAGCCATGCCTGCCTTTCTGGGTGGATCGCATGGGATTTCAAAATCTCGCACAGATGCCGGAAGGCGAAAAGAGCGACAAGATTGGATTCGTCATGCTCGGGCGTGCCGGCGTGGAACTGATAATTCAGTCCGCGGCGAGCGTCAGTAAAGATGAACCCGCCTTCGCACCCGGCAATGAATCGCGTGTCGCCTCGCTGTATATCGAAGTGGACGATTTCGCCGATACCCTGAAGCGCCTCGAAGGCTACCCGCTGGCGATGAAAGAGCGAACGACGTTTTACGGCATGCGCGAAGTCGGTGTTTTCGACCCCGCCGGCAACATCGTCATGTTTGGCGTCAAAGCGTAGCCGCCCTGCATCCCTTTCAGGCGGCAAATTCGATTTCATTCGATACCGCGCGCCGGCCTTCCGGGGTTGCGCACGAAGCCTGCACGCGATACGTTCCCTTCATGCGGTAAATCGAGCCGATCGGGATGTCCGCTTCCATAGCCTCGGCGGGTTCCAGTTCAACTTCGGCCGCCGGTTGTGCGCGCTCCGGCTTCATCAGTTCGCGCCCATACGAGGTCAGCTCGGCGTCCATCCCGGAAAAATCGCGCACGGTCACATGGAAAAAATCCAGCCAGCCTCGCGTCCGGAGAGTACGCCTTGTCGCGCCGATATTGCGAATCGCAACCGAAACGGCAGGAAGTTCATCGGGATCTTCCTTCGCTTTCAACTGCATGGATAGCGCAATACCGTCAACCGGCTCGCCCCACGTCCGGCCCGCGACGTCCACAACTTTCTTTGGATCGTCACGGACCGTCAGGCCCATCTTTGCCAGAAAAGTTAAGAAATCGCCGACGATGCCGATTGCCGAATCTCCCGAATGCCGTGTCGTGCCGCGCCTCTGGGGGCAGCCACTCCGATGATATCCGACAGCATGGAGCGATGTTGTTCACCTCCCTTTTACCGCGTCCTGAATCGCGTGAACCTTTCCGCGGGCTGCGGCGTCCAAACAGGCATGAAACTGATAGCCCTGGGAGTTTGTCTGGCAGGTCTCGCCTGCGCCGCCGATTCGGCACTTACGATTTACAACCAGAATTTCGCTGTCGTTCGGGAGACGATTCCTCTCGATCTGAAGACTGGCAGCAACACTGTCACGTACGACGGCGTCACATCGCAGTTGGAACCATCGTCTGTCATCCTGCGTAATCCCGCGGCCCCCGGATCGCCCATCCGGATTATGGAACAGAACTATCGCAACGATCCGATTTCCCAGGACCACCTGCTGAGCCTCAACGAAGGCAAGACGATCGACTTTTCCGTGCGCAATCCTGATGGCAGCACGCGCATCGTCCACGGCAAGATCATTCGCAGCGGTTCTTCAGCGGTTCCGCTGAGCCGTCAGTCTTACGTGCAGGACCAGTCCACCATCGCGCCTGCAGGCACTCAGCCCATCATCGAAGTCGACGGCAAGCTCCAGTTCGGCCTGCCAGGCCAGCCGATCTTTCCCGCGCTCGGGGCAGACACGATCCTGAAGCCTGCGCTCGACTGGATTCTCTATTCACCGCGCGCGGCCCGTATGAATGCGGAACTGAGCTACGTCACCGGCGGTCTGAGCTGGAACAGCGACTACAACATCATCGCGCCCGACAATGGCGACACGATGGATATCGTCGGCTGGGTCACGCTCACGAACCATAGCGGCAAGCAGTTCGATCATGCGCACATCAAGCTGATGGCAGGTGATGTGAACAAGGTCCAGACTCCCCAGCCGAGGGCATATGCAATGGGCGTAGCAGGCGGCATGATCGGAGGCGCTCCCGGCGAGGTCAGCGAAAAGGCCTTCGAGGATTACCACCTCTACTCGCTGCCCGAACCCACCACCATCCACGACCGCGAAACCAAACAGGTGGAATTCCTGCGCGGCTCCCGCATCCAGTCCAAACGCCTCTACGTTTACGATGGCGCCAAACTTCCCAATAGCAATCCGTACATGGACACCCGTCAGGACCAGCGCTACGGCACCGAATCCAATCCGCACGTCTGGATCATGCGCGAATTCGTCAACAGCCTCGCCAATCATCTCGGCATTCCGCTGCCCGCCGGCCGTGTCCGCTTCTACCGCCAGGATCCCGATGGCGGTCAGGTGGAGTTCACCGGTGAAAATCAGATTGAACACACACCGAAAGACGAAACGATTCGGATCTACACCGGCAACGCCTTCGACATCGCCGGCGAGCGCAAACAGACGCGCTTTCAGGTCGACATGCGGCCCGGCGGTTTCCTCGATGAATCCTTTGAGATTCGCCTGCGAAACCATAAGACCGAAGCCGCCACGGTACGCGTGGTGGAGCATCTCTACCGCTGGAGCAACTGGAAAATCACTGAAGAATCCATGGCTCACCATCAGACCGACAGCCGCACGGTGGAATTTGAAGTCCCTCTGCAACCAAATGAAGAAAAGGTTGTAACTTACACAGCGCATTACACCTGGTAGCCACGCGTGGATGCCATGCTACAATGAATTTTTCCCGCTGTAATCCCCATGTTGCTGACCATTCAGGAGATGGAAGTCCGTAAGATTGCCTTTGCGGAGACGTGGCGGCCCGGAGAGATCGATTTTTCCGACGCGGGAGTGATACAAACGGCCCCTTTGAAAGCCGAAGGTGTGGCGGAGTTGCTGCCGCACTCAGGCGAGGAGGTCCGCGTTCACGGCAGAGTGGACACCACGCTCGAAACCGAGTGTGACCGCTGCCTGGGACGCGCGGCGTTTCCGGTCAAAGCGTCATTCGATCTGTTCTACAAGCCGGTCGATCCAGAAAGGGTGGCCGAGGAAGTGGCGATCGATGAAGGCGAGGCCGAGATGGGATTTTACGAATTGCCCGGCCTGGTGCTGGAAGATATTTTGCGTGAGCAGTTGTTGTTGCAGTTGCCGATGCAGCGTGTGTGCAGCGAAGCGTGCAAAGGGATTTGTCCGGTGTGCCGCGTCAACCGCAACGAGGTTTCTTGTGGCTGTGAAACGGCGCGACCGGGCAAGATGACAGATGAGCGCTGGAAAGCGCTGAAGGATCTCAAAGTTCAGTAGCAGAGAATCAGAAAGACGCAGGACAGAAAGCAATGCCAAATCCGAAACGCAGACATTCCCACCAGCGCACACAGACCCGCCGCGCGCATGATCGCCTCGTCCGGCCCGCCGGTTCCGAATGCCCCAACTGCCACGAGCCGAAGCAACCGCACCGCGTTTGCCCGAAGTGTGGACAGTATAAGGGTCGCGAAGTCATCGAGACGGCGGCGGAATAGTTCGCGCGGCGAAGGCGTTAATCTGAACGAATGGCAACCATTGCCGTAGACGCGATGGGTGGCGACAAGGCTCCGGTTCCCGAAGTCGAGGGCGCCATTCACGCAGCCCGGCAGTTCGGTCACAGAGTAGCGTTGGTCGGCGACCGGACCGCCGTCCAGCGCGAGCTGGACTCACATCCCTCGGCGAAATCGCTTCCCATCGAAGTCGTCCACGCGCCCGAGCGCGTCACGATGGACGACCATGCAGCGAAAGCCGCGCGTACCAAGCGCGATAGCTCCATGCACGTGTGCGCACGCATGGTAGCCACCGGCGAAGCCGATGGCTTCACGTCCGCCGGCAACACCGGCGCGTGTATGGCGATCGCGAAAATGGTGCTCGGCAAGCTGCCGGGCGTCGATCGTCCCGCGCTGAGCGGCGTTTTTCCCACCATCAAAGGCTCGCCCGTTGTCGTTGTGGATGTCGGCGCGAATGTCGACTGCGAACCTCAGATGCTCGCCCAGTTTGGACTCATGGGCGAGGTCTATTCACGTCACGTCCTCAAGGTGAAGCGCCCGCGCGTCGGGCTGCTTTCCATTGGCGAAGAAGAGCACAAAGGCAACGCTCTGACGCGCGAAGCCACCCCGCTTCTGAAAGTGATGGGCCTGCATTTCATCGGCAACGTGGAAGGGCGCGATCTGTTCACCGGCGTGGCGGACGTGATTGTTTGCGATGGTTTCGTCGGCAACGTGGCGCTCAAGGTCAGCGAAGGGCTGGTGGAGATGATTCGCCTGATGCTGCGCGAATCGCTCGAAGCCACCCTTTCGCGCAAGATCGGCTACGTGCTTTCGAAATCGGCGTATAAGGAGTTCAAGAAGCGCGTCGATTATTCCGAATTCGGCGGCGCACCGTTGCTGGGTGTGAAAGGCGTCTGCATCATCTGCCACGGGCGCTCGGATTCGAACGCCATCAAGAACGCTATCCGCGTTGCGGCTGAATTTTCACTGGGCAAGGTCAACCAGCGCATCGAAGATGACCTGCGCGGATACGCGAAAGCAGGATAGCCTCATGAGGCGATTACTCCTTCTCCTTTGCCTGACGGTCTCCGCATTCGGTCAGTCGGAGAGCTTCAATCACGTGCACTGGACGATGACGATCGATCCGTCCACTGCCGCGCCCGGCGCCACTGTTCTTGCGAAGCTGACGGCACAGGTCGATCCGGAGTGGCACATGTATTCGCTCACCACGCCGCCCGGCCCGATCCCCACCACTATCAAAACCACGATGGCGGATGCGGTCGCGAACGTGACCTTCTTCGAACCGCCGCCGGTCCGCAAGTACGACCCGAATTTCCAGGCCGACACGGAAACCTACGAGGGCACTCAGGTATTTCTCGCACGCATTGAGCTGAAGAAGGCTCTGCCCTCTACCGATGTGACGGTCGGGTTTCAGCCGCGCTATCAAACGTGCAGTGGCACGCAATGCATTCCGGCGCGCACGGCTGATATCGAAGCTTCAGTGAAGATCGTTCCCGGCACGCCTGCGGCCGCGGTGATAATACCCGCGGGGTACATCGAAGGCAAGCCCGCAGCCACGGCGCCGGTGGGAATACCGGCAAGCACCCCTGCTGACGCCGGCATCTTCTCGTTTCTCGCGCTCGCATTCGGTGCGGGGCTGGCGGCGATTTTCACGCCCTGCGTCTTCCCGATGATCCCGATCACGATGTCGTATTTCACCGGCAAGCAGGGTGCAGTCTCGCAGGCAGTCGCTTTCTGCTTCGGAATCATCTTTGTGATCACGGCGCTCGGCGCCGTCACCACGCTGGCATTCGGTTCCGCGGGCGTGGTGCAGCTCGGCTCCAACCCGTGGGTGAATGGATTCATCGCCGCTATCTTCTTCGTCTTCGGATTGAGCCTGCTCGGCGCGTTTGAAATCACGATTCCTTCCGGCATTCTCACGAGAATGAACAACGCCTCCAACGCGGGCGGCTACTTCGGGGCTGTCCTGATGGGTCTCACGTTCGCTCTCGCGTCGTTCGCCTGTATCGGACCGTTTATGGGAACGCTGCTCGCCGCGTCTGTGACAGGCGGCGCGCTCCGGCCCATCGTGGGCATGGCGACATTCTCCACCGGCCTCGCGCTGCCGTTCTTCCTGCTCGCGCTGTTTCCCGGCTTCCTGACGAAGCTGCCGCGCTCGGGCGAATGGCTGTCGCGCGTCAAGGTCGTGATGGGTTTCTTCGTCCTTGCCGCGATGCTCAAATATCTCTACAGCCTCGACGCCGTGCTGCAGACGGGATTTCTGACGCGTGAGCGTTTCCTCGCCGCGTGGGTGGTGCTGTTCGCAATGGCAGGCTTTTACCTGCTGGGCTTCGTTCGTCTGCCCGGCATTTCCGCCGATTCCGAGCTCGGAGTTCCGCGCCTGTTGATCGGCATGGCGCTGGTGGTGTTTGCGATCACCCTGATTCCCGGCATGCTCGGCGGCCGTCTCGGCGAACTGGAATCTTATATCCCGCCGCCCGGCACCCAGTCCGCGGGCGGAGCGGGCGGGGCAGGTGGCGAACTCGCGTGGGTGGAGAACGATCTCGATGGCGCGTTCGCGCAGGCGAAGGCTGGAAGCAAGTACGTGCTCGTCAATTTCACCGGCTATGCCTGCACCAATTGCCACTGGATGAAGGCCAATATGTTCACGAAGCCCGAGATCGCCTCGGTAATGAAGAACATGGTGCTGGTGGATCTCTATACGGACGGCACCGACGCCGCATCGGTAGCTAATCAGAAGCTCGAAGAGGACAAATTCAAAACCGTCGCGATTCCGTTCTACGTTCTCTACGATTCGGATCGCAACGTCGTCGCGACCTTCCCCGGTCTCACGCGCAATCCGTCAGAGTATCTTTCATTCCTCAACACAAAATCGTCGGCGTCAACAGCAACAGCCGCGGCGGCGCCTGCCGCCGGTGGACTCGACGGCCTCCCCTTCCACACAATGGAAGGCACGCCGATTTCTCTGGCCGACTACAAAGGCAAAGTGGTAGTCCTGAACTATTGGGCGACCTGGTGCATCCCCTGCCGCTCCGAAATCCCCGAATTCAACCGCATCCACAAGGACCTCGGCGAAAAAGGCGTGCAGTTCGTCGGTATCTCCACCGACGATGACGGCGCGCCGGTCGTCCAGAAGTTCCTGAAGACCAACCCGATCACCTATCAGGTCGGCCTCTCCACCGGCATGGGCAATCTCGGCGAACTCCCGGTTACCATCGTTTTCGACCGCAACGGCAACACGGTGAAACGCTTCGACGGCATCGTGAACGAAGAAGATCTCCGCGCCGCTATCGCCGACGCGCAAAAAGCGGGCTGATCCGATCGATTCGTATCGTGTCGGCGGTGAGTCCCACGCGTCCGGCCAATTCGGGTGAGGCTCGATCACCGCTTTGTCGCCCTCTTCAGCCGCCAGCGCGAAACCCACCCGAAGCGCCGCGATCCCCAGTTCGACAGCCTGCTGATGTGCAATCAGCTTCTCCTGTGCTTTCTTCAGCGCCACCAGACGGTCTCCGTCCCTGGATCGCTTTTCGCTTTTGCCGTTGATGCCCCCTCGGGTGTAGCAGTAGAATTGAGTCGCGGCCACAAACAGTGATGACAAGGCGCCAACTGCTGTGTCTCTCATTAGTGCAAATTGCGCGGTCGCAAACGCATGAAAAACTTCCGGAGTTCGAAGCGGCATCGGTAAGGTATGTTGGACCGTACGATAGTGATCTGGCGCCGATGCGAAAGGGTGGACCGGGAACCGACGATCCAGAACGTTTGAGGTGGGAAAACGCGCCACTGCTGGCGCTGATTAGTCGCGCTTGGGGGGGAATCGACTTTGGTTTGATTTCTGGTCCTTCCTGGCTTGATTCGGAGCTATATACCGTTATCGCAAAAATTCCTCCCGGCGCGAATCGGGACGAAGTCGATTTGATGCTTCAGCGATTGTTGGCCGGGCGCTTTCATTTGAAATCTCACAGCGCCTTTAAAAATTTGCCCGTGTATGAATTAGTGGTGGCCCGGGGAGGCGCGAAACTGAAGGCATCAGCCGGAAGTGTTGGCAGTCGAACGCCGGGTGCTGGACGGCCAACGAGCGATCCGGAGGGATTTCCATCACTACCGCCGGGTGTGCACCAGGCTGTTTTCCAGCCGACAGTGGATGGAGAGAGGGTCACGCGAGAGACGTTCCGCGATGTTTCCATGGCGGAGTTCGCGAACAATCTTGCATGGCCCCTGGGATCTCCAGTCTGGCAGCACGTGATATCGACCGCCCGCGTCCTCGATAAGACCGGCCTGACCGGCAGATATGACTTCAAGCTGGCGTATGCAGGCACGTACTATCCTGGGGGCGCGTTTCCCAATCTGCGAAGTGATAGCCGTGGTTTCGCCGCACCGTTACTTTCGGAGGCGTTACAACAGCAACTCGGATTGGCTCTCCGGGAGACAAAAGTGGCCACGCAAATCCTGGTGATTGATTCAGTCGACAAAGTGCCAACCGACAACTGATAGGAGCGATCCTGTCAAGTCCGGGATATTGCCGGTGTAAAAAAAACGGGGCCTCTTTCGAAGCCCCGGCCATCGCACCAACTCGCTTTTCTGCTTTTACACCGCTAAGTACATCTTGTTGCCTTTGCGATTCACCAGCAGCAGCGAATCGCCATTCTTTCCGTTGTGAAGCGCGCTCGCGAACTCACTGGGATTCGCGACCTTGCTGTGATTCACTTCCTGAATCACGTCGCCTTGCCGCAAACCCGCGCTCGCCGCGGCACTCGCCGGATCCACGTTGGTCACCACCACGCCGGACGTTCCTTCCTCCACACCAGCCCGCTGCGCCATATCCGGCGTCAGGCTGCGGACGGAAACTCCATCCAGTGCGCCGCCGGAATTGCCGTGCTCCACGCTGGCTTTCTCCACCGGCGTGCCCGGCATCTCACCGGTCCGCGCATCCAGGTTGAGCGTCTGGCCGTTGCGGAACACCTGCAGCTTCACCGGCGTATCCGTGCCCATCATCGCGATATCCATCCGAAGCTGGTTGCGTTCGAGCACCGGCTTGCCGTTGATGGCGGTAATTACGTCGCCCGATTTCAGGCCCGCGCGTTCGGCTGGACTGTTCGGTGTAACGTCGCTCACCATTGCGCCCTTCGGGGTATCAAGTCCGATGGCGCGCGCAATCGCCGGCGTCACTTCCTGAATCGTCACCCCCAGATACGCACGTGTCACATGGCCGTTCGTCACGATCTGATCCATCACGTGACGCGCGAGGCTCACCGGAACAGCAAAGCCGATTCCCTGATTCCCGCCCGAATTGCCCGAAAGGATCGCCGTGTTGATGCCAATGAGCTCGCCGCGATCGTTCACCAGCGCGCCGCCCGAATTGCCGGGATTAATCGACGCGTCCGTCTGGATGAAGTCCTCATAGTCTTCGATTCCCAGCTCCCCCCGTCCGGTGGCGCTCACGATTCCCGCGGTGACCGTCTGTCCGATGCCGTAGGGATTGCCGATAGCCAGCACCGCATCGCCCACCTGCATCTTCGAGGAATCGCCAACCGTAATAGCCGGCAGATTCGATGCGTCAATGTGGATCACTGCGATATCCGTCTTCGGGTCTGTGCCGATCACTTTCGCCTTGAACTCACGCTGGTCGGGCAGCGTGACTTCGACGTCCGTTGCGCCATCCACAACATGGTTGTTCGTCAGGATGTAACCATCTGCGCTGATGATTACTCCGGAACCGAGGCCGCCTTCCCGATGCGCCTGCGGCGGCGCTTCGAATTCGCCGCCGTCGCGTCCGCCGAAAAACTGGCGGAACAGATCGGATTCATCGCCCGAAAATGCGGTGGGCGTTTTGACAATCTTCGAGGCGGAAATCTTCACAACCGACGGCATCGCCGCTTTCGCCGCCGCGGCCATTGTGACCCGCGCGCCGCCCTCACCCGCGTCCGCCATCTTCAGATGAATGTGCGCGGGATCTACCCCGCCGTGCGCCACCGCCACAAGCCCTCCGCAAAGGACCAGGACGCCGGCGAATGCCTCTAACTTCGCTGCTTTGGATTTTAAAAATGATATGGATTTCAAGGGGAACTCCTTATTGCTCTCGGGCCGATTCAAACCGTCGCCCTGTTTGATAGGACGCTCTACGAACGAATTCGTCTTGCACCGCGCTCGCGCCGTCACACGATTTCAGCATGAAACCAAACGCGTCCGCGATACGTATTCATGCGGGTTTCGCTGCAAAATTCGGTTTGTGAGGCGACAACATTTTTCTCGCGATTGTGGTTGACAAGCCGCGGGAGCGGGCGTACTTTGGAGTTATCACTGAAGAAGGAGGTGGTCCAGAAAAATGAGTTCATGTAGTAGACCCTGCGAGGTGGCCGAAAGCTGAATCGACCGTTGTCATCGTTGACGGTTCCGTTCTCAGTGACGGGGCCAACTTCCTGTGGACCGGTTGCTTCGCAGCGGACGCAGTAATTGCCTCAAATCTGAAAGGCTACGAAGCCCCGCCGCTCTTCGCGAGCCGGCGGGGTTTCGTATTTCCGGGCCATCCGAACCCCCTGTGCTAAGATGGAATTTCCCGAGGTAAAACCATGAAAGCTGGAATCCACCCCGCCTACAATGAGGTGAATGTGATCTGCGCGTGCGGCCACACCTTCCGCACTCGCACCACTAACAAGAGCGACATCCGCGTCGAAATCTGCTCGAGCTGCCACCCCTTCTTCACCGGCAAGCAGAAGCTGGTTGATACGGCTGGCCGCGTCGATAAGTTCGAGAAGAAGTATCAGAAGCAGCGCGCCGAGAAGAATGCAGCGCTGGCAACAAAGTAAGAGCTTTTTTTGAAAGTCATAAGGGCGGCTCCTTTGCGGGAAGCCGCCTTTTTTGTTTTTCTGCTGATTGCGGCCTTATCTCGCCGCGCCGGATGATCCAGAAGCGCCTGTGGCGCCGGTT
>Ga0134125_10000352_pt1 | contig 63494 bp, 51 predicted proteins | sample KB31751_FD_96464 | JGI IMG/M metagenome (GOLD analysis project Ga0134125, IMG submission 96464) | Terrestrial soil microbial communities with excess Nitrogen fertilizer from Kellogg Biological Station, Michigan, USA - KB3-175-1 | ecosystem: Environmental > Terrestrial > Soil > Unclassified ... | reverse complement strand
GCTGCCGCCGGCGGCGGGACCGTGCTGGTTCCCGCAGGGACGTATATCAGTTTCTCGATCCGGCTGAAGACCAAGGTCGATCTTTATCTCGGGCAGGGATCGACCATCATCGCAGCGGACTCACCCAAGCCGGGCGAGACGACCGGCTACATGGGCGGTACGTACGACGCGGCCGAGCCGAAGACGAGCTATGACGCTTACCAGGATTATGGCCACAATCACTGGCACAACTCGCTCTTCTGGGGCGAGGGAATTACGGACATCTCCATCACTGGGCCGGGCCTTCTGTGGGGCCGCGGCCTGAGCTTCGGCGCAGGTCCGGGGCGTCCCCCGGGAGCGCCGCAGCGCGCGGGCTTCGGGCCGGAGCGCATGGACCGTCCGACTGCAGCCGGTGAGTCTGCGCAGTTGGATCGACAGTCGCAGGGCATCGCAGGCTCCGCTCCTGCAGGAAGCGCGGGCAGACCTGCAGGTGGAGGCGGACAGGGTGGAGGCCGCGGAGCCGGTTTCGGGCCGCGCACCCGCGGCGATTACCCGATGTATCAGGCCGAACAGCCGGGCGTCGGCAACAAGACCATCGCGCTGAAGAATTGCCGCAACGTCATCTTCCGCGATTTCTCCATCCTGAAAGGCGGCCACTTCGGACTGCTGCTGACCGGCGTCGACAACCTCACCATCGACAATCTGACGATCGATACCGATCGCGACGGCATGGACATCGACTGCTGCAAGAACGTCCACGTGTCGAACTGCACCGTCAACTCACCATGGGACGATGCCATCGTGCCCAAGTCGAGCTTCGCGCTGGGCTACAACCGTTCGTGCGACAACATGACGATCGCGAATTGTTTCGTCACTGGCGCATATCGACTGGGCACTGTGCTCGACGGGACATGGAAGAAGTTCACCATGGAGGCGGACCACAAAGTCGGCGGCACCGGCCGCATCAAGATGGGCACGGAATCCAACGGCGGCTTCAAGAATGTCTCCATCTCCAACTGCGTCTTTGAAGGCTGCCAGGGCCTCGCGCTCGAAACCGTAGACGGCGCGCTTCTCGAAGACTTCTCCGTCTCGAACCTCACCATGCGCGACATCATCAGCTGCCCCATCTTTATCCGGCTCGGCTCGCGTCTGCGCGGACCGAAAGGCACGGGCGACCAGTCGACCGTCGTCGGCACGCTGAGGCGTGTGCTTATCCAGAACGTCAACTGCTACAACACCAATGCCGAGTACGGTTCAAACATCACCGGCATCCCCGGCTATTTCGTGGAAGACGTGCAGCTCTCCAACATCTATGTCGAGCACAACGGCGGAGGCACCGCCGAGGAGGCGTCCGTCGTGGTTCCCGAGAACGAAACCATGTACCCAGAGCCGAACATGCTTGCCGCGCCTCTTCCGTCGGCCGCCCCCGCGGCAGCCCCTGCCGGCAGAAACGGTATCAGGACTCCCCGTTACCTGCCCGCCCACGGCTTCTACCTCCGGCACGTTAAGCGCATCTCCTTCGCGCACGTGGAGGTCCGGCCGCTGAAGCCGGACGCGCGGCCGGCAATCTATACCGACGATGTGCACCGCGCGGACTTCATCGACATTACCGCGCCCAGTTCGCCGCCGGCGTTCTCGTTCAACAAGTCCACGGACATCCGTGTGCGCATGAGCCGCGCTGGCGAAGACCAGACCATCGCATAAGCAGGAACTTTTCCTCCAGCGCTCTCCCCGTTTGCGCCGTGGCCGGGAGAGCGCTTCGCTTTTCGGGGTAACGGAGTTGGCACGCGCCTGCGAAACGCTGATTCCGCGCGGTGAATCCACACTTCGCCGCCCTGTAAGATAGCGATGGAATCGGCGTGCGGCGCGAGCAGCGCGCCATGAGGCGGACGCGCATTGCTTTATTGGCTGCTCTATCAGAAGCTGTTTCCCTACTTCCGGGTCTTCCGGATCTTTCGCTACCTGACGTTCCGCACGGCGTTCGCTTCCCTCACGGCGCTTGCCATCGGACTGCTCATTGGTCCGTATGTGATCGAGAAGCTGCGCGAGTTCCAGATCGGCCAGTACGTCCGCGACGACGGCCCGCAGACTCACAGAAAAAAAGGTGGCACGCCCACCATGGGCGGTGTGCTCATTGTCATCTCCATCCTTGTGCCCACTTTGCTCTGGGCGGATCTCTCCAACCCGGCCATCTGGATCGCCGTGCTGAGTACTCTCGCCTTCGGCGCGATCGGCTTCGCGGACGACTACACCAAGGTGGTGAAGAAGCGCAGCCTCGGCCTGACCGCAAAGCAGAAGCTGCTCTGTCAGTTCACGGTGAGTGCCCTGGCGGCAGTCGCGCTGGTGCATGAGGAGAAGCGTGGCTTCTACTCCACGCGGCTGATTGTGCCGCTGATGAAGCGCTTCCGCCCGGACCTGGTATGGGGCTGGATGGGCCGCATCCCGCATCTGCACTGGCTGGAGTTCCTGCCCTTCGTCATCTTCGTGATGATTGTGATTGCCGGATCGAGCAATGCGGTCAATATCACAGACGGCCTGGACGGGCTGGCGATCGGCTGCACCATCATCGCCGCGGGCGCGCTCACCGTGCTCACCTACGTCAGCGGCCACGTGGTCTTCGCCGATTATCTTGAGTTGCAGCGCATGCCGATGGTGAGCGAACTCACCATCTTCTGCGGATCGATGGTTGGCGCGAGCATCGGCTTCCTTTGGTACAACGCTCACCCGGCTGAGGTGTTCATGGGCGACGTTGGCTCACTCGCGCTCGGCGGCGCCATCGGGACCGTCGCGGTCATCATCAAGCAGGAATTGCTGCTGCCGCTGATCGGCGGTGTCTTTGTGCTGGAGCTGGTCAGCGTGGCTTTGCAGGTGGGCAGCTACAAGCTGCGCAACGGCAAGCGCATCTTCAAAATGGCGCCGCTGCATCATCACTTTGAGCTGCTGGGCTGGAGCGAGAGCAAAGTGATCGCCCGCTTCTGGATCCTGGCGCTCATCTTCTCTCTCTTCGCCCTGACGACCTTGAAGCTGAGATGACAATTAAGGCCGTTGAAGGATGGCAATGATCGAGTTGCGGACCGAGAATAGTGTTTCCGGTTTCAACGTTCCGACGACGCTCGCGATCAGGGATTGGTGGGCTGTGAATACCTTCCCCGGCCGCACATAGCTCACATGCCGCAGCGACCCAGCTAAGAAATCCGAGGGATTGAGCGGAATGGAGCGGTTATCGCCAAAGGGATTGCTTGTGATCTGGCAAACGATCCAGTCCTCGCGGCTTGACTCTGCGAGAAGAACCGCCGGACGCAACTTGTTTCGGCTGAGATCGGAAAATGGGAACGGAAGGAGCGCTACTTGACCGGCTGCAAATACGCCCATGCTTCGTCCTCTTCAGGGCGAAGCCAATCGGCCAGCGCCTTCTCCGACATAAGGGCCGGGTAGATACTTTCGCTCTCGGGCCACGCAAGTACGGCCCGTCCGGGAGGAAGCTTCAAAGTCGGGTCAACCAGATGAATCACGCCGGCTTCATCGATTTCCACTTCAATGGTCCGCGCCATAGTTACTCCGGCTATCCACACTGCAATGATAGCAGTATCGTTTTTGGGACCGATCTGACTACGCTGAAATGTGATGACTGCTACGCGTACAAAAGTCGGCTGGGCTGCGGCGGCGACTTCGCTTACATCGCTGCTCTTGGCAGGATGTGGGGAAAAGCTCAGTGCTTACCACGAGATTCTGGTCGTTCCATGGTTCATACTCCTTTCGATAACCGGGAGTATTGTTGCCGGGCGCCTACTCTCCCCGCGCTGGTATTACATAGCGATATTCTGGGCCGTGGGCGTACTTTCTGCGCTCCCGTTCGTGCTCTGGTATTAGGAAAACACTTGACTATGGAACCGAAAAACAAACGAGTGCTCGTCGTGGGCCTGGGCAGGAGCGGCCTGGCCGCGGCGCTGTTTCTGCGCGACAAGGGCGCGCGCGTCACGGTGAGCGATACCCGCTCCATGACGGCGCTGGAGAAGGAAATCCCCGCGCTGCTCGAGGCCGGCATCATGGTCGAGGCAGGTGGACACGGCCTGCTGACGTTCCGGCGGCAGGACCTGATCGTCGTGAGCCCTGGAGTTCCTTACGACACGCCGGAGCTGGCGCAGACGCGCACCCTCGGTGTCCCCGGCCTGGAGATCATCGGAGAGGTTGAGCTCGCCAGCCGCTTCCTGCAAGGCAAGATCGTCGCCATCACCGGCTCCAACGGCAAGACCACGACGACGGCTCTGATCGGAAAGATATTCGCCGACTCGGGGCTCGCTACGCTGGTCGGCGGCAACATTGGCACGCCGGCTATAAGCCTTGTAGATCAGAGCATCCGGCTGACGGAGAAGCTAAAAGCGGATTCCTCCGCTGCGCTGCGGAATGACAATGCAGGTGTATGGAGCGTGCTCGAAGTCTCCAGCTTCCAGCTTGAGACGATCGCCACCTTCCGCCCGCACATCGCTGTCGTGCTGAACATCACGCCCGACCATCTGGACCGCCACGGCAGCTTTGAGAACTATGCCGCCGCCAAGGCCCGCATCACGGAAAATCAGACCGCGGACGACTTTCTCGTGTTGAATGCGGAGGACAAGCCCACGCAAATGGTCGCGGCCAAAACGCGCGCGCAGATCTTCTGGTTCTCGCCGCGCCGGCCGATCAAGCAGGGCGCGTTCGTCCATGGCGAAAGCATCGCCTTCCTGCCGCGCGAGGGCGGCAAGGCCGAGCCGATCATGCCGGTCGCCGAGGTTCCTCTCAAAGGCGCGCACAACGTCGAAAACGCGCTCGCCGCCATCTGTGCCGCGCGCCTGGCGGGAATCCCCGCGGCGTCTATCCGCGAGTCGGTGCGCAGCTTCAAAGCCGTCGAGCACCGCCTCGAATTCGTCGCCTCCATTCGCGGCATCGACTTCTACAACGACTCCAAGGCGACCAATGTGGACGCGACGAAGAAGGCGCTGGAAGCGTTCGCTGGCGGCATTCATCTGATCCTTGGCGGCAAGGACAAGGACTCCGACTACACCGAATTGGCCGATCTGGTCCGCGCGCGGGTTAAAACTGTTTACACCATTGGTTCGGCCGCGGAGAAGATCGAGCAGCACCTTAAAGGAACGGCGAAGATCGTCTCAGCCGGAACGCTGGATGTAGCCGTGCGCATCGCCGCCGAGAACGCCGGCGCGGGCGATGTAGTGCTGCTGGCGCCGGCGTGCGCAAGTTTCGACCAGTTTGAGAACTATGAACACCGCGGGCGCGTGTTCAAGCAGCTGGTCGGCGAGATCAAGGGCTGAGGGCGGTTGGTAGCAGATGGCGAAGCGGGTTGGCGTCGACAAATGGATGTACGGGACGGTGCTGCTGCTGGTCCTCTGCGGACTGGTGATGGTCTTTTCCGCTTCGGCCGTCATGGCCAAAGAGACCATGGGTTCACCGTACTCCTTCGTCATCCGCCAGGCAGGCTATGCGCTGGCCGGCATGATCGCCCTGACGGTGCTGATGCGAATCGACTACCGGCGCTACAACAGCTATCCGGTCGTGGTCGGAGCGGTAGCGGTCACAACCGTCATGCTGCTCGCGGTTTTCGTGATGCACGGCAAGATCAACGGCGCGCATCGCTGGATCGGCTTTGGGCCGGTGACGCTCGAGCCGTCCGAGATAGCCAAGCCGGTCATCGTTCTGTTCCTTGCTTACTTCCTGCAGACGCGCGTTCACGCCATCGATGACTGGAAGGGCACTGTATTGCGCGCCGCGTTGCCGCCGCTTGTGTTCATCGCCCTGATCCTGAAGCAGCCTGACCTCGGCACCGCACTGGTATGCGCAGGCGTGACCGGGCTGATGCTCTACCTCGCCGGAGCGCAGGTGAAGTACTTCTTCATAGCCGCCGCAGCCGCGGCGCCTGTGCTCTACTACATGCTCTTCCATGTGGCCTTTCGCAAGGCCCGCATGCTGGCCTTCATCAACCCGGAACTGGACCCCAAGGGCGCCGGTTTCCACATTCTGCAATCCCTCATCGCCGTTGGTACAGGCGGCATCTTCGGCCGCGGCCTGATGGAAGGCGTGCAGAAGCTCTTTTATCTGCCCGAGCCGCATACCGACTTCATCTTCGCCAACATCTGCGAGGAGCTTGGCCTTATCGGCGCGCTCGCCATCATCGCGCTCTTCGTGGCTCTGGGCTATCGCGGTCTGCGCGCGGCCGTGCTTTCGACCGATCCCTTCGCTCGATTCCTGGCCTTCGGCATCACCTCAGCCATCCTGATCCAGGCATTCTTCAATATCAGCGTGGTGCTCGCGATCGTGCCGACCAAGGGGATTACCCTTCCGCTGATCTCATCCGGCGGGACGTCGGTTTTCATTACGCTGGCCAGCCTGGGAGTGTTGCTGAATATTACTCGCGAGATTGACTGACGGGCAGTGGTGTGTTTTAAATTTGAATCTTGTCGCGTAAAATTTCCAGAATCAACAACTTATAAGGAGTCAAAGCCTGCAAAATATTGATTGCAGATAATTTACGCACAAAATTTCTGAAATCAATCACTTGCGGCGATATCGGCGGCCAGACGGGGGGGCAGAAGGAAGGCGACGGGGCGTGCTCCTACATTCGCTAAGTTAATTGTAGCGAACCGGATAAAACTAAAATGCCAATTTGTTTTAAGAATTATCTGGCCTGGGAATAACGAGTTACCGGAAATCGAGGCCACCGGACATCTTGACAGCATTTTCTTGCAGGTGACTGGATCTGCAAAAGAACACGTAGCCCGGGCGAAGATCAGGAGCTGGATTCGTTGCGCATTCTTGTTGCAGGTGGAGGGACCGGCGGGCACGTTATTCCTGCCCTTGCCATTGCGCGGGAGCTCCGCGACAAACATGGCGCAGAGGTGCGCTTCGTCGGAACGGCGCGCGGCCTGGAGACGAAGCTGGTTCCGGAGGGTGGCTTCCGACTCTCGCTCGTCCGCTCTGGACAGTGGAAGAATGTGAGTCTCGCGACGAAGCTCCGCACCGGATTCGATCTGCCGCTCGGCGTTCTTTCCTGCCTGGGGCTGATCCGCGAGTTCAAGCCGCAGGTTGTCGTCGGCGTGGGCGGATACGCCAGCGGCCCCGGCATGCTGGCCGCTGTCCTTAAGCGGGTGCCTACCCTTGCGTATGAGCCGAACGCCGTTCCCGGGCTGACCAATCGCCGCCTCGGGAAATGGGTGTCTGCCGCCGCGGTGAATTTCGCACAGACGGTACGGTACTTCCGCAATGCGCAGGTCACCGGCGTTCCCGTGCGCCGCGAGATCTTCGCGATTGCACCTCGTCCTGAAGGCGTACCGCCCCATTTGCTCATCACCGCGGGCAGCAATGGCGCACTGATTTTCAATGAGACGATGCCAAAGATCGCCGCAGATCTGCTCGCCGCCGCGCCTGGGCTGACGATCACACATCAGTCCGGCGTGCGCCAACTCCAGAGCACTCGCGCCGCCTATGCCGCGAGTGGGGCCGATCCGTCTCGCTGGCGCGTCGAAGCCTTTCTTCCAGACATGCCCGCCGAATACGCGGCCGCCGACCTGGTCCTCGCACGCTCCGGCAGCACGGTCGCGGAGCTCTGCGCCGCGGGCCGCGCTTCCGTGCTGGTGCCGCTCGCCACGGCGGCCGACGACCACCAACGCAAGAATGCCGAGGTACTTGTCGCGGCCGGCGCAGCCCTGATGCTGCTGCAGAAAGACGTGACCCCCGCTGCGCTGCTGGACGCTGTTCGCGGTCTGCTTACCGACTCAGCTCGCCGCAATCAGATGGCCGCCAATGCCCGTTCGCTCGCGAAAGAAGGCGCGCTTGAGCGTATCGCCACGATGATCGTCGAGCTCGCGCACAGCTAAACTCCGCTTACGCCGGCCCTTCCAATCGCGCGTGTCAAAAACGAAAGGGCCGAGGAATTGATCCTCAGCCCATCCGCATCGCTCTCGTACATTCTTGCTGGCTTCTTCAGGTTCGGAGAAGCTTTGCGATCTTTACCGCCGGCCGCCGCCGTGCGATCCGCCACCACCACCGCCGCCGAAGCTCGCGTGACCGCCACCACCGCCGCCGTGGAAGCCCCCGCCGGAGTTGCCGCCGAAGTTCGCGTGGCCACCGCCGCCGAAGTTCGCGTGGCCGCCGCCGCCGAAGTTGCCTTGCGGCGCGCTGAAGTGGCCCTGTGGAGCACTGAAGTTCGCACGTGAACCGGCGTTGAAGTTACCCCGCGGAGCCGGATTGCCGGCACGGCCTGAGAACGCCGCGCCACCGCCGAAGCTCTGCCGTCCTTGGTTGCCGCGGAAGGCCGCGCTGTTGTTGCCGTTGAAAGCTGGACGGTTACCGCCATTTGCGAAGCCGTTGCGCTCAGTTGCGGCAGCATTGCCGCGGTTGGCAAAGCCGTTGTTGCTGCCGTTGTAGGCCGGACGGTTGGCAAAGTTGCCACGTTCCGCCGCGCCGACATTGGCTCGATTCGCGAAGCCGTTGTTGCGCTGGGCAGAGCCGCCACGATTCTCAAACGTGCGGCCGTTGACCGCAGCGCCACGGTTCACGCCGCGCTCGAAGCCGGTGTTCCGAGTGAAGGCCGCTCCGCCGGGCCGGCCGTCAAAGCCGCGAACCCGCTGGTTGTAAACGAAGCGATCATGGTCGTGGTCGCGGAAGCCCAGGTGGTTATACGCCCGGTTGTAGAAGAAGTGGCCGCCATTCCAGTATCCGCCGTAGAAGCCGGTGCCGAAGTAGCCAAAGCCGTAATTGATGCCGCCGTAGTAGCCAACCGTGCGGCCCCAATAACCAGGATGCCAGTAGTAGAGGTCCGCATCCCAGCCCCAGTAGCCCGGTGTCCACAGCGCATCCTCGTAGGGAGGATAGACCCATGCGCCGTCAACCCAGTACCAGCCTGTGTTCTCATCCCACGCCCAATAGCCGGGCGTCCAGATATAGCCATAGCCTGGCGCGATCGGCTGCGCATAGACAGGAATGGGAGGAGGTGCGACAGCGACCGAAAGAAATACTCCTGCGTGCGCAGCAACCGGCGCGACAGCCAGAGCACCAGCGATAACGAGTGCGGCGAGCGTGGCTTTCAAAGCTTTGGTGATCGTCATATTTGTCCCTGTCCTTCCCCTTCTTCGCTTGCCCGCACTTGCCCTGGAGCGGCGGGTTTCGAGAATGGCGTGGACCAAATCAAAGGAGTCTCCGGAACGCTTGCGGCTCAATGCAGCTCCATGATTCTCTCTCCAATTTAGACACACCATACTCCAATTGGTTGCGCTTTTGGAAGGCTGAAGCCAAAGGGGTTAGGGCGGAGCGTCCCAAATGCACCGCAAAGAAGCTTGCCGATTTCTGCCTTAGCTTAAGGCAAGCTGAGTTTGTCGCAAGCTTGCCGCGTATCGCTGGCGATGGGGTGGCGCATGGGTGGCGAACCGTAGGAAATGCGCCGGAAAGACACGTAAGCCCCATCCCTCCCGCCGAACGTTTGGCCCTGCTCGGCGGGTGGGATGGGGCGGCTTACGAATCCGGCGCTACCGGATTCCGGCGCGTTTCGGCGGCAAAGCCTCTGCGCAGCCGGGAACTTCTATGCTTTGCGGAAACGGGAGTACGCGCACATTGCTCTGCCCTCCGAGCGTAGGCGGCGCGCTCTGGATCAGTACTGACAGGCGGGTTGCGTTGGACGCCGGCGGCTCTGGCAGCGGCTGGTAGAGTGAAGGTCGGGTGCGGCGGAACAGATTCGCCAACGCGCCAAGGAGAGAGCGCCTCGCATGTCGTTGCCCGGACATTTTTTGTTTGCCCCGTCGCACCGTATTCACTTCATCGGCATCGGCGGCATCGGCATGAGCGGAATTGCAGAAATTCTTCTGACCATGGGCTACACGGTATCGGGGTCTGACCTTCGCCGCAGTCCCGCCACCGACCGCCTCGCAAAGCTGGGGGCAACCATCCATGAGGGTCACGCAGCGCAGAACGCCAGCGGAGCTGATGTCGTAGTCACCAGCTCCGCGGTTTCCTCCACCAATCCCGAGGTGATGGAGGCTCGCGCACGCAAGATTCCTGTCATTCAGCGGGCGGAGATGCTTGCCGAGCTGATGCGGCTGAAGTACGGCATTGCCGTGGCCGGCATGCACGGGAAGACAACCACGACCAGCCTCATCGCCGCCGTGCTGGGCCCAGCGGGAGGCAATCTCGATCCTACGGTGGTGGTCGGCGGCCGCGTCGATGCGCTCGGATCGAATGCTCGCCTCGGAAGCTCGCAATATCTGGTCGCGGAGGCGGATGAGAGCGATCGATCGTTCCTCAAGCTTTCGCCCGTGCTGGCCGTTGTGACCAATCTCGATCGCGAGCACATGGACTGCTATCGCGACATGGCCGACGTCGAGAACGCGTTCGTCGAGTTCATGGATCGCGTGCCTTTCTACGGCGCGACAACAGCCTGCGTGGACAACGATTTATTGAGGCGGGCGATCGAACGCGTGCATCGCAGAATCTATACTTACGGCGAACACTCCAGCGCGGACTTCCAGCTCAGGCTCATCGAGCGCCGTTTCGAGCCGCGCCCGCTTTCGACAGAAGGGAGCGCCGGGGGTCACTGGCGCTTTGAAGTTGCCTGCCGGGATGGAGCCGGCAGCGTGCAAACGCTCGGCCCATTCGAGTTGCACGTGCCCGGCCGCCACAACGTGCTCAACGCGACGGCAGCGGTCGCGATCGGCGTGCAGCTTGGCGTGTCGCCAGACCGCATCGCCGCCGGCCTGGCCAGTTTCCGTGGCGTGGACCGCCGCTTCCAGGTGCGGGGGATCGTGCGCGGCATCACGGTCGTCGACGACTACGGCCACCACCCTACGGAGATCGCCGCGACCCTGCGCGCCGCCCGGGACGCGGGCTACAAGCGTGTGCATGTCCTCTTCCAGCCGCACCGGTATACCCGTACTCGCGACCTGCAGCCAGAGTTTGCGCGCGCCTTCTCCGACGCCGATACACTTCACGTACTCGATATCTACGCCGCCAGCGAGGAGCCCATTGCCGGGGTCGACGCATCTGCCCTGGTCGACGCGATCCGCCGGACAGAGACTGTCAGGGGCAGTGTGGAGCATGCGGCTTCGATGGCCGTGGGCGCTGGCGCGCTCGCAAACGTAGCGTCTGACGGCGATGTGATCCTCACGCTCGGGGCGGGGAGCGTCTCGCATGCGGCTGCCATTGTTTTGGAAGAACTGGACAAATAATTCTCTTCGCGGCGGGTGCATTGCCTGCCCTGGATCCCGGTCCAATCCGGCCGGTGAGTTGCGTATGAGGTACATCCTTGCCAAATCAGTGGGCTTGCGCGAGGCCAGCCGCTATCATCGGGTGAGGAATTTCTCTCGGGACTGTTCTTTCAGGCGTGCGAGCGGGCAATCTGTTTTCGAATCGTGGCTCAGCGGTGCTGGATGCGCCGGAGACGGCGCGCGCCCCGCAGAAGCGTTCCGCGGGCCTCAAGCGCTCGGCTCCGGTCACTGAGATGCCGCTGCGGCGCGATGCTTCCCGGGACGACTACGACCGCTACGACGACGCGCCCGACCAGAGCCAACGCGCCAGGGGCGGAGTGCGCATCAGCTTCCGCGAAGGACTTATCCCGAGAACGCTCTGGGGGCGCATTGCCGCCGGTTGCGCGCTGGTGGTCGTCAGTGGCGCTGCAATTGCGTCGGCGCTTATGATCCGCAGCTTTCTCCTGCACGATGCCCGCTTCGTCGTACCGGCCCCGGAGGCGATCGAACTCGCGGGCGCCGGCCATTTCACGCACGCGCAACTGCTCAGCATCTTCGGCCAGGACGTGGGCCGAAACGTTTTTACCATCCCACTCAACGAGCGGCGCATTGAACTGGAACGGCTGCCCTGGGTGGAGCACGCGACTGTTATGCGGCTGCTGCCGGACCATCTGCGCGTAGCCATCGTCGAGCGTACACCTGTGGCCTTTGTGCGCCAGGGAACGCACATTGGCCTGGTCGACGCCTCCGGCGCGCTCTTCGACATGCCCAGCCCGGAGATGATCGCGGCGGCCGGGGGTACTGCGCCGCATTATTCGTTCCCGGTGCTCACCGGCATGTCGGCAGCCGATCCGCTCTCCACCCGCGCGGCGCGGATGAAGATCTACATGGCATTTGTCGCGGCTTTGGATGCTACCGGAGAAAAAATCTCCAGCAAGCTGAGTGAAGTGGACCTTTCCGATCCCGAAGATCTGCGCGCCGTCATTCCTGATGCCGGCGGCTCGGATGTTCTGGTGCACTTCGGCGAAGATCATTTTCTGGACCGCTACCACGCCTATCGTCAACACCTCGCTGAATGGCGCGCGCAGTATCCGCATCTCACCAGCGTTGACATGCGCTATGACCATCAGGTGGTCCTGGGCATGAAGCCCGAAGCAGCTGTCGCATCGCACCCGGCAGCGGCGACAACGGTTGCGACGGCTCCCGTCGCTAACACGGCCGTACCCGCAAACAAGCCGGCGGCGCAGCCAGGAAGCGCTTCGCTCTCCAACATCTCTCCCAAAGCTCCTGCGCATATGGTCACTGCGAAAACAGTGCCTCATCCGGTGAGGCCGGCGCGCGCAAAGGCGCGGCCCAGAAAAGCCGCATCAGTGCACGCGCATTCCTCTGCAAGCGCCGCAGTGTCGGCGCATCATGCTGCATCCGGGGTGACGCAGTGAACAACCGGCAGGACAACCTGATCACCGTCGTCGATGCCGGCAGCAGTAAGATCTGCGTGCTGGTCGCCGAGTTGCAGGACGGCGTCCTGCGCTATCGCGGCCACGGCATCGAACAGTCACGCGGCATGCGCAAAGGCCTTATCGCGGATCTCGGCCCTGCCGCGGAAGCGATCAATCGCGCGGCACTTGAGGCCGAGCGCATGGCGCGAGGCACCATCGAATCTGCCGTTGTGGGCATCGGAGGCGCGCATGTTCGCGGCGTGAACAGTTGCGGCGGCATCTCCATGGGCAGCCGCATGCGTGAAATCACGCGCGAGGAGGTCCGCGCCGCGGTGGATCGCGCGCGCTCCGTCGCGCTGCCGCCCGATCGCGAAGTTCTTCATCTGCTGCCGCAGGAATTTATCCTTGACGACCAGCCGGGGATCCACGATCCCATCGGCATGGTGGGCAACAAGCTGGAAGTAAACCTCCATCTCTCCACCTGTTCCGGCGGAGCCGCGCAAAGCGTTGTCACGTGCGCCAACCGCGCCGGACTCGAAGTGGTCGACACTATCTACGAAGGCATCGCTGCCGCCGAAGCCGTGCTCTCTGCGGATGAGCGCGAACTCGGCATCTGCGTCGCGGATGTCGGGGCCAGCACCACCGAGCTTGCGGTCTTTTTCGAAGGCTCGGTCGCGCATACTGCCGTGCTGCCTATCGGCGGCGATCACTTCACCAACGATCTCGCCGTCGGCCTGCACGTCTCCGTGGAAGAGGCCGAGGAGGTCAAGCGCGTCTACGGCAACTGCGTGGTCACTGCTGTGCCGCAGCACAATGAGATCGAAATCGGCGGCAATCTCGCGACGGGAGCACAGGGGGGTGAGTTGCAACCCGCTCGCCTTGTCCGCCAACGTTTCCTCGCCGAGATTCTTGAACCACGCGCCCGTGAGCTCTTCACCATGCTGCGAGACAATCTCCGCCAGGGCGGCGTGCTGGATGCTCTCGGAGCCGGCTGCGTGCTCACCGGCGGCGGTTCGCTGCTCACCGGCCTGCTGGACAATGCGGAAAGCCTGCTGCGGGTGCCCACGCGGGTCGGCTCTCCCGTCCCGCTCTCGCGCATGCCGCAGGAACTGGCGGCGCCTGAGTTTGCCGTCGCGGTCGGCATGCTGCTCTACACGCATCGTACTCAGGTGCGCCGTGCGAGCGAAGAGCAGGGCCTGCGCGCAAAGCTCAAGGCGATCTTCGCCGGCAGCTATTAGCGGAACATGCCGCCAACCCGCAGCAGCTCGACCACATCGCCCAAAGCATCGGCCCATGCGCTCCACGCCATCTGTGCAGATTCACCCAGCGCTTTCACATAGAGGCTGATCGCATAGCCCTCCCGCGCCTCTTCGATGCTGACGAATGCCGGGCGCAGGACACACTCCAGCGCGGCACGCGGCCGCTCGATCGCAGCTGCCAGCCGCGCCACACGGCGGAGCAGATGCTCTTGCCGCGCAAACGAAGCGAACAGCGCGCGGTCGCGGCAGATGATATCCACATAGCTGGCGAAGCCGGAGTCCGGCGCTTCTGAATCATGGCCCGCCAACTCTTCTCCAGACGCATCGACCGCATCGAGTGCAAGGTCGAGCCGAAGCTGCGCGATCTCATCCTCGCTCAATGCCCACGCATCGCATTTCGCGGTGAATACGGGAGAGCGAGATGTATTCAGCGCGCGCAATGCCTGCATCAGCGGCGGATGCCCTTCGGCCTCTGGGACGCGATCGATGTCGTCCGGATGGGCACGCAAATCGATAAAGAAGCTGTCGGGACCGCTCCACGGCACAACGACCACCGCGTCGTCCGCGCCGCACTCCACCTGCCACTCAGCGTGCATGCGCCAGCACAAACCGCAGCAGCGTCTGCTCGGCCCAGTAGCCGTCATCGCCCGCAACGGAATCAGGGGCAGTGAGGAAGGCACAGTGTCCGCCCCGCCCGGTCTGCACGAAGGTAATGTGCGGGTTTGCGCGGATCGCTGCTACTGTCTCCGGCATCAGCACAACAAAGGGGTCGTCGAGCGAGTGCAGGATCAGCGCCGGCACCGCGATGCGATCGACCACGCGCGCCGCAGCCACGCGGTAATAGTAGTCCTCCGCCGAGCTGTAACCGGAATAGAATGCCGTAATCTGCCGATCAAAGTCACGCAGCGACCGGATTCCGGCTGCGCTGTTTAGATCGTAGGCCCGCGGAAAGCAACGCACCTTGTTGCGGTAGCGCTTCAGCATCGCGCGCAGAAAGCGGCGTTCATACACGCGGTTGATGGGCCGGTGCAGCGCCGTGGAGGATGCCTCAAGGTCCATCGCCGGCGAGATACCGACGACCGAACGCAACTCGCGTGGTGCGTCCTGCCCCAGTTCACCCGCCAGCTTCAGCACCAGATTGCCGCCCATCGAATAGCCGATCAACGCGATACTTTCCAGCCGCTCGCGCTGGATGAAGAACCGCATCACTGCATCCACATCGCCGGAAAGGCCAGAGTGATAGAGGGTCGGCGTCAGCGTTGCAGCTTCATACGCGCTGCCGCCGCAGTTTCGCATGTTCATGCGGACCACGTTGCCGCCCGCGCGCCAGAACTTGTTGGCGTTGCCGACCACATACTGCGACTCGGACGAGCCCTCAAGCCCATGCACGATGATCGCGGTTGGCCGCTTCGCACGCACTTCCTGCGGCTGCCAGTGGCACAAACACAGGACCCGGCTCGCGATCTGGTCGCTGCTAGCGGGCGAGACCTCGATCAGCTCCGGCTCCGCCGGAGGGAGATGATCCGCACGCGGGAGGAAGTTGCCGACGATGGTCTGCAGGTGACCATTCGAGAGGAACCGGCGCGGAACAAAGGGACCATAGTCAAAAGCCCCTGCTCCGGGATCCACTAAACGATCCTCAGGCGCGACCTCCGCAACTTTGCTCATCGCTTCCCTGCCCTTTTCGCGCAGGCTTCGAGAAATGCCACGGCATTCAGCGCGCCGCTCGGCTCATCCTCATGCTTGAAGTAGATGTAGACCTCACGCTCCCCAGCCAGCGCGGTGAAGCGATCCGCAAATGCCTCGATCTCTTCCGCGCTGTAACCGCCGCTGCGGCGCAGGCGATAGCAGGCATGGGTACGTGCAGTCTGTACTTCGGGCGTGCGCAGGTCGTCACTTTCGGCGATGCAGAGCGCCGCATTGCGTGCGCGGAGTACTGCATAAATCTCCTCGCGGAACCAGGACGCGTGCCGAAACTCGAATGCAACCATCGGCGCATTGGGCGCAACCAGCGCGGGCGCAGCGAGGAAATCTCCCAGCTGCGCGGCATCGGCCTTGAAGTTCGGCGGCAACTGGAACAGCAGCGGTCCCAGCTTAGCGGCTGCGCGCATCGGCTCCAACACGCTGACGAAGCGCTCCACTGCTTCATGGCAGTTGCGCAGACGGCCAATGTGCGTGATGCGCTGCGGCGCCTTGAAGCTGAAGCGAAAACCTGCAGGCGTTGCGGCCAGCCAGTTTTCGACCATCGCAGGCGTAGGGAAAGCGCGGAAGGTGTAGTTCACTTCCACGGAATTCATCTGCGACGCGTAGTACTCAAGGAACTTCTTCTGCGGCAGCTTTTCGGGATAAAACGCCGGCTTCCACTGCGCATAGGCCCAGCCCGAAGTGCCTGCGTGAATTGCGGCTGGAACGGCAGACCACCCGGGATTCGAGGCAGCGGTCTGGGCCCCCGCAGGCGCCTGGCTGAATCCGAGCGGCGGCGATGGGGCGGTCTGGTTGGTACGGGGCAAAGTTGAACTCGTACGGCGCGAGCTGAACTGGGAGGGGATGTTTGGGGCGGCTAGTGGGGTTCGAACCCACGACATCCGCTGCCACAGAGCGGCGTTCTGCCACTGAACTATAGCCGCCGTATACTTCGAGATTATAGCATCGGGCGCTTGCCGCTTCTGCCATGCGCCGCCCTCCAATCCTATGCCTCCCGCGTCTGAACCCGAAATCCTCTCTCCGCGCCTGCGCCGCGGGGGCCGCGCGCTGGACGATGAATCGCTCGACCTGCTCTCTCACCTGCTCGACGACTGGTTTCGCATTCCAGGAACCGCGATTCGCTTTGGACTGGACGGCATCGTCGGATTCGTTCCCGGAATCGGCGATATCATCGGCGGCATCGCCTCCTGCGTGATTCTGTTCGCGGCATGGGCACGCGGCGTCTCCTACGTCACGCTGGCACGCATGGTGGTGAATTGGGGCATTGAGGTGCTGCTCGGATCTGTGCCCGTGCTCGGCAACTTATTCGATATCGCGTGGAAGGCGAACCGCCGCAATTACGCGCTGCTTACCTCGTCGCTGGCCGACCCGCGCGGCACGCGCCGCCGCAGCTGGCTCTTCATCGGCTGCCTGTGCGTCCTGCTGGTCACGATGCTTGCGCTGCCGTTGTTCCTCTTCGGCTGGATTTCCGCCTTACTCTTTCATGGACTTGCCGGCCATCTCAGTTGGCGGACCACCGGCTGAGCGGAAGCTGAGCCACGGCGGCACAAGCGCCGATAAAGCAGGTCGAACTCTTGGGCGCTCCGGTACGATTCACGCACGCCTACGGCATTCATGCGGCTCATGTCGTCAGCCACATTGGGTGGCTTACTTTAAGCCCGGCTGTCTTGAGGATGCTGCGCCGCCCCAGAGCATAAAACCAAGCACGGCACCCGAGGTGATAAAGATGAATCGATGCTTTCCAGACATGATGTCCCTTGACACTCGACGTACACTTAAAAGAAGAGCCAGCACAGAATCCATCAGCCTCAGGATTGTGTCCCCTCGCTCCAGATTCCATAACTCCAATAAAATCAGGATCTCAGAGATAAGCCGTTTGTTTTCAAGATCGAAATTGATAAGCCATTTGCTTTCTAGATTTTGCAAGATTGATAGGGGGGAGGGGGTACACCATGCGCCGGGCTTTCGCAGCATCCGCAACCACGGAAACCGCCGCAGCACATCAAAACCTTCCCTTCGCTGCAGGCCGTCAAATCCGCACCTTAGCGATGATATGCAGGCGCTGGCTCGCTGACTCGCTGACTTGCTCGCTTCTTCTGCTTCTCACCGCCTGCGCGCCGCCGCGCGGCTCGCACATCGTCATCGGCGCCAAGAACTTCACCGAGCAGGTCGTCCTCGGCGAGCTCCTCGCCCAGGAGATCGAAGCCGTCTACGCGCAGGAAGGCCACCCGCAGAAGGTCGACCGGCGCTTCTACCTCGCCGGCAGCTACATCTGCCAGCAGGCGCTCGCCAGCGGCCGCATCGACGCCTATGTCGAATACACCGGCACCGCCCTCACCGCCATCCTCAAGCAGCCGCTGCCAACCCAGCACGACCCGGACAAAGTCCTCGCCACCGTTCGCGCGCTCTACGAATCCAAGTACCGCGTGCGCGTCGCGCAGCCACTCGGCTTCGACGACACCTTCGCCATGGTGGTCCGCGGCGACGATGCCCGGCGCCTCAACCTGCACACCATCTCGGACGTAGCCAAGTTGCTCGATCCCAGGTCTCAGAATCGAGACCTGGGGCACCCGCATTCTGGGGAAGAAACGCACCCGTGGCGCCTCGGCGTGGGCTATGAGTTTGAGTCCCGCCCGGACGGCCTGCCTGGCCTCTCGGCCGCCTACGGCTTGCACTTTGCAAGCATCCGCACCATGGACCTCGGCCTGCTCTACCGCGCGCTTGGCAATCATCAGGTGGACATCGTCGCGGGCAACTCCACCGACGGGGCAATCCGGTCGTTGCACTTTAGCGTGCTCGCCGACGACAAGCACTACTTCCCGCCCTACGACGCCGTGCCGCTGGTCCGCGAAGACTCGATCACGCGCCACCCCGAGATCGCCATCGCAACTGCCCGGCTTGCCGGCAAGGTCAGCGCCGAAGAGATGCAAGCCATGAACGACCTGGTCGACGGCCAGCATAAGGATGTCGCGGAGGTGGTAAGGACGTTTCGGATGGGAAAGGGGCTCTGAATATCCTCGGCGGAATTAAATGCGGGGATTCTTCGGCTACGCCTCAGAATGACAGGTGCGGAAGGCGGTGGCATGACAGGTGCGGAAGGCGGTGGCATGACAGGTGCGGAAGGCGGTCGCGACGTATAAGCGTTTTTGGCTGGCAACTAAGCCTCTGCTTCTTCGTGGCGCTTGCGTGTGAGGCGATAGTAGACGGCGGGAGTAACGATGAGCGACAGAAACACCGAGATCAGCAGCCCGCCGATCACCGCGATCGCCAGCGGCTGCAGCATCTGCGAGCCCGCGCCGATGGCGAAGGCCAGCGGCAGCATTCCGCACACCGCCGCAATCGCCGTCATCATGATGGGCCGCAGCCGGCGCTGCGCGGCGTGCAGCATCGCCTCGCGCGCGAGGTCTCTGGAGGCATCATTCTCGCCGCGCGCGCCGGCCTCCTCTTCTGCGCGATACCGCTCGTCCGCATCCAGCAGCAGGATGCCGTTCTTGGCGACGATGCCGATGACCATGATGAGGCCCATAAAACTTGCGACGTTGAAGTCCGTGCCAGTAATGAACAAGGCAAGCACCACGCCGGAGATGGAGAGGATGGAGCTGGAAAGGATCGCCACCGGCGCGGAGAAGTTGCGGAACTCCGCCAGCAGCACGCCGAACACCAGCGCCAGCGCCAGGACCAGCACGCGCAGCAGATCGTGGAAGGACTTCTGCTGCTCCTGGTAGACACCGCCGTACGTGACCCTGACGCTCGATGGAAGGTGCATCGCCTGCACGGTCCGCCTTACCTGGCGCATTGCGCTGCCCAGGTCGGAACCCTGGAGGCGTCCTGTGACTGCGATGTAGCGCTGCAGGTCCTCGCGCAGAATCTCGTTCTGCGGCGGCAACTGCGTCACTTCCGCCAGTGAGCCGAGCGGCGCGGTATGCCCGCTGGAGGAATTGAAGACCGTGTTCTCCATCGCGTCCAGCGAGGCACGCGTCGCGTCCGGCAAACGCACGCGCACGGTGTATGGCCGGCCGTTGACGATCATCGGCTCCTGCGCCGGAAGGCCGTCGAGGATGGCCGTTGCGTCTTCCGCGACCTCCTGCGGCGTGAAGCCCATGCGCGCCGCGAGCGTGGGATCGACCTGGAAGTTCGTCGCCGGACCCGAGATGGTGTTGTCGATGCCGTTCTGCGTGTCGACTACGCCGGGAATCTTCTTGATCGCGTCCTCGACCTTTGGGCCGAGGTCGCTCAACTGATTGGCGTCGGGCGAAAAGAGCTTTACGACGATGTCCTCCGGCTGATTGGACAAATCGCCGATCATATCCTGCAGCGCCTGCGTGAATTCGATGTCGAGTGCAGGCTCCTCGCGCTTGATCTTCCCGCGCACATCGGCGATGACTTCATCGATCGAGCGGTCGCGGTCCTTTTTCAGCTTCACGGTGAAGTCGCCCGAGTTCGCCTCGGTAACAGCAGCAAGGCCAAGCTGCAATCCCGTGCGCCGCGAGGTCATCTCCACTTCCGGTTCACTGTGCAGGATCTGTTCTACGTGCGTGAGAATACGGTTCGTCTCAGCCAGCGATGTGCCGGCGGGCGTGAGGTAATCGAGGATGAAAGAACCCTCATCCATCGCCGGCAGCATGTCGGAACCGAGCGACTTGTAGCCGACCCACGTTGCGGCGACAAGCGCGAGGCATGCAACGGCAAGCCATAGCGGCTGCGCCAGCGCCCAGCCCAATGCGCGCTCGTGCCAGGCGAGGACGCGCTGCATCACGCGCCCTGATTCGTGCGAATGCGCCTCGCCGGTTTCGGAGTGCTTCTTGTGTTTCAGGAGTGAAAGCGAAAGCGCGGGCGTGAAGCTGACGGCCAACCCGAGGGAGGTCAGCAGGCCGGCCGTCATGGTTACGGCGAGTGCACGGAAGAAATTGCCGGTCACGCCAGTGACTGCAATCAGCGGAAGAAAGACGACGACCGGGGTGATGGTGGAGAAGATGAGGGGTGTGGAGAGTTCGCGCAGGGCAAGACGAACGGCATTCGCGCGACTCTCGCCCGCGTCGCGGTGCACGACGATGTTTTCCACTACCACGATGGCGTCGTCGATGACGAGACCGATGGCCGCGGCGAGGCCGCCCAGCGTCATCAGGTTGAAGGACTCGCCGATGATCCAGAGAAAAAGAATTGTCACCGCGACCGTAACCGGAATCACCATTCCGGCGATCAGAGAACTGGACCAGTCACGCAAAAAGAGGAAGAGAATGATGCAGGCCAGCAGCAGGCCGATGAGGATCGCGTCGCGCACGCTTGCGATGGATTCGCGGACCAGCTGCGACTGGTCGTAGAACGGCGTCAGATGGACGCCCGGCGGCAGTGTTCTCTGCAGAACGCTGACCTCGCGTGCCACTCCGTCGGCGACTGCAACGGTGTTGGACGATATTTGCCGCGAAATGCTGATCAGGACCGACGGCACACCATTCGCGGTCACCGTGGTGTAGACCGGTTCCGTGCCCTGGCGAACCTCAGCTACGTCCGCAATCCGCACGGGCGCGCCCGCCGCGGTGGATTTGACCACCAGATTGCCCAGTGCGGCAGCATCATGCGCCTGCGAGCCGACCAGCGCAAGGATGAGTTCGTGGTTCGCTTCATAGAGGCCGGGTGAATCGATGATGTTTGAGTTCTGCACCGCATTGACGAGGTCGGTCAGCGTTACGCCGGAGTTCTCGAGCCGCGCCATGTCGGGCACGATGTGGTATTCCGGCACTTGCCCACCCTGAACCAGCGCTGTCGAGACGCCGGGAACACGATTCAGCGGCGGCTTCAGATCGTAGGTGGCAATTTCCCACAGCCGCGTCTGCGATACAGAATTGTTGTCCGCGGTCAGCGCGTAGCCAATGATGGGAAAGGTCGCGAAGGAGAGCCGGTTGGTCGTGATGACCGCCGTCGAGGGCAGCGTCTGGCGCACTTTCGATAGCTCGGCGTTCACCAACTGAAGGGTCTGCGCGATGTCGAAATCCCAGCCGAAGAAAAGATCGACCTCCGCTTCTCCGCGCGATGTGGTGGAGCGCACCGTTTGCAGGCCCGGAACGCTGTTCATCGCGTCCTCGATGGGCTTGGTGATGGTGACCTGCATCTGTTCGACCGGCATCACGCCGTTATCGACACCGATCACAATACGAGGAAAATTTGTCTCCGGAAAAACGGAGATCGGCACCTGCAGCGCAGCGTAAATTCCCGCCACCGTAAGCACGACGACCAGGAAGAAGATGGTCCGGCTCATGCGCGCGAGCCAGAAGCCGCGTTCCGGCGGCTCCGTTCCGCCAACCAGCTGCGGATTGAGACCGGGCGAGCTCACTTGTCGTCCGCGTCCTTTCCTCCCGCTGGTTTGTCGTCCGTATCCGGCTTGGCGCCAGGGTCAGTGCCGATCTTCACTTTTGTGCCGTCGTCCAGCCCGTATCCGCCGGTTGAGATCACCATGTCCTGTTGGGTAATCCCGCTGAGCACCTGTGCGTCTTCCTTGGTGACAATTCCAAGCGTCACCGGTTTCTTGTGCGCGGCGGAATCGGCCCCGATCACCATGACGAACTTGCTGTTGCCGTCCGCGGCAGTCTGTATGGCTTCGGCAGGAACAGTCAACGCGTTCGGCACCGTGCGGCCGGTGATCGATGCATGAACCGGCGTGCCGGGCCTGTAGGTCCCTCTGGGGTTCTCTATACGCAGCCATACCTCCACTGTTGTGCTGCCGGGATCGAGCGCAGGGCTGACAAGGGAGACCTTCGCCGGGACGGGATCGTCGATGCCCGGCACGGTGACCGTGGCGGGCGCGCCGACCTTCAGGCTCTGCGCCTGGGTTTGCCCTACATGCAGCTTGGCGATCAGCGCGGAGGTGTCCATCACCGTAATCAACGGCGTGCCGGCGGCGGCCGTTTCACCGGCAAACAAAGGCCGGTCCGTCACTACGCCGGAGATCGGACTGCGTATCTCCGTGTAGCTCAACTCCGCCTCTGCGCCAAGATATTTGCCGCGAGCGGATTCGAGCGTACCCTGCGCATTCTTGATCGTTGCCTCATTGCCCACCTTGAGCAGCGAGTCCAAATGCTGCTGCGCGATGTTGAATGCAGCCTGCGCCTGCACCAGCGTTGCCTTCGCCGTGTCCAGGTCGCGACCCGGAATGGCGCCCTGTGTGAACAACTCAGTTCGCGCGTTCACGATGGATTGATTGAGGTCAAGGTTGGCCTTTGCCTGCGCCAGATCGAGCTTCGCTTTTGTCAGGTCCTCCGGCGCCTGCGCCTTCGTAGCGGTATCGTAAGTAGCCTGTGCCGCAGTGTATGCGCCCTTGTTGTCAACGACCGCTGCGGAAAGGTCCTTGTTCTCCAGCGTCGCCAGCAACTCGCCCGCGTGTACCTTTGCGCCGCGCTGCACATAGAACTTCGCTACCGGCGCGGATATTTTCGGGGAGATCGCCGCTTGCGCCAGTGGGGTCAGAATGGCGTCCGCCACGATCTGGTCGCCGATGCTCTGGATCTTCGGGTGCGCGGCCTGCACATAAACCTCGGCGGCCGGCTTTTTATCGTCATCGTCGTCGGAGTCTTTCTTGCAACCGAGCGGAAGCAGCGCCGCGACTGACAGCAGCACCACGATCACCCGCAGTGTTGAGATTGCTTCACGTTGCGTTCTCTCTCGCCGCCTTCTCATGCGCATCGTCCTCTAAAGTGTCCCAGTCAGGAGTTGCAGGTTCGCCAACGCTGTCTCGTATCGCACCACGCCATCCTCGCGCGCCTGCTCCGCGCTGGTCAGCGAATTCTCCGCATCCACGACGTCCAGAATTTTGGCTTCGCCGGCTGTATACGCCAGACGCACCAGCCGCAGGCTCTCCGCAGCGGTCTTGGCGCTCAGCTCCAGGCTGTCGAGCTGATCGTGCGCGGCTATCGCCTCGGAGTAGAACTCCTCGAGTTCCGCGATCGTCTTGCGCTGTGTGTTGGTCAGCGTCGCCCTGGCGGCCGTGCGGCTGTTCTCGCTTTGCTTCACCTTGTCATGCGTGGTGAACCAGTCCCAGATGGGAAAATTCAACTGCGCGCTGGCGGAATAGCCGAGATTGCGATCGCCGAGATCGTTGTGCAGGCCAAATTGCGGCGAATCGATGCCGTAGTTGTAGTTCAGGGTCAGGTCCGGCAGATAGCCCAGCCGCGCCGAAATGACATCGAGATCGGCGAGGTGGGCGCCGGCCAGGGCGCTGCGGAGTTCGGGATTGTTTTTCGCCAGCGCAGCCTCAACCTCTGCCCGGGCGGGCACCGGCGCTGCTGTATCCGGAATTGCGACCGTGTAGGGCGTGCGCGGATCGGGAAAGAGCAAGACGCCCAGATCGAGCCGCGCCTTCGCCGCATTCAACTTGGCATCGGAAAGATCGCGGTCGCGCTGCTGCTGCTGCAATTGGGCTTTCACTACATCGGCATGAGCCACTTCCCTTGCCTGCTCGCGCTGGCTGGTCAGCTTCGTGAGGCCGGCCGCTTCATCCGCCGCGCGCTGCGCCACGGCAACGCGGCGCTCGGCAGTTGCTGCCGCGTAATACAGTCCCGCAACCGTCACCACCAGACCGCGCTCGGCGATCTGCAACTCTGCGTTCGCAACCGCCAGCGATGCGGACGCCTTGCTCAGCGCATTGAACTGCTGCCCTCCGATGGTCTCCGTCACCACTGCCTGATTGATGTATTCATGCACGGCATTGTTGGCGATGAATCGAGGCGCAGAGGTCGTCTGAAGATCAGGCTGCTGCGCCTTGATGGGATTTGTTATGACGCCGGCGCCGCCTTGGGTATAGAGGAACTGGTTCTCTGCCGAAACATTGGGCAGGAGTGCCGCACGCGCGATGGACTGGTCCAGCTTCGCGTTCTTCGCCGTGGCAACGGCATTGGCAAACGTGGGTTCGTTTGCGCGAGCGCGAGTGATCGCGTCATTGAGAGTAATGGCCGGCGTTGCGGTCTGCGGCATCGATGCGTCTGTTGCCTGAGGCACTACAGGAGTTTGGGCGCTTACTGCCGGCAAACCTGCCAATGCATAGGTCGTGATCAACGCGGCGCGCAGCCAGAGAGTCGTGGTCTTCATGCGAACAAAAGCACCGGGAGAACCGTTATGCAATAGGATGCCGATCGGCAACCATCGCAACTATCAATTTGACAACATGGGCTTAACGGCAGCTTAAGGATGCCGGGAGTAGAGTAAATTTCTCCTCATGAGAGTGCTCGTGGTGGAAGATGAAACCCGGCTGGCAAACAACATCGCCCAGGCGCTGCGCGAGCGCTGCGGCTTCGCCGTCGATATCGCCGAAAACGGCGCCGACGGTGTCTCCATGGCTGAGTTTCAGCACTATGACCTGCTGCTGCTCGACCTGATGTTGCCCGGTCTTGACGGGCTCGGCATCGTGCGCCGCACCCGGGCTCGCCGCGATATGACGCCAATTCTCATCCTGACCGCGCGCGACGAACGCACCACGGTGGTCCAGTTGCTGAATGCAGGCGCCGACGACTATCTGACCAAGCCCTTCGATCTCGGCGAGCTGATCGCGCGAGCGAAGGCGCTTATCCGCCGCGGCAAAGGCGCTCCGCACCCTGAGCTTACCGTCGGCCGCATCACCCTGAATACCGTCGAGCAGACCGTGCGCTGTTCCGGGCAGCTCATTGATCTCTCGCCCACTGAGTACCGCCTGCTCGAATATCTCATCTTCCGTCCGCGCGCCATCGTCTCCGCGCGGGAGCTGCTCGAACATCTCTACGATTACAACTGGCAGCATCACTCCAACGTCATCGAGGCCCACATCTCCAATCTGCGCAAGAAACTTCGCGCAGCCGGCGAAGAGACCTCGATTGCAACACTGCGCGGACGCGGCTATCGTCTGGAGTCGCCGGATCTGCAACTATGAAACGCCGTTCCCTAAGCCGTCAGCTCATTGCGGGCGTCCTGTTTGCTGAACTCATCTGCGCCGGCATCTTCTCCGCTCTGGCTCTGCTGCACGAGATGCATGGCCGCCGTCGCGCCTTCGACGTGATGCTGCGTGGCCGCGCCGATTCCCTGCTTGGCGCGGTTCACGACGCGGAAGACTCCGCGGACAACATTTATCTGGATCCGTCAGAGCTTGTCCTTCCGCCCCGCGACATTTATAAGGTCGTGACGCCCGCGGGAAAACTGGTCAGTTATTCACCGCAGGCCTCCTCTGCCGATCTGGCCGCATTGAACACATTGCACCAGCCAGGATATTTCGACCTGCGCATCGGGCCTGAGCGCTATCGCGCCATTCGCTTCGACGGCATGCGAGTTATCGACCGCGACGAAGTGCCCGGCGGGCTCCGGCGTCCCGTGATCATCTTCTATGCCTCATCCACGCACGATCTCTGGCGTGAGGCCGTTGAGGCCGTCCAGTTCTATGTCGTCGCAAGCATCGTGCTGCTCGCGCTCACCGGCGTTGCACTGGTGTGGTTTCTCCGCCGCCGCCTCTCGCCCCTCGAGGAACTGGCTGCAATCGCCGGGCGCGTCTCCACGCGGTCCTGGGATTTCGTTCCTCCCAATGCCGTCCTGCGGACGGCCGAACTGGCGCCCATCGCGGTTTCCATTGAGAAGCTGCTGGATGGCCTGCATCAGGCCTTTGAGCGCCAGCGGCGGCTAACCGGCGACGGCGCGCACGAGCTCAAAACCTCTATCGCCGTCCTTAAATCCAGCCTGCAGCTGCTCGCCATGAACCCTCGCACCGCCCAGCAGTACCAGGCCGGACTCGACGACCTCATCACCGACACCGAGCGCATGGAGCAGCTCGCCCTGCGCATGCTCGCGCTTGCCCGTCTGGAAGAAGCGCCCATCGATCCCGCTGCCGAATGCGATCTCGCCTCCGCAGTGCGGGCGGTCGCTGAACGTCTGCGCGATGTCGCCGAACAGAAGCGGATCAGCCTCTTGATCGAAACCGGCGAGCCCTGCCAAGTCGCCCTACCGATCGACGAAGCCGAGACCCTCTGCTCCAACCTCATCATGAATGCGCTGCAGCATACGCCGGCCGGCGGCCGTGTCTCGGCCTCGGTCGCCACTCACGGCAACTCTGTCATCCTAGGTGTCGCGGACAACGGCGAAGGCATCCCTGCCGATGCCCTGCCACATGTGTTTGAGCGCTTCTACCGCGCCGACAGCTCGCGCGCCCGCAGCAGTGGCGGCGCCGGCCTGGGACTTTCGATCTGCAAAGCCATTGCCGAACGCGGCGGCGGCTCAATCCAACTGGAAAGCTCACCCGGGAAAGGCACGACCGCAGCAGCTACCCTGCCGCGGATCGCGGCGAATCTCAGCAGCACAGACGAAGCTCTTGTCCCGGCTTCCATCGCCAAGTGAATCTGGGACAACTACTTCCCAGGCATCGTATAGATCACTTCATTCGGCTTGGCGTAATGAAGGTCCTCGCGTGCCTGGTGCTCGACTGCATCGGGATCATTGCGGAGCCGGTTGACGTGAGCGCCCATCTGCTCATTTTCCCGCTCCAGCCCCACCATCTGCTGCTTCAATGCGCGGGTCTCGGCCCGCTTCTGCATATACACCGTCAGGCCGTTAGCTCCGAAGACGACGTGATAGCCCACCGCAAGCGCCAATGCAGCTGCCGCCAGCGTAGCCGCCTTGCGTCGGCCAGCAAACGCAGCGACCCACAACCCGCGCACGAACGCAAAACGCCCGGAGGATTCGACTTGGCCGGAATCCGACACAGGTTCATCGTCGTGCCCCACACCGCTGTGGATCAAGACCCATCGGCCGCCAATCGGCGAGAGGAATCAAGTTTGTACCGGCTGCCGCACTCGCACGGCCAGCATATCCACAGAGCGAGCCATTCCGCGCGTGCGGTCCGCTTGGTATCCTTGAAGTATCGCTCTCAACTACGGTCTGTACGATTAGCCATGGCTGCGGCCTGCCGCATCCAATCACGTACGAACCTTAACTTTGTCACTTCGGGCGGAATACCGTCCCGGCTTTTTTGAACCGTTGCCTGCCAAGGAACTTCCCGCCATGTCCGAGACCGTTGCCGCCACCCAGGAAATCACCATTGCTCACAGTCCGGACTCCGACGACGCCTTCATGTTCTACGGCCTCGCCACCAACAAGGTCCGCGTCGCCGGCTACCGTTTCACCCACACGCTGACTGACATCGAAACGCTCAACCGGCGGGCCATCAGCGAAGCGTTCTACGACATTACCGCCATATCCTTCCACGCATATCCCTATCTGCAGGACAACTACGCGCTGATGCCGTGCGGCGGCTCCGTCGGCGAAGGCTATGGTCCCATGGTCGTCGCGCCGCGCAAGCTCACCCACGCCGAGATCGCCAAAACGCGCATCGCCGTCCCCGGCACGCTCACTACGGCCTATCTCACGCTCAAGCTCTTCGCCCCTGAAGTGGAAACCGCCGTCGTGCCCTTCGACCAGATCATCCCCGCCGTGGTCGCCGGGGAATTCGACGCCGGCCTCATTATCCATGAAGGCCAACTCACCTATGGCAATAACGGTCTGTCCAAGTCCCTTGACCTTGGCCAATGGTGGCGCGAAAAGACAGGACTGCCCTTGCCTCTGGGCGGCAATGCGATCCGCCGTTCCCTCGGCGAAGAGACCACCCACATGGCCACACAGGCGCTGCGCGATTCCATTCAGCATGCCCTCGACCACCGCGAGGAGGCTCTTGCATATGCGATGCAATTCGCGCGCGATCTCGATCCATCACTCGCCAACAAGTTCGTGGGCATGTACGTCAACGAACGGACACTGAATTACGGGGAGGATGGCCGCGAGGCCATTCGCCGCCTGCTCGCCATGGGCTACGAACGCGGAATCATCCCGCACCAGGCCCGCGTCGACTTCACGGACTGAATGAGTCGCCGCCGCGCCGCCTGCGGTCCGATTTTCCTCCCAACGCTGTGCTATTCTGCTTGAGGTGAACTGCGCGGATGCGAGGCCTGCATATCGGCCCCTTCCCAGGGTTCACGCCCGTTCTCAACGGCCGCAACAGAGGCGGACGCGTAGCTCAGCTGGTAGAGCATTCGACTCTTAATCGACTGGTCCCAGGTTCGATCCCTGGCGCGTCCACCATCTTTTCTTTCTATACAAGCCATGCATCATCGATCGCACGCAGGCGCCGTCAGAAAAAATCCCTGCTTATGTTCACTGCCAAGTCAGTGGGCTGGTGACTGAGTGAGTGTCGAAGAGTGAAGCCTACTTCTCAAGCAGAGTCCCATACAGCTCCACTGTCTGTTTTGCGATTGCCTCCCACGCGAAGGTCTCTTCCACGCGCCTGCGGCCTGCCGCGCCGAACTGCGCGCAGCGAGCCGGGTCAGCCATCAGTTCCGTGAGCCGCGTTGCGAGATCGCGGGAGAACTTCTCGCCGTCAATGGGAAAGCTCGTGACCGGATCGGCGTCGAAGGGCACTAGATAACCTGTCTCCCCATCCTTCACCACCTCCAGAATCCCGCCTGTCGCGCTGGCCACCACCGGCGCGCCGCAGGCCATCGCTTCCAGATTGATGATGCCGAAGGGCTCATACACGGACGGGCAGCAGAAGACGCGGCAGTTGGAGTAGAGTTCGATCGCTTCCGGCTTGGTGATCATCTTCTCGATCCACACGATCTTCGTGGCCGCGGTGCTGTTCCCGGCCGCCGCGCGCGCCGCCTCCACCTTCTCGCGCATCTCGGCTGCGATCTCCGGTGTGTCCGGGGCGCCTGCGCACAGCACCACTTGGGTTCCCTCCGGCAGATACTTCACCGCATCCACCAGATGCACCACGCCCTTCTGGCGCGTGATACGGCCGACGAAGAGGACATACGGCCGCGCAGGATCGACGCCGTACTTCACCAGCGCATCCGTCGCGCTCGTCTTGCGATACTCCTTGAGGTCGATTCCGTTATAGATCACGTGAACCTTCGCTGCATCCACCTCCGGATAGGCGCGCAGGATGTCAGCTTTGGTTCCGTTCGAGACAGCAATGATCGCATCGGCGTCAAGAATCGCGGTGCGCTCCATCCATGAGCTCATCGCATAGCCCGAGCCCAATTGCTCGGCCTTCCAGGCCCGCAGCGGCTCCAGCGAATGCGTGGTGAGCACAAATGGTATGCGGTACAGCTTCTTCGCCAGAAAGCCGGCCATCGACGCATACCACGTGTGCGTATGCACTACGTCGATGCGGCCCAGTTCCTTCATCTGCGACAGGTTCAGGGCCAGCGCGTCCACGGCGGTTTTGAATTTTGCTTCGCAACCTGCCGTCACATCCGACGGCGGCTCATCGCCGAACACATGCAGATTGCCGTCATCCGCGCGCTGCTGGCCCCAGCAGTGCACCTCTACTTCGATCAGCTTCGCCAGCTCGCGGCTCAGATACTCCACATGCACACCCGCGCCGCCGTATACATGCGGCGGATACTCCCGCGTCATCAGACCAACCCGCATCGTGCCCCTCTGGAGAACTTCTCCGCGAACAGCATACGCGAGGGCGGTTCAGGTTGACACAAGGGCGGCTTTAGTTCTCGCCCGGCTTGCGGATCAGTTCTCGCTCAGGATGGATGCCTATGCCGGTGTTCGCGCGTAAGCGGGGCTAGTTCGCGCTGGGCTTCTGAATGCTGTCGATCACGAACGTCTCGACATTGGCCTTGGTATTCTCCATCTTCAGCCCAAGCTGCTCCTGCAGGGCCGTGTAGAGGCTGGGTGGCGCATTGGGGTCTTCCTGGGCTGGAGCCTTGTAGCCTCCGAGGACTGCAAACTGGCTTTCATCCGGCGTCCAGCTCAGGGTAAAGTCATAGCGCTGTGTTAGTCCGGTCTGGTCCACCACCGGCTTGTCCATCACGGCGCCCTGCATTCCATCGCAGAAATCCTTCATCGTCGCGTTCGTCACACGAAGTTGCCCGAGCCTGGCGAATGTAAAATTCACCGGTGCGCTCGGCGGATCACTCGTCACGGTGAGCTTTGGTCCGCCCTTGGCGACCGTAACCGCGTAGGCCGCAAGCTCGCGCTGTTCGTGATGAAACCTCAGCCCGAACCGCGTTGCCAGAGCATCCTGGATCAACATCCGCATCTGCGGCGTGCTGGGCTGCCCCGCCACGTCGGGCACGCCGTCCAGATCGTACTTCTCGTCGAGCCATGCCGGGCCATTCACCACTTGTTTCGGGTGCAGGCCGTACGCGAAGGTAATCAAATCGCTCACCGCTGTGTTGATCGTCAAAACATGCCGTCCCTTGATCGTGAACAGCTTGCCCGGCCGGTTCGGGTCGCTCGGTTTAATCGTCAGCACATCGAACTTTGGCTTCGCGTTCGCGGGCATCGCCTTCGGCGGCTCGGGGATTGCCCATGCAACGTCATTCGTGACGTGATCGAGATTCAACGCGTGACTGGATCCGTCCCCCATCTTCACGTTGCCGGATATGGTCTTGCCCTCGGCATTCAACGACCCATCGAAACCGGCTCCCAACGATGGAATCGAGAAGCTCACGTCCGACCCATGGACCGCGATCGCCGGCAAGGCGGCCATTCGGCCACCACCGTCAATCAAGTAGAGCGTTCCTTTGTAGGGTGCGCCTTGCGCGCCCTCCTTCGTCACCTTGATCAGCACACGCTGGCCATTGCCCAGGGCCAGAGTTCCCTGCCAGTTGCCGGTCAGGTCGCCTGCAGCAGCAGGCGCTGAGGCATTCGCCGCCGCGGCATTGCCCTGCTGACCCTGCGCGTGCCCCCACATGGGGGCGACGCTGACTGGCACCATTGCAATCACGATCCATGCCAATAGTTGCTTCATCGTTACAACTCCTTGCGTTTGGGAAACCGGCGGCACATTCCCGGAACAATTCATCGTACGCGGGCGGAGGTGTTTCGGTTCCCTCACCTCCTCTACAATCTCCCCATGAAACTTGCCGACCTCGCCGCCCACCTGGGCGCAACCCTCAACGGCGATCCGAACGCCGAGGTCACCTCCGCAGCGGGCCTGGAAGACGCCCAGCCCGGCCAGCTCGCCTTTGTTGCCAATCCGAAATACACGGCCCTGGCCCGCAGCACGCGCGCCACGGCAGTCGTCGTGGAACCAGGCTTCGAGCAGATTGCCGCAGCGACCCTCCGCATCGAGAACCCGTACCTTGGCTTCGCCCGTGCGCTGGAGTTGTTCTACCAGCCACCGAGCTATTCACCGGGTATTCATCCCACTGCAGTCGTTGCGCCTACCGCGCAGATCGGTTCCGGCGCTCACATCGGCGCCTATGCGGTGGTCGGCGATCACGTTGTACTCGGCGCGAATGCCACGCTGCTGCCGCACGTCGTAATTTACGCCCATGCCCAGATCGGCAGGCATTTTTTTGCACACGCGCACGCTGTCGTCCGGGAGCATTGCCGCCTCGGCGACCATGTCACTCTGCAAAACGGTGCAGTAATCGGCGGGGACGGCTTTGGCTTCGCCCGCCAGACCTCGGCTTCGGCGGGAACTCCAGCCTGGTACAAGATCCTCCAAACCGGACCCGCGGTTCTCGAGGATCACGTGGAGGTGCAGGCAAACGCCACTATAGACCGCGCGTCTGTCGGGGAAACCCGGGTCCGCGCCGGCGCCAAAATCGACAACCTCGTCCAGGTGGGCCACGGCTGCACGATCGGGGAGGACACGCTTCTCTGCGCGCAGGTGGGGCTTGCCGGATCAACTCACGTCGGTCGCAACGGCATCTTCGCAGGACAGGCTGCATCGGCCGGGCACAACCATGTCGGCGATGGTGTGGTGATCACTGCACAGTCGGGAGTGGGTGGCGATGTCGCTCCTGGTCTCACGGTCAGCGGAAGCCCCGCCTTCGATAACGTGAAGTGGCTACGCGCGACCGCCATGTTTCAGAGGCTTCCCGAATTGCTCCGCGAGCGAAAAAAGAACGATTCAACAAACATTCTCAAGGAGTAAGATGGCGCGGCGTGCATTCCGCGCATCTAAAGTCCAGTGTCTACCGAGCCGCCCATCTCCTCCGGTATCGAACTTGTTCGCCCTCCGAATGTGAACGTCCTTTTGCTCGACGACGATCCGGTCAATCTGCATCTGCGCAGCACGATTCTGCGTCAGCACGGATACGCCTCTGTCACCGCAATGACAATCGAAGAGGCCGGCGAGTTGCTCGATCAGATCGATATCGCTGTGCTCGACTATCACCTGGGCCACGGCAAATTCGGCACCGAGGTCGCCTCCAAGCTGCGCAAGCGTCGCCCCGAGGTGCCCATCATCATCATGTCCGCGACCCTGGAGCGCCACTTCGGCGGCGTCGAGGACATGCATCTGCTGAAGGGCCAAAGCTCGGTGGAGGACCTGCTGGCCGCGCTTCGCTCCTTTGAGGCCCGCCGCCGCGGCGCGCCCGTTGTGGTGGACGCGCGCGATTTCTTCTACTCCCGCATCGCCCGCGCCATCGGCTCCGACGTGCTGGTGCAGATCCTCGACGAGGACGGCAACTGGCTCTATTGCAATGACACCGCCGCAGAATACATCGGCCAGCCGCGCGAATGGTTCCCGGGCCGCAATCTGTTTCAGGAGATTCCCTCTTCACCCAGCGACTGGCGCGAGATACTGCGCAATGTGGCGCGGACTCGGGATACCTACATCGATCGAACCCGCCGCGGCCTCTTCTTCGCAGCCACGACGGGCCCCAGCCCCGGCTGGAGCGTTCTGGTTTTCCCGATCACCTTGCATGATCGCCGCTCGGGCGCGGTTCTCACCGCGCGCATCGTGGAACGTGCTCCTACCACTCTGTTCGCTTAGCTCGACAGCATTGGCGCCAGTGCAGGCGCGCGACCGTATGCGCGGCACTCCCCGTGCGGCGATGCGTCTGCACCCTGATACTCTGGACATCTGGACTCCGGATGCGACTCCTAGCAGCTTCCACTCTCGCCGCAATGCTCCTGCTCGCCGGCTGCCACTCGCGCTATATCGCCGCCACGGTCACCAATCGCACAGGCTCCCCGCTCTCCACGGTAGAGGTGGACTACCCCTCAGCGAGCTTCGGTGTCGACACGCTCGCTGACGGCGCTACATACAGTTACCGTTTCAAGATCATTGGCAGCGGGCCCACCGCCGTTCTCTGGACCGACTCCTCCCACCGGGACCACAAGGTCCCCGGCCCTTCCTTGCACGAAGGCGATGAGGGCACACTCGCCATCACCATCGGCCCCGGCGCCCCGCCGGCCTGGGACCTTCATCTCGTCCACCGCGGCCGGTCCTGACTCTCAATCCTCGTCGGAGTTGGCGCGCTCGATCGTCGGCGCATTGTTGCGCGGATGCAATTCCCGCTCGCGACCTCCAGCTTTGCGCTTCTTCGCAGAGATCGAGAGCAGAATCGCCAAGATCGCGAATATTGCAATGCACGCGAGAAACACAAAGGTCAGCATGGAACCTCCCGGCGCACACCTGTGCTGCGCTGCCTGTAAGATGCCTGCCTCCGCCTGCCCGGCCACCCGCTGCGATACACTCCGTCTATGCCGCGCGGCTCGTTCATTACGTTTGAGGGCCTTGACGGCTCCGGCAAGACCACACAGCTGCGCCGGCTTGCGGCGCACCTTACCGGGGCAGGTCACCAGGTCGTCACGCTGCGTCAGCCGGGTTCCACTCCGCTCGGCGATCGTTTACGGGCTGTGCTGCTCGACTCCCGCTCAGAGTCTTCGCTCGGCTCGATCACCCCGCTGGCGGAGATGGCGCTCATGTTCGCCGACCGGGCTCAGGCCATTTCGCAGGTGATTGCCCCGGCACTCGCCTCCGGCGCCATCGTCCTCTGCGACCGCTTCACCGATTCCTCTGAGGCGTATCAGGGATTCGGACGCGAGTTGGGCAGCAAGCGCATTCTGGCGATGCACGCGGCGGTCTGCAACAACCTGCAGCCCGATCTCACCCTGCTGCTGCTGCCGCCGCTGGACACTTCACTCAAGCGCGCACGACGCCGCAACCATCGCACCGCGCAGAAGAACGGCGCGGATGAGGGTCGCTTCGAGAGCGAGTCCGACGCTTTTTACACTCGCGTCTACACGGGCTATCGACACATCGCCGAACGCGAGGCGCACCGCGTCGTCGCGATCGGCGAAGGCTCCATCGACGAACTCGCCGCCCGCATCGCGGTCGTAGTTGACGAGCGCGTCGAAGCGCGGACGGCCAATGTTGTCTCGGCCTCGCGAACCTCGAACCTTGTCTCTTGAACCGTTCTTACTTCGCGCTCGCCGGCGGCACGATCCCATTCATGCGGAGATATTCCACCATCTGCCCATAGTGGTCGTTCGCATGCGAGATCGCGAACTGCGCCAGCGTCGCCCGGGTCGCCAGCATGCCGGGCTCCGGAGACTTCACCACCTCAAATGCATTTGCCGCCGTGATCGTCGCAATCGCCTTGCGCGCGTACGCGAACGATCCCGCGAGCGCCGCCACGATATCGTCTTTCTTTGTGAGTTTGCTTATCGTCCCGGCGCTCGGGTCGATCGGCATTCCGCTTGCGATCGAATAGAAATAGTAATTTGCCTGCGCCACATGCGCCGCCTGCTGCCCGAAGGTCCGTACGGTCGCGAACTCCACCTTCTGCGCCGGCGCAAAGATGGCCTGGCTGGGCGCAAATCCGTACTTGTCCTCCGGCATTGCCTTTGCCGCGCCCATCAGCTCGCCTTCAATCAGGTCCAACTGCGAATCGATCGCTAACCTCGGACTTGCGGTCGAGCCAACTGCAATGCCTAGATTGACCGCGCTGCCCATCGGCGCCTGTGCGGGAACGGCCGCCGCACTGATCGCCAGGACCGCACATATCGCCATCATCGCTCGCACACGCATTCCACACCTCGGATAAGAATCAGGAACGTCGCCAATCCTAGCAAAATCACGCCGGGAATTTGTCATCGAGGAAGCTGCGGACCAGATCAAAGCGGCTGGTAGTACCTCTCCTTTGGATCGGCGCATCCGCGACACAATATTTTTCGGACTACCGCGCCTTCCACGAGTTCCTCTTCCACCACCTCGCGGTCATAGCTGATACCCTCGCCGCACATCGCGCACGCAATCCGCGGCGCCTTGTATCCCGGCAACTCACGTGCATCGAGCGGAATCCGCACCCACTCCACCGCGAACAGCTCGTCATCCGGCAACTCGCGATATGCTGCCATCTGCTGCGCGTTTTTCTCGAGGTCCGGAAACATCTCCCGCGCCCGCTCCCGCGAGGTTTCAAGCGCGGCAATCCGCACCGCCCGTCCGCCCTCGATCGCGGCGATCCCTTTCGCTTGATCCGCGGCGCGCCCCAGATCCACGAAACTCGCCGCCATCTTTCCCCAGTCGCGAAACTTCAATGCTCGCTTGCCCAGGCGGCAACCCGTCACCACTGCAATGGCATCCGTCGCACAGCGGTCAATCTCGACAAAGGTGACCAGCCTCTTCCGGTCTGCACGCGTTACTTTCCCGCGCGGATCATCAATGCTCAGAAGCCTGCATCCCAGCATCGCCATGCGCACGCCCAGCACCTGTCCCGCGCACAAATGTCCATGGGCAATCTCAGCTTCGCGCAGCAGCTCGTTGAGTGTCTCCATGCAGCCGATCATACCGCCGCCTCGGGCTGGTCCACGTACTGTGCACTTTCTTTCAGCTCCGCCCGGTGGAAAACATTCTGCGATTTAACGGCAATCTTGTTTGACTCCCACATACAGCGTGGGGAATAATTCACGCTTCGAGGTGATCCATGAGCGAGATGACCACGACCGTAGGCGCAGTGCTCAGGCAGAAGGCCGACGACGTCCTCTGGGTCGCGCCCGATGCCTCCGTCTACGAAGCCATCGAGATGATGGCCGACAAAAGCGTCGGCGCGCTGCTCGTCATGGAACGCGGCGAACTGCTCGGCATCGTGTCAGAGCGCGATTACGCACGCAAGATCATTCTCCAGGGCCGGCACTCCAAGGAAACCCTCGTCTCGGAGATCATGTCCAGCCCCGTCGTCACCGTCTCGCGCCAGCACACCGTCGGTGAGTGCCTGCGCATCATTACGGACCGCCACTTCCGTCACCTCGTCGTCACCGAGGCCGGAAAGGTGGTCGGTGTGGTCTCCATCGGCGACCTCGTCAACTGCATCATCTCCGAGCAGGAGCAGACCATCCGCCACCTGCATGCCTACATCTCCGGCACGATGCACTGATCACTGGTCGTCGCCGGGATCGCCCTCTTCGATCAGCGAAGTTCCACCCACAACATCGAACGTCATTGGCGCACCTCCAGTCAGCTGGAACGTCACGCGCATCGGCTCGCGCTGCCAGACCGCGGGCCTGCATACTGGCGAGGCCGGCGACTGCTGCGGCCATTTGCCCAGGGGCTGCTGCACCACCGCACGCCGCGCCCCAAGTTGCGCCACGATCGCGAACAGCCCGCCCTTCGCGGTTGTGCCTATTCCGCAATACGCCGCATAGTCGCGAAACCACACTGCATCGGAAACCGCGTCGTCGAAATCGGGGAGATGCAGCGCTGTCACATGACCGGTCGTCCGGTCCACCAGCAACCACGGCCCAGGCTGCCAGCTCCACTTCGCCTGCGCATCGCCCGGCAGCGCATCGTTCACCCTCATCACGCGCCGCACCGCAAAGCTGCGGTCCGTCACATCGTGCGCGTCGCCCGTAATCCATTCCTTCTGCCGCCCGTCCACGATCAACGCACGCACTTTCATCGTCGGTGCGTCGTTGCCCTTGGCCGGAATGGCTCCCGGCGCCGTATAAGCCACCTTCTTTGCCGAACCCAGCACGACGGTATGCACTTTGGGTGGCGCGGCGGCGCTGACTTCAGTTGTAAGGAAGAGAATGCAGGCGAGTGCCATCAGCAGCCGCACAACAGCGGAGGAGAAGTTCTGCATGGCTCGCAGCCTAGCGCGTTCCCATGCATTCGCGCAAACGGTACACGTCTATCGCCGAAAAGCCCCGGTCTTTGCACTGTTCCTTGTGCAAATTGCCCTAAAGTGCACCACCCATTACCCCAATCCAGATAACACTCTCGATTCCTGCGGCTTTTTGCCTGGGCCGAATTTCCACGATTCCGCCCGCAGTAGTATGGTGTGTGGAAGGGCGCGGCAGACTGCCCACAGTTTCCTTGGTTATCGCTCCACATATTGCGGCTGATGCGAAGTCTTACGCCTGAGCCGGCAACACGAAACGCAAGCAACCTTCCCAGGCATCTCCCCGAAAGGAACTTAACCGAACCATGTGGAAACCGAACCAGACTGGTCCCAACTCCCCCGCAACCCCTGAGCCAGCTCGCCCAACTCCCCCGGTCTCGACACCCGGCTCGTTCGAAGCCGCTCGCCCAGCCGCTCCCGCCGCCTCTGCCTCCAGCGGCGAACAGGCCACCATCGGTAAATCGCTCGTCATCAAGGGCGAGGTCACCGGTTCCGAGTCGCTCTACGTTGACGGCAAGATCGAGGGCGCAATCAACCTGCCCGGCAATCGCGTCACCGTCGGCCGCAATGGCCAGGTCGCTGCGAACATCACTGCGCGCGAAGTGGTCGTGCTCGGCAAGGTCCGCGGCAATATCTCTGCCAGCGACCGCGTCGACATCCGCAGCGAAGGCTCGCTGACCGGCGATGTCGCCGCCGCACGCATCGCCATCGAAGACGGCGCCTACTTCAAGGGCGGTATCGACATCCGGAAGCCAAATGAAGGCAAGGGCGGCAGCACTTCGTCGTCCTCGTCATCGTCATCCTCTTCTTCGGCATCGACTCCTGAGCCGGTCGCCGTTGAAGCGAAGGCATAGCTTTCTCAGCCGGACTATCGGTGGCCCATCCTTCGCAACGCGACGGGTGGGTTTGCCTTTTTAACTGGATTTCGGCCATCGACCAGCTCTTCCCTGCGAGTGCAAGGTGGCTTGTTAATTTTGCGCTCGCGGCCTCTGCCGGATCTGCCCCGGGTCGACAAGGTCCGGTGAAGTGGGCGCTGGCTTCGGCGCTGGACCGGCCGCAGGCTTCGCCGTCAGGCTCGCGCGCATCTGCTCTGCGCTCACCTGCACTGAGGGTTGGAACGCCGCGGACGCCATGTAGTCGAGCACCGATTTCTTTAGCGAAGGCGTACCAACGTGCGCCGCATCGAGATCGATTGCGCTGACCATCAGTCTCCCCTTCCCGACCGCGCATTCATACAGCAGCCCAAGCTTCCAGCCGCGGTTCCAGTCGTCGATCGACTGGACGATGGGTTCCAGCTCACGCGGCAGGCCAGTCATGTTCAGCGAGTGCGCGGTGGCCATCAGGTCGATCCACTGCCAGTCGCAGTTCGCTTCGGTGGGAAAACCTTTCAGCGCCGGGTGGGTTGCGTCATTCAGCAGCCCGAGGAACGTGGTCCCGTTCGGATTCATCAGGTGGTTCCAGAAGATCGGCACGGTGGACATCTTCGGATCGTTCGCGCCGAACTCCTTCGTCACAAACAATACCTTGCCGCCAGCAGCGAGCTTGGCTTCAGCCTCGGACCAGGCGCTGGTGATCAGCACATCGGCGGGTGCCATCGTGTCAACCTTCGCCGGATAGACCCAGAAGTCCCACCCATTGTGGAACGGTGTTCCAGCCAGCTCGACCACGAGCCGGTACTTCGCCGGGGCATGCAGCTTGGCCAGATCGACCGAGATCGAAGCCAGCGGAAGATTCTTTCCACGTGGCGCAGGCTTCGACGCGAGACTGCCGCTTGCCACGACGGCCCCGCCCGTGCCCACGACGCGCCACTTCGGCGTCACGCTCGCGAACGGTTTGGCTCCGTAGTGCGCCAGCTCAACATCGGCCTTCAGCGTGTCCGCCGTGGTAAAGACGCGTTCTTTGAAGCGGGCCAGCGGCACCGTCTCATTGCAGAACTGGCGGAACTCTTCGGGCCCAACATAACCCTTCGACTCCCAGAACGCGTCGAGCAGCCCGATAAGCGCGCCGCCCTGGCCCAGGTAATCGTGGAGGTCGAGAATCTCGATGCCGGTGTAGTTCGCGCTGCGCAGGTTCGCCTCGAACTCCTCCTTGTAGCAGGCCACCTGAAAGCGGCCCGATGCATGCGCGATCTGCTTGTTCTTCGCAAGCGTGCCATGCTCCCGCGCCATGTCGCGCATGATTTCGTAATTGCCCGGCACCATGTAGCCGGAGAATTTATCGATCACGCTGAAGTCCGGATATGCGCACCACTGCCCTACCTCATGTCCGACGAACGGCACTACCGATCCGCGCGACATGCCCTGCAGCATCGCATCGTAGTCACCGCCGAACCAACCACGCGGGCCGCGCGCGCCGATCACGATAAAGTCCGCCGCGTACGGCGTTCCCGGGCCGCCCGGCGGTGGCGCAGGACGGCCCGTGCCGTCGGAATACAGCCGCCGCGGGTCAGCCTCGCGCATCTCCTTGTCCCAAATGGGAAGCTGTTCCTGATAATGTCCCGCAGGTTCGTTCGAAGCGTTCAGCATCACGAGCGACGGATGGTTGCCATACGCGCGGATGATCCGTGCCGACTCATCCCGCAGCGTGTTCAGCATCTTCTGCTCGGCATCGAACGAGTTCCACATCCCGCACTCCGGCTGAAAGTAGAAGCCAAGCTCATCGCCCGCGATGAACGCTGCCTCGGGCGGGCACCACGAGTGGAAGCGGATGCCGTTCAGCCCCCACGCCTTGCACGTGGCGATGATTTTTTTCCAAGTCGGAACGTCCGTGGCCTGATACCCGAGATGCGGGAAGCCGCCGCCATCATGTGTCGCACGGAAGTAAAACAGTTCGCCGTTCAGCCGGATCGTCCTGCCGTCGGCCTTGATCTCGCGCATGCCGAAGCTCACGTCGCGCCTGTCGTTAGCATCCAGCCCGTCCGCATCCGGTCCGTTCAGCTTCACGGTGATGTGCTGCAGCACCGGCGTGAATTCACTCCATGGCGTCGCGTTCGGCATCGGCACGTCGAGAGTCGCCGCCCCGCCTTTCGCATCCCAGCTGGCTGGTGCATTCGTTGCGCCGACTGAAATCGTTCCGGAGCCGGCTTTGCCCGTCGCGTTGCCGATCTTCACCCGCACCTGCGCCGACTTCGCCGCGAGATTCGGAAACACCTGCGCATCATCGATCCAAACCGGGCTGGTCGCGCTGAGTTCGATGCGCCCAACGATGCCGTTCCACGTGCAACCCTCGGCATCCGAGACGCTGTGCCCGTCCGGCCGGTAGGGCAGGATCATGCGGTTGTCGATGCGGAGGGTCAGCCGGTGCGTTCCCGGCGCGACAATGCCGAGGTCATACTCATGCGGCGCCACCAGCGACGTGCATGACCCGATCTGTTTGTCATCGAGATACACGGTAGTCTGCCAGCGCGTGCGTTCAAGGAAGAGCGCAACGCGCCTGCCCTTCCATGCCGCCGGAATTGCGATCTCTCGCTGATACCACGCTACGCCGAGATAGTGCTTGATGGGCTGCGAGAGGTACGGCACCTCCACATGGCCCGGCTTGGTGTACGGCGCATACTGCGGCAGCAGATACCACCGCATGTCGCGCGGGAGCGCCGCGACAAACTGCGTAGTCGCCTCGATGTCATCGCCGTATCCCTGCGTCTGCAGGATTCCGGGCAGGGAGATGTGCGTCGTCGTACCCAGGTCCGCCTTGTACCAGACCTCATCGCCGGCGCCCATATCGTAGCGATCGAGCGCGAAGCGCCACTCGCCGGCAAGCGACTGCACGCCCGCACGCGGGGGCACCGGAGCGGTGGGCGCGCCAAAGACTGGATGTGTGGGCGCGGCAACCTGCGCAGCCGCGGCGCCCGTAAGCGCAAGGAATTTCCGGCGAGAGAGTCGAACAGATTTGTTCATCACTTCCTTAGTAGTGCGTATGGTTGGCAATCAGCTTGCGGCAGTCCGGCCCGCAAGGCTTCGGGTGCGGCACGACGTTGGCATTGCCGTAGACTCGCAGAATTTGCGTGCCACCGCCCTGCCCTCCGCCACCTCCGCCTTCCAGCGTAATCACCTCATCCGCGCCGGTGTGGTCGAAGTCGAACATATGGTAGGCCTCGCCTTTGAAGAAGAGCGTGCCCGCGCCGTCCGGCTCCAGCTTGAAGCGATACCAGAAGAACGTGCGCTTGCCGTTGCCATACCAATCCCCGCGCACGAAGTTCGGGTTGCCGTTCAGCGGATGCGCCGGCCATGTCTCCAGCAGCCGCCCCACGTTGTCGAACCAGTAGAGCTGCGCCGAAAGCCCGCCGTTGGCGACGATCTCGTTGGGATTGGCTGCCTGCCGCTGGAACCCACCGCCGCCGCCCGCACGCTGCCCTCGCGCAGCGCCGCCGCCAGCGACGGGCGCCCGCGTGCCGTAGGTGCGGCCGTTCGTCACCACCTGCGGCGTCTTCGAGCCGGCGAGAATCCATCCGCCGGTGATCTGCTGCGAGTGGTCCGAGAGGTTCTGCCACAGCATGTCGCCGTTCTGCGCATTGTAGGCCAGCGTGCCCACATCGCTCTGTCCGGTCAGCAGCTCCGGCTTGCCGTCGCCGTTGATGTCCACGAACTCCATCGCGTCCATGTGGTCGTTGTTCTTCTCGAAATACTTCGCGTTGTTCCACACCTCGTGGCCCTTAGCGTCCAGGCAGAGATGGCTGATGATGACTTCATCCACGCCGTCGCCGTTCACGTCATACGGATAGATGTAGTGGCCGAAATAGTCCTTCTGGCGTGGCTCGGAGTGCTGCCACACCTGATGCAGCTGATAGTCATAGGCCGTGAGCGAGATGAGGCCGCCGGTGTCCGACAGCACCAGCAGCGTGTCCGGCCCGGGTGCGTCCTTGTGGAACTTCGCCACAGCCATGCGGTAGTTGTTGTAGACGTGCGGCATCGGCGGAGCGGGCCACGGCGTCTTGCGCACAATCTCGCCGGTGCGTCCGTCTGCGATCACCAGCCACTCCCTGTTGTCGATCATGCGCCAGTGCGCGACCTCGTCGCGGCCGGTGTGGTCGAAGTCCCACATCACTCCCGGCGCCTCGAATTCACCGCGCAGCCGCGCATCCTGCGCCGGCGCCTGCCAGCGCCACAGCTCATGTCCGTCGTTCGCATACATGATCGATGAGTAGTCGCTGGTGATGTCGAGGATTGCATACTTGCCGCTGCCATCCACATCCCCGAACTTCACGATGTTCGACGGCGCAATCTTGTACTCATGCTCCAGCTTCACCTCGGGCGGAAGCTCCAGCGCCTTCAGGTCGTCTTCCTTGAAGTCCGCGTTCTTCGTCAGCACCAGCACGTTGATGGACGGCCGCGGCGTAATCGCCGTCAGTGCGATGGTGACGTTGCCGGGCTTCAGCGTGTAGTCGCCGCCGCGCACCCACTTGAGTGTTCCCTGCCCGTAGCTCCCGCCATCTTCCTTGCCATCGATCTTCACCCGGAAGGAGCTGGTTGCCGTTCCAATGCTGCGCACAAAGAGGTGATAGGTCCCCGCTTCCTTTACCGGAACCATCGCGGTCGCATCCTCCGCGGTCGACATGTTCAGCGTGGAGTTGTTGAAGAACCACTCGCCCGCGGGAAAGCGCCCATCGATGGTGTCACCCGCGGGAATGTTGAGGAAGAAGTCCGACGCCGGCACCACAATCGTTCCCGGCGGCTGATGCGCCGCGTCATGGTGATGCAGTGTCAGCTTCTGCTGCGCCTGTGACGCAGTCGTAAAGGCCAACGCCCCGAACATTGCGGCTCCGCGCGTAATCCTTCGCATTGTGAAGCTCGTCATGGCCGCGCTCCTCCCGCCAGTTCGAACTCCGGTGTCACATCCACGGGAATTCCCTCCGTCGCATCGAGCGCATGTTGCAGCGAGGCGGGCATCACATCGTACTTCGCGAACCACGCCTCGGCGCCTGCGCGGTCTCCACGAGCCTCAAACGTCAGCAACGTCTTGCACAAGTCAGTGATCGCGACCGGCATCGCCGCCTCATTCATCGTGTAGCGGCCATCCGCGGCCTGGGCCAGCGCGCCCTTTTCCAGCAGATAGTTGAATTCCATCATCTCCGCGCGGCCATGCGCCTCGCCTGTGCCAAACCGCAATGTGCGCAGCAGACCAGCGACGTACGAAGCATAGATGACGTCGGTCTCACTCTCCGGCAGCAGCTTCCGATCGATCAGCCAGTCCGCAAGATACATGCCCGTCACGTCCGCCTTCGCCTCTTCGAGGCCGCTATACGCCGGGCCGATCGCCTCGTTGATCGCAACCTGCTTTCCATCCACGTGCGCCCACGCCGGCCCCAGCCCATGCGAGATCTCATGCAGGATGGTCCACGTCAGATATCCTTCGCCGCTTACATCTTTGGCCTGCGCCGATGTCATCATCTTGCCCGCGATCGGGAGGATCACGTTGTTCACCCGCGCATCCATGAAGTTCTTGAAGAAGATCTTCTTCGATCCCTTCTCCGCATGAATCCTCGGATCGTTCGGCAGATTGTCCGCAACCGCCTGATATCCATAGCGCAGGTCGCCGGCGCGCAGCGGTGCATCCATCACCTCCATCGGCGTTGCCTGCCCTTCCTTCGACGGCTTGTCCGCATCGCCGATCGGCAGCGCGCGCTGCATCTCTGCTTCGTGCTGCTGATACATCGCCAGCTTTTTGCTCTCCGCATCGTTGCGGATCAGGATCGACGCGCCATAGGAGGTTTTCACACTCAGCAACCCGTCCAGATACACCTCATAGGGCGCGAAGATGATGTCGATCTTCGGGTCTTTCAAATCGAGCCATGCCACATCGCTCGCGTAGTAGTCGTCGCTCTCGAGCGCCTCCGCGCGCAGGTTCAGATACTTTGCAAACGCCGGGTCGGGGCTCAGCTTTGCGGCCGCCCGGAGGTCCTCCGCCATCGGCTTGATCCATTGCGCGAACGCGACGTGATACGGATACGTGTACAGCTTCTCCGGCACGCCATAGACGACAGGCTGGCTCAACGCCGCGGGAATATCCAGCGGCGCCGAACGCACCACAGTGTGCGCATCGTAGATCGCCGCCTTCTCGTCCGGATGTGCAGCGACATACTTCTCCACCTCTGCGCGCGTCAGCCCATACGGATACAGCTCCCGCCCCGGCGGCATCGGCTCTTCGCCGCTGAAGGGAAAATTGTCGTCCACCAGGTCCCAGCGGCTCCCGTTGATCGAGAACAGCTTCATCATCGAAGGATTCTGCGTGGTGTGCGCCATCGCCCAGCCGCCCAGGTCGCTCTCGCGCCAGTAGACCTCATTGAGGAGCCGGCAGGCATCAGCGAGCTTCGCGATCATCTGCTGTTCGCGCGGCGAAAGACCCGCTTTGCCGTAGGGCACGCGGATCGTCTTCCATCGCGCCGCTCGTTCCGCCTCGTTGTGTACGGGACGACCGCCCGCGTTGCGCGTGCCGGAGTGGCTCTCCGGAATCACCGCGGCGGGACGCGCGCCACGCGCCCCCGGACCCGCGACTGTATCCTGTCCCACCGCCGGAATTGTCAGCAGCCCCGCACAGGCAATGCCCAGCCACAGCGCTCGTCTCACGCGATCACCTCTCACTTCTTCTCCGCCACGAAGGTCACGTCGCCAAGCAGACCCGAAACCGGCAGCGGCGGCACGAATCCGAACACGCCGCCGCCACCCCCGCCGCCCGGGCGCGCGGGGGCTGCGGGCTCATCGAGTATCTGCTGATCTTTGGGCAGGCCGCGGTCGCCGATCTGACGGTTCGTCCATTCATTCGTGACTGCGATCTCCAGCTTGTTCGCGCCCGGCTTCAGCGCGCCGGTCACGTCGACGCGATAGGGCGGCGCCCACACCATGCCGACCGATTTGCCATTCACCTTCACCTCCGCGATGTCGCGCACCGTGCCCAGGTCGAGCCACACCTGCTGCCCCGGCTTGAACCACGCTGCCGGCGCGGTCACTGTCTTGGAGTAGGTCGCTGTGCCGGAGAAGTACTTCACACCTGCGGCGCTGTTGTCCGTCCACGAGACCAGCTTCGGCATCGTAATGCTCGCCGGCGCACCCCACTTCGGCGGGAACGTCACGGTCCATGCACCTGAAACGGTTTCCAGCTTCGTGTCCGTCACCGCAGGGGCGGTCCGGTCCGGCGCGGTCTCCTTGTTGCGGAAGATCACGAACACGCTCTCGCGCTCGGCGAGGTTCAGCGGCACCTCCGTAAACTCGTCCTTCGGCTGCGTGTAGAGGGCCGGCTCAATCCCCGGCTGCTTGTTGCCGCTGCGGTCCGGCATGTTCACGTCATCGGTGTACGAAACGCCGCTCTTCTCCGAACCATCCATCGGCCGCCAAATCTGCACGTCCTTGCCGCTCACGCGGAAGCGCGCGTTCAGATGCACCGGCTCATCGGACTGGTTCGCAACGAAGTAAATCTCCGCATCCTTCGTGTGGCGATGCACCCACACCGGCGGGTTGTCCAGCGATCCGCTCGCCTTGAAGTCCGGCGACGCCTTCACGCGATGCAGCACCTCATCGAGCGACAGTCCCCAATAGGTCATGCCCTTGCCGTAGGCATGCTGGTTCAGCGTGACGCCGTCCATTGAACCCCACAGATCCATCGCAAGGTCGCGCACCTTCGCATCCGCACGCGGATAGTCCAGCAGGCTCGGGCTGGTCTCCGGCCTTGGACCTACGATCGTCGCGCCCGCAGCGACCAACTCATGCAGTTTGCCCAGCACCTCCGGCGTCATCTCCGTCGTTGGCGGCAGGACCAGGATGCGGTAGTCATGCCCATCCGGCATCTCTTGGCTGCCGTCCACATGCACGCGACCCTCCGCGGTCACGCTTGTGTGGTGCAGCAGGATGTCCGTGTTGATGTAGTCGTAGTCATAGCCCGCGGGCATGGCCGGGTCGTTGCCCTGACCCCAGAACGGCATGGTCGACGGCGCGCCTTCCTTCAGGAGATACGCGACGTCCGCCGTGGGATAGCCCTGTTGCAGCATGAACTGCACCCGCGCCAGATATGTCATGAACGGCTTCGCCATCTCCGCCCAGGTGATGTTGCGGTTAATGTGCGTGCCCACCATCGTGTTGCCGGGTTTCGTGTCCAGCGGCTGCTGCGCTGAGGTGTGGAAGACCAGCCGATTCACGCCCTGTGCGAACCAGTAGTCGGCAATCTTTTTGAGCGTGTACGGCGACTCGTAGCCGCCGCCGGTAAAGCTTTCCGTCGCGACCAGCGGTTTGCCATACACATGCGCCGCCGATGCCGCGCCGCGCACATCCACGTAGTACATCGACTCCGGATGCAGCGCGCGCACCCAGAACTCCGCCATCGGAATATCGATGTGGCTCTTGTTCAGCAGCGTGTCCTCGGGAATCTCCAGCGCCACGCCCGACGCCTCCGAGTAGGCCTTCATGCCAAGCTTGTGCAGGTTGCGGTCCATCTCGCCATAAAACTGGTCGGCGTACATGTCCGCGAGGGTGCGCCGGAAGTCCCACAGGAAGCGGTCGCTCACGTCCGAGTTCTCCACCACGCGGCCCGTCAGCACCGGCAGGTACGGCGTGGGATCGTAGCCGCGCAGCCGCTTGAACTCCGGAATCATGTCGTCGGTCCAGTTCTGCATGCCGGCTTCCCAGCTGTCCATCGTCATGTACTGGACGGTCGAGCCGACCAGATCGCCGAGATGCGCGCGCATTGGGTCCATATAGCCCTTGAAATACTGGTCCACATACTTCGCGCTCAGCTTGTCGACTTCCAGCCCGCTACCGGCGGGCACTGACGGCCGGTTCCGCGCGCCGGTCAGCGCATAGCCCATGCGCAGCACCGTCCACTTGCCCTCGGGCGCATCCCAGTGCAGCGTGCCGTCGGCATCCATCTTGCCCGTCAGATCCACGATCTGCGCCTTGGCGATCTCGTCGATCGGCGGCGCGCCCGGCGTCGGCACCACATCGTACACATCCATCAGGCTCCCGAAGGCGCCCTTGTCCTCCCACCGATTGACGCGCGCATCGGTATAGAAGATCGCCTCGGAGACCGCGTAGCCTTGCGGCGCGGCCGCCCCACGCCGTCCACCACCGGTTGCCGGAGCCGGCGCGTCGTTTTCGCCTGTGATTACCTCCGCCGGCGACAGCGCACGGCGATCAAACTCGATTCGGAAGAAGCGGCCGGTTGCAGCCGGAAACGCGAAGGTGCGGATCGACGCGCCGTGATAGCCCTGCGGCCCCGGCGTCGCCTGAATCTCACGCCACTTCTGCCCGTCCTCACTGACCAGAATCTTTCCCACCGGAATCAGCCGCGAACCCAGCGACAGCGCCCGCGCCGTGAATGGCGCCGCAAACTCATACTGCAGCCACACCGGCCCCCCGCCCTGCGATTCAGGAATGGTGATTGCCGTGGTCAGGCTGTCATCCATCAACGCTTTGCCATCGATCGTCGCGCCGCCGCTCGCACTCGTCGTTACCTTCGGGTTCAGTGCCTGCATCGGCGTCGAGTCCAGCGGGTCGCGGTACGCAATCACTGCCGAGTCGCGATAGAAGTGTTGCGCATTCGGACCGGCGCCGGCGCCCGAGTCGCGCACCGGCCCTTCGTTCGACGGCGGCTCCGGCAGCTTGCCCGCAAACGGCTTGCCACCAGGCACATCGGTGGCACTCCACACCAGCCGCTTCATCGCCATCTGCGGCGTCACCCACGGACCGCCCGCCTCGCTCCAGCCCGCGCAGCTGAAGATCGACATCTCCAGATTCAGCTGCTTTGCCAGTTGCGCCGAGTGCAGCACCGCGTGATACCACTCCGGCGTGCCGAAGTTGATCTTGGGCTCGACCACCTGCCCGTTGCCGGACGCCACGTCGACCAACTGAAAGCCGCCGATGCCCACCCGCTTCATCCACTCCAGGTCCTTCGTGATGCCCGTCTCCGTCACGTTGCCGTTGGTCCAGTGCCACCAGGTGCGCGGCTTGGCGGAATCCGGCGGCGTCACGAACCCCTGCGACAGCGCTTCGCCCGTAGCCGTCCCCATGCTCTGCGCCCATACCCCGCCTGTAGTCAAGGCGGTCAGCACCGCACCTGCCATCGTCGTCAGCAAAATTCTTTTGCGCATCGCTCTCAGTCTCCTATCGGAGTAGCAGCGGGCTTTAGCCCGCGGTAATCGTCTCTAAATTGAACGCGGCTTTAGCCGCGGGTTTTCCTTCCGGCTATGGATGCAGCGTCGCCTTCAAAAACTGCACGTAGATGTCCCAGTCGCTGGGCACCATGCCATGGCCTCCCTCATGCATGTAGTAGCTGAGGCCATTGGTCAGGATCAGGTGCTTCGGCGCGGGCCACACATCCGTGCCGAGGTCCTGCTTGCCCAGCAGCTTGTACACCGGCCCGGCGGCAACCTCCGCCAAAAACTCGCCCTTCGGATCGCTCCAGTAGTCCGTGCTGCCCGTTTGCAGCAGAACGGGGCGCGGCGCGATCAGCGCCAGCAGCATGTTCGCGTCCATCGGGGCCTTGTCCGGGAAGCCGCCCCACTTCGCGTAGTTCGCCGCGAACTGGTACGGATACCGCGAGGGCGCCGTCAGGTGCGCAATCGTCTCGCCGAAGTCGCGATGGCTTAGCGCCGCTCCGCCCTCGCCGCCGCAGCTCGCGATCACCGCCGCGAAGCGCTGGTCATGCGCGCCCGCCCAGGTGACCGTCTTGCCCAGGCGCGAGACGCCGTGAATCGCCACGCGCTTCGCATCTACGCCGGGGTCCGTTTCGAAATAATCCTCCACGCGGCTCATGCCCCAGGCCCACGCCGCAATCGATCCCCACGCATCCGGCGCGCGGTCGTCCTCGCCCGTCTGCCCGGGCTTCATGTACTTCGCGCGGATGCCATTCGCAAATCCCGTCAGCGAGTCCGGATCGACATCGCCGTAGTAGAACGTCGCGACGCCGATGCCCGCATCCAGCATCGCCGCGGCGTTGATGCGCCCGAAGCCCGGTCCCGGCCGCGGCAGGCTCTTCGTCGCGCCCTTCTGGTCCCAGACCTGCTGCGGAGTGATCCCCGGATCATCCACCGCCGCCTGCACCGCGCCGAAGTTGATGCTCAGGAACATCGGAACTTTTTTGCCGTGCGCGCTCGCCGGCAGATATTCCAGCAGATGAATCGCGGGCCACGACGAATCCTTCGACAGGTGGATCGTCACCTGCCTGCGGATTGCCTTGCCGCACAGCGCCGGCGTGCCCTTGTCGACCACCTCGAAGCTCTCATCCGACGGGCGCCCCGGCGCGATGCCGTACTGCTGCTCCTCGAAGATCTTCTCTACTTCCGCGCGCCGCTCCGTCGTCCACTGCTTGGCCGTCTTCACCTTCTGGCCGTTGTTCATGGTCAGCGCATCAGGCAGCGTGTACGTTCCCACCTTGTCCTCGTGGTAGTTCACGGGGATGCCGGCGATCGGCTTCTCTTCCGGCGGCTCGGACTGTGCCGCGGGAATCGGCCGCGTCGGCGCGGCGGCCGTCGCCGCATTGCAGGGGTCGGCCTTCACCGGCGGTGCGGCATTTGCGGTTGCAGCGCCGGGCGTCGCCGGTGCGGTCGGCGCCTGTGCGCTGGCGATGAGTGCGGCGAATCCAAGCAGGCAGAGAGGCGTGCGGGCTTTCAGAAACATGGCGGGGGGCTCCGATGAGTTCGCGGGGCGGCATTCTGCAATCCGCAGGGCCGCGCGTTTCAGAGAGGAAACAAATTGCAACTCGAAACCTTAGTTTTTTGGCCGGACCAATGTCAAGACGACCGCGCGACCGGCAAAGACTCCACATGCGAGACTTGCAGCCCCTCCGCGCGCCTGAGAACATGGCTGCGATGATCTCCGCTCACATTACGCCCGTCCTCGGAAAAATCCGGGTGCCCCACATCTCGACTCTGAGATGTGGGATCGCTTCGTTCGTTCTCGCTGGGTTCTGCTCGCTCGCCGCGCCTGCGCAGGCCGCGCCCACTCCCACTCCCCTCGTCATCGACGCCTCCGCGCCCACTCCGCCGCCCGCACCCGCCAACTACACCTACGATTCCGCCGACGCCAAATCCCCAACCGGCCACACGCTCGGCCTCAACGCCGAGTACCTCACGCTCGACGGCAAGCCCCTGCTGCCCGTCATGGGTGAAATCCACTACTCGCGCGTCCCCGAGGCCGAATGGGAAACCGAAATCCTCAAGATGAAGTCCGCCGGTGTGCAGATCATCGCGACCTACATCATCTGGATTCACCACGAAGAGATCGAAGGCCAGTGGGACTGGTCCGGGCAGCGCGACCTCAGGAAATTCGTCCAGCTCTGCGCCAAACACGGCTTGTACGTCGTGCCCCGCATCGGCCCCTGGTCGCACGCCGAGGTGCGCAACGGCGGCTTCCCCGACTGGCTGCTCACCAAGACCAACCAGACTCGTTCCAACGATCCCACCTATCTCCATTACGTCGACCTCTACTACCGGCAGATCGCCGCGCAGCTCAAAGGCCTGATGTGGTCCGAGGGCGGCCCCGTCATCGCCATTCAGCTGGAGAACGAATACCGCGGCAGCGGGCCGATGCGCGGCTCGGCGCACATCCTCAAGCTCAAACAGATGGCGCGCAACGCCGGCCTCCGCGTGCCCTTCTACACCGTCACCGGCTGGGACGGCGCATCCATCCCCGCCGGCGCGGTCCTGCCCGTCTACGGCGGCTATCCGGACGCGCCCTGGGACGCATCGATCGAAAAACTCCCGCCGTCTGAGGTCTACGCCTTCCGGTTCGGCAGCCGTGTCACGGGAGACATGGGCGCCATCGGCACCTCTGGCGCGCCTCGCGGCAACGCCGCCAACTTCACCACCGACACGCCATTCATGACCGCCGAGATGGGTGGAGGCATGCAGGAGACTTACCATCGCCGCCCCATCGTCTCCGCCGACGACATCGCCGCCATGATGCCCGTCATGCTGGGCCCCGGCGTCAACCTCTACGGCACCTACATGTTCCACGGCGGCGAGAATCCCGACGGCAGACTCACCATGCTGCAGGAATCGCTCGCCACGCACTACGCCAACGACCTGCCCGAGAAGTCCTACGACTTCGTCGCGCCCATCGGCGAGTTCGGCGACGAACGCGAGAGCCTGCTGAAGCTGAAATCCTGGAACTACTTCCTCGCCGACTTCGGCTCGCTGCTCGCGCCCATGCAGCCGCGCAAGCCCAACGTCGTTCCCACCGGCCCGCGCGATCTTTCCGTTCCGCGCATCGCCGCGCGCACCTTGGGCCAGTCCGGCTTCCTCTTCGTCAACAACCACGTCCGCGGCTACGCCATGCCCGCGCGGCCTGACTTCCAGGTGACGATCAAGCTGCCGGACAACAAATCCGTCACCCTCCCCTCGAAGCCCGTCACGCTGCCCGCGGATGCCTACTTCGTCTGGCCCTTCAACATGGACCTCTCGGGCCTGCACCTCCGCTTCGCCACCGCCCAGCCCCTCGCCATCCTCGGCACAAAAGCGGCGCCGGTATATGCCTTCTTTTCGCAGCCCGGCATCCCCGCTGAATTCGTGATCGATGATGCAGGTGTCACCCTCGATCCCAAATCCATCGCTCGCCGTCCAATTGAGCTCGCCCACAATAACGGCAACTTCGTCCTTCGCCAGACTCGCGCGGATGATCAGGCCTTTGAAGGCTTCCAACCGGTATTCAAACTGCGCAACCGCAAAACTGTCACTATCATGCTCATCACGCCGAACGACGCGGAACATAGCTGGAAGGTGTCCTCAAAAGCAGGCGCCTTGCTCCTATGGACGCCGCACGATGCCTATATTGATGGTGACCTCGCAATCCTGCAGCACTTCGGCGATCTGCCACAACAGGGCATTTTGCCGCCCAGCAATTTCACATGGAACCAGCGTCCCGCGGGCATTGGCCATTTTGTGCCACTCGACAACGCCGGGCATGTGAACGTCAAGACGGTCGGGATTGCCGCAATGGCAAAAGATCTTGCCGAAAATTCTGAGCCGCCTGGCGTAGTTCAGATCCCCGTCACTCAAGTCCGCGCACCCGGCCAACCGGCCCCACTCCCGGACGGCTTCAAACCCTCCTCGCGCCCGCGCGTCGTTGCCGCCGCACCTCACGAAGCTGACTGGTCCCGCGCCGGCGTCTGGTCCATCACGTTGCCGAAATCGGTCACTGCGGCAACCGAATGGCACAACACCACTCTCCACGGAACAACCTGGGGGCAGGTTCATTACTTCCTCCGCATCCACTACACCGGAGACGTCGCCCGTCTTTCAGCAAAAGACCATCTCCTCACCGACGACTTCTACTCGGGCCGGCCCTGGCTCGTCGGACTCACACGCTTCGCGCCGCAGCTTGCACAATCTAACGGCAAGCTCACGCTCTCCATCTACCCCCTGCGCCCCAACCCACCCATCTTCTTCGAGCCCGGCCTCGAACCCAAACCCGATACACCACCCGCCTCGGTCACCTCCGTCGAACTGGTCACCCAATACACGCTGCAGCTCAAATTGATCCCGAGCGGTGTGATTCCACAGGAAACTGGAACTCAGACGGGGAAGCCTGTTATCCGCAAAACGCAAGCGCCGGAGGTTTTGCTTAAGGGCACGGCTTCAGCCGTGCCGTAATGCTGGCGAAATGCATGGGGCTTTAGCCCCTGAGGTCTATCTCGAATCTGCCGCACGATTGAACAGTGACCTCAGCGGCTAAAGCCGCATGCATCGTCCCCAAACCCGAAGCGGCACGGCTGAAGCCGTGCCCTTAAGCAAAACATGCCTGTGTACTCAGTTCGGATGGGTGCCGACAATTCGCGCTAATCTGAATCCATCCGCATGACCGAAGAAGACCCGATACCTATTCCTGCGCCTTCCTTTGAGGGCGACTTCGCGCTCAACCAAACCCTCCAGCTCGAATCGGGCGAGGTGCTCGTCAACCCGGTGCTGCACTACGCCGTCTACGGCGAGCTGAACGCCGCCCGCGACAACGCCGTGCTGGTCTGTCACGCGCTCTCCGGCTCGGCCTCGGTCGGCACGTGGTGGCCGCAACTTTTTCTCCCCGGCGAACTCGGCCTGCTCGACCTCTCGCGCGACTGCGTCATCGGCATCAACATCTTCGGCTCCTGCTACGGGTCGACAGGGCCGGGCTCGACGAACCCGGAGACCGGCAAGCCCTACGGCCCCACCTTCCCGCTCATCGGCATCCGCGACATCGTCCACGCGCAGGTCCGCCTCATCGACTCGCTGGGCATCGACCGCTTCAAGCTCGCCATCGGCGCCTCCATCGGCGGCATGCAGGTGCTCGAGTGGGCCATCCTCTATCCGGAGCGCGTCGCGCGCGCCGTCGCCATTGGCTGCGCGCAGCTGGGGGCAATGGGGCTCGGACTGAACCACCTGCAGCGCCAGGCCATCATGATGGACCCCGCATGGGAGGCCGGCTATTACGAAGCCGGCAACGGCCCCACCAGCGGCCTCGCGCTCGCCCGCGGCATGGGCATGATCAGCTACAAATCCGTCCCGCTGCTCGAAGAACGCTTCGCGCGCAAGCCCAACCGCTACGGCAACGAGAACCCCTACCTCTCCACCGCCGCCGGCCAGAACGGCCGCTTCGACGTCGCCGGCTACCTCGACTACCAGGGCCGCATCTTCATCCCGCGCTTCGATGCCAACTCTTACCTCTCCATCACGCGCACCATGGACATCTTCGATCCCGTGCGCGCGCATGAGACCCCCTACGCCGCCTACTCGCGCATCTCCGCGCACCTCACCATGGTCGGCATCTCCACCGACTGGCTCTTCCCGCCCGAAGACGTCCGCTCCCTCGCCGCCATCATCCGCGCAGCCGGAGCCAGGTGCGACTACCGCGAGATGGCCTCCAACCACGGCCACGACGCCTTCCTCGCCGAGCCTGACCAGCTGGTGCGGCTGCTTACGCCGGTGTTTGAGTGAATCGGTTGCGTTTGAGATTTTGCTATGCGGGAAACGCGACCGACTATAGAGTGGTCACAAATGGCGCACATGAAGAGATACGCCCGTATGGCCGGACTCATCGCGGCTCTAGCCTCATCCTGCCTAGCTCAACAGGCGGCATGGAAAGCTGAACCTCAGGATGGCTTGCTCGTAGCGCCTCACGCGGCCAATGTTCAATACGTTTCACGGCCCAATCTGCCTTATCAACAGCTGAAATACGTGATGCAGGAGCGCTATCCCGCTAGTCGGGTGTGGCAATCTCTTTGCCACGAGATGGCAAATCGAGGCTGGCAGGCAGAAGTAGGATGCTCAAACACAGATCAGTGGTCGCAGTTGCCATACTCCAGTAGAGGAACTTCGCGCACAAGCTATCTGCGGTTGATGAGTTTCGAAAAGGAGAACCGTGAAGTCGTGGATTACACCTTAGGCTATGCCGCCGCCGACGGGGCGGCCTACCTACAAACACTTCACGTAGATGCTATCCACCGCTTCGCAAAGCCAGCGCTCACATTGCCGCAAGTCACCGATGGCCCCGCCACGGCGACTGCGCATGCCACTGCTGAGCCCTCAAAAATCGATTTCGGAGTAGTAACGCTTGGAAGTGTGAGTCCACTGCGAAAGCTGACTTATACGTTTCGCGAACGAACTGAGGTGCAGGACATAACGGTGCAAACCTCGGGCGAGGAACGTCTCGATTTCGCAGATACGGGGACGGGTTCTTGTCACGGCAGTAGAACTTATAAGGCCGGAGACACCTGCACCCTAACCATCACCTTTTCGCCGAGAGCGGCTGCGGTGCGTCACGGCTTCGCACTGCTCCAGGAAGCCTCAGGCCCAAATGTGATGACTGAACTTGTCGGAACAGGAACAAGTGAATCCGGGCAAACCGCCGGCCCGATGCCTGCTGCCCGGATAATCATCCAGGCGAACGATCGGATATCAGCAATGATTCCGGACAGCCCCCCCGAGTTAGGCCAACCTCTGCGGATCGCCTTGAAACTCACAGACCCTCACGTAATTGGTATCAGTGAATTGCAGGGGCAAGGTGACCACAATTACAGCAACATAAGTTCAGGATCGGCTGTCGGTTCCGGAGAGGCGAAGATCGTGGCCGATACTGGCCTCACGAAGACGCTGGAAATTATTCCACTGGGAGTGGGGAAGCTTAAGCTGGCATTCATAGTCTTATTTGCGGATGGAGGCATAGCCCAGAAGGCTTACACACTGGATGTCGCCCCAGGATCCAAAGGGTTAAAGAGTTTCTTCCTGAACAATGGATCGCACGCCTTGGCGATAGTCCTTGAAGACAACCCGCAGGGCAGGCAAACATGGCTTTCACCACAAGTGTCATACCGGCAGCTTGAGTATCCCATCTACCTGGAAGATTCCAGCCATATATCGTTCACTGTGCTGCAATCGGTCGAGAAGCCCGTAATAGCAGTCGATCCGAACGGTCTGGTGCATGGCCTGCGTCCAGGCAGGGCAACGCTCGTCGGCGATTTTGGCGGAGCCAAAGATCAGGTGATCGTGACGGTCTCCACCAAGGAGAACGCGCCGCTCGGTTATCGGACTGTCCGGCATTAGACCCGTCGCGTCACCCATTTCGCGCTGAACGCATTTTAGTTCTCGCTGGGCCGCTCAATGCTGTCGATCACCAGCACCGGCAGCGTGTCTTTCCGCGGCACCAGTTGCAGCCCAAGCTGGTCGCCCAGCGCATCTTCGAGCAGCGGTTTGTTGTAGCCCTCGGGAGGCGTTGCGCCCTTCGGCTCATAAACGTCGAACGTCAGCAGAATGTTGTATCGGCCGGTAATGCCCGTCTTATCAAACACAGGCTTGCCGGTAACACTCCTCAGGAAACTCGCCACCTGCGCGGGGTTCGTCAACCCGCATATCTCAGTGTTGTCGCGCGTGCAGTGGAAGTCCTCGCCATCTTTCAACGGCTTCATCTTCGATCCATTCTTGTCGACGACAAGATCGTAGACATCGAAGTCCTTCGTTTCGCGATGAAACTTCAGCTTGAACCTATCCGACAGCAGCGTCTGCATCATCACGTTGATGTCATCCTTGCTCGCATCAGGATTCGCAGCCTTCGCTTCAATGTTGTACCGGTCTGTATTGAGCCAGCCCGGACCTCCCAACACCTGGTAATCATGAAGCCCATAGGCGACCTGGACAACCTGCCTGATCCAGCTCATCGCGGAAAGGCTGCCGCCAGGCTGGTACCGGATATAGCTTCCGAACTTCGCCGGGCTTGGGCGGATCGACGCCACATCAAATGCTGGAGCGGCCGCAGTCTGGCTCAACGCAGAGCCGGACAATACAAGCAATAACCCGAAACGCAGCGTTCGCATATAGACCTCCCTAACCAGATACGCGGCCCACCCGTAGCTTGGCCTCAAAAAAATCCACGCGATCGCCGTAAATCCGCGTTAAGCCTTTGCTTTTTCACTTCCCGCCCCCTTCGCGATCAGCCCGGTCGTCGAGAAGCCCTCCACCGTGGGCACGATCTTTACCTGCCCGCCCCAGCTCATCACTTCCTTCGCGCCGACGACCGTGTCCACGTTGTAGTCGCCGCCCTTCACGATCACATCTGGCCGCGCCGCCACAATCAGTTCCAGCGGCGTCTCTTCGCTGAACACCACCACCGCGTCGACAGCGGCCAGCGCAGCCAGCACCCGCGCGCGCTCCGTCTCCTTCACAATCGGCCGCGTTGGCCCCTTCAATCCTTGCACCGATGCATCCGAGTTGATCGCCACAATCAGCCGATCGCCGAACCGCCGCGCCTGCTCCAGAACAGTGATATGCCCGATGTGCAGCAGGTCAAAGCAACCGTTGGTAAAGACCACGCGCTCCCCGTTCGCCTTCCACAGCGCAGCGCGCTGCGCCAGTTCTTCGCGGCTGACCACCTTGTCCTCCGCATGCAGAGCGATCTCCGGCGTCAGCGCCGCCAGCAGTTCGTGCTTCTCCACCGGCACCGTGCCAACCTTGCCCACCACGATCCCCGCCGCGACGTTCGCCAGTTCTACCGCCGTCTCCGGCTTCAGCCCCGACGCCAGGCACAGCGCCAGCACCGCAATCACGGTATCGCCCGCGCCAGACACATCGAACACCTGCCGCGCCACCGCCAGCGCGAGCATCCGGTTGGCCGGCCGAATGAGCGCGATTCCTTTCTCGCCCAGCGTCGCCGTCAGGAAGTCGATATCGAACTCGCGCACCATCTTTTCCGCCGCATCCATCAGCGCATTCACATCGCGCGTGTCGCCGCCGACGACGGCCGCCGCCAACTCGCCCAGGTTCGGGCATATCGTCGTCGCGCCGCGATAACGCCCGAAGTCCGAACTCTTCGGGTCCACCAGCACCGGAATCCGCTTCGCGCGCGCGCCCGCAATCACCTTCTGGCACACCTCTGGCGTCAGCACGCCTTTGGCGTAATCCGACAGCACCACCGCATCGCAGCCATCGAGCCGCTCCAGCACCCGCTTTGCCAGTCGCTCGCAATCCTCCGCCGCGCGCGCGCCCGGCCGCTCGCTGTCCAGCCTCAGCATCTGCTGCCTGCCGCCAAGGATGCGCAGCTTCGTGATCGTCGGGAAACCCACGCACTCCACAAATCCTGTCGTCACGCCATTGACGCGCAGGCACTCGGCCAGCAGCCGCTCGTCGTCATCCCCGCCGGCAAATCCAATCACCTCGACGTGCGCGCCCAGCTTCGCGACGTTCATCGCCACGTTGGCCGCGCCGCCCGGCTGGTGGCTCTGGTGCGTCGCGCGCACCACCGGCACCGGCGCCTCAGGCGAGATGCGGCCCACCTCGCCCCAGATGTACTTGTCGAGCATCACGTCGCCTACCACCAGCAGGCGCTTCGTTCCCCACCGCGTCTCGATCTCGCCGATCGCCTCGTGCAGTTGCTCGATCACTTACATCCTCCGCCCAGCCACACTCACGCACTCCTGGGTGCACCACATCTCGATTTTGAGATGTGGGATCGCTGCCCGCATGCCCACTGGAGAGTTCGCCTTCCAGCCTGTTGCTATCATAGCCGCGTGCTCTCACCCGCAAGTCCCGCTCAAACCGTCGCCGGAATCAAGCTCCGCACCATCTTTCTCGACCGCGACGGCGTCCTCAATCGCAAGCCGCCCGAAGGCGAATACGTCACCGGCTGGAGCAGGTTCCACCTGCTCGCCGGCGTCCCCGAGGCTATCGCTCGCCTCAACCGCGCAGGCCTCCGCGTCATCGTCGTCTCCAACCAGCGCGGCATCGCGCTCGGCCTCTACACCGCGGACGATGTCAACGCAATCCACGCCGAACTTCAGCGCACCCTCGCTGCTTCCGGCGCGCACATCGACGCCTTCTACTTCTGCCCGCACGATAAAGCCGAGTGCGACTGCCGAAAGCCCGCTCCCGGCCTCTACCACCAGGCTCTCGCACAGTTCCCTGACATCGCTCCCGAATCCAGCCTCATGATCGGCGACTCCTGGTCCGACATCGAGTTCGGCCATTGCCTCGGGATGGCGACCATCTTCCTCGAAGGCGACCCAGCGCGCCAGAAATCCGGCGCCGACAACGCACGCGTCCTCGCGGACCAGTCCTTCACCTCACTCGCGGAAGCAGTTGACGCGATTCTCCGCGACGATCCTGCGAACAAAACCTAACACTGGATCTTCACGGACACTCACGGATCAAAAACCATAGGACAGCCTGACGGCCTAGAAACGCAGAGTAGCCAGAGTTTGGATCTACAGCCGACCGGCAATGCGAAGTATTCCCCAGATAATCATTCCGAAACCAAAGCACACAAAGACGACGCGAAGAAGAGGAGTTGCTTTCCACTTCTTCTTTTGCTCGTCGCTAGCGGCGCTGTGGGATTCGTCGACAAAGTACTCAGCTGTGAACCCCTGAAACGCGAAGTAGGCGCCCAAGGCAAAGACAAAAATCCCCGTTCCCATATCGCCTCTAGATACTGCTCAAAAACCTTTGTCTTTATCCGTGCTTCTATCCGTGTAAATCCGTGTTAAGCATTTGCCGTTGCTCTCAACGTCTCCGCCACGCCCTCTTCCAGTTCAGTCATCTCCAGGTCGCAACCCAGCTCGCGCAATTCGGTCAGGTCAGCTTCCGTGAAATGCTGATAACGCCCTTCCAGGTCCTTCGGGAACGGCATGAACTCCACCTGCGCCGGGCCAATCACCGCGCTCAGCGCCTTCACCACGTCGTTGAAGCTGCGGCTTTTGCCTGATCCCGCGTTCACCACGCCCTGGTAGGTCGTCTGCGTCAGGCCCGGCACCGGCTCATACGCCCCAAGTCCGGCGAAGAACATATTCAGCTTCGCAAGATCGCGCACATAGACAAAGTCGCGCCGCTGTTCACCATTCCCGTAGCCGCCCGTGCCCTGAAACAGCTTTACCTTGCCGGTCTCGCGAATCTGCTTGCCGAAGTGGTGGATCACCGACGCCATGCGTCCCTTGTGCTGCTCCCGCGGCCCATACACATTGAAGTAGCGCAGACCGACTGCCGTAATCGGCACGGTGCCCAACTCCAACTGCTGGCGGAAGTAGTGGTCGAACGCCAGCTTCGAGAAGCCATAGACATTCAGCGGCCGCTCATTCTCCAGCGTCGGCGTGAAGTGCCCCGGCCCTGACAGCCCGTACACCGCCGCGGTCGACGCGAACACCAGCGGCGCGCTCTCGCGGATGGCGAACCCGAGCACCTCCTTCGTGTACGTAAAGTTGTTGTCCATCATGTACACGCCGTCGTCCTCCAGCGTGTTGGAGCAGGCGCCCTGGTGCAGCACCGCCTCCACCCGGCCCGTGCCCAGCGCATGCTCGTTGATCGCGCGGCGGAACTCGCGCTTGTCCATGTAGTCCGTGTAGCGCGCGCCATGGAGATTCTCAAACTTCTTCGCGTTCGCCAGATTGTCCACTATGAGGATGTCGGTCAGACCGTGCGCATTCAGCTCATGCACAAGGTTGCTGCCGATAAATCCCGCGCCGCCCGTCACAATGATCATGCTTAGCTAGTCTCCCTAACCACAGCTCCCACGGATATGCGCGGATCAGAACAAATCATAGCAATCGGTTTTGAATCCGTGTTTATTCGCGTCATCCGTGGTTGCTTTTCAAATTCGGACGCCCCATCACCCGCACCACCGCCTGCTCCATCTCGTCGACGGAGATCGAGGTCAGGCACTTCCTCTGCTCCACAAGGCACGTCTCCAGTTCGCAAGCCATGCACTCCGGTCCGCGATAGATGACCTCATGTTGCGTTCCCGCCGGATACCACACACCCTTCTGCCCGCGCGACGAAAACGCAATCACACACGGCACGCCCACGCTCGCCGCCAGATGCATTGGTCCGGAGTCCGGCCCCAGAAACACCGCCGCGTGTTCCAGGACCGCCGCCGTCTCACGCGGCGTCAGCTTCCCGCAGAGATTGACTCTCGCACCAGCCCATTCCTGCGCCGCAAACTCGCTCACCTCGGCATCTTCCGCCGCACCCACCAACGCCAACCCCGCATCCGGATATCTCCGCGCCAACATGCCGAGCAGTTCCCGCCAACGCTCCTTGCCCCAGTCCTTCGCCTGCATCTTGGTCCCCGGTCCGCAGACGATCAGCCGCTTTCCCCGAACTTGGCCCAGCGCCTCGCTCGCTGTCTGCCGCTCCGCATTCGCCAGCCGAAGATCCCAGCTCGCGCGATCCTCAAGCCTCGCATCGCCCAGCTCACCAATCAGCCGCGCCAGCCGGTGCGACTCAGCCTCCCACATTCCGGTCGAGGCATCGTAGCCGCGTTCCATCGCCTGTTCACTCGGCGCACCGACCACCCCCTTTACTCCGCACAACCGGAAGAACAGCAGATCGCGCTGCACCAGCTTCCACGGCCGCAGGTCCATCAGGAACACCAGCACATCCGGCTTGAACCGTCGCACCTCGCGCACCACGCGCAGCAACTCCCGTACGCTGCGGGTGCCCGCCGTATAGCGCAGATACCCGCTCACCAGGCCCGACTCTCCCAATACCGCAGCAGCGGCCGGCGCCTTGGCATTCACCGGAAAATTCGTCAGCAGCCGCCGCTCCGCGCCCGGATATTGCCGCCCGATCAGGTGCAGGCACGGCAGCGCGACCACCATATCTCCCAGGCTGCCCAGCCGGTAGATCAACACTCGCTGGATCGGGGTCTCAGCCGGCAACCTGAATCCTCCAATGTATTGGGCTCACTCCCCCATTTAAGCAGAACTGCCATTGGCCACAGGTTGCGTTACAGTTGGATTCGAGCCTCCCGCCAGGCTCTTTCGCTCCCCATGCTCAACGCCTCTCAGATTGCTCGACTGCAGGATCAGGCCACTACCGATTGGCACAACGGCGCGGCACCGCTTCCCGCACCCGCTGCCGGCTTCCTCGACTCCCTCCTCCTCGGACATCACCGCGCCAATTATGACCTCTGGCACGAAGAGGATAAAGCCCGCGAACCCGGCGCCTCAGACGCCCGCATCGCCGAGGTCAAGCGCAATATCGATTTGCTCAACCAGCGCCGCAACGACCTCGTCGAATCCATTGACCGCACCCTGCTCGAAGCCGCCGGCACTCAAAACCCCGCCGCCGCGCTCAATTCCGAGTCTCCCGGCCTGATGATCGACCGTCTCTCCGTCCTCGCGCTCAAGCTCTACCACACCGAGGAAGAAACGCGCCGGACCTCTGCCACTGAGGCCCACCGCGAGAAAAATCGCGCTCGCATGGCACTGCTCAGGGAGCAGCGCACTGACCTCGCCGCCTGTCTCGACGATCTCTGGAAGCAGGTCCATTCCGGAACTCGCCGCTTCAAGCTCTACCGCCAGATGAAGATGTACAACGACCCCGAGCTCAACCCAGCCATCTACTCCCATTCAACTCCGGGGAAGCAGAGTTGACCTTGACCCAAACTCTGCGTATAAAACCCAAATCGAGGCCAATCGATGGAATCTGCATGTTGAGAAGCTTCTGACGCAGTGAAATTTGGCCACGCGAGGGTCCGCTCGCGCCCGGTCCGCATTGCTGATTCGCGATATTACGGGATGCCCAGCCCCAACCTCCCTTCAACCAGGAACCTCACCCCGATGAAGAACGCCGCCGCCAAGAAGCCGCGAACCCTGGCAGGAACCCAACCCGCCGACGCCGCCCGAACCCAAGCCCTTGCCCAGTACGAGACTGCCCTCCGCATGCTGCAGGAAGGCAAGTACGATAAGGCCCACGCCGCCTTTAACCAGATGCTCGCCTCCGCGCCGGCCGAACTCGCCGACCGCATCCGCATGTACATCGCCGCCTGCGTGCAGCAGCAGGCCGCCAAAGCAAACGCCGGCGCGAAATTCTCCTCCATTGAGGAGCGCTACGACTACGCCATCTCACTGCTCAACGATGGCAACTACGACGACGCCCGCGGCGAACTCAAGCAGATCCTCAGCGCCAACGCCAAGGCTGACTACGCCTTCTACGGCCTCGCCGTGCTCGCCAGCATGACCGGCGACGCCCATACCTGCCTCGAGCAGCTCACCGAAGCTATCCGCCTGAATCCGCAGAATCGCATCCAGGCCCGTGCCGACTCCGACTTCCAGGACATGGCCGACGACCCCCGCTTCACCGAACTCCTCTATCCCGAGGTCTGAGCGGCCCTCAGCAGACCGCGCGACCTAAAAGACGGCAGCGACATCCCTATTCCCATGAATCACACGTACGATCTCAACTTGATTGATCGTGCCCTCATCGGTATCCGGATGCGTTTCGTAAAGAATCACATACTTGTTCTCAACCAGCATCCGGGCTGAAGAGGCGATCTCGGGCCGGCGAACACCGAGTCGTGGATGACGGATCAGCAGTAACGCCCGCTCTTCGATCGCGTTATAAAGCCGCTCTGCCGCCGATGCGCTCTCCAAACCGATCGTGACATAAATCTCAATAACATCCTGCTGAGCCTGCGGTGTCCATACCAGCACAGGCTTCATGCAGTACGGCCTGGCGTCTTCTTCAACTTCGCCCGCGCCTTTTCACGCATCTTTGCCAAATCCACTGCGACTGGCCGGCCACTGGCTTTTCCTGCTTGCCAGCTCTCACGCACGCGCCTCAACTCTTCTCCGCGCAGCTCCCTCTTC
>Ga0134125_10000351_pt1 | contig 63584 bp, 68 predicted proteins | sample KB31751_FD_96464 | JGI IMG/M metagenome (GOLD analysis project Ga0134125, IMG submission 96464) | Terrestrial soil microbial communities with excess Nitrogen fertilizer from Kellogg Biological Station, Michigan, USA - KB3-175-1 | ecosystem: Environmental > Terrestrial > Soil > Unclassified ... | reverse complement strand
TCATCCACCCCAGTTTCACCCCGGTTTCCGGGTACATCCCAGTCAATGGGCCGTTAGCTCAGTTGGTAGAGCAGTTGACTCTTAATCAATTGGTCGAAGGTTCGAATCCTTCACGGCCCACCACTTAGAAAACAGGCACTTAGAGCAATCTAGGTGCCTTTTTTCTTTCTGGCCTTGGAAGCCATGGCTCCGACATGGCTCCCCTCAGTTCCTCAATTTGATACGCTGCGGCCATGCCAGCCCGCGTCCCCGCCGTCTCCGATGAAGTCCTTCGCCGCGAAGTCGGCATGCTTGCAGATGACGTGCTGCTGCTCCCGAGCCAGCTCATCATGCTTGTGGGACTGAGCATCGACCAGTTGAAAGAGCGCCAGCGGCGCAAACCACCTCAACCGCCACACCCAGAGCCACGCGAAAAGCCAAAGCAGGCCGTGTGGTATTCGCTGGGCGAGGTGCGCCGCTTCCGTGCTGCACGGGCTGAGAAGGCGGCCTTCGACGGAGAGGTCAACGCCGAAATGGCGCGGCGTGGGATGAATCCGGGGTTTGCAGCCTGGCTCAACACCGCCCACGTGCAATCGGATCCTTGGCCCTGCGCGATCGTGGGGCCCCACGGCAAGCCGGTGGACGCGTGGGCAACGATCCGTGGAGAGGTCGCCATGGGGCGCGGAGACCCCATCCGATGGCTGAGCCTCGACGAATACCTCGACGCCCGCCAGATGGCCGCGATGGCCGAGGCACGGGCAGTGGATCGGGCCAAAGCGGTGGCCCTCACGGCCCGCCGAGTGAAACGGGCCGGTGCGCTGACGGCTGGTACTGATCGCGTGAGAAAGCGCCCATGAGGTCTGCAGTCGCTCAGCCGCTGGGGCGGCAGGCTCGCCGGTGGGCAATCGGGAGGCGTGGGGGGTGAGCGCGATCAAGAAGCTGACGCTGATGCAAGCGATCAAAGTGATGGCTGAGACCGCGGCTGACCCTGACCGTTGGAAGGCGTATCAAATGAAGCTGTCCGCCAGTGATGATGCGGATGTCCTGGTGTTGGCCTGGGGCGCAACGAAGTCGGCATTGTTGAATGTCGGTGCTCCACGCAGCAACAAACTTCTGACCGAAGAGGTCGCGGTGCTCTGCGAGCGGGGCAAGCGGCAGATGAGCGTCGTGCTGCGGAAGGAATTCCGAGACCTTGATGAATTCAAGTTGGGCGTGGACTACCAGAAGATCCCCGTCGAACGTGCAAGGGTGAACCCAAATTCAGGAAAGGCGATTTCGAAGACCGAGAAGGTGTGGGCCTACCGTCGAGGCGCCGTATGGCCCAGGTGGTGGGAGGCCTACTTAGATCGCGTGGGTGACACTCGTGCCGAAGTCGCCGAAAAGCGCTGGTCGCACTCGAAGGCTGAGCGGCTGCGCGCGAAACGTGCGGAGCATCTGGCTGCAGTTCAGGCGATAGAAGATGAGCTGGCCGCGGTCTGTGCCTTCGTCGATCGCACAACTCAATCGCTCAGTGGTGTGACCCGTGATCCGCAGCCGTTAATTGTGAGTCGCACCGGCCAGATCATCGATCACGCTTGGCTTCCCATCGACACGGAGGATGAAATCGTCGCGCACCTGAACGATGGGGCGTTCATCGAAGAAATGACCCTCGACGACGCGCTGCATCGGTCCTGGGTCGACTTGGCCCGCTGGGACACGTGGCGAGCGGTGTGGGATCAGACCATGACGAACGCATCGGTTGCCTTGAACAAGCAACGGGCAGTCGATCGGGCGAGGCGCACAGCGAGCTTCGATATGCCCATGAACCCGTCGCGCGACAAGGTTCGGAGCTGACGAGGGCTTCAACGTTGAGGTTCCGAGGCCGGCTTTCGCCGGCCTTTTTCATGCCCTTTTTCTAGAAGGGCAATTTGCTTGGGGGGCGATGCGTTGCCCCTTCCTGATCCCCGGTTACCGCAATCCGCGGTCTACCGAGATCACGTGTCATGAAAGCAAAAATCACCCGTAACACCCTCCTGCAGACCCTCCACGGCTGCCTCAACCAGACCAACGAAACGGCGGAACTGAAGTGGCTGGCCGCCGACATCGGTAGACACGGACTGCTGATGCCGATTGTCCGCAACGGCAATGAGATCATCGATGGGTTCCGCCGCCTGGAGGCCTGCAAGATCGCCGGCGTGAAGCCCAAGTTTGTCGACATGCGCGAACTGGGCGCGGCGGCCAACGCCGACCTTGCACATGGCATCTGGAACTCGCTCAACGGTGAGGGCCGTCGCCACCTGAGCCTGAACCAGCGGACGTTGCTGGCGGCGAAGATGGCCGAAGGGCAGAAGCGTGGGTGCAACCAGCACAGCAGGGAAGCGGGTGTCGCGTTGATGACCCAAGCCGAGGCCGCGGAGTTGACCTCGATTTCGGTCGACACCATCCAGCGTTTGCAAAAGTTGCTGGGTCTTGCCGACGCGGCCAACCGTCGCGAAGAGATCGAAGGTCGCGTGAAGAACGACCAGAGTATTTCCCAGCTCTTGCGCGAACTCGAAGCCGAGAAGCTCTTCAAGAGGGTCAACACACCGGCAGTCAAGGCGGCCATCAAGAAGTCGGGCAACGACCTGAAAGCGATGATCCGTTCGAAGCTCACGTATTCCGTCGTGTATGCAGATCCGCCGTGGAACTACGGACAGAAGAAATCCACGGCGATCGGAGCGCCGCACGCGCAATACGCTTTGATGAATTTGGCCGACATCAAGGCGATGGATATCCGCAGCATCGCAGCGAAGGACAGCGTTTGCTGGCTGTGGGTGCCGAATTGTCTGATCAACAAAGGCCTTGAGGTGTTGGATGCCTGGGGCTTCGAATACGTAACGTCAATCGTGTGGATCAAAAACAAGGGGCCACTGTCGAATGGAGCCATTCTTCCGCGGCACGAAACCATCTTGGTCGGGAAGCGTGGAGCTGGACTGGGCAAACAGGAGGAGAACATCAAGAGCACCGCGTTCTACGAGCCGGTGGCGCAGCATTCGTGCAAGCCGTCGCACTTCGCCGAGATGATCGAGAAGCTCTATCCGAAAACCGCGAAGATCGAGCTGTTCGCTCGCGTCCCCCGGAAGGGCCACGGTTGGACCGTGTGGGGCAACCAGTCCAACGGTGCGGTGATCAAAGTTGCCGCTGCCGCTCCGAAATCGCGCCAGAGGCCCGTGGTGAGGCATGCGGTGCGCCTGGCGGGTGGGAAGGGCAAGAGGGCGGCCGTCCGCAAGTAGGTCAACGTGATGAGGAGGAAGAATGGGCCGGCGAACGCCGGCCGTTTCTTTCTCGCTCAGAGCGCCACGCGTCCTCGGCGCTCAAGGGCCTCTTCGACGCGATCGAGCTTTCGGTAGCGGGCCTCGATGATCGGGTCAGCGACTTCATGCTTCATCAGCACTTTCGTCTGAGACTTGCTGAAGACCAGTTGGTCGGCCGCGTTGATGCGCGCGGACAACAACAAGGGATCGGTGCCCGCCTGCAAGAGTGCCAAGGCCTTGCGCAGTCGCGGACGAAATTGCCGAAGCGCCAAAGGGGAGCCGGACAGCGCATGGAGCTCTTTGACTGCGAAAGGGAAATGCTTCGTGTTGTGCTGCGTGCTGATGAAATCATGAAGCCAGCAGGCCAACTGGTTGCGCCCGAAGCCGAGCTTGCGATCGAGATCGATGAAGGCCAGTTCGTCAGAGAGCAGCACGGCCAGTTTCGACGGCAAGTGGATTTCGAAGGCGCCGGTTTGCTCGTCTTTCAATACTTCGCCGACCAGTTGTCCGGAATAGCGGTGCTTCGGCGACGTGAGTTCGACGATGGATTGCTGCAGATCCCGAAGTTTTTCCCATAGCCATTTGCGCGCCGGTGTCGATGTGTCTGTGCGGCCAATGGCACGCAGCAGACCCGTTTGTCGGATGCGTAACGGCGATGCGCTGTCCTGACTGCACCGAGAACGGTGCTCAAGGATAAGTGCTTGCCAGATAACCGCGTGTTGCTGCGAGAGTCGGGGGCCGGAGTAGGTGGCTGAGAAGTGCTTGCTCGTCACCAAGATCGTATTGCGCATGGGCTCGCCTCGATGTTCCGCGGCGGCGAACAGAGACGAACGGAGCAGCACCAATGGAGATGGGGCGAGGCGCTCTGCAAGGGTTGCGGACATGGGGAAGGCGGCCGATGACGAAGGCCGATCGCCTTCGTAAGCATTCACCCAGATTTTCCCGAAGAGTCAAGTCGAAGGCCCGTCAGGTAGCCCTGGGACTGTGTGCTACGCACTGGGACCATGTGCTACGGAGTCTGAGACTGTGTGCTACGCCGAATGGGATCGTGTGCTACGCAGGATAGATCAGAGACTGGGATCAAGTGCTACGGAGTCTGGGACTGTGTGCTACGCGAATCGCCGGAAACCTTTGGTGCGTGCGGGGTTTCGGCCCCTACAGAGGTTAGAGCTTTTGATCTTAAGGGCAGACTCGAGAGAAAGAGCGGCCCTGGCGGGCCGCCAGGTCCTTTTGTGAGAAAAGGGAAAGGCAAACCGCCAAGGCCAAAGCAAGAGCCGAAGCCAAGAGCTTGGCTCCCTCCGTGCGGCATAGCCGCACGGCCCTGATGTTTCGCTTTTACATCATGCAGCGCGGGCTTCGCCCGCGCCCGCGGCCCGGAGGGCCGCGGCTCGATGTGCAAATCAACAGCCCGACGCACGCGGCAAAGCCGCGTTGTGCGCTCATCAATTGGCGATCTGTACTGGCCATGCCGCTTCAGAAAATCCCTACAACATCTCAAGGAAGAATATAGCCACTAACCCCTTGACTCATTCGGACGGCGGACTAAGTTGAAATCATAGACAGGGGATTGAAACCCTGTCTAAACAATTAACCACACGGGATCACGCCATGAATATCGAACAAACCACGAGCGAAAACGACACCCTGATCGAACTTGGTATCAACCCGGGAATCGTTGACGAGCACTTTAACGTTTCACGCAAGCCAGTGAGCTTCCGGCCTCTTGAATCGCGTGGTTGGGGCTACGCATGGGAAGGCGTTCACAGCTGCAATCTTGGGAGCTCGAACGGGCCAGAAGGTGTTGTGCACGGTTTTGAGTTCACGGCTCCAAACAGCCACAGCTCTTTCCGGAAGTTGATGGAAACCTGGGAAGAAGTGTGGCTCAACGGAGGCCACTCACACTGAGCATCACAGGGGCGCCTGAGCTCCAAGGCGCCCAAGTTCGACACTTTCATTAACACCAGATCCGGAGAGACCCATGAAGACTTCAACTCGCACACTGCAAACCGGCTTCAGTCTCGTCGAGGTGATCGCTGGCATTCTCTTGACCGTGGGTCTTTCCGTCACCGTGTGGGCCGTCGCCACCCCGACCGGAACCTTGGCCGATGTGTCACAGGAAGCCTCCCGCCTCGCCGCGCTCACTCAATCCATTGATCGCGCGTTTGCCGGCAACAAGGATTACGCGGGCGTCTCCACGGCCAACGAAATCCGCGATGGCTGGTATCCCACCGGCTTCGATGTGAACAATTCCCCTTGGGGCCCCTTCGACATTCTGCCCGCGCAGACCGTGCAACCGGCTGACAGCTGGATGGCGATCTACCAAGGCGTCACCACCGGAGCCTGCAGCAAGCTGGTCGCCACGGAACTCTCCTCGGGAAAATGGTCCGCCGTCACCGTGGGTGGCAAGCCAGTCACTGCCGCAACCCTCATTGACGCGTGCAGCGATCCCACGACCGCCTCAGCGACTGGCGGGTACCAACTCACTTTCACGCATTACACCGGCCCGCGCACAGGCGGCAACTCGGGCCTACAGCCGATCTGCTTCGATCACACCCGCGAGCAGGTCATCGCCGACGGTGCCCCGGCCGGCTGCCCGACCGATCCGATCGCCTACGCCTCCGCCACGCACGCCTGATCACTCCCGAGACCACGCCATGAACAGTCAGTCACTTACTTTTGTTACCGACGCCAAGGGCCAAGAAGTCGCCATGGGTCATGCCGGTGCAGCCTTCCACTTCGCACGAACTGGCCACGTCCAGGACGGTACCGTGTGGCGCGCATCCGAGATCCGCGGTCGCCACCTGGCCCACCGGCTGACGTTTACCAGCTACTACCGCGACCAGCGCGGAACGGGCCACACGATGGCATTCCTGCTTCACCACGAAATGCTCGCCATGGAAGCCACCGCGCGGTGGGAGGAACAACTCGCGCACACCCATCAGCTTGCCGCCGCAGCGGCCTAACCGGAGCACATCATGAACCTCTCACTCGACAATCCGTCTCTCGCCCGTGCCATTGCCCGAATCGAAATGCGCCGTGGCTGGCACGAGGCCTGTTTCGCCGAAGATCGCATCGACCACACGGTCGACACAACGTCCGCGCTCCCCACACTCAAACCGGTCTCCGGTCGCGCGCCGACCGAAGCCTTGCTCGCGGCTGTCGTTGATGGAGATTTCGGCGCAGTGCGCCGAGAACTCGACAAGGACTCCACGTCAATCAATGACGCGATCCCCGGCACGCATGGCAAGACCCTGATGCACATTGCGGCAAGGCTTCACGGAGTGCAGGCTCGGACCCGTTTGAACGAGGCCCACGCCTACGATCAGATTTGCGCCGCGCTCTTGGCGGCCGGCGCCGACCCGCTCGCGCGCGATGACATCAAGCAGTTCCCGTCCAGTTACACCGACGGCCTCACACCACCGTCCCTGCGCGACCGGATGATGCGCGCAGCAGCGGAGTCGCAAGTAGGCTGGAACGAAGCCCGCATTGAGCCGCGGTCGCGCATCAGCGCAACCCATCCATGGGCCGGCAACGGCAAAGGCCGCCTGACACGTGAAGCCGCAAAGCGCGGGTCACGTGCCGGGTTTCGCGCGTGAAGCGCCCAGCAAACCGAGCTCTGGAGCAATGCTTTCAGTGCGAGGTGGCGGGGATGTCGAAACGCCACCCCCGCGTTGCCTTGACCGCGCGGCTGCGCGGGGTGCAGCGGAGCGTTGATCTGCGCATGCCTGCGGCGTTCCGGGACCGCATGAAGGAGGCTGCGCCTAAGTGCTCCACAACGGCGGTTGTCGCGCTTGCTCAGCGCGGCCTGCTTGCGTTGCTCGCTCAGAATCAGCGGCTGATGTCGCAGTGGATTCCAGAACGAACCGCTGGGCGTTTCTTGCATCTGGTGCTGCCCGTCATTGCCGGTCAGCCACTCGTCTATTGCGGCCCTTTCGACGCGCATGTGAAGCACAGCCCAGTCTCCATCCCGGGGCCAATGCTCGACGCCCTCAACGTCTACACGAGGCACCGAACGGCCTTGGTGGCGCTTGCCGACTGGCAGCTCGATCTCCTCACGGAGCGCCGCGAACGTCTCATCTTTTCGCCGGGTCCCGCGGTCACCGATCCCGAGCACGTCACAAGCCCACGTCGCAAGGCTCGGCCGACTCAGGACTGAGCATCAGCGCCTAAGCGGGCAGGGCGCCCATCCATCACGAAATCCCCACGTCACCCTCGGCTCGTCAGGAATGCGCTGAAGGTGGGCAAGGTTTGCTGCGCGGTCGCCCTGCGCAACCCCAAGGGGTGCTCCACTGCGTTTCGCCCTGCGTTCCTCACTGACGTTCGTTTCTTCGGTGCTGCAGGGCTTTTCCCGCTTCGCGTCCCGGTGCCCACGGCGCAATCCCGCGCCGAGGGAGAGCAAACATGGGCGTCGTGAAAGATCTGCTGGGCAACTACACCTGCCAGGGGGCCACCGAGAGCGAATTGCTCGAAGCGGCCGAAACCATCCTCCGCTCGAAGCTCGAACGGCTGGGTAGCGTCGGCAACCCCAGAGACAGTGCGGACTTCCTACGCATGCGGCTGGGCGGCCTTGATCACGAAGAGTTTCACATGGTCTGGCTCGACAACCGACATCGCATCCTTGCGGTGGACAAGCTCTTTACCGGCACGATTGATGGAGCTTCGGTCCATCCGCGGGAAGTCATCCGCGCAGCGCTGAAACACAATGCCGCCGCCTGCATCATGAGTCACGGGCATCCTTCGGGAGTGCCAGAACCATCGGCGGCGGACAGGGCCATCACGGCTGAGTTGAAAACAGCCCTGGATTGCATCGGGTGCCGCGTGTTGGATCACATCATTGTCAGTGCCGGCGAATGCGTGAGCATGGCAAGCCGGGGCCTCATCTGAGGCCCCGCTACTCAGATCACTTGGCCGCCTTCCTGGCGGTCTTTTTCGCGGGCGATTTCTTCGCTGCCTTTTTTACAGTCGACTTCTTTGCAGCGGCCTTTGTGATCAGAAGCGATTCCGCGGTGACGCCCGACTTCTTCAAGGCAGCCTGGAACCATGAGGGAGATTTTCCATGACCGGTCCAAGTCTGGGACGGATCAACGGGATTCCGGTATTTCGGAACACCGGCACCAGCGCGCTTTCCCCGTTTCCCACCGCGACCGGAATAGACGTCTGAAAGCTGGAGACCTTCGGCTTTGAGAATCCCGTCGATCTTCGCTTTGACGCTCTGGATGTGTTCCGATCGAGCGGACTCCATTCGCGATTGCGCTTGCGTGATCAGCGCCTGCAGTTCTTTCGGCGAAAGTCCGTCGAGTTTGACAGCCATCGTTATTCCTCTGTGTGGGCGAATTGCCTTGCCAAGATTACCCCGCTCAAGGTTGCGGCGCGACTCCGGTAATCGCGAGATGTTCCCGATGAAGGACAGCATATTGAACGCCTGCATCGATCGCGCCGCTGGATTCATCAGGCGCGAGGGTGCCGTAAATCAGCCAGATCCCTGCATCAAGTAGGCGAGCGGTCATCCGCGAATGATCTCCTAAGTCATGATCGTCGATGAGCTCGCGTGCGGTGATTCGTGGGTCGCGTTGCGCCTGGGCAGGGAGGATGATGATCTTCCGGATGATCTCGCGTGCCTGGATTGACTGGTGAATGAAAGCGGCATCAAGGTTGATAGTCAGAGCTGGATTCCCTTTCAGCTGAACCTGATAGACGTTCCCCTGATCTCGGACATATCTTCTCGCGACGCTTTTATCGCGCGAAAGATAAACAGCCTTTCCGAAAGGATGGCTGGCGTCGCTGTGCGTGGGATCCAGTTCCGAAAGCTCGGCATGGCGGGTTCCGTGAAAGTAAATCGAACTCAACAAGTCGGACATGCGTTAAACCGTAGAAAGCTGTCATTTCGAGAGAGTAGCGCCCCCTTCGGGCCGCGTGTCGGATGCTCCGCATGCGCACTGCGTTGCGCCCCATTCGGGCCTGACCCGCTGACGCCTGCGCGCTCTGCTTGCAAAGCACATCCCATGCATCGAACAAGCGCGATGCCGGCGCCGATAAATCGGTGGTTGCTGGCATCAAGCCTGCGCATGTCTCGGAGGTGCAGCACGAGGGCATCCAGTCTGATCACTGGCAACAGCGCGAAGCGGCCATGCGCATCACGGGACCGCCAACCTGTTTCAGTCAGACCTCGCCTGTTTTGGCAGGCGAACCTGAGCACCCATACGTTTATCGGCGGGGTGGGCGATGGAGGCTGGCCCATGCACTCCAGTAGGGGCGGTTGCTGATATCGAGCGACGGTGGCGCGCCGCGTCCCCGCGCAACCCGCGAGGGGTGCTCCACGGTGTTCCGCCCTCCATTCATCACTGGCGTTCTTCCTTCCGGTGCTGCAGGGGCTTGATCGGCACGCGGCCCTGGGCTCGCGCAATCCGCGCATCCCAACTGGAGAAGACCATGAGCAAGAACACCAACAACAAGCCCGCCCCGAAGTCCGCCGATCGCCTGGACGCTTTCACCGTCCGCGAATACACAGATAAGCAGAGCGGCGAGGTCAAGCACGACTGGAACAAGATCGGCGTGGCGTTCCCGAACTCGGACGGCAAGGGCTTCCGCATCGTGCTGAGCGCGCTGCCGCTTGACAAGGTGATCGTGCTGCGCGTCTTCGAGCCGAAAGAGCAGACGCAGGCCTAATCACCTGCACTGAACCGGCCCCTTCGGGGGCCGGCATCGGGGTGTCCAAGAGCGGAAGCGTGCGCTATCGCGCGTCGAGGGGCAGAGCAAAAGCGCTGAACGGCCATGAAGAGCCCATGCGCAGCGCGGCAAAGCCGCGCCAGGCGCCCATAATGTAATTAATGAATGTTTGCAATTAAATAAATCGAAATGGCTTGTTTAGTGATGTGTTTCACGTGGTGAATTATTTGCACAATAACAACAAATCGAAAAAGTGAAAATAATCGCCTAAATGGCCTTGACGAAATAAAAAGGTTGATTACTTTGTTTATAAGAGCCGCGAAACCTCTTAATCAACTAACTCAGGAGAATCACAAATGAACACCCAACCTGTCTCACTCAACATCTCGGCCGGCTCCATTACCGTCAGGGTCCCGTTCAACGAAGATTTCGTCGCTAAGGCGAAGCGCGTGGGCGGGCGATGGAATGGCGATCAGCGCGCGTGGATTTTCGACGAGCGGGATCAGCAGCGTGTGCGCGATCTTTGTTTCGACGTTTACGGCCAGGACGGGATCCGCTCCGACCTTTGCTCGGTTGAGGTGGTCTTCGAGGCCGGAGACAGCAACTGCTGCGGTCCCCTTACCGTTTGCGGTCGCACCATCGCGCGCGCCAGGGGCCGCGACTCAGGCGCCACGCTGGGCGATGGTGTGGTGTGCTTGAAGGGTGGTTTTTCATCCGGTGGCAGCATGAAGAACTGGACGACCCAGACGCGCAATGGCGCCACGGTCCTGATCCGCGATTTCCCACGCGCCATCGCGGAAAGCGTCCTGAAGGAAGGCGAGACCGATCCGGACCAGCGTTGGCTCACTCGGATCGTTCCGGAAGAGCAGCCGATGGACACCGTAGCGCTGGTGGCCGAGAAGGCCGCACTGGTTGCAAGACTTGAAGCGATCGAGGCCCAGCTTGGCACCGCGGCCGCGACTGCACAGGCGGCCGCTTGATGGACGCCTCACACGAACCTGTGTTCGCGTTTTCGACCAAGGGCGACCTCGGCTCGCTCCTTGGTCTCGAACTCGGCCCGATCGAGAGCGGGGTGGCCTTGCCGTCGCGCAAGAAGACGAAGCTGACGCCCGAGCAAGAGCGCGTGCTTCAACTGAAAGATGGTGAGAGCTTCACGATCCGCACGATTTCCGCAGCTGACGACAGCAACGGAAACCGCAGCCATGCGTCGCACGTTGCTGCCCGGCTGTCGGTCTGGGCGCGCGGTCGCCACATCCAGCTGAGCTACCGCCTCATCAACAAACAAACGGACACCGTGCGCGTGTTGCGCGTCGGAACCGTCTAACTACAGGTGAATACGATGCCGATCAAAACAAGAAAACGCACGCTGGATAAGGTCGCCGCGCGCTTGGGCTACCGAGTGGAACCCCAAGGTCGAATGCACGTGCGGGCTGGCTGGCGTCTTCTACAACGGGATGAATTGATTGGCGACCAACACTCCGAGTCCCTTCCTACATTGGATGCAGTCGCCGCTCGCTTGGAAGATCTGGAGATCGTGCGACGGGCGAAGAGTCGCGTCGAAATGTTGACGAAGGAGTTGGCCCAAGCGCAGGCGCGCGTGGATGAAATCAAAGAGCTGATTCGAAGCTATGCGCCATTGATTCAACTCGAGCGCAATGCAGGGGCGTCGCTGACCAGCTGGCCTTCACCCTTCGATCCTCATTGATCCTTAGATTATTCCACAGCGCGGCGCGATCGGATCAACCTTGCCGAGCGATGTATTGGTCGATCAGGTTGTCTTCGGTCATCGCAGTCAAAGCCGCTTCGTCCTCGACGTCGACGTTCTCGATGGGTTCGAGAACGCCAGTCACGTCATAGACCGAGAGCTCGAGCCATGAGAATTCGGAGTCCTTCGGCGCTCCGCCCAAGGATGTGCGGAAAGGGCCCAGAGAACCCCAGTGAACACTGTCCTTCGTCGCGCACACGCACGCATTCATCGGATCGGTGGCGTGGCCGACGTAGACCACAAATCCGGTCGCGTCGCAGATGACTCCATAAGTGCGCATGGCAAACCTCCTTGGGCGAGCATCCATCTTACGAGCGGAAGGCTCGCATGAGCCATAACGAAATGGGCCACCGCTTCGGTGGCCCAAGGTTCCGATTCTATTTGCGCGGCGTTCGATCCGCCCTGTCGTCGGGAACCCACCCCGGCCCGAGTTCCCTCTGATCGGCCGCGCCCTGGCGCGCTGCGCACTCAGGACAGTAACCACCAATACTCACAGTGCCGTAGATAACGCCTGCGCATCCGCGACACAGAACCCCATCTTCCATTGCTTCTGACCAGTCACCCATTTCCATTCTCCATGTTGTTGTCGTGTTGACCGACCTCTTCGTGCCGGCAGGGGAAGACTAGGCGCGCGATCGACCGCAGAGCAAGGCGCAGGGCAACAAAAAAGCCCCCGATCGCTCAGCGTCGGGGGCTTGCCACCGAGGTGGCGGGTGCGCTGGAAGTCGACAGGGGGAACGGCTCCCCCAGCGCACAGACACAAGATAACCGCGACGGTTCTCACGGACTGCGACGACCGACGAGCCGTCAGAAATCCACATCAAGAGCTGCCCTCCGGTCGACTTCTTCGGTCAAGGGCCGTTCGGGCCCGAGTTGTCGCCTGCGGCTCCTGCCCGCGCCAAGCCCTCACTGCTCGCTTCGCTCACTTTCCTTGACCGCGTATCCCTGCGGGCAACGGCGGCTGCCATCAGCAGCAGGCGAACGCCTGCTGCCTTTCCTGGAAAGGCCAGCAACCACGAGAGAGGAAGACGAACATGGCCCGCACCAGCACACCCGAGAAATCCGAGTCACTCGCCCGCTTGCGGGAATGGATGCCCAAGGGCTCCCGCGTTTTCACGATCCTGCGCTCGGTTTCGAAGTCAGGCATGCAGAGGGAAATTGCCGTGGTGGTGTGGCTGCCCGGCGAGGGCCGCCCGATCCATCCGAACTTCCACGTCAGCCGTGCCCTGGGTCTCCGGTTTGGTAAGCGGCAGGGATTGATTCTGCAGGGCTGCGGCATGGACATGGGTTTCGAGCTGGTCTATCGCCTCGCGTCCGCGCTGCACGATGACCCGAAGTCCTTGACGCACGAATGGCTTTGAGGAGGAACGGACCATGGCGAACTATCACTGGCTGATCACTTACGACTTCATCGACGGCGGCGAGAGCAAAGGCGTGCGCGGCCCGCGCGCTTCGCGCCTGACCCGTTCGGAAATCCGCAGGCACGGGAAATCCTTCCGGCTGCTCGACGACGACGGGGAGCTTTACTACCGCGGGCTGTATCTCGGCCCGGACGATGAAACCTTGTTCGCTCCGCTTGACGACTTCGGCATGCCGAACGCCGGTTGCACCACCATCCAATACCGCAACGCGCTGGGCGCCTGGGAGTCCCTGTGAACACGAACGACGAAACTTCGATCTTCGGCCAAGCCGATGTGATCTTCAGCTATACCCGGGCGGAGGCCCTCGCCGATGGCGTGCTGGTCTCGCTACCGCTCGCTCCGCGTTTCGGCTTTCGTGTGCCGGTGGCGATCACCTCCGCTGGCCACGGTTCCGCCATCGCATGGGATGAGCAGGATCCGAGGTGCCGCGAAATCGAAGGCATGCGCGAAGCCGCAGTCCTTCAGGCGGCTCTGCACGCGGCCAAGGCGCTGACCCGCCGACAGAACGCCGGGGAACCGGTGGAGCGCCCGGACCGCATCGATTTCACTGTTGAATGCATCGCGAACGATGATGGCTGCAGGGTGGTGATCGTGCCGTTCTACATGACGATTACCGGCGGGGACAGCGGCGAGCCAGTGGGGACGATCATGCTGATCGGAGAAGACTGATCAACACAAGGGGCCTTCAGGCCCCTTTCTACATGCTGAGGTTACCGGGGCTTCTCGCCGATTGAAAAACCTCGCTTGCCGCCGGCACGCCGGAGCGCGAAGATGTCCACGGGGATCAGGAAGGGGAACAGGGGCAATGACAGGCAAGAACACATCGAGCACGTCAGGCGAGCCGTCGAAGGGCACGTCGATGAAATCGCAGCCCGCGCAAACCTTCGTCGGCAAGGTGAAGGAGGTGGCGGCCGGTGCAGCAGAAGTGGCTGGCGCTGCCTCACTTGGGAAAGTCGCGGAGGGCTACGCCAAAACCGAAGCGGCCACCGAGGATCATTTGAGCGCGGCCGACAAAGCGTATTTCGAAGCCATGGGCAAGATCGCCGACAAGGCCGAGTCACGTGAAGAGCGCGACTCGGTGCGAGAAGACTTGAACAATGCCCGGAAGGAAACGCATAACAACGCCAAGGAGCAATCGGGTCAGCGTGTGAAGGTGTTTGGTCAAATTGCCGCCATGATTGTGGCGGTTGTCGGCACCACGGCAATGGCCGCGAAGTTTCTCAAGCGCTGAAGCGGGAGCACGACATGATCCATGGAGGCATTCGCTGGGCGCGCGATCACAAAGCGGCCTGCTCCGCTAACGCGTGTGCGGATTGCGCGACAGCCGAAGGGGTGATCCAGCTTGCTGATCGGCGAGAGTTTGAAGTGCAGACCGAAATTTCCAGACGGCAGATCATGGCGCTTGAACTTGCTTTGCCCGAAGGCGCCCCGGTCAAGAAATCCCGACGCCTCTGACGCGGCCCCACGAGTCCGGGCTTCAGTCCCGGACCACCCACCGCCCATCGCTCCCTTTCGATACGCGGCCCTCGCGCCAGGCTTGCGAGTGCCCACGGAAGCCGTTCGGTTTGTCCCAGCGACGCTTGACCAGATTTCCGACATTCGGGAAGGAGTAGGGCCACATCGTCAACGCCTCGCTGTCGCTCGGCGTGGCGTCCGGGAACTCGGGCGACAGGTCCAGGCGACGCACCAGCGCGTTGCGTTCGATCAGTGCCCAGATCGCATCGAGAGCCCGTGCCGGCTGGTCGAAGCAGAACACCCAGCGATGGCGCCCCTGGCCCCGGCCCAGTTCCTTGACCTCTTTTCCGCCGAACTGGCGCAGCTGCCAGATCACATCGGTCGGGACATTGGTTCCGTCCTTCCAGCCGATGAAGGCACCTCCGGTGTTGATGGATGCATGGCACAGAAAGCGAGGCTGCGACCATCGCGCTTCGAGCATGCGGTCGATCTTGAGCTTGGTTTTCGTCTTGGTGGGATCTTGGGCCAGGTGGTTCCAGCTCTCGCGCGACAACTTGGTGCGGAGTGCCCTGATTGCCTTCTTGTCGATGGCCTTGCCCCAGCTGATCCAGTCGCTTTGACCCTTGCTCGAATTGCACGACACACAAGCAAGCACCACGGCCTCATGATGATCGGGGCCTCCAACTGTGATGGGAATAACGTGATCGCAGGTCGCCCTGTGGGCAGGGGCAACGCCAGCGGTGCCAGCCGGTTGCAATGCTCGATCGCAATACGCACAGCGGCCCGCCCATTTCCGATAGGCAACCTTGGTCCACCACTCGGCCGCGTGATCGGTGTGCGCTTTGGTGGCGATGAGCGCAGCTTTGAACGCAGCGATGGCCTCGGGAAGAACGGGCACGACCAACGGAGGAGAAGGCGGCGGCTTAATGGGCAGGGGTTCCCTGGTTGGCTGTTCGTTCCGCTCACGTTGTTCAAGGAACGAATGCGCACGAGCCAGAAGGTCTGCAAGGGGTTCTGCGGTCGAAGGGTTCGGCGAGGGATTCATGATCGTTGCGAGCGTTGAGGGCTTACGACCAAGTTAGCGAAATGGGCAGCTTGGACAAGGGAGCAGGTGGCCCGTGAATGACGGGCAGGGGAGCCCGGACGCTGTGAAATGGGTAGCCCTTTCCTGCGTCCGGAAAAGGTGTTGCCTCGGGTTGACCATTGGGCCGGTCAACGCTCCGGTTGGAGACTCCTCCCGAGGACCTGGGCTGACTCGCTTCGACCCGTCATCACCTTTTTGAATACACCCTTCGCACCAAGGTGGAAGGGCGTAGAGCCTTGCGCGGCTGCACAAGCCAAGCGCTGCGCGCCCTTGCGCGTCGGACAAGGGCGTCCGACTGATTGAGCGCAGGAGCACCAGCAAAGCCGCGCGTCGCGTGCCTTTTTCCGTCCGACGGCTTCAGCGTCAGATCGACTTGCGCAGGCAGTCCGACCTGCAAAGTTGGAGTCATGAACCGACTGACTCTCCGCCTCGACCATCCCCTTTACCGCGCGCTCCGTGCCCGGGTGAAGCGCGATCGCACCAACGCCTCCGAAGTCGTGCGCGCCGCGCTACACGCTCACTTGATCGAACGCGGCAAGCAAGACGCCAAGGCTGACGGCATGGCGGCAGTCGCCGCACAACACGCTGACCTAGGCGCTGCTGCCCTGGAGGCGATGCGTGCCGAGAACAGCCAGCTGGTCCACCTCGTCCTCGACCTGCTGAGCCGGATCGAGGGCAGCGCTGAAGCCGTGCCCGAACGGGCACCCGATCCCGCGGCCGACCGCCTGATCGAAAACCTCATCTCTCGCAAACCCGCCAAGGAGTGATCGCCATGTCCGCCGCACTGAATGTTTTCGACCCTCTGTTCTCGCTGCATGTCGCCGAGCGTCGTGAACGTCGGCGCGAAGAAAAGCGTCCAGAAGCGGCGCTCGACGCCGGCAGTCCGAGTGCGCGCGGCGTCCTCTTGCTTTACGTCCGCCGGCTCAACACCGGGCGAAACCGTCGCAACCTCCGCGCGCCGATCTTGCGCTGAGGCATCCGTCAGCCGCTGCTTCTCCGATCTCCTGTTTCCCCCTCTCAACCAAAGGACACACCCCATGAAGATTTCCATTCTCCCCACCACCGCCATCGCCTTCATCGTGTTGTCGATCCTCGCTGTTGTCTTCAACCGGATGGGCTTGACCCACCTCGAGACGGTCTGGCCTGCGCTGACCGCTTACAGCGCGGTGATAGCCGCGGCCGCTTGGTTCGATCGTCGTTCGGCACAGCGCGCCGAAACGCCCCATCCGTTGCAAAGCTAATGACACGGCAGCCGCCTGATCCCCAGCGGCATCGCTCCACCACATCCCCATCACCCCACACATCGAGGTATCACCATGAGCACTTTCACCCACATCACCCGCGCCACCTTGGCCTTCGCCATCATCGCCGCCCTGGTCATCACCAGCGGCTGCGCGACGATCGATAACGGCGCAACCAAGCTCGGCCATGCGGTCGGAATCAAGAACGACAGCACCGCTTCCACCGTGTCCGGAGGCGCGATCGGCTGTGCGGGCGGAGCGCTCCTGTCGCACTTCCTCGGCAAGTCCGCCCTGGCCGGTTGTGCCGTTGGCGGAGCGGCCGGCGCGATCGCCGCTACCGAGATCCACAAGCACCAGGTGGAACAGGCACGCGAGCTCGCCGCACAAGCACGTGCAGCCGGCGCCGGCGCCGTGCTGAAAACGAAGACGGTGCAAGCCAAGGACGCCAGCGGTCAGATGAAGCCGACCGAGGCGGTCGACAGCCTGACCATCGACTTGAAGGAGTCCGATGTGAAGGCCCACGGCCAGGCGACCCGCGACTTGATCGCGAAGGCTGATCGCATGGCCGAGGCTTCCGCACCTACTGATCCGGTGACCATCACCGTTCGGGGCACCACCGCCGAGCGCGCTTGGTTGACGGCTAAGGTTCGTCAATCGCTCAGCACAAGCACGAAGGTGACTGTGCATGAAGCACCCGCAAGCACGCCGGCCCTGGTGCTTAGCCCCGTGCCGAACGTGGCCGGATAAGGAGCAACCCATGAGCACCGACCACAACAACGAGTGGGCCGATGTGTTCGGGGGAGGGGACAAATCCGTCCCCTCGACCCCGAGTGGGAGCCCGAAGCAATCGGCACCGGCGAGTTCGGAGTTCGAGTCGGTGTTCGGCTCGGCTCCGCCAGACGCACCCGCGAACCCCGCCGAGCCCACAGGACAAGTGGACGTATCGGCGCCGCGGCAGGAATCCGGGCTCATCTCCGATGAAGCCGCCGCGATGCTCAAGGCGAAAGCCGCCAAGACTGGTCAACAGATCGCGGACGGACTGGGCAGCGGAGTTAAGGTTGCTGCCGAGAAGGCGAAGGCGCTGCGCACGCACACAGTCGCGGGCGCTGGCCAGGTGGCTGCCCGCCTGCGTGCAGTGCGTCTGCCGAAGCGCGGCCTTGCGATCGGAGGCGGTGGCCTGGCGGTGCTTATGGTGGCTGCCTTGGCCGTCATCTATTGGCCGGCACACCAGCCTAATGTGACCGCCCCAGCGGCAGGCTCGACGTCAGCCTCAGCGGCGACCCCTGCGGTGGCGGCATCTACCGTTCCGGCTCACGTCGTGGCCCCGGCGCCAATTGCCGTGGTTCCAGTTCCCGCACCGAACGCCCCGGCGACCACCGCGCCAGTGACTGCGGCCCCGGCCTCGGCGCCCTCCACCTGCACCTTCGACGGCCAGGTGGTCACAGCGGATGGATCCTTGATTGCCGGGGCGACCGTGGCGCTCGATGCGAAAGGCAGCTTCCGCGCACCGGTCACCACCCGAGCCGATGGGCATTTTGCGTTCACCAACCCCAGCAGCGGTGGGGTCTATGCGCTGCAGGTGCAGGCCCCTGGCTACCGGACGTTGCGCGTCGGCGTGGCGGCATGTGCGACCGGGCGCCAGGAGGTGATGGAGCCGGTGGCCGCGGCTCCCGTGAAGGCCGCACCAGCGATCGTGGCGACGCCGAAGCCCAAGGCGGCGAAGCGTGCGCAGCCGGCGCCAAAGGTCGATTACGGCGATCAAGAGGCGAAGATGGAAGCGTGGGACGCCGCACGAAAGGCGGCACAAGGCAACGGCGGGCACTGACGGCTGGCCTCCTTCGCAGGCAGATGGGCCGGGCTTGCTCGGCCCTGATGTTGTTTCCTTGTCTCGATTCTTGAGATCGCCACCGGTTAGCCTTAGGGAAAACTGCAAGATGGGGACTTCGGATGTCTGATCTGGCCGCAATCGTCAAGAGGCACCCGTTCGTGCTCGACACAGAGACCGGTGGCGATGTGACTCTGGATCAGTTCCTGGGTGATGCGGATTACGGCACCGTGGTTGGCGACCTGCGCATGAAGCTGGAGATGGAGGGGCTGGACGGTCGCCCGCGCTTCGTATGCCCGATCAAGGAATGCGGCGACAGCATGACCCTCAAGCGGGTGGAGGTGAGGAGCAAGACCGACAAGCACCCACACCGGTTTTATTTCAAGCATCGCTTCAATGAGAACAAGTGTCGGGGGACCGGCCACCTTCCGCCGTCGATGATCTCGGCCATGAAGTTCAACGGGGCGAAGGAGAGCCGGCAGCACCTTGAGTTCAAGCAGCGGATCGTGGAAAGCATCGAGGCCGACTCCTCGTTCTCTGAATGCATGGTCGAGAAACGCTGGGTGGATGCCGATGGTGGCCAGTGGCGACAACCGGATGTCCAAGCGACACGGGGCGAGCGGCGCATTGCCTTTGAAGTTCAGTTGTCGACCACCTTTCTGCATGTGATCGCCCAACGGATGAAGTTCTACCGAGACAACCATGGTGTCCTCATCTGGCTGTTCCGGAACCTCGATTTCTCCAAGTTCTTGCAAGCCGAAGACGACATCTTCTATTCGAACAACTGGAACGCCTTCCGGGTGACCGATGAGACCGTGGCCCTGTCAAAGGCCGAGGGCCGCTTCGCGCTGGAATGTGCGTGGAAGGCGCCGGTGATCCATGGACCGGCCCTTCGGTGGGAGCAACGCACCCAGCTGATCTTTTTCGATCAGCTGAAATTCGACGTCGGCAGCAATGGCGTTCCACGAGCTTACTTCCACAATTGCGAGGTGGACCGAGCGTGGGCGAAAGCGGTTGAGCCGACCCTGCCGTGGGTCCATCGCTTCGAGCAGTTTTGGCTCCGACAGGAGCTGGACCTGGACCAGTGGGCATGCCTGCGCGATGCCTTGCGAAAGCTGGGCGTGGCCATGCCGGAGCACACCTACGATGACGGGAACTTCCGCCCCTTGCTCAACGTGCTTTACAGCGTCAAGCATGGGCGGATGATTGACTACGAATACAAGACTGACCCCTTTGTCAGGCTGGGCCAACATCTTTTCGCTCAGAGGAAATCGTTCTTGCGCGTGTTCCATTTGGCGCTCAATGCATTCGGTCGAGCTGAAGAGGTGAAACGGCAGGATCGAAACAAGGCATTTGCGGGAAAGGCAAAGAAATACCTCAAGCAGATCGCACAACACGACCCCGAGTTCGAACTGGGGGCTGGGTTGAGCGGCGTTGTCGCGTTTCTGTTCCCAGAAATTGAGCGCAAGAGGATTCGATAGCTGCGCGCAACGAAGGCGCGCACCTGCTCAATCGCGGATGCGGATCCTGTGTTCGACCTTCCGCCCGGGCTTCCGATCGATCAGATTCCGATAGCCCTTCCACAACCGCTCCGCCTTGGCGCGTTTCTCATCGTCCGTCTCCGTCGTCAGGTTCGCCTTGGCCGGTTCGCTGGCAGGAGCCGGGGAGGGTGCCGGTTCGGCCGGTGCGACCTTCCGGCCTTCTTCCAGGGCATTGACGCGCAGCCGCTCCATGCCGAGCCGTTCGGCCATCAATTCCAGGTCAGATTCGGCGCCATACATGCGGAAACCCGCCGATGCACGGTGGCGCGTGGCCGCCACGAGCATCGAGTGGACGTCGGCGGTCCCCACCGTGGCGAGCAGCGCCGAGAATTCCACCGTGGCCCCTTGGTTCTTGTGCACTGTCTGTGCGTAGGCGTGGTCCAGGCGATCATAGGTGCCGGTATCGAATTTCACGAGGCGGCCATCCTCAGCCGGGATGTCGCTCTCCAGCCGGACGCTCATCATGAGCGAGCCCTTCGCCGTCAAGCGCACCGTTTCCACGACCCCGACGTAGCCGTTCTCAATACCCATGTCACGGTCGCCTTTGCGGAACATGACCCGCTCACCCTTCGTGATTGGCAGATCGCGGCGCACGCCATTGGCGCCCTTTGTCGAGAGAGTGAACTCGGGACCGCTGAACTCGCCGTGGGCGGCGAGCCGTGCGCGTATTTCTTCGTTGAGTGCGCGGACGTCGGCATTCGTGCCGGCCATCACGCACAGGTTCCGATGCTCGATGGGCTGGCCGTGTTCGCCCGTGGTGCCCAGCCGGCTGATGTAGTCGTCGGCCATCACCTGAATGGCTTCCTGCGTCGTGTCGCAGTGTTCGACCTGCTTTTTGTGCTCCAGCCGGGCAAGGATCTGCGCGCCAAGCGTCGTTTCTTCATCGCGGGTGGTGGTGTTTCGGGCGCGATCGGCGAAGGTGTAGAACAACTCCGAGGTGTCCGTGTCGTAGGTGTCCCGCTGACGGCGAATTTCCGTCAGCTCGGCGGCGCCGATCGCATCTGTCAGCAAACGAAATCCGGCGCCGGCACCCACTGGCTGAAGCTGATGGGCATCACCAACGCAGACGAGCTTCGCGCCGGCCTCGTCCACTGACTGCTGGATTCGCCGAAGCGTCACTGTGTCGCACATGCCCGCTTCGTCCAAGACAACCACGTGGCGGTCCGTCAGATGAAGGTGGTTATTCTCGATTTCGACGAGCAGTTTTGCCGCAGAGTAGGACTTGGCCATTCCCGTTTCGGCCTGCAGTTTGCGTGCGGCTTTCCAGGCGAGGCTGACACCGATCACCTCTTTGCCTTCCGCCTCGAACGCCTGACAGGCGATTTCTAGAGTAACCGTCTTCCCCGATCCGGCTCGACCGATTTCGCAGCTGACGCCCGAACCGTCCGTTACATGTCGAACCGCGCCGCGTTGCCCCGCGCTGATGCTGAACCCGCGCTTCTTTTCGAAGCCTGCGATGGATTTGTCGAGCACAGCATCGGGCACGCGTTGCGAGGGCTCATTCTGGCGGGCCTTCGCACTGTCCACCAGTTGCTGTTCCGTTTCCTCGATCCACCAGGTCGCCGCATACCGATCGTCCCGATATTTGCGACCGGGCTGATCGCCTTGGTGCCGCTTTTCGGGCGACTTTTCCGGATTGATCGTGACGAGTTCTGGCGCCATGCGCGCCATGAACGCGTCGGCCTCCGCAAGGATCTCTGGCACATCCATTCGGCCGACGTTTTCCATGGCCAGGTGCGTGATCAGATCCTCGCGCGTCCACACGGCATTCGTGGCGTGCAGCTTCCGCAGAAGCGCCTCATCCTCGATGCCTTCGAGTTGGCTTGGTAATCCTTTCAGTTCTTCGGTCGAAGCAAACAGCGCCGGATCGTCCTGGCGCATGCGCTCATGGGCTTCCTTCCAGACCGGCATCATCACGCCGAGCGGCTGCTCTTCTTTGTCCAAGCGCGTGGCGAGCACGGCGGCTTGGAGGGTTCCGCCGTGGGTGGCTTGGTATTCCAGTGATTCTTGACGACGGGAAGAGAAGGTGTCGCACTGTTCGTCAGAGACTCCGGCGACGCGGAAGTAGACCTGGCCAGTTTCGCGGCCGTCCGCGTCGAGTTCGGGCCTCTTGACGATGCCGTAACCCAGTTCCGCCATCTTCCGCGCGAAGATGCACCGTCCGAGCGCCCCGAACATTTGCTGGTGATCGTAGAGCGCGTTCGCCTCGAATCCTCCCCACTGCCCATCCACACCCTGTGCACCATACACAAGCACGTGCTCATGCAGCTGTGGGTCGAGGTTTCGGTTCGTCATGTGGGTGTGCCCGGTGGCCACCACACCGTTCACGCCGATCTTTCGCACGCCTCCTCGGTCGCGCCCCGTTTCAAGATAGTGCTGCATCACTTCGACGACCTGGGAAACCGCTTCTCGGTGCGCATCGAGGATATTGATCTGATCCTCAGAGGGCGCAAGCGCGAAGACGATCGAGGCCGATTTGTCGGCGATGGAAAAAGTGCAGTCATAGCCCACGCGGTGGCCTTGTTTCCAGATCCCGCGGGGAGTGCCGTCTTTGTTCATCAACGAATGGCCGTCTTTGTCGAGCTTGGGAACCCAAACGGGTTCTTTGCCTGCTGTGGACGAAAGCTTGTCGCCTGTAACGGGGTCGAAACCCTTAGCGAGCTGCCCCATCGCCTCCAGGGTGACGTCGCCTTTCAAGCCCAAGACAGCGGCACCCGCTCCGATGTAGCGCGAGGTGGAGCGTTCATCGAAGTCCTGCTCGAGTTTGTCACCGGCGTGGTAGTAATCGACTGCTGATTTGCTGGGACGCGTGGTGAGCTTCTGTTCGCCTTCCATCAAATACGCGACCACGGCCGCGCCGGAGCTGGCACGACCGCGGGCGTCAATTTTGTTGGGGCGAAACACGTGCGCGCCTGCTCAGTTCGTGCGATAGCGAGACAGCTGAGCTCGAAGCGCCGGGCTCATGGGCGCGGCCTGCGGTTTGTCGAGCCGCTTGAGCAAGTCGATGATCAGCCCGCGCTGGTTTTCGATCAGCGTGTGTGCCGCTCCGAGCGCACGGTCTTTGGCTTGCATGGTTTCAAGCGCTTGGGTCAGTAGCTGATGAGCGTCGCTTTCAGAGTGCGTGGACATGAGTGGGAGCCTGAGTGCGTGGAGGAAGGTGTTCATTCCACGCTCTCAGATCTGGCTGCCTACGCAACTATTTCGTATGGTTGCAACACTGGAAAGAAGCCCCGCAACCTGAAACCGCTCGCCACAATCACATTCATGGTTTGACCTCACAATGAATGCTCCCTCACTTGCATCCATCAAGACACTGTTTGCTCGGTCGCACAATCGGTGCGCCTTTCCTGGCTGCTCTGCGCCTGTCGTCGAGGACAGCGACACAGTGACGGCCGAGGTGTGCCACATCCATGCGGTCAGTTCGGGCGGTCCCCGCTACGATAAAAACCAAACAGCGGCGGAGCGCCATTCACCTGCAAACCTCGTTCTGATGTGCGGTCGACACCACAAGATCATTGACACCGAGATTCAGAAGTACAGTTCGGCCGCGCTTCTATCGATCAAGCAAGCACATGAGGCACAGGGCATTTCCCAAATCTCCCCGGCAGCGACAAGGGTGGCCCAACAGCTTCTCGCCAACTACACGCGGATTGCTGTGATCGGCAACCGTGGCAATGTGGCCATCCAAAGCCCGGGCGCCATCCAAGCTGCGTCAATCACCATCAAGAGCCCTCGGACGAGGCTCTCTGTGGCGCCTCCTGTCGGATCGATAGGCGCGAATCGGGCCAAGGTTGCCTACTGCCAGCACCTCATTGAGCGATACCAGGATTACCAGAAGGCGGATCAGACCGGAAAGTCGAAATGCAAATTTGCCGCGCTTCACGTCACGCTCAAAAGAACCTTCGGTGTGACATGGAAGTTGTTAGATGAAAGTCGATTTGACGAACTGGTCGCCTATCTACACAAGCGCATTGACGCAACCATCGTGGGAAAGCTCAACAAGAGAAAGGGCTATCCGAACTACAGCGCATTCGAGGTGTGGCAGCGTGGGTAATCATCATCGTCACTGGCGAGATGTGGCGTCATGGGGTTAAAGGTTCGGTGTGACTTCCGCAATCACCTGACTTAGCAGTTCTTGTTCGGGCTGTGCCATCACAACTGGCCCGTTGGTGGGGCGATCCCCATCGCTGGCCGCACTCGCCGCGACCTTGCTCGTTGGGCGATCCGCAGAGGGAAGAGTCCACTTCCCCGGAACAAAGGCCGGTCGACGTTCGGGCAGCGCGGTGCCCGGCCAGTCGAGCAACAGCAGGTCTTCACCACCCAGGTTCGCGATCGCTCGAATGCCGAAGCCGGCGGGACCGTATTTCTTGCCCTTGCGGAAGCCGAGCATGGTGGTCAGCTCATTGGGCTGCACAAGTTGGCGCATTTCTTCGTGCACGGCTCCTGGACCGGTGGCCGTTGGCGCGGTGTGGATCGACACGCGCCGTGAACCGATGAGCGAAGCCACCTGGTCACGTGTTTCGCCCATCTGCAGCTGACAGACGATGTGCGTGCCAACCATGCCAGCCAGCGCCTTCGAAAAGTTGTCACCGTAGATTTCTGCGATCTGGGCCTGGTCTTGAAATCCCAGGAGGCAGATGCACGACTTCGAGCGCCCTTTGTCGATCAGCGGCGCCAGCAAAATCTTGCCCGCGGCGCTGAGCTCATCGAGCACGAAGAAAATGGCGCGCCCGCCTTCGCTCACATCATCCGGCAGCGCTGGCGAAATGATTTGCGGCACCAGCACGTTGATGGCGGCGGCGAGAAACCGCTGAGTCAAGCCGGGATCCGGGCCGGCCTGCGCGATGATCGCGCGCTTTCCTGTGTAATCGTCCTTTGCCCACGCGACGAGCGACAGACGCTTGCGTGGGCTTCCGTCGGATCGGCGACCGTCTCCGAATGCAGCGGCAAGTTGAGAAATGGTCTGAGTAAAGGCCGCCAGCGTCGCCATGACCGATGCGGTGCTGGACTCCGGCCCGCTGACGATCGGGTGAGCCTTTCGGTGGTGCTCGGCAAGCAGCGGAGCCAACTGTGCAGCGGAAGCGCTGAGCAACGTGTCGAGGTCGAGCCACGTCCAGTTCGTTCCACGGCTTGCGATGAGCGCGCGGATGCAGCCCGCCAGAATGAGCTGCGCGCTGACCGTGAAGTAACGGTTCGGCCCGTTGTCGTCTGGAATGATCGAGGCTGCAAACGCGTCCGCTTGCGCTGCAGTGCGCACGTCTGCGGCGATGTCCCAATAACGGGAGCGGCGATCGACAAAACTGAGGATGCACGCTTCCGGGAACCGGCTGGTGTAGTCGCCCTTGGTGTCGAGGATGAAGGCCTTCCGACGTTGCGCCACGATCTGATCGACGATGGGAAGCAGTATCTGAGTCTTTCCCGAGCCAACTCCGCCATAGATGAGCATGTGCCGCGTCCACCGCCGCTTGGGCAGATCGAGCAGTGGATGCAGTTTCATGAAGCCGTGCTTGCCGCCCGAGCGGTCCTGGGCCGCGATCCGCAGCGCGGCCGTCTTCGCTTCCTTGTCTTGCAGCAAGCGTGGCCCGGACACATGCCCCGTGAGCGAATGTGGGCGCAGGCCGAGCGCTCCCAGCCAGCCACCGCACGCGAGCCCCGCGATCCAGGCCGGCAGCATCCGCACATGCACTGCGCTGATGGGCACCTGGCCGGCTGCAGGGTTGTCCGCCCACGTCGACAGTGCGCGTGGGCCGGTGGAGAACAGCAGGTGGGGATACGCGGCCAGCTGGCGCAGAAGTCCGCCGTCCGGCACGACAGGGAAGCCGGGCAGCGGATGCCAGAGCGCCCAACCACACGCGAGCAGTGCACCAGTGAAACCGAAGGCACCGGCGAGCAGCGCCGTGTCCCAACGGCGAACCATCGTGGATGGAGGGAGGGCGCTGGGCGGTGGTCCGAAGCAATCGACGACGGCTGGCATGAGTGTTCCTCGTCAGCAGCGTTGGCGCACGCGCGGTGGGCGAGGGGAGACGGGTTCGGCCGGTGCGTCGAGGGCGGCATAGAGGTTGTCCAACGATCCGGCACGCTGGGTGCGCAGCACGGCTTGGCGGCGGGCCTGGCCGCGGTCTCTTGCTTCCACGCATTCGGGCGAGAGGTAGTGTGGCGGGCGGGTGACCTCGGCGCCTGCAAACACCATCGCTTCATAGATGTCGGGCTCGGAAGCGCGGTCGAGTGGTGTGCACCCGCTGTGGTCGGCGCCTTTCCATGACCGTGCGTTGATGTCGGCTCCGGCCGACATCAACGCATGCACGATGCTCAGGTTTCCCACCTTTTTATCCAACATCCCATCTTTCACACAATGCGACGAAGCGGCCTGGTGGAGCGGGGTTTCACCGCGCACGCATCGTGCGTGAACATCTGCTCCGTGCGCGACGAGGACCTTGACGAATGTTTCGCCATCTTGGATTTCACAGGCGCGATGAAGAGGCGTTCTACCTTCGCGATCGGCAGCGTTCACGTCCGCCCCGTGCGCGATCAGAGCCTCAGCGAGCGATGCATTTTTGCAGTGATGAAGAGGCGTTAGACCGTAGCGATCGCGCGCGTTGACATCGGCGCCAAGGGTGATGAGCGCCTCTGCATACGATGGATTTTCGATGTGATGAAGCGGGGTAATCCCGTTGAAGTTGGGGGCGTTCACGTTGGCTCCGTGGGCCACCAGCACCTGTGCAATCGACGCGCTTCGCATGTGGTAAATGGGCGTGAGTCCTTTGTAATCCTTGGCATTGACGTTGGCGCCGTGGGCGATGAGCGCTTCCGCCACTGATGCGCTTTTCGCGTGATGCAACGGCGTGGTCCCATCGGTCAACATTTGGTGGTTGACGTTGTGGGCAGGGCGGAGGATCTGCGCGACATCTTCGGCAGTGATGTCGCCAAACAAATCCGTGAAGGGACGAGCTTTCACGGGTGGCGTTACGGATTGCATACCCATCCCTCGCTTCAGCAGCGCTGGCGCACGCGCGGTGGCCGGGGCGCAACGGGCTCGGCGGGCGCGTCCAGAGCGGCATACAGGCCGGCCAGTGGGCTCGGAGTTTCGAGTTTGGCGCGTTCGCGCTCGATCGCGCTGATCTTGTCGGGAAGCGCGCCATCGGTGGGCCGGCGTCCCTGCGAGTCCTCGATCGTGACGTCCGCGCCTGCTTTCACCAAGTTGGCGGCAGTGTGTGGGTCTTTGGTGAGATGGAGGGGCGTGTGGCCCTCGTCGTCGGCGGCATTGACGTCCGCGCCAGCAGCGAGGAGCGCATGCGTGAGGTCACGGTTCGCGTAGTTCGCCCCCGGCGCGACCTGCAGCGGGTTATAAACGGCGTTGTGCAACGGCGTTCGACCCTCCTCATCGCGCACTTCCATGTCGGCCCCGCCGGCAATCAGCGCAATGGCCACGTCCCCCGACCGGGCGTGCTGCAACGGTTTCTTTCCCTGCCCATCAGGCAGGTTGGGGTTCGCGCCGGAACGGATGAGCGCGCTGACCATCTCGTGATCGTCTCCGAAGGCGGCTTGGCGCAAGGGCGTGCGGCCCTGTGCATCGGGCGTGTTGATCTGGACGACGAACGGATCGGGCTGATCAAGGAGCAAATCATCGGGAATGCGAGTGTTCATGGCGGGTCTCGTGTGAGAAATCAGGCCCAGGTCGGGCGAGGGGCCGCTGGGCGCAGGCGCGGCGGCAGGAAGGTGCGGCGGAGAGCGGGGGCACTGATCACAGGCGCTGCGGCGACATGGGCGCTCGGGGCGGTCTGCCGGATGACTTGGCGCAGCACCTGGCGCGGCACCTGCAACTGGATCCAGAGGCCTTTGACCTCACCGGGCGCGAAGGGGCGCGGGTTCTGACGAAAAGCCAGGGCCGCCTCGCGGATCTGTTGGGGTTGCACCTGCGGTCGCAAAGCGTCCCCGATCTCGGCTGCGTGTTCGAGCCCTTCGATGCAGTGGTGGAGCAGCTCGAATCCTGCGCCGCCCAGGATCGAGCCGGCGAACAGGGCCAGCAGCTCTTCGGGCTCTTCCGCTTCCAGGCCGGCTTCCGGATCGCACGCCAGGAAGAATTCGACTGTGGTGAATTCGGTCTCGTTGATGAATTCGACGGGGCGCGGCGTGGACATGTCAGCAGCTCAGGTGAAGGGGCTTACTGATACCTTTTCAGATCTGGCTGCCTGCGCAAGGGCGCGTCCATGTCGGCGGAAAAAATTCGCTATTTGCGAAATGATTCCGCATGGAGTAGTGTTGCTCCTGGGTATTGGAAAGGGTCTGCCTTCGGGCGCTCCCCTCGCACCAGTGGAACCAGAGTCATGGTTCGTGGAGGTTGAAAAACCTCTGTCCTTCCCAGGGCCCTCGGGTCCCGGGACGCCGATGAGTCGTGCTTGTCCTCGTCTGTCCGTGATCAGCGGTTAGGTGACGACGAGCGAGGGACTCGTCGTCATTGAGGAAGGAAGGGTGAAGAACGCTGTCTGACCCGTCGCCGGGTTTGCGAGGGGGCGCCAGGAATGATCCTGGAGCCGAACTCGGAGACAAACAGATGATTGAGAACACCAACACCCGACAGCGCTCTTGGTGGAACCGTTTTAACCGTTGGATGAGGTTGATGCTGCGTAGCCCGACTGTGTTTAAGTGGTGTCTTTTCGCACTGCGGGCTTCAGAAGTTGTAAGGCATTGGCTGACACGTTGATGGTCGAAAACACAAACACAACACCCTTCCTCTCCTAACCCAGAATTGGAGAAGAACATGATCAACCGAGCGCTTCGACTGGCTCGCGAGTTTCATCGCATGAAGCAGGTTGAGCTCGCAGAGCAGCTAAATATCTCAACGTCCTACCTTTCCGAAATCGAAGCTGGCAAGAAGCCGCCTTCGATTGAGCTCCTCGATTCCTATGCGAAGGTTTTCGGCATTCCGGCCTCAACATTTATGCTGTTCAAGGAACAGATGACCGGCGCTGGTGAAGTTAAGCGCCTGGAGAAAGCAAAGAAGATGCTGCAATTCTTCGAGTGGGTTGCCCGAGAGGAAGACGATGACAGTCACTCGAAAAAAGCCCCCAAGGCTCGAAAGACCTCGCAAGCAATACACGCTTGATCAGTGCGCCCTCTACGCGGTGAATGGTTTCGGTCAATTGCTTCAGGCGCTGAAATGGTCTGGAACGCGCAGCGAACTTGAGCAACTTCCGAGCAAGAAGGGAAGCTACAGCGTTTGGCAGAACGAAAGGGGGCGCTGGGTTCAGGCTGCCGGGCCCCAGTTGCGTGTGGTCCACGCGAGGATTGCCACGTTGCTGCGCAGGGTTCTGCCGCCAGAATATCGTCATTCGGGTGTGCGGGATCGTTCTTTCCTCACAAATGCCAAGCAACACGCGCGATCAGAGCCGTCCTTGAAGCTGGACATCAAGAGCTTCTATCCGTCGACCTCATTTCGGCATGTGCGCAAGTTTTTCAATCAGCGCATGCGATGCTCAGGAGATGTGGCCTTTCTCTTGGCCAAACTGTGTTGCTTTGAAGGGCGCCACCTTCCAACCGGAGGTGTGCACAGCGAGGTGATGGCCTTCTATTGTCATAAAGATAGTTTTGATCGCCTGCTGGATCGCGCGAGATCAAGAGGTGGAGCGATGACGGTCTATGTCGACGACATCATGATCACGATGCCGGACGCCTCGTTGACGGACCTCGAATGGGCGCGGCGATTGTTCGCGCAGCAGGACGTGAAACTTCACCCAGGCAAGAGCAAAGTGATCCCCAGCGGTGTGCCCAAGACCATCACGGGTGTGCAAATTAAGGATGGAAAGATCAGCGCTCCGATCAAGCAACATCGCATGATCAAAGAGCGATTCGACCAGTTAAGCAGCGCTGGCGACGATAGCGAACGAGCAACACTCGCACGAAGCTTGATCGGTCATCTGGACCACGTGGCACAGATTGAACCTGGCTTTGCATCGAGGGCGAAGGGCAACCGCGCCCGACTTAAGGCTCTTGTCAGGAACGAGCCGAACACGCCTTAGTATCCGGGACATACGCGCTCCAGCTCGATGCTTGGGCGACTGCCCATGGTTCGAGAGCGGCGCACGTGGGCGCCTGAACACCAGGTCCGTCGATCCACAAGGCTGCACCAGTGAGCGTGCCGAAATGCACTTTGAGCGCTGAAAGCGTCGCCGGTGCGACAGCCGCGCAACCGGCCGAGTAGCTCACCCGCGCGGGGGACACGTAGGGGGCAGGGTGCAACATGATGTCGCGCTCCCATGCATGCGCGTTGCTCGCGCTCAGCCCCTGCAATCGATAGCTCGGCCCGTGTTTCCCCACATACGGACCAGCCACGCGATAAAGCCCCAGGCTAGTCATGCCGGACCCTTCAACATCCGAGAACTGCGTGGCCTGCCCATCCCGGTTCGGATCGCTCCCGTAACCGTGGGCCACCTGGCTCTGCAGCACGAGCACGGGGTGCTTGGGATCCGACAGATCGAACGCCCAGAACCGAGGTGCTCGGTTCGGTTCGCTCATGTCGGCGACGAGCAGTGCACGCGGCGGGGTTGCGGCACACGCCACCGCTGCAGCGGCATGCTCCGCGACAGTGGGCGGCAGATGGGGCAGCACCGGCATCACATCCGTGGCCTCCGACGGGTGGGCGTTGGAGCTTCCGGTGTCGGAGCATCCGGCTTCGGCTCATCCACCTTCCGGGTGTTGTCTTCGCCGGGCATGAAGGTGCCGAAAATGTTGGTCTTCGGATGCTGGACTTGATCGGCGGGCGGCTTGATGTTCGCGAACGGATTGGAGGGATCCTCACCACCCGGCTGCGGAGCCTTGCGTTGGGTGGCGTCACTCAGCGAGCGGGGAAGAGCAGCGGACGGCTTTGCGTCGTCACCGGGCGAAGGCGCATTCGGAGCCGGTGCCTCCGGTGCGGCTTTCTCGTGCCGGCGCGCTGGGGACTCGTCCGCCTGCCCACCGGCCAGCCCCATCACGCTCGACACGCCGGCAATGGCTTGGCCGTCCTGGTAGCTGCGCGGGTGGACTTGGCTGTGGCCACCGCCGGCTGCTTCGCCTTGTCCTTCGGATTGACCCTCGCCATTCGGCGCGGCCGGCTTCGCGGCTTGGCCCAGTGTGCGTGGCATCACTTGTGACAGCAACTTTGGATCCACGTGTTCAGGTGGATTCTGCTGACGGCTTGCCATCGAGTCGGTCAATGTCTGCCGCTCCGGAGCGGCCGGCTCGGCATGCGGAGTGGCCTCAGGTCTGGCTGGGGCGCTGATGTCTGCGCGTTTGATGCGGTCGAAAATGGAGGTGCTCATGGTCTCATCGCCTTGGTGGGAGTGGGTTGGGACGGTTCAACGGCAGCTGGCGCTTCAGCGTCGAGCTCGGCGATCGGCCGGCCCGTGCGTTTGCGGTTCACGTCGCTCAAGTCAGGGGCGATGGAGGTCGACTCGTCAGCAGGTTGCGGCGCGCTCGGGGTGGGAGCCGCCTGCGAACTCAGCAACTCTGGTGGGAATTCCCGCAGCGAGCGGAAATAGATGATGTCCCGGCGACGCACGCCACCGCGGAGCACTTGGGCAACCGCCACACCGGGCTCGGCGAGGAAGCTGTCCCATTCATGCTTTTCGAGCAGCGGCGCTTCTTTCCACTGGACCTGCTCAATCGGATTCATGGCGACCAAGGCATCTACGCTGGAGCGGTCGTGGTTGTAGCGCATGAGGCGCCCACCGTGACCGCTGCCTTCCTTGAACATACCCGCCCCGCGCCGGAGCAAGGTGCGCATACGCGATGCGCCGGGATGGTTCGGATCCAAGAGCGCGCTTTCGGCCAGCATTTTGAGGCTGCGTTGAAAGTTCACCGCCTTGGTGGTGCCGGCCCACATCGGTTTGCGCGTGGTTCCCAGCTTGTGCGACAGCGTGTCGTAGGTGTAGCTGGTGCTGCTCATGCACACGACCGAGCGGAAATTGTCGATGAAGGTTTCGGCTGCGGCCTGATTGCCCAACTTCTTGACGTAGGCGTCTGCGTTTTGCACGGAATACAGACAGCAGGCACCGAATCCGCGCGCCACCTTCAAGAAGCTGACGTCGGTGTCCGATACCAGGTTGGCCGCTTCATCGACGACGAATAGGACGCGCTTTTCGCCAGCCGCTCGCCAGTCTCGCGACCCGCGTTCCCGCATCAGCTTGTAGCCGCGTTGCTTGGTCAGTGAACTGATCACCAAGCCGCCCATGCCGTAGAGATGTTCAGGCAGATTCACACCGAACAGGCCACCAGTCAGGATGTCGCGAAGATCGAATCCTTCGGATTTTTCGGTGTAAGCAAAGGCGACCAAATCGGGGTGAGAGATCATCGGGTCGATCCACGCCAACAACGTCGTGAACACGTTGCTGCGGGTTTCTGCATCCATCGTGGGGATCGTCGTTTTCCAGTAGTCGATGGACGAATCCAGCATGTGTTGTTCACCCACCGACGATCGCCGATAATTGTTCTTGGACAAACCGTCGAGCATGGCGGTCATGGACTTGTCCATGCGCACGCCGCGGGAGATGACATCCCGGATGCAGGCCACCGTCCACAACAAGCGACGATCGGACTCAGCACGACCCTGCTTCGTGAGTTCCATGATTTCCATGTCACCCAAGGCCTGGACCAGCACAGCGCCGTTCAGCCACATCGTCTTGGCTGAGGTCTCGAAAAATTGGCTGGAAGAGCTCGGGGACTTGGTGTCACCGTGACCGGCACCAAAGATCGCGGTGGTGGTCTCCGTGGGATTTAATCCTTCCAGGGGCGCGAACTTGACGCCGGGCTCGATCAGGGTGTAACCGAGCAACCCACGAAGCTCCCCGGGCAGATCCTTTTCATCGAGCACCAGCATGCCGCCCGACTTCGTCCGCACCCACTGCTCGATGTAGCCGCGAATGAACGAGGTCTTGCGCGTGCCGGTCGAGCCGAAGATCGCGATGTGCATCGTCGAGTCATCCGCACTCATGCACAGCCATTTCTTTTTGTCCGGTGCGTAACCGTCCATTCGCTGCGTGAAGGCGCCGTGCGCCACGCCCATCTTGAAGACCGGAGACGTGTCGCGCATCACCGCCCGCGCTTGTTCCAACCGTGCGCCAATGTGTGCTTCACCGGAATTCTGAGTGGACTCAGCGGGTGCATCGGTGTCTTGCGCGACCAAGCGGTCGATGTAATGCGTCCAGTCGAGATGGGAATACGCCGCAGGCAGACCGGCGCCGACCAGGAACCACACAGCTGGTTGCGCCCAGGCCGGCAGAAGGAGATGGGCGAGGAGACTGACCAGCAGGAAGCCGCCGACATACATGAAGGCCAACCGAGCCTTGTCCAGCGAACCGGAGGCGATCGCCGTGACGATGAAGATGGTGATAAGTCCGCTTGCACATGCGCCGGCGGCAATCAGCGGACCGCTCGCGCCGACCATGCTGCCAATGGAGAGAAATGACGACGCGGTGACACCCAGGAATGGCAAGACGCCGCCAACGATGGAGACTGTGGCTGCAGTCGCCAAGCCTTCACTGACAAAAAGGTGATACGCGATGAACGCCATCGCGGCAAAGCCGACGGCAGCGCCAGGCCAACCGGTCAGCAGGAACAGGAGGGTGGTGACCATTCCCAGCAACGGAATCAATCCGATGACCAGGGGCGTGGCGGGTGACGGTGCTCCAAGGGCCAGGTCATTGACCGTCAGTCGGCCGGCCACGCGATGTCCGTCGCGCGTGCGCCAGAAGCGAGGCTCCCGGTCGTCGATGTCTTCTGGGACGGGAACGCCATCGATTTCATGAGGCACATCCCAGCGCTCGAGGATGGCGTTCGTTTCGTTGAGGGCATCGGTGCCCAGTTGCTGCATCGGGAGCCAATGCCCCAGTTTCAGAATGCGTGACATCGGCGTCGACCTCAGTTGCAGTAGGCGGGAAGGGGAGACATGTGCACCGCACGGGCGGAGGCACACGCCTCCGCGTGGGCTTTCGCTTGCGCGTGCTCAGCTTCGATGTGTGCAGCACCCGCCTTGACGCCGTGGATTGCGCCAATGATCGCCATGCCGACGACCATGACGCCGACCAGGGCACACGACGTCAGCGGACCGACGCGACGGCCCATCTGACGTGTGATGTGGCTCGCCGCGATGCGCACTTTCAGGAAGGGTGTGTCTGCCTTGTGCAGCGGTTCCGAGCGAATTCGATCCGCTTGAATTTCGTAGATGTGCGCCAGCGCGGGCACACCGAGATCCTCAGGTGTGTCGATGAATCGATTGCCGAGCAGGCGGTGCAGGCGAGACGTGGAGCAAAGGCGGTGCGTCATGGGAGCCGAGCCGTCGAAGTGGGGACACCTTCACGTTCTCAGTTCGGGCTGCCTGCGCAACCCTGCCGTGCGACATTTCTGGAGTTGCGCAGGCAGTCAGCTTTGAGATGTTGGTGGTGTCTCAACCAAACAGGTTTGGCCTGGGGCATGTGCTGAAACGATCTCCGAACGGCGATTTGGTGGTGCTGGTTGCCGATCCGAGCAAGGACAAGCCCGGTCCGGGTTCAGTGATCATCTACACGGCAGGCCTGCAACAAGCCGTGATGGTGGCGAACCAAGACCCCGATGCAGAGACCACCGTGGCGATCGCAGATTGCACAGTCAAAGACGTGCCGAAGGGGAAGTCCTGATGGCCTCAACACGGTCGCTGGCATGGCTCTCTTATCGACTATGAAACGATCGAGCGGTGCAGCTCAGGTTTCAGCTGGGCCTGCTCAACGAAGTCTTCGATGTCGGCGAATAGCGGATAGAAGGCGTGACACCGCAACTGTTCTGGCGACAGCGAAACGTCCACCAGAACTGAGGCGGTGCGCACGACGGAATGGGGGAACACCCATACCTCGGGACCGAGGTGCGGGTGCATCACCAAGAACCCCCGCACGACCTCCCCACCATGCTTGGCCACAAACGCGGCCGCGTTCGCGTGGCATTGGGCCGGCACCGCGCCATCGAACGCTAGGCACGTCAGCGGATCGCCCCGGCGATCCTGGTGCCATCGTGTCACCGCCGCGTCCACGGCGACCATGTATTCCTGTTCCGTCATTTGCCCTTGTCCGGCGCAACCTGTCTCTTGATCACCCGCGGTGTCGAGAAATGCTCGATCAACTTATCCAGGATCGCGACGGCACCTTCGAGTTGCACCTTGGTCAGGTAGTAGGGCGGGGATGTGATCACGTTTATCGGCCGGCTTCTCTTAGCTCCAGCCCACGGTTCGCGGTCATGTCTGACGTGATCCGTGTGTGCGTGCACCTCGTTACGAAGGACTTTCAGTTCTTCGTGCAAAGCAAGATCGTCAGGGCTCAGATCCACACTGCCGATGTCGAGCTTTTCCCACCCATCCCCGCGATTGAAAGGGCGGCAATAGGTCACGACCAGCGCGGTGGTGAAAGCTGTTTGCTGCATGAGGCTGGACCCACGACGGCGGGTTCCATGCTCATGCCAACCTTTCTTCAACAGGTGCTGGGCGATTTCACGTGCCAACCGAAAATCTTGCAGGGCAAGGCCTTCCCGATATTTCTGGCGAACTGCTTTGTCTTCGTTCTTCACGATGACCGGACCGCTTTGATACCTTGGCGGTGGTGCGCCAAGTGCTCGAGCTTCGGATGGTGGGCCGATTTCCTTGGCAGCCGCAATTTCTGCCCGTCGTAGACCTCATATTCCGTGCCGCGCAGGCTCTCAGCCACACGCACCGTGCACGTGTCATCAATCCAGATCCGGTGCAGGTCAAACAGCGTGTGCAGGTCGGCCCGAAGCAGCAGGCCGTTGTCCACACGGTTGGTGTATTCGCCCAGATAGCCACGCACGTGCGCCGCTTCGAGGATCTCCACGATCGAGCAACCGGTGATCGCGCACTGGCCCGCATACGCGTCAATCAATGAAGAGCGGAAGCCTTGCTGGCCGCGGCGGGTGGCTATGGAACGCAGCACCCGGTCCCGGGCGTCGTCCTCGCTGTCGATCGGTGGGATGTCCTGGGCCAGGGCATCCTCCGTCTCAGCCAAGGCCAGCGTGTCCGCGTCGCTGTGGACTTGCACGGGTTCAAATTTGTTGTTCCCGATCGGCTGTAAATCCCAGATGCCATGCTTGCGCCGATCGTAGAGGACATACGTGACGTTGGTGAACCGCCCCTCGCGAAACAGCACATCCTTCGGGTTGCCGTGGTCGCTGCGGAAGTCCTTGCGGCCATGGTCGTGGTGCCGCCGGTTGGCGTCATTGACGCTCAGCAAACAGGCGTTGTCCCGGGCGTCGGAGTTGTCTTCATCGGGGTAATGCTGTTCGAGCCAAGCCTTGATTTCCTTGATCGTGACCGAGCCGCCGATCGCACGCACCGCTTCGAGCACATGCCAGTATTTGTGCGGTGACACGTCGGCCTGAGCGGCCTCACTTCCAGCGCGTTCGGCGAGCAGGGCGATGATGGTTTCGGCCGCGACCTCGTTGCGCTCACGTTCCTTTGTTTGCCGTGGCGCGTGGCGTCCGGTTTGGGCCGTGGTCACCGCCTGGTTGACGTCCTGGACCACGTGCACCCACCGCACAGCGCGTTCATGCTGATGATCGGACTCCGTGCCAGCGGGGAGTTCGGGGTGCAGAAAGTAAGTGTCCTGAGACTCCACCGCGCCAGCGCCGACGAACCCGTGGCCGTTGACATAAGCGAGGACCCAGTCCCCTTCCTCCATGTCCCGCAAGACCACTTCGCCGCGGTCGCCCTGTTCCCCCTCCCAACCGGCCGTGATCACACCACGATCCAGATTTTCCTGCCACCAAGCCGTGGTGGCCGGCGCTCCGATGTTGAAGACGTGATACGCCATCCCTGTTCCCCGGTTGTGTTGAGCTCTCATTCTAAGCGCGGACTGGTCTCAGGACTTGAGCCGGATGACGCACCGTAGGGCCAAAAGCAAAGGCCCCTTGCGGGGCCTTGTTTGACGTCGGTAAAAGCAGGGGAAAGCCGAACCTTGCTCACCAGTCCCGTCGATCGTTTGACCCCGCACGCCACGCGCTCAGGGCCGCCTGGCTCGCCCGTAGATCGGTCAAGGCCTGCTGCGTTTCGGCCGCCTTGCGCGTCTCTATCTTCTGCATGATGCGGGCATGATCCTCCGCCACGACGACACGCTCACGCTCATCATCTTCAGCTTCATCACGTCGGTTGCGATCACGGCGTATGAGGTCTTGGCGCACGTCCACCTGCTGCCGGTGCCGGCGCCAGAAACTCCTCCAGATGCTTTCTTCGTCGAGGATTTGGCCGATGTTCATGGTGTGCGCTCCGCTGGGGGTGAAGGTCTCGACCCTTGTCTTACCATCGACAACGGGCCAAGTGTCGATGGGTTCCGGGCCCCGTTCAGGAGCCGGATCGCCTTCAATGGCCGATGATGTCCACGCCCACCGTTGGGCCTGACGTGTTGTCACCGCTGCACCAATAGTTGACCTTGTCCATGTCCAACTCGCCATAGGGTTTCAACACGCTGCCGCCCATGTCGTCGGGGCCCGATCCGGCCACAAGCAGGTCGTCGGGGTGGCCCTGGGCCAGCGCCGTGACGAATTTCGCGCAGGCGTCGGCGGGGACATTATTGAAATTGATGTCGAACTGGCGGGGATAGAGGTAATAGCGCCCCGCCCAGATATCCCCCCACGCGTTGTGCGGAGTCCCGTCCGCGCCAAGCATTGAAGCCGGAAAAATCGCCTTGGGATTCGCCGTGACTTCGGCATTCAACGCGGAATAGTCGTGATTCGGATGCAGGGCTCGGATGTTGGCGACCACTGCGGACATGGCTTCCGCTTGATTCGCCGCTTCGGCGGAGCCGTTGGCGGAAGAGAACACGGTGAAGGTCACCGCGGCCGCGCCGATCACGATGGCGAACACGAGGATGACTTCGAGCAACCCGAAGGCACGGCTGCGCCGCTTGTTGAGGGGACGGGGGAAAGACAGGGAGGGATGGAGAGCGAGCGTGGTCATGATGGTCCGAGGGTCAGTGGCTGATGAAGTCGATGCCGACCGCGGCGTGCGCATGGCACACGTGGTCGAGTGCGGAGCGGTCTAGGTGACCGTGGCGGAAGACGGAGGACCCCACTGCTCGCCGACCCGCGTCCGCCATCCACACGTCATCGAAGCGAGGAGCTGCGGCGGTGACGAAGGCCATGCAATCGGCGCGGGGCACGCCATTGATGTGCAGTCCGAAGCGCTTGAACGAGTGCGTGTCCGGGTAAGGCCCAGAGAAAGCGACGAGCTCACCCCACGGCAGCATCACCGTGCCCTGCGGTGGGTTCAGGTCCGAATAGTCGCCTTTGTGATCCATGCGGATCTGCTGCGCAACCGAGGCGGTCACCTGGGCCGCGCGGGTGGTGTCGGTGGCGAAGGCGGACGCGTAGGACATGGGCGCGTGCTCATACGTGTCCGCGCCCACCCCAGCGGACACGTCCACCGGGGCGACCGACAAGCCGTCGCGCGAGCCGATGAGCACAACGTCCTGGCCCACACGGATGTTCTGGTCGTTGTCCTGCACGACGCTGATCAGGTTCGGGTTTGGACGGCCATATGCATTTTTGGTCTGCACGAAGATCTGCACGCCTTCATGCACGCGGGTGCGGTTGCTGAGCCCGTTACCGATGGCGGCCCCGGCCGCTCCACCGACGATGGTGCCGAGCCCGCGGAAAGACCCGCTGGAATGGCGGGTGACCGCATACCCGGTGGCGGCTCCTATGGCAGTGCCCACATACACACTGGTGTGGCCGTTTGGTTGAATGCTGATTTGAACTGGCCGGATCGCGACCACACGAGCCAGGGAAGCCTGCTGAGCGGTCAGGGCACCACGATCTGTGTAAACCCGGCCCGACGCGTTAGGTAGCGTCGAAGCCTGCACGAAAAGCGGCAGGGCGAGAAAGGCGACAGAAAGGAGAGCGGGAATGCGCATGGCGGAGGTCTCGTTGGGGATACCTCCAGGCTCTCAACTCTGGCTGCCTGCGCAAGCCGACAAGTGGAAAAAGAAGCCGCGGCTAGGGCCACGATCACCCTGATCACTTCACCTTCGAAGTTTTGCGGTGACGCACGTTCTTCACGGAAGTCCCGTCGATGACTTCGTTCGGCGGCAATTCGAGCAAAACATTCACGACGGTCGCCATCGCTTCGTCTGACGGGCGAAACCTGGCTGGAAACGCTCCGAGCCAATCGCCGCGGATTTCGTCGATTGCTGAAAGTAAGGCACGGAGGAAGTCGGCTTTGGACGCCCGTGTGCTCTTGGTCGCGGCCTCTGTGAGCGGATCAGTCGGCGTGATGTCGGCTTGTCCGGCGTCTTCCCCAATGACCCGGGCGCAGTCAGCGAGCGACGGCCAATATTTCAAATCGAACCGCGTGCGCATCTGGTTCAGTTGTTCTTTGATCCAGGACTGGTAGAAACCGTTGTGTGCGCTGGCGCGATCGATCACATCGCAAATGGCGTAGAGGGTTTCGTCGCTGAACCCAGACGTGTTGTGGAGCGTGTCGCGACGGTCCAGCAGATCCGCCAACGCTAGCGCGTGCTTCGCGATGTCTCGGTTGACTTCGACCAGACTGTCCCGACCTGACCGAAGAGCTGCAATCTTGTCCGGTGACCAGAAGGCGCTGGTCGACAACAGACAACCCAAGAAGTGTTTCCACGCGATCCCGTCCCCGGAGAGCTTCGGATAGATCTCGTCATACACATGGGCCATCTGGTCGCCGTGCGCGAGCAGCCGTTCGGCCACGCGGTTTTCGCTTGGGAGGATGTCGTTCTCGCGATTTGAGCGGATTTCTTCACGGAGTTGGTCTTCGCAAGCCTTTCGTGCGGCACTGATCGCTTTCGGCATGACTTTCTGGAATCGATGGAGTTGCCAGAAGTCTAGCCACGGCGGCCGGCGACGTCCGCATCCGAACTAGAGATCGTTTCACCAGTTTGAGATACCTGGACTCAAGGCCTGCATTGGCCAGCATGGTGCGACTTCGACCAGCTCGACCGTAGCTGACGTTTCGCCAGGAGTGAGCTGGGACCGTCCAGCTCACTCGCGAGGATCACCAACCGTAACCAATTCCCATGCCCACGGTGCGTTCGGAACCAGACACTCCTCCCGACACTGACCAGCTCATGCGTCCGTCATGGGAGACGTGGCGGAAGCCAACAGACAGCGCATTGTGGCCCCCTGACCAACCCAGGCCCGCGGCGATGCTGTTCGGAGTGTTCCGATAATTTGAGGCAAGGTTCGACGATGCAGAACTCAAGGCCGCAATACGACTGATGCGATCGCCGATTTGTCCGAATCGCATGTCCGTGTAGGCATTCGCGTCATGCAAGGTGTGCGCGGCTTGGGCATCGGTGTAGGTCTTGGCCCAATCCTTGGCGATGTTGACCTGGTTGTCCGTGTAGCTGTTCGCCGTGTTGATGGCTTGTTGCACCTGGCCGACGTTGGCTGCGTCCGTTTCTGCAACACCCGCTTTGACGTTGCTGATGGTGGTTCCATCCGCACCGGCGAGCGTCACCTGGCTCTGGCTGGCGTCGTCGTAGTGCACAGCCAAAGCATCGGTGCTGTTACCACCGGTGGCGTCTTTCCCATCTTGACCCGGGTCGCCCTTCGGGCCTTGCGGACCGGTGGCTCCCTGCGGGCCCTGGGGACCGGTGCCACCCGTCCCGCCAGTTGGCAGGTTGTCCACGCGCTGGTTCACGGCATTCAGACCGTTGTCCAGGGCCAGCAGCGCGCTGTTCGTGTCCGTGTAAGTGCCCGCGGCGCCGGGAGCAGTCAGGATGAACTGAGGCGCGGTGTAAACCCCGCCCAGGAAGCTCGCCCCACCGCCGAACCCAGCCATGGCCTGGTTCATCTGGTTGATCGTGGCGCCGTCCTGCAGGTCGGTGCCGTTGGCCAACTGTGACAGCGTGCGGTTGCCCACCGCCACCGTGCGAGCGCGATCGGTGGTGGTGAACTGGCCCAGCGCGACGGAGCCGCGGGCATCGACGGTGGTCGAGGCCCCTTGGCCCAGGGCCGTGCTGCCGGGAGCATCCGCGGCGGCATCCGCACCCACGGCGGTGGCTTGCCCACTGGTGCCGTTGGCATCGGCCACGGTCCCAGCGGAGGCATCGGTGCCGATGGCGGTGTTCTGGCCAAAACTTCCACCGGCGATGCCGGTCTTGGCGTTCGCGCCCACGGCCGTGGCGCCCCAACCGTTGGCCGAGGCTGCGGTGTTGGGATCATCGGAGGCCAGCCAGGCAGGCGGCGGCGTGACCGTGCCGCCCGAGGTGTCGATGTTCGTGATCTGGGTTTGCAGCCCGCTCAGGGCCGAACCCACGTCGTGATACGTGCCGCTCGCCAAGGAGTAGGTCGGTGCCTGGAACACGCCATTGACCAGTGAAGCACCGCCACCCAATGCGCCAATCGGCTGAATGAGTTGGTGAATCGTCACGGCGTCTTGCAGGCCCGTGCCGTCGAGCAACTGAATCAGCCGGCGTCCTCCGAAACCCACGACCCACGATTCGTTCACCACAGTGCCAGCGCCGATGGCCACGCTGTTTTGCGGCGAGGAGGCGAACGGAAGGGGGACGACCTGAGCGCCAGCACCGAGGGTCGAGTTGTGATCGCCTTCGGTGTAGCTGCGTGCGCCGATCGTGGTGTTGTCTGTGTCTGTGGCCTGCCAACCGGATTGGGCTTCTTCACCCACGGTGGTGTTGCGCAACCCGGCGGTGAGCGTGTAATTGCCCACCGCGACGTTCGAGTCGTCCATGTATCGCCGATATGCGAGTGGACTTTGAGTGGGGCCAGCTGCGGCTTGCACACCGATCGTGACCCCATTCACGTCCTTCATCGATGCCAAGTCGCCAATCAGGACGCCTTGGTTGACGTTGGTCATCCGTGCGTCCTCACCGCCGGTGAAGCCGTGACTCGTCGCATCCATGTAGGCTGTTGAACCAACCACAGTTTGGCCGCCGCCGCCACCGAAGGCACCGAAGCCTAAAACTGTGTTGTAGCCGCTGGACGGCCCAACGGTCCCACCAAAGGTCAGGGAGCCGAAGGTCGGGCTGCCGTAAGTGGTGTCGGCGCACAGATAAGTGTAAGGACACTGCATCGTTGGAGGTTGGCTTTGCGCATGTGCCGCTTGAGCGGCAAGCAACATGCACAGAGCAGCAAGGAGGGCTGCGGAAGACGCGAGTAGGGAGCGCATAGCGAGGACTCAAGGAGGGCGGGGTTACTCCAACCTCCCAAAACGGACTGCCTGCGCAAGATCGACGCGCGAAAAGAAGCCGCCCGAGGGCGGCTTGTTGAATCAGGTATCCATAGGCGCCCTCGAAGGGGCAGTTCACCCGCTACTTCGACACTGGCGCTTTCGGCGGCGTCAGCACGAGTTGCTGGCGACCATCCGTCAGCACGATCTTGTCGATGGTGATGGGCACGTCATACATGGTGTGACCTCGCTGCCAGGTAGATGGCCGTTTGTTCGAGGGTTGCCCCACAGTGAAATACACATAGGAGGTGGCGGCCATGGCCTGCCAGCGCATCTTCATGGCGGGATCGGCATCGAAGACCAGAGCAAAGCCATTGTCGATGAAGCCGGGACGCCAGCCAGGGTGGATCCAGTGAGGGCCCACCAAGACAAAGTCGACGTCATCGGGGCCTTGGATGGCCGCTGCACCTGCAAAGCTAAATTCGACCACGGCCTGGCCTGGCGGCAGACGTTGGCCGGCTGGATCATTCATCGCATCAACCTTGGCTGTGCCCCGCGTGTAGAACTTTCGCGTGGCGCCGAGTTGTTCCATGCGTTGACGAATCGTGCCGAGACTGGCTCCGGCGTCGTTCGCTCGCTCAACCGCCAGGCAATGCCGAGCGTCCCCGGGTGTCAGCTCGGCACGGTGCAGCAGCGCATAGCCAACGTATTCTCGATCGCACACATCGCGCCCGTGAACCGCGTTCCCGTATGGGTCGAGCGAAGCCGCGCCGAAGCGAAGGTGGGTGTAGCCGTCCATCGTGTCCGGCGCAAACGCGGGGTAGTGCCAATCGGTGTAGCCCGCGCGCGAGTGGAGCCCATCGCCGGTTGCATTCGTTGCGGTTGAGGTCGCGCTTGTCCCGTGTTTCGACAAGGCGCCCGATACGGCTTGGCCGGTGGCGTTGAGCAAACGGGAGGCCAGGGACTGTGCCGGTGCAGGCGACGCGAAAAACGGCAGCGTCAACGCCGCCAGGGCGATCGAAGTGGTCTTCATGTCCGTGACCCTCACTGAATGTCAAAAAGGTGCGGGCGCGGACCGTTGATGGCGGCTGACGACGCATGCAGGGCGATGGGCGCAAGGATCACGAGTCGCTGGCCGTTCCCTTGCTCCTGTGTCCCCACGACTTGGGCGTCCACGTCGACGTTCACTGAGCCGACGCCGTCGTTCACCGCGGACTCGATCTGACGGGCTTGGGCTTCGTCATTCACCTTCACGCTGTTGAACTCCGGCGAGTCGGCAAAAGTGATCGAGACATCCGAGTTCACATGCATGCCGTTGGCGAAATCCACATTGAGTCGCATCTTTCGGTCAAACGGGACTTTGAACGCGAAGGTGTGCGTGTTGAGGTCGTAGTGGTCCAAGCCGGCGGTGAACGACACGCGCACGTGTCCGGTGGCGGCCTTGGCGTCCGTCACGGCCTGATCGATCTTGGCCTTGAACGCGGGGAGCAGATCGCGGCGCTTGAACGGGTCTGTGGTCCCCACATAATCGAGGTCGTAAACCTGCGCTTCTTTCTCGTAGGGAATCGACGTGCCGGTGAAGGCGTAGTAGTTCGCCAGGGTGCTGATCGGGTCGAGCACCATCGAGGCGTAACGATCGGCCGGGAACGACGAGTCCACCGAACGCAGCGCCACCGGTGCTTCGCAATCATTGACGGTGCCGATGAAGACTGCCGCATGGATCGCCTTTTCCGCCATGGCGGGGGAGGAGGCCTGGACCGTGGCGTGTGAGGCGTCGACTCGTTCGATTAAACCCGGGATGGTGACGGCAGCCGAGGGCGCTGGTGGGGTGGTGTAGCCGAAGTCCAGAAAGCAGGTGTAAGGCTTTTTTTCGCCCGTGTCGGCGGCCAAAGCGTCTTTCAACGCATCGGCGTGCCAACCGTAGGGCACCTGATCCGCACTGGGCGCGGTGGGCGAGGCCACCGAGCCTGAGTCATGGTGCGAGCAGCCTGCAAGGATCGCCAGGCCACAGGCCAGCGTGAGGCAAGAAATGCGCATCTCTGATTTCCCCTGTTCGTGAATAAGCCGACAGAGTCGGATCCGTGGCGTGGTTCTGCTTTGGACAGGGTGAGAATATGCCAAATACACATGAGTATATGAAAGAGGGATAACCAGAGGTCACCGCTACGTTGGGCCATGCCCAAAATCACGCCGAAGCCTTCATCCACACATCGACCGGAGCATGCCGTTTTGGCCCTGTTGCTTCGCGAACTTCGGCTGGCCGCCGGGATGACGCAGCTGCAAGCTGCGGAACAGCTGGGGCTCAGCCAAACCAGCATCAGTGATTTCGAGACGAACGACCGAGGCCTAGAGCTGTTGGTGGTTCGGGACTTGGTCCGTGTTTACGGTGGGGACTGGCTGGCCTTCATGGCTGAGCTGGAAAAGCGGCTCAAGGCCGGAACGAAGCCCGCCAGCGCGCTGATCCGGAAGCGGGCAGGCGAAGCCAAGGCGAAGAAGTAAAGCGACGAACGATTCCGCTGTCCAATTGCGTTGACCGTTGCCAAGGGGCGTCATGAAGTTTCGGGAAGTGGTTTCTCGCATCACCGGATTCAGCGTTCCGGTGTTCGGCCTTCAATGGAATCCCCCGGACGCGGAATGTGTTGTGGCGCGCCGAGTGTTGACCTTTCTCGAAGATCGCCGTGTGCTATTCGTTCCTTCGGAGATGGAGATTCCCTTTCATGGCGTGCAATCGGTTCTGCGCATCCGCGAATTCCTCACGGCCGAACTGGGGGGATTGAGCGGGGATAGTCAACTCACGCAGAGCCTTCGCGCAATGCGCGCCGCCTGTCGAAAGTTCCTTGATGCAGTGGGTCCGGAAGATGGACCGGTTGTGCGCCACGGTTTCAGCCACGGCCACTACGCCAGTTGGGAGTTCAACCAGGCGCTGGGCGAAATGCGGGGCGTGTTCGGCGTCTACGTGGCCATCTTGGCAGCGACACATGGCCTCGATGTCGAAGAAGGCTTGGCGAAAATTGTCCCCGGCATCGATCGGGAAGATCAAACCCACTGACCAGCAACGCAGAGCTGGGTCGATGGTTTCCCTGAGCAGCGAAAAAAGCAAAGGCACGGGGTGTGGCAACCGCCGGAAATAGAACAGGCCGCCCCTTGTGGGTGGCGGCCTGTGTCGGGCGTCGGCATCCTTGCGGCGCCAGGACTTCCGCGACAGGTTCAGTTTGCATCGCAGTTCCGTGAGAATCCAGAAGCCTTTCCCCTGGAACCTGTCAGATTTTGCCTCGTCGTGTGTCGGGCAGATTGTTGCTGTCCAACGCTATTACGCCAGAACGATAATTACGTTGGACGGCAGCATTAAGGCGATCGGGAAATATCACGTTTCCGGCTTGGCCAGTTGGTGCTCATAAAACGGGCGAACGCGGCGGTCGAGAATGTCATAGAGGCTGCCGAGGTCATTCGGATCCGGGCTGAGCCAGGCGTCTATGTCGTCTTCGTGGATCGGCACGGGACACCGGTCGTGGCCGGCCTCCACGACTTCGAGAGGCGGATCATCGGTGATGGCTGCAAAGGTGTAGAACCCAGGATCGTCGCCGGACGGTTCGACGTAGGTCCACAGACAGGCCACGAAGAGGTTTTCACCGGTGGCGGGTGTGAACAGAATTTCCACGCTCTGCTCGCGCTCGCCGGGCACCAGTTCGCGCCGCTGCAAATTGTGGAGATACACCGACTCGTAGAACCGGTCGACGACCATGATGCCGTGGTTGTGTCCGAACACTTTTCGCCACACCGTCGACAACTTGTCGCGCCGTGCGTTGTAAGTGCCGGGCTTTTCGATCTCGTCGGCTTCTGTCCAGCCCGGCAAGCGGCAGCGGTAACGCATGGGCACCACCGACCGCTCGCCCGTTTCCGGGTCGCGGATCATCACTGGGGCGAAGTAGCCCGGCCAGATCCGATCGATCCCATCGGCTGAAGCAGGTGAAGCCATGTCAGCGAGTTTCTTGTTGCCAGCGTCGATTTTATTGGTCGCAATGCGGCGATCGTTCTCTGCTTTCTTCGTCGGCTTGGCTGAGGCGAGTTTCGCATTCGCTTCAACCAGACGCGCCTCCTGCACACCGATTTCCGAAGCGATCAGCGCGATGGCTTCCGTTTCCGCCTCGCGCGCGAGTTCGATCGTGCCGACGTCGAGCATGCCACTGGTGGCGTTCGTCATGGCCTGCCGCATGGCCTTGGGCACGACTTTCACCCAGTTGCCTTTCTTCTTCGTCCAGCCGGCGAGCTTGGTGAATTCTTTGATGTTGAGTTTGCCGCCGAAGCGTTCGTATTTCCGGAAGTCAGCCCAGATTTGCGCGCTGTAACACATCAGTTCCCACTCCATCGGCGGTGGCGGACAGGATACGGCGGCCAGTCTGACGGACGCCATGTGATGGCCCCATGCGCCAGCGCCGGCAGTGGAACCGGGATGCCTCTCAGGTCCTGAGACCGGCTCGCGAGACGCTGAGGTCGGGATTGCCCTCGAACGCGGATACGGTCCCGACGCTAACTCCTTGATCCGTTTCGGCTGGTTCAAGGAGATTTTTTCTTTCTGTAATTTTCACCCAAATAGGTGAAACTATGCGGGCCATGAGCATCCAGATCACTTCTCGCCAAGCCAACGTCCTCGCCTTCATCCGGGCCCGGATTGAGCGCGACGGGCACGCGCCGACGCTTGAAGAAATCGGCGAAGGGCTGGGCATGGGCCACGTCAGCGCCGTGCTCAAACACGTGCGGTCTTTGGAAGCGAAGGGCCGCCTGACCATGGTGCCGGGCCAGCATCGGAGCATCCGCCTAGTCCGCGAGGCGGACCCCATGGATGCGGACACGATGGAGTTGCCCCTGATCGGCCGCATCGCCGCCGGTGAGCCGCTGTTTTCGGAAAACCGCATCGACCGCACGTTACGGGTTTCTCGATCGCTGTTCCGGCTCCGCCCGGACTATCTGGTGAAGGTGGTCGGCGACTCGATGCGCGATGAAGGAATTTTGGACGGAGACTTCGTGGCGGTGCACGCCACGCCGATCGCCCGACACGGGCAGGTGGTCGCCGCCCGCGTGCGAGGGAACGAATTCACGATCAAACGGCTGCACTGGAAAGGCGACGTGGTCCGGTTGATGCCGAACAGTTCTGGCTTCAAACCGATCGACGTAGACCCCACAGAAGATTTCGCCATAGAAGGTCTCTTCGCGGGCCTGCTCCGGGGCAGCTGATGGGCGCGGTCGTGGCCCTCTCGTCAATGCTCGACTCCCGCCAGGTCTGGCGTGGTCGCGCGGCACCCATCCCGGCAGGCGACCAGCCCACCGGCTGGCCCGCGCTCGATGCCGCGTTGCCATCGGGTGGATGGCCCGATGCGTCACTGTCCGAAGTGCTGTCCGCCAGTGACGGCACCGGCGAATTGCGCTTGGTGCTCCCGACCGTCAAACGCCTGACCGCCGGCAAGCGGGCGGTGGTCCTGATCGCGCCGCCTTATGCGCCATGTGTGGCGGGCTGGCGACAAGCCGGTGTGCACATGGGCCGCGTGCAGATCGTGCGCACCGCCGAGAAGGACGCACTCTGGGCCGCTGAGCAATGTTTGCGATCCGGCAGTTGCGCGGCTGTGATGCTCTGGCCCCACCAAGCGGACGATCGGGCCCTGCGTCGATTGCAAGTGGCCGCTGACACCGGCAAAGCTTTGGGCATCGTGTTCCGCGATCGCAAACATGTGGGGCACGCCTCGCCCGCTGCGCTTCGCTTGGAAGTCGAGCCGACCCCGGGCCAGATCTGGGTGCGCAAGTGTCGGGGTGGGGCGATTCCAGCCCACGCCATTCCTTTTCCTGCGCTCGCGCATTGATGGCCGGCCGCGATGCTCTGGGCTTGTATTTTGCTGCCGCACCTGGCGCTGGACGGGGTCCTCCGACGTCGGCCCACCGAAGGTCCGCTGGTGCTCGTCAGCGGGCCGGTCAACGCACGCACGATTGTTTCGGCCAATCCCGCCGCGCGTGAAGCGGGCTTGCGCGTGGGCCAGAAACTCGCGGCCGCCCAAGCGCTTCTGGCCCAATTCGAAGCCGTTCCCTACGACCCCGCCTCCGTCGATCGGTGGCATCGATTCCTTGCAGCGATTGCTTACCGATACAGCGCGGAGGTGGCGCTGTTCCCGCACGCAATCGTCCTGGAGGTGAGCAAGAGCATGGGCCTGTTCGGCCCGTGGCCGCGGTTCGAACGGTTGTTGCGTGCCGACCTCACCGCGCTCGGCTTTGCCCATCGCATCACGGCGGCACCGACCCCCCATGCCGCGTATGTGCTCGCCGGAGTCAGCGATGGGCAGGCGGTGCTCGATGACCACACTTTGCGCGGGGCACTGAGCCATGTGCCCATCCAGCGCGCACGTCTACCGGAGCGGGCCAGCGAAGCGCTGCCCAGCATGGGCGTGCGCACGCTGGGGCAACTGATGGCGTTGCCGCGCGATGGGTTGCGCCGACGCTTCGGTGCCGAACTCCTGGCAACGCTCGATCGCCTCACTGGCGTGCTGCCTTCGGGACTGGATAGTTACCGGCCGCCCGATGTGTTCGATCTGAAAATTGAGCTTACCCATGAAGTCGAAAACGTCGCCTCGTTGATTTTCCCGTTGCGACGGATGACGGGCGACCTGGCCGCGTATCTGGCCGGTCGCGATGGCGGCGTGCAGCGCTTCGTGTTGCACCTGGAACACCGCGACCAGCGGGTGACCGGTGTGGTCGTGGGCCTGCTCGCGCCCGAGCGCGACGCCGGCATGCTGTTCGAGTTGGCCCGCGGTCGGTTGGAGCCCGTCCAGTTGAGCGAGCCTGTGCTGGGCATGCGTCTGGTCGCACGCGACTTGCCCGCGTTCGTGCCCGGTGGCACGGACCTGTTCGATGAGCGGCCGACCAATGCACTGCCGTTCGACCAATTGCGCGAGCGCTTGCGGGCCAGGCTCGGGGACGATGCCGTGCATCAACTCGGCAGCACCACCGACCCACGGCCGGAGCGTGCGCAAAGCCCGGGAGGACAAGCTGAAGGACCGGATGAAGTGCACCCGCGGCCCACGTGGTTGCTCGATCGACCCATCCCACTGCGTGGACCGGCGCCATTGATCCTGGCCGGTCCCGAACGGCTCGAAACGGGGTGGTGGGATGGTGGTGAGGTATGCCGGGACTATTACGTGGTCCAGACGTCGCTGGGTCAGCAAGCGTGGGCGTTCTGCCCCCCAGACGAGCAAAGCGGCTGGATGATCCAAGGGTGGTTCGCATGAGCTACGCCGAACTCCACTGCCTGTCGAACTTCTCCTTCGGCCGCGGTGCGTCGAGCGCCAAGGAACTGTTCCATCGGGCGAAGGCCTGCGGCTACACGGCGTTGGCGATCACCGATGAGTGTTCGCTGGCTGGAATCGTGCGTGCACTGGAAGCCTCGCGCGACACGGGCGTGTCGTTGATCGTCGGCGCCGAGTTTCAGCTGGAAGATGGGCCGAAATTCGTGGTGCTCTGCGAAACCAAGGCCGGCTACACCGCCCTGTGCGGGCTCATCACCACTGGCCGGCGCGCTTCCGATAAGGGCACTTACAAACTCACACGCGCCGACGTGCGCGACGGCTTGCCCGGCACGCTGGTGCTCTGGGTGCCCGAGCGCGAACCGAACGTTGACCATGGCCGGTGGATCCGCGACACGTTCGGCGATCGCGCCTGGCTCGCCGTGGAACTGCACCGAGGCCCGAACGATGCGCGGCGCCTACGCGAACTGGAAACTTTGGGGCACGACTTGGCTTTGCCGCTGGTTGCCAGTGGCGACGTGCACATGCACATCCGTCGACGCCTGGCGTTGCAACACACACTCACCGCCATCCGCCACCGCGTGACCATCACCGAAGCCGGCGGGCTGATCTTCCGCAACGGCGAACGGCATCTCCGGAAGATCGAAGCGCTGGCGAAGCTCTACCCGGAGGACCTGCTTGCGGAGACCGCGCGCATCGCCGCCCGCTGCACGTTCACCCTGGACGAACTGCGTTACCACTACCCGAGCGAACTGGTACCGGAAGGCCACACGGGCGCGACATGGTTGCGGGAACTCACGGAGAAGGGCGCGGCGTGGCGCTATCCCGAGGGTGTGCCTGACAAAGTGCGCAAACAGATCGAACACGAATTGGCCCTGATCGCCCAGCTCGCTTATGAGCCGTATTTTCTCACGGTGCATGACATCGTCCGCTTCGCGCGCAGCCGGGGCATCCTTTGCCAGGGTCGAGGTTCCGCGGCCAACTCCTCCGTGTGTTTCGTGCTCGGTGTGACGGAGGTGGATCCGGCGAAGATGAATCTGCTGGTCGAGCGTTTCATCTCGGTGGAGCGCAATGAGCCACCGGACATCGACATCGACTTCGAGCACGAACGGCGCGAGGAAGTCATTCAGTATCTCTACACGAAATACGGCCGGGAGCGTGCCGCTCTGGCGGCAACCGTCATCTGCTACCGGGGCAAAAGTGCCGTGCGCGATGTGGCGAAGGCCTTAGGTCTGCCCGCCGAGCAGGTGGACCTGTTGGCGAAAGTGTTTTCTTGGTGGGACGGAGAGACGCCTTTGCACGAATGCTTGCGTGAGCGAGGGTTCGACCCGGACAGTTCGGTGATCAAGCGCGTCGTGAAGCTCACCGCTGAGATCTTGGACATGCCTCGCCACCTGTCCCAACACGTGGGCGGCTTCGTGATCTGCAACGAACCCTTGAGCGAGCTGGTGCCCGTAGAAAATGCCGCCATGCCTGACCGGACGATCATCCAGTGGGACAAGGACGACCTCGACACCATGAATCTCCTGAAGGTCGATTGCCTGGCCTTGGGGATGCTCACGTGCGTGCAGAAATGCTTGAACATCTTGCGCAACCAGCGCAGCCAGGACTACTCGATGGCCACGTTGCCCAGTGAGGACCCGGCCACCTACGAAATGATTCAGAAAGCGGACACGGTGGGCGTGTTCCAGATCGAGTCGCGGGCGCAGATGTCGATGTTGCCGCGCCACCGACCGGAGAATTTTTACGATCTGGTGATCCAAGTGGCGATCGTGCGGCCTGGGCCGATCCAAGGCGACATGATCCACCCCTACCTGCGCCGTCGGCGCAAGGAGGAGCCGGCGGTATACCCCTCCGAGGAGCTGAAGTCGGTGTTTGAGCGCACGCTGGGAGTGCCACTGTTTCAAGAGCAAGTGATGAAGCTGGCGATGGTCGCCGCCGGCTACACGCCCGGGGAAGCTGACACGTTGCGCCGGGACATGGCCGCGTGGAAGCGCCGAGGCGGGATGGAGAAACACCGCGACCGCATCACCGAGGGCATGCTGGCCCGCGGCTACTCCATTGAGTTTGCCCTGCAACTCTTCGAGCAGATCAAGGGCTTCGGCTCCTACGGATTCCCCGAATCGCACGCGGCCAGTTTCGCCGGCATCGTCTACGCCAGTTGCTGGCTGAAATGCCACGAGCCAGCCGCCTTCGCGTGTGCCTTGCTCAACAGCCAGCCCATGGGTTTCTACGCGCCGTCGCAGATCGTGCAAGACGCCCAGCGCCACGACATCACCGTGCTGCCCGTCGATGTGCAGTGGAGCGACTGGGACAACACGCTGGTCGGCGAAGACATCCGGCTGGGGCTGCGTCAGGTGCGCGGGTTCGGCGAAGCCACCGCCCAACGGATCACGATGGCCCGCGCGGTGCGACCGTTCCGAGACATTGCGGACGTGTGCGCCCGTGGGGGCGTGGACAAGCGCCACCAGGACTTGCTCGCGCAAGCCGGCGCTCTGCGCGAGCTGTCTGATCACCGCCATCACGCGCACTGGGAAGTGGCCGGTGTGGAAAAGCAGTTGCCTCTGTTCGGTAACGTCAGTCCCGCGGAGGCGACGGTGGCCTTGCCGGTTCCGACGCAAGCGGAAGACACGTTGGCCGACTACGCTCGCATGGGCCTGACACTCGGCGAGCATCCGCTGGCGCAAATCCGTGATCGCTTGCGCGCGGCAAAGTGCACTGACTCGAAAACTTTGCGCTCGCGCCGGCACAACAGCTTCGCCAGAGTGGCCGGCTTGGTCACGCTCAGGCAACGGCCCCAGACGGCCAGTGGAGTCACATTTTTGACGATGGAAGACGAGCACGGCTTGGTCAACGTCATCGTCTGGAGGGACGTCGCCGACCGACAACGCCAAGTGTTGCTGGAAGCAAAATTGCTTGGCGTCGATGGCAAATGGGAAATGCTCGATGGCGTGCAGCACCTGGTGGCCGCACGCCTGCTGGACATGACGTCGATGCTGGGCGACCTGGACGCACGATCGAGGGACTTCCATTGAGCTGCAACAGGCGTGATGCTCAGCAGGCGATCAGCATCGCTCAGGGACCAGGCGATCCATGAAAAAAGCCAGCGCAGACGACATTCGCAAATTCTTCGCCCAAAGCGAGGTGCTCGACTATCTGGTCTTGAGACCGTTGAGTCACGTCACGCTGAATTGGGAGACGAGTTGGGACGATGCCACCCGGCAATATGAGCCTGAGCCTGGGAGCTTCGCCGCTGATCTCAACGCGCTCATCGAGCTCATTGCTGTTTCCTCACCGCCCGTTCGATATCACGACCACGAAGATCGCCTAGCCGAACGTGTGATCCGCGATTTGGGCTGGCCGATCCAGAAACGTGGAACTCGATGGATCGGTGCCGACTACGCGACGATCTTGGAACAGGGAGCCTTTCGCGACCTTGGGCAACACGACCTTCTCTCAGCTGCGTCCGGGCGTGTGCAAAGTGCGTTCGTGCACGGTCAACGACACATCGATGAGATGGAGGAAGGTCATCGAACGATGCTTGTCGCGGTGTTGACCATAGCGATTTATCACCGTTATTGCGACGGCACCAGCCTCTTTATCGTGGCGGATGAAGAGGTTGCCTGACGTGTCGCCGCCACATACTCATGCTCGAATCGTTTGACGGGGTCGCAGGGAAGACGAAGCAGGCCTCAGTGCAGCGGAGGTGGGCCCGACCGCTATCTCTGAAACTGGTCCAGGTTGAAGTTGAGTTTGTCCTGGTAAACGCCAATCCGCTTTTTTGCTCGGTCAATTACATCGCTGAAGTGCAGTATCTCGAAGTAAGTTTCTCCAAGCTGCTGCCTAGTGCCCGGATCGGTAAGCGGACTCGACTGGAACCAGCCGCTGCCTGTGGGAAACGGGATCCATGTCCCGCCTAGACGCAGCGAATTGACGGTGTCCCCGATGAGATAGCCATAGAATTTTTTTAGCTTTCCTCCTGATTTTGCGGCGAGGAGGTGGGCGTATTCGGAAAGATCGCCGATATGCTCGTCCATCGAAACGCCGGGGGCTTTGAACTCAATGATGATCGCTGACCCCTCTTTGCTGAAGAGAGCGATATCCGGCCGTTTACCGCCATTTTCATCCGTTCGTTTGGCAAGTAGCTCTTGAAATGCTTGGTCGATGTCACTCTCGAACACCATGTTGCCGTCGCTCCAAACGATCTTCGCGAGAGCCATGTCGGAAGCGATGTAGTCGTAATATTGATACTCCTCACTCAGCAGCCAAATGTCATGATCGGAGACCTCTGTGTTGTCCTTGCGCATGGGGAAAAAGATGCTGTGGATGATGCGTTCGTCCTTACGACGCACCCCATCTTTGGCTGCCTGCACCGCAAGACCTTTCCCGCAAGCTAGGTCAAGGATCTGGATAATGGCTGCGCGCCGCACGACGAGCTGCGACAGGTTGGCCATGTCGAAGTTTTTTAGCGATGAGGTGTATTTCCACGACAGCTCGTTGATCTTTTCCCGAAACCCTTCCGAGTCTGGCTCTGCGTTTATGATTTCCTCTTTGAGGTTAAAAATTTCGGCTGTTTCGTTGACCACGCGCTCTTGATATTTTTTCAGCACACGCTCAGTGACAGCCTGCGCGGACTCTCCATAGACAATGCGTGTTGACGTATCTTGGAGCATCGCTTCGCTGACCCCGAATTGATGGGTTATCTCCTTGATAACTTCTTCCTTGTTCCAATTGGCCGGGCCGACCATCTGGTGAATCACTGGGTCGATCGCGTCATGGATCGCCGCATAGGACAGTTTTTCGGCCGAGAACATGTCGCTTGTCGGGAGCTCAGCGGGAATGTTATCGAAGTCATCGCGCTGCTCGTTGACGTGCCGATCCAAGTATTCGCCCTCGATCAGGATGATATGGTGAAAGCCGCCGACCGGATTATTCTGTTCCGTTCGCGTTCGCAGATATCTTGCCGTGATGTCTTTGACAGGCGACGAGTTTGCGCAGAGCGATATGGAGTTTTTTGGGAGGCCATATCGAGCGACATCGAGTCGGTAATGTGAAATTTTCAGAGTTTGATGGGTGCCGAGAGTGTCACCTGTGCTTGGGTCACGCTCTTCGGCTTCGACCATGCGCTCAGCCGTTACAGCAGGCAAATCATCCCGCCTCAAGAGTTCGGTCTGCTCGGGAAACTTCCAGTGGCGCGTCGTGAAGTGAATTTCGAAATCGCCCAGACGACTGTCTAGACCGATCAGCCTTTGAAGAAAGGCAACAAGCATCGCTCTTTTCAGGGTTGCCGCAGAAAAGATGCTGCTGAGCGCGTCACCGTGAGCGAGTCGGCTCCGCACGGCCTCTTTAAACTGCTCCAGTTTAACGGACGTGCCGATTTCGCCGCCGCTTTGCGCACTGGAGACGAAGTCATCGGCGTCGATTTGTTTCTGCGGCTCCGCGTAGCGCATGTCGCGACGGACGACATCGTCTCCTTGGCGGAAAGTGCTGTGGATAGATAGCGCCGAGAAGTGATGGAACAATTGAATGCGTCCTGCGCCTTTGCACTTCCCAATCCCCGGGATGGCAAGATCGTCCTTGTATGAGGTGTCTTTCGTCAGAAACGCTTTGAGTTGGTCCTCACCGAAACCGCATCCATTGTCCTTGCATAAAATCGCCAGGCTCTCGGTATCGTCAAGCAAATCTGCTGGTGAAAACTCAACCTGAACTTCGATCAGCATTCTCGGTGCCGACGGATCACTGTGTTTTCTGATCAGGTAGGAGTCGATAGCGTTCGAAATCAACTCCTCAAAGACGATGTAGGAATTGGAACTGAGCTTTGTATTTTTTATGCCCCCTCTGATGTCGAGCGTCATTTCTTTACGATCCTCTGAGCGGAAGCCTCATAGCGATATTCATGCAATGTCCCTTCCCGGATCAGCGTGGCCGCTCGGCTGACGTGCTCGGGCAGCACATAGAACCATTCGCGCGGAAAGACCTTTTTTCCGAATCGATCCATGATTGAGAGTTCAGCAGGGCGGGCGGAGTCGAAGAACCGGTGTAGGAGGTTCTCGACCTTCTGTCTTGGTAGGTTCTTCAATTCGAACGTGGCCACGATCTCAACCGGGGCAAGCAAGAATGTTGGATCGTTTCTGGCGTCCGCCACCCGCCGCGCCACGTCTTGGGAAGTCACTCCGATCTTGTGGAGGATTCGCCTTTGAGTCGCGATGTTCGGGTCATCAGACAGAGAGCGAGCGACATAGATGGTGCCAGAAAGGTCAAGCCGGTCAGCTTCCCAATCATCGGCCAGCTGGCCCAGCGCTGCACGCTCGACCATGCGCGCTGTCTTGTCTTCGTTGAGCGACTTGCGGAACGAAGACATCAATGGATCACTTTCAGTGCCATTGGAAAAGATCACGCGGAGCCGATGGTCGCGGGAACCGCCGCGAGCCGTCATCTCAGACTTCTCCGCAATCAGCGCAAAGAGACCGTTGCGAATGAAAACGTCCCCTTCTTCAGGCTCGATGATTGCCCATTTCAAGACTGGCAGCGCCCTTCGTTCGCCGGCCTCCAATGCCTTCTGGATAGCTTCGAAGCGCTCCTCGAACTTTTCGAAGTCACGGCATGGCACGAATTCAGCGCGATGGTCGGGGACGTGCCTGTCCGCTGCTGGTGTCGTGTGACGCAGAGACGCATAGTCTCCACGAACGCCCAAAGCCTCATCATCTAAGATGTCATCGAGGCTGTCGGGAATCTCTTCTTCGAGCGGATCGTCCCGCCATGATCGCGCAAGTGTTGCCTGTTCGGCAGCCAGGAGTCCAGCGTGGTCCGCGGCCCGCAAGGTCTCGCCCGGATCCTGGGATATCTTCTTCCAGATTGCACCAAGGCGCATTTCCTCATATCCATCAGCGTCTGCCACAGGGAGCCGGCCGTAGCGTTGAAAGAAGGTGGTCACTTCTCGAAGGATCGCGACGTCCTTATCGGCGGGATCCGCGCGCGTGAGGGCGTTTGCCTTCACGCTGAGCAGGCCGAACTCGTCCGGTTCGGCGAAAATCTCGTCGAGAGTTGGCCGTGGCATCAGATGGCGCCTTCCCGCATGCGTTTCGCTTTCTGAGCTTTCAGCCAGGCCAGCGCTTCCGCCATGCGCTTCTCCAAGGGATCGCTTGCGTGGACGTTCGGTTCGCGGCCCTCGCTTGCTCGAAACGCCTTGATCCGCGGCCACAGCGTCCTAGCTTCATCCTCTGTCATTTCAACGCGCAGTGCGACCATCGCAGACTGGACGTGCAGGAGGAGGGCCGCATCAAGAGACTTCGAGGCCACTTCGAAGCGCTCACGGAACGCGTTGACGCTGTCCACCAGTTCAACATCCAGCTCCCGCACGTTGATGAAACGCCGAACCATGGCCAGAAGGGTATTCGGGCTCGATGTGGGACGATCTTCCTCGTCGCTGGGTGGTGTGGGAGATGCCTCGTCCTGAGTGTCCGACGTATCGGGTGCTTCGGGAGCATGACGCGCAAGCGTTAAGATATTCATGTGCGCCGCAAGATGTTGGCGCACGGATTCCGCCTCTTCATCGGTCAATGTTTCATATCGCCGTTCGATGATGTCGGTCAGCACCATTTGCGTCGCTACTTCGGGAGCGGTCTCAGGCGACAGCACCCGTCGGTCCATCGCTTGGCAGGCAGCGGCGAGAAGGTCCTGCATATCCTGTTCGCAAATGTCCCGAGCCCGGTCTGTTGGCGGCTCCATAAGGCCACGGATGCCGATCGCGACATTCCCCTGCTCATCGAGATGAACCGGCTCGCGAATGTCACCGTCCTCGCGGCGGTAGAAGCGGAAGTTTGGTGCCAAGACCTGTTCCATCAGCAGCGAACCGGTGATCGCTTTGAGCATATCGTTCACGGCGTCCGTGACGATCCCCGTCTCAACTCCCGGCTCGGCCACAAGATTGGTAAAGATCGCCCTGCGCTTGCCGGGGGCATCCCGCGTAGCTCGGCCAATGATCTGCACAATTTCAGTGAGGGATGAGCGGTAACCGATGGTTAGAGCGTGTTCGCACCAAACCCAGTCGAATCCTTCTTTCGCCATGCCCAGTGCAATGATGATGTCCACCTTTGCCCGGTCTGCCTCATCGTTTCGGCGACCGTCAGGTCCAACCATGTCGCGTCCCAACGCCGCCTTCACGCCTTCACGGCCTGGTCCGGCATCGACAAGATCAGCCACTTTCAGGACTCGTCCGTCTGGGGTCTCCACCAAGTCGAAGCCTGTAGCCTCCTCGCGCCCTCGATGGGTGCCGATCAGGTCCATGATTCTGCCGACTTCTCCGCCCTTGTCGTCGAACGCCTCGGAGGATCCCCGATGCGGAATATGGATGATCGTTTTCAGCTGGGTATCGAGAACGTCGGCGAGGCCGTTGATGTAGTTGCCCTTGTAGAACTGGTAGTTGATGCCGAGAGATTTCAGATAGTCATAACCTTCCAACTGCTCGTAATAGCTGTAAGTGATCGTCCTGAACCTGGACTCGTCTTCGGCTCGAAGGACCGGATCTGAGTCTCCTCTGAAATAGCTTCCCGTCATGGCCATGAGATGGCACCGCTCACGGGCCACCAGTTGCCGGAGGATGCCGCCGAGGCGGTTGTGGTCCGATGCAGAGACATGATGAAACTCGTCGACGGCGAGGAACACTTTGTCAAACGCTTCAATTCCGTGCGCCTCGGCGACGACCTCATATCCGAATCGAAAAGTCGCGTGCGTGCACACCAGAACTTTGGCATCCGACGCCATGAATTCCGCAAACGCCTTCACTTTTTGGGCTTCGGCCAGATCGCCCGATAGGCAAAGGTTCCATCGATCGTCCACGACCCAATCGGCCTCAAAGCCATCGGCAGACAATTTCGTCGTTCTAAACGAACTTCCGATGGAAGTTTCCGGCACACAGACAATTGTCTTGGCCAAGCCCTGGTGGTTCATCTTGTCAAGCGCGATGAACATCAGAGCCCGACTCTTACCCGAGGCGGGCGGAGCTTTCAGAAGGAGAAACTGTGCGGCACGTGCGGCATAAACACGCGCCTGCATCGGCCGCTGTCCCATATCGTTGACCGAGCGAGTGTTTGCACTCCGTCCATAGGACATGTTGATCATCGGCACCATTTACTTTTTCCCCTTGCGCGCTTTGGCCGCATATAGCTTAAATAAAGTTTCCAGACGTTCCGTGTCGTTGCGGAATGGGCGCCCGATATACATCCGTTCCAAAAGTTCGTCATTGGCCGCGTGTGCATCGCGAAGGTCTTGTGGCATGTCCTTCGGAACGTAAAGCTCGGCAATCGTGGCCGGGTAGTGAGCGTAGCGTGCTCTTAAAATTGCCCTGGCGGAGGCCGAGAGCGCTTCGTGCTCCTCTGCGGAGAACTTGGGGACAGGGAAGGTGTGCCATCCGAGAGTGCTGGAATAACGATAACGAGCTTGAAGCTTCCCGCACACAGCCGCAATCCAGGTGAGATGGAGGCGGGAAGTGATCAAAGAAATCGCCCAGTCTGGGCCGTCGTGGATCACGAAGCACAGGTTAGAGGCAACGGTGTCAGCGGGTCGCCGATCGCAGGGTAGAACCTCGCGCCGCTCTGAGGACGCACTCGCGACGATGATCGAATGGGACGCTGAGGCTCCACCAGGATGCCAGAACCGGTGGGAGCTTTCGGCCCTTTCCACTGTCTCTTGGTTGTCGCTTGCCAGACGGTGCGCCTTTGTAAGGGCCACGCGCTCGGCTACTTGGGGAATGGCGAGCGCCCGTTCTTTGTCGGCTTCCTCGATCCAGATACAGAATCGCTCAGTGGATTCGATCAGCTCTGTTGTGCCCACCAACGGGCGGATGAATTCCTGAGCGGACGGGGCCTCCGAAAGAATTTGGTGGCGTTCGTGGGGTGACAGGATCAATCCGCCACCATCGTTGGGCATCGCCCCATAGATCATTTGTGGAAGACCAAAGAGCGACTTGCTCTGTTGCTTGACGAAGAGCAGCGGTCCGGAAATCAGATAGGCGTTGATGCCAGGACTGTTAGTCACAATGTCTGCGTCGTATAGCTTGGCTCCATCTGCCTTTCCGCTGCGGACGCCGACGATCACGCAGTCGACGGCGGCATTTGCCGCAGCGTTGTTTCTCCACGTAAACGGGCGGTGCGCAAATCCGATAACCAAGCTTTTCAGAATGTAGGGCCACAGCGATGGGACTTGGCGCCCTTGGGTCAAAGAGCTCGTCGCAACAAAAGCGAAGCGTGACTTGTCGTTGCCTTGAATGTAGTCGGTGGCCAAGATGAACCAGGCTGCAACCAGATCGAGTGTCTTATAAGATTTGATCTTTCGAGCCTCGAAGATCGCGTTGCGGGCTGCCTTTTGCTCTGCTGTTTGGTTTTTGGCTCCGGCGAACGGAGGATTGCCGGCAATGTAGACCTCCTCGTCCGCGAGTGGTGGCGGACAGACCTTGGCCCATTCAGTGGCCAACGCGTCGCCGCGAACTATGTTGCCTCCCTCTCTGAGAGGCAATAATGCCGGCATGTTCCCGAAGACGTCAGCCAGTCGCGCGTTGGCTTGATATTCGGCGATGAACAGAGCCAGTTTCGCGGTTTCCGCTGCAAAGTCGTTGAGCTCGATCCCATAGAAATTATTGAGCGGCACCGATGAAAACATGACGTTCTGAGGATTGGTGTCAAGATCGCCCAGTCGCTTGAGAATTCGGATTTCTCGGTCGCGCAGCTGCCTGTAAGCCACCACCAGGAAGTTGCCCGATCCACAAGCGGGATCGAACACCCTAATGTGCGCGATCCGGGCAAGCAGAGCTTTTAAGCCCGAAGACTTGTCCCAAGCCCGATCGATGGCTTCATCGAGTTCGTCAAGAAAGAGGGGGCCTAGAACTTTCATGATGTTAGGCACGGACGTGTAGTGCATGCCCAAATCAGAGCGCAGTGTGCGATCAGCGATTGACTGAATCATCGAGCCAAAGATGTCAGGATTGATCAGCTTCCAGTTCATGTCGCAGGCGTCCCGAAGGTAACGGAACGACACAACATCAAACTCAGGCACGTCCTGCTGGCCGGCGAATAGGCCGCCGTTCACGTATTCAAATGCCTGTGACCAAGGGGGCAACTCGGTGCGTTTGCCCTTAGGCCGGTTCATGGCTGCAAACGCGGCTTTGATCGTTTGGCGGGCCTCTTCACCTCGATTGCCGCTGTAGGAAAACAACGCATGCGAGAACTGATTTTCGGGAAAGATATTCACGTCTTCTGCAAACATGCAGAAGATCAGCCTCGTCATGAACAGGTTCATTTCGTGGCGGCGATCCTGGGAGTCCCAGTCTGGATTTCGGCGCAGCAGCGCGTCATAAAGCTTCGCAAGTTTTCCCGCTGCCTTTATGTCGACAGGGTTTTCGTCAGCGGCTCGATAACGGTTCTTTCCGGCCGCCGGAAGGAAAAAGGAAAAGTGGTCGCCAAACTCAGCGAGAGGGAAATGAACCCTTTCCGCTGTCTTACCTTGTTCGGCGGCAATGAACTCACCATCACAAGAGAACAGGATTGCTGGCTTGGCTTTCGCGTTTTTCCTGGATGCTCTGATTTCATCAAGCACTTCGAGGACCAAGCCTGGGAGGGCGGGTGCGAAATGGAACTTCCCGTTGAGCAGCACGCCTGCCGGAACGTCCGATTTGTTCGTCGCGCCACTTTTCAGTTTCGCGATGGTGGCTTTCGCGTTATCCGTCGCTTCTGCGAATGCGAATGGCAACTCGTTGGGATCGTAGGGGGCCTTCCCGAGCGCATCGAGGGCTTCGAAAATTTCAGTTGGGTTCATCGCTCAGATCGGTCCGTTGTCGAGCTCATGGGTCGTTGAGGTTGGCGACGCGCCCTTTAATTTGGGCCTGGGCATCCCCCGGTTGAAGCATTCTAGGGATCTGGCACCAACTATGGGAACTGAATCTACGAGGCAACTTTCGCCACGCTTCCCGAGCCGCAATCACCCAGTGTTTTCGGGATGCCTTCATGCACCTTGAAGCAGCACTGCCAAATCGGTTGCTGGCAACTTGTCGAGGCCGGCCTGTTTCAACAAGGTCTGGATCGTCTGAACCATCGACTTCTGGAAGTCGCTGAACGCTACCGAGGCCGGCGCGGCATCCAAGTTGATCAGTTGGCGCAGCTTCTTTTCGCGGGCATGGTAAAGCTCGCGCAGCGCGGACAGGGCAACTTGGCGTTGCACATAGCCGGCCGTCACGTCCTTGTCGGAGGCATGACCTAAGGCGATCGAAACCGTGCCCAAGTCGCCGCCCGATCCGAAAACCGATGTGGCGAGCGTCCGACGTAGATCATGGAGACGGATCCACAGCCCGGTGTCGGTTTGCAGCTTTCGAATGATCGGGCGGTAGTCCTCAATTTTTCCTGTCTTGGTAGTGGGGTAGGGGAACACGCGATCGCCACGCTTCACAGACCAGCCCTGCGAACGGCTCTTCTCATGGCGTGCCTTCAGAAGTTCAGTCGTCCAAGGGGTTAGCGGGAGGAAATGGTCCTTATTGCCCTTCGTGGTTTCCGCCGCGAAACACGCCCATGCTTCTCCGTAATTGATGTCCGCCCAACGGATTTCGGCCAGCTCCGTGCGGCGTCCACCCCACAAGGTTGCGATCAGGACATAGTCCGCCAGCAGAGATGTGACGGAGTCTTCGGCATCGCGCAAGGCCACCAGCCCTTTGAGCCAAGCAGCGCCTGCGTCGCTGTCGGTCGCCAGCACCGTCTGACGTCGCGTGACCTTAGGGAGCTTCGTGGACTTGGCCCAGGTTGCGAATGGGTTGACCGCCACTTTCTTGCTCTTCGACCAGTTCCAGCACGCCTTGCAATACGTCAAAACCTTGTGGACCGCCGCCAGATCCGACGCCAGGCCGCCGCGCTTCCTCGGTGCGTCTTCATCCATCAAACGCTTCTCGCGACGTGCCTTTTCGGCCGCTGCGAATAAGGGCTCGAAAGTCGCCTTGACGTCGGACGTGTCCAGCTCCGCCAAGGATGTGGACCATAGATCGCTTTTTTCCATCCAACGCACCACGGCCTTGCGATCCTTGAGCGAGGCCGGCCGGAGGGTCAGGGCTTTCACCCGTGATTCGCCGTCCTTGACGTAATCCGCAAAGGCGAGCGCGAAGGTGTGCGACCTTGCCGCCTTGATGTCGGCTTCGACTTGGGCCTTGTCGCGGATGTCCTGAATGGGTTTGTTGCCCTTGGCCATCTGCGCATACCACTCGGCAGCCTGGACGCGGGCATCATCCAAACTGCGCTGATCGGTCAGGACCCATCGATCAGAGGTCGAGCCCTTGCGCTTGCGCTGCACGAAGTAGGATTTGGAGTTCGCGGTCATGCGAATCCCCAAGCCTGGCGTTTTCGTGTCGCGGATGGTCCAGTCCTTGACGTGTGCCGGGGTGGGTTCGGTCACGAGGCGGTTCCCGTCCCACTGCACCGGTGACACAGGCCAGTGTTTGAAGTCGAGGCCCCGGACGAGCGATGCGGTCAACAAAACCTTGATCGATTCGCGCTTCGTTCTGACCTTATCTATATGGGCTGCTTTGGTCATGCGCGACGGCCTCGAAAACGGTGAGCGCGAGAGTAGCATCGGGCCGGGGGCCATGGCTCCGGCATGGCTCCCCTTGGTTGCCCTTTGTTACCCCTTTTCACCCCATGACGGAATTCGAGCAGGAGCCACAAAGCGCCATATGATGCCATTCGCCGCTGGCGGCCGAGCTCCGGCGGAGCCGCCGAAAATACTTGCAACTCGCTCTTAATCAATTGGTCGAAGGTTCGAATCCTTCACGGCCCACCAATAAACCAGAACGCCGACCGCCAGACCAGCGGTCGGCGTTCTGCCATGTGCGTCCCGGATCGTCTGCGGCGCTTGTGC